>Ga0209641_10005494_pt1 | contig 10373 bp, 16 predicted proteins | sample RifCSP16_1_FD_184022 | JGI IMG/M metagenome (GOLD analysis project Ga0209641, IMG submission 184022) | Soil microbial communities from Rifle, Colorado - Rifle CSP2_sed 16_1 (SPAdes) (version 2) | ecosystem: Environmental > Terrestrial > Deep subsurface > Rock core/Sediment | place: Rifle...
TTCGTGAGCAAGACGCGTGGAATTAACCTGATTGAGCTGGCGACGTTGGCGATGCTGGGCAAGAAATTCAGCGAACTCAAAACATGCGGGTTGCCGCCTACGCCTCACGTTGGAGTTAAGGTTCCTCAGTTCAGCTTCATGCGCCTAAGCGGCGCCGACCCAGTGTTAGGTGTAGAGATGCTGAGCACTGGTGAAGTGGCGTGTTTGGGGGAGAATTTTGCTGACGCGTTCAGTAAGGCATTGCAGTCCGCCGAGTTCCGCATTCCGCCGAAGGGTGGAGCGGTGCTTATCACGTTGGGGGGTGAAGAAGCGAAGCGGCGGGTGGTGCCGTTGGCGAAGGCTTTTGAGGAGATGGGTTTCCAGATTTACGCAACTGAACACACGGCTAAGGCGTTGCTGGAGGAAGGAATAAATAACGTCACAGTTTTGCACAAGGTTAAGGAGACAAGCGAGGGTCCGAACATTCTGGATTACATCAGAGACCAAAAGATTGACTTGGTCATTAACGTGCCATCGGCTAACAAGGACCGCACTTACTCGGACGTGCTGACAGATGGCTACGTTATTCGTCGACTGTCGGTGGAGTTCAACGTGCCCGTAATCACGAATTTGGAGTTGGCTTCGGCGCTCGTGAAGGTTTTACAGCAGAGAGATCAGAATGGAACGTCGATTCGGTCATTGAACGAGTATATGGACGCGTTGCCCTGGAAGCTCTGGTAGCGTAAATTCGCTTCTTATCGTTTCTCTGGTAAGCTAGTTTTGCATAGTGGTTAAATGTATGTTTAAACACATGTTTAAGTGTGATAGTTTGGTTAAGACCATTACAATCAGGGACGAAATATACCGAAAGTTATTATCGGTTAAGCGAAAGGATGAGAGTTTTAGCGAGCTTTTCGAGAGACTTACTGAGTGTAGGGATCCGATGGAAACGTTGAAAAGACTTAGGGGGTCGGTGGAGTTTGCCGATGGCGAGAAGGAGGAGATGCTTGCGGAACTGCGTTCTAAAAGAGCTGAGCGACGAATATGATTATAGTTGATTCAGATGTTTTAATTGAGATAGTGGATAGGAAGTCAGAAAAGGGTGATAAGGCTTTGGAGCTGATCCTTAAAAGTGGCGAAAAAATGTTCGTCACTTCGGTAACGTTGCATGAAGTTTTGTATGGTTTGCGTAAACGCAGAAAACCAGCTGAAGACGTTATCTCATTGCCTGTTTTGGATTTTACACGGAGGGATGCTTTGCTTTCCAGCGAGGTTGAGCTTGAAGCGGAACGAAAAGGAAGTCCTATAAGTAGGATGGATGCGATGATTGCTGCGATAGCCGTGAATAACGAAGCGAAACTTTACTGCTTCAACACGAAGCATTTCAGTTCTCTGAAAGCTCTTGGACTTAAGCTCTTTCCCTAAAACCAGTTCTTGTCTATTCCGCGATTGTCAGGTGATGTCTTCTGTTTCCATGGATTGCCAGCTGGAGAGAATCTCTGCCTTGTGCCCTGCACTTCTTCAGCCTCATCGATTTTCAAGTCTACAAACATGTCGAGGACCTTCTCGAACGGCAAAGCGTAAAAAAGCGCCGAGTGCTCTAGCGTGGCGTAAACCATACCTTTCTTATGTAGATTCTCGAGGCACGGGTAGAGTTGCTGTTTGGTCTCTGTTTTAAGCTTTGTATGTGTTCGCTCATTAGTTATCGCCTGTTATTGTGGCTTGTTGGTTCGTAGTTTCATTGGTTGTTACTAGCTACAAGTTTACCGATTGTCTGGTTGAGCTAGAAATAACAGCTAGGGTGAATTTTCACACAGTCTCAATTCTTTTTTCTACATTCTACCTCCTTATTTGATCTTGCACTCTTCTTTTCCAAAGACAATTAAGTGGAAGAAGAAAAAATAGTGATTTTTCTAGCGGCGCCAATTTTTTCTTCTTTCAGAAGTTGTTATCGTAATCTAAGAAGCAGACCCCACAGGAGAGAAAAACCGAGCTACAATAGGCATATCGACCAATGGTCTGAAGGAGCCTGAAAGAGTTGGAAAAACGTCGTGAAGAAAGAGGCTTAGAGATAGTAAACAACAAGAAAAGCCAAGTGCGAAGGCTCGATGAATCTAACTATGAAGTTCGTTCTCAAAGCAAAAAGGGCATTTATTACGTTTCATTAATCAAGAATGAATGGGTATGCGATTGCCCAGACCACAGGTTCAGAGGGATTAAATGCAAACATGCTTTCGCTGTTGAGTTCAGCATTGACTTGAGAGAGCAAGTTCTCAAGAATGTGATAACTGAGCAAGTGACAGTTTCCAACTGTGTTTTCTGCCAATCATCCAGCATAAAGAAGTTTGGTGTTCGTGATAACAAAGCTGGAGATATTCAGCGTTTCGTTTGTGATGATTGCCATAAGACCTTCAGCATAAACTTAGGATTTGAACGGATGAAGTACAATCCTCAGGCGATAACCTCAGCGATGCAGTTGTACTTTAGCGGAGAATCATTGAGAAACACTATGGATTCGCTTAAGCTGTTAGGTGTTGAGTCTCTTATCGAACCATCCTAAACTGGATACGCAAATACACCAAACTAATGCAAGACTACACCGAGAGGATTGTGCCCAATGTTGGGAACACATGGAGAGCAGATGAAATCTACCTAAAAGTGAAGGGAAACATGAAGTATCTGTTCTCAATGATAGATGATGAAACACGCTTTTGGATTGCTCAAGAAGTAGCAGAGACCAAAGACAAGCATGACGCAAGAAAATTGTTTATTGAGGCTAAACGGTTAATGAAAAGGCAACCTAAAGAGTTAATCACAGATGGATTACCGACCTATTCGGTTACGGCATTGCGAGAGTTTCCAGACGCTAATCACATACGCAAAATAGGTTTTGATAGAAAAGTTCACAACAACAATAAGATGGAAAGAATGAATGGTGAGATTCGTGACCGAGAGAGAACTATGCGTGGCTTAAAGACTAAAGATACCGCAATACTCTCTGGTTATCAGTTGTTCCATAATTACTTTAGACCACACGAAGCGTTAGATGGAAAAAATCCAAGTGAGGCATGTGGGATATGGATAGAAGGACAGAATAAGTGGAAAACTCTGATTCAGAATGCCAGTAAAAAGCAACAATAAAAATGCTCTATCTTTACGGTTTATACCCACATTGCGACGGTACAATCACCTAAAGCTAGCTTAAGATTGCCTTCGTACTATGTCTGGTAGTTCTGAAATAGCGATTAGAACTTCAATCACAACGGATAACCCACCATAAAGGGGTTGTTCATTGACGAAAAGATATACTGTCACTATTGAGATAATAACAAACGCAGCTATCTTGAACTTTTCAACATTAGACAATCTCTTAGACCTAACATAATATCCACGCATGTCATCAATTACTGCGTCAACTATTGGTTCTTGCACAGTTACACTATTTGTGAATGGTACTACGATTTCAAAACCAACACAGGGGTTACGATTACATAAAACATCTTTGATGTATGCTGATGCTTTTTTGCCTCTTCTAAGAATCTCAAAGAAACACGTAGGTTATACCTTCCCTCTTCGTAGTAAACGATTTTCATAACTGTGGTTTCAGGGTAAACGTTACTTTTGGTTAATGTTATTTTGTTTACGAAATCAGCATTCCTTCTTGTTTTAAATGTGTAACCATGTTCCGAGTCACCGTCAATCCTGTCTCTTAATGAGAGGGAAGTTTTTATTTCAGGGATTGATAAACGGTTTTTTACATCGTTAATATCCGCAAAAACTGTTAATTGTTCGTAGTATATGCTTTCCCTTTCAGCGGCGACTCCAAGTATTGATGTTATTAATTTGTCTTCTACGTAACCACAAGCTGCTAGACCTGCACCACCGTAAACAGTAAAAAAGGCGGTTGCTAAATCAAAAGTGTTGAACCACGATATATAGAGCCAGATTGCGCTAACTAGGGTTATGTAAAATGGTGGAACTATACGCAATTTTGGTCGAGTTTTCGACAACGCTAAAGATATTGCTATAGGACTTGGTGCAATAATAGCCAAGAAAGCTATTATCTGTGGGAATGCCGTGGTTATGACCGTTTGTCGTTGAGTAGGGGTAGCTGGTATTATCACTAATGTAGTTGGAATATAAGCGATTAGTGCATTTACCAACATTATGTTAGCTGCACCTCCAATGAGGATTCGGATTACCCATGAGATTATGTCGTAATTTTCTGCAAGAGTCCGTTTTAGTTGTGGCAAAGGCTAACCTGATTCTACTGTTGTCTCTTACTCTATGAAAAAACTACATGCCCGCTTTGCATGAATCCTCGTAGTAACTCCAAAAAGATGGAAAAATTTTGCTTTAGAAATTGCCATGTCTCGATTTTTGACAGAGAATTTTGTCTCTCGGAGAATTGACAGAATCCTATACCCCCTTATTTAAAGCGGCAATATGGAGTGGAAACTTGCCAATGCATCAGGCACTGTTTTCTTCCATATCCCGGGCAGACGTGTTTTTAGTGCCTGCAGGTTAAAGCGATTGATAGGTCCCATCCGTAGCAGGTTTTGCAAGGGTTTTCACGAGTGAAATTCCAAACCACTTTGGACGCAGCCTTCACACGAACAGAGCGCATTCGCGAATAAATTCCTTAACCTGTTCGGGGCAGAGTTTAAACCCGCCTAATACACATTAGTTTCTTCAGGCGTGGGTTACCGAAATGGATTACGAAAAGTTATTTGCACTCGCCAAACCATACTTAGAAAAGAACGATTTGGGCGCGGGGCATACAAACCGAGTCCTCGCAATAGCTCGAAAGAACTTTTCCATCCCTCCCGAAATAGAAAACCTAACAGTAGCCAGCATAATCCTCCACGACATAGGCGGAGCAAGCATCAAAGACCAATACGAGAAAGGACCAGGAATCGCGGCTTCAGTGCTGGAGCAGATGGACTGCGACGAAGCATTCATCCAGCAGGTCACGGCGATCGTGGGGACCCACCATGACCACCCAGACAACCCTTCAGAGCCGTTCAGGATACTGTACGACTCCGACAAAATAGTCATGTTCTCGCCAGAAGAGTTTCCTGGTTACGATTCAAAACCCGACTTTGACTGGAACAGAATGGTGGACTTGATTTATTCTGAGAAAGGAAAGCCCTTGGCAAGAGAGATGCTGGCGCAGCGGAGAAACGAGAAAAAGTAGATTCAGGCTTGGCTGAATAAGGATTCGAGGCAGTTTCGGTTTTGTTACGCAGTTTAGCAGCGGCCACACTACGTTTGTAATACGCACGAAAAGTCTTTTATTAAATCCCAACCTTTCAGAAGAAAAGCAAGTCAGAAACCGAAAAGTGAAAGCCAAACATGACCCTCAGAAACCCAAGCAAAACCGTACAAGTCTCAATAATCGCCATGACAGCAGCCCTCTACACCGTATTCTTTTTCCTATCATACTCGATAACGTTGCCAAATTTCACGCTCCTATACCTACCAATTATCCTGCTAGGTGTTTTTCCTATGTGGTTCGGATGGAGCGGACTAGCAGGAGCCATGATTGGAGGGTTTATGGGCGGCGCTTTTGTAGAAGGGTTAGGTTTTCTCGGCATCTTCGAATCAGTTGTAGCACTAATAATATACCTCATAAATTGGACCCTCATTCCCAAAAAAGCCGCTGAGAACGGAAAGAAAACGAGCCTGCTTGCTCTTCTAGGTGTGTACACTTTGAGCCTCTTTGTGGGGACAAGCTACATTCTTTGGCAATACACAATTCTACCTCCGCTATTCACTGCGACCCAAGCACAAACCATTCTGGTGCCAACGTTCGCGCTTAACTTACCAATCGTGTTGATAACATGCCCAGCATTAATTAGGGCGATATCTCCGAAACTAAGAACTTGGGGCATGTACTCTGGCAACTTTGCAGAATGGCGAAGCAATCTGATTAAAACAAAAACCTAACTTTTTTTCGGATTCTGCCGAAGCCAATTAACTTAAAAGTGGAAAACCCCATAATACAAGCGGGTGAAAAGATATGGTTGTGGATGCTCCACGTGTGAAAAAACCAAAACTTCCCAAAAAAAGACTGCTTAAACGATTGGTGGGGAAAAAAGGCAAAAGATAACATGGGCTCCGACAAATCTGGTAAGCCAAAGAAACCAGCTCGCAGAGTAAAGTTTTGCCCGAAATGCGGCTCAACCGATGTTTTCTGGGCGCAAGGCATGCCTCAGTTCTGGTCATTGTGGCAGTGCAGAAACTGCGGCTACCACGGGGCGTTGATTCTGGAAGATGGTAATCTCGCTGTGAAACTGCAGGAAGAATGGAAAAACAAAAACGCAACACTCGACAAAAGATAACTCATCCTAGAGTTCGTGCTATTGCTTCTTCACAGACTCAAGAACCACTTCCCGAAGATTGGCAAGCCCAATCTTCCTCGTCTCCAAGATTGGCAGGCGCGTAAAACTGCAAATTTCCTCAATTTCTTTCTTGTAATCCTCCATGTCTCCAAACGTGTCTAAAAGCACAATGCCTTTGAGCCCAGTAAACATATTCCTAAAAGTTTCTTCATCCTCCGAGCCTTCCATCTTCTTCAGTTTATGGTTAAAGTATCGTATCCAGCCTGGACTCAAGAAAATTCGTGTCCCCTCTGGGTCAGCAGCGCTAAATTGTCCCTTTCCGCCGAACAGGCAATCAATACAGTTCAACGCGTCAACCTTGACGATACCATATTCGTCCATCAGCTTCTTCGCTTCGTCTTCTGAACCCAAACAGTAATCACCAGTAACCACAACAACAGGTCTTTTTGCCTGAGCACGGCTTTCTTCGATTTTCTTCCTCAAATTCTTCTCCAACAAGCCGTAGTCGCTGTGGAGTTCCATGCTGTAGAATGACAAGTCAACATCGAGTGCTCCAGTTTTTACTAGTTCTTTGAGTTCGTTACTTAGGACACTGCAAGAAATTACGTAGGGCTTGGTTTTTGCGGTCATCATCAATCACGTTCTCAGATTGTTGAGAGGCTCTGATTAACCTTTAGCTTCGTCAGCTTAATTATTGAGTTGGCGAAAATCTTCTCCGCGCTTTCGATAATTGGTAAATCTGCATGAGGGTTAATGCTACCCACGCCACGACGATAACGATTGTTAATATTCTCAATTCCCAGCTTTGAACAAACACGTTAATCAGCAAAAGGGCCACGATAAGAACGGCGGTAAGCAGTCTAGCAATCCTGAGGTTCCTCATTCCCCCTCTCGGATGCGGGTTTCCGCCGCCTTGACGGCGCATCTCCTCGACCTGCTTCAACCGCTCCTCAGATAGGTAATATTTGCCGTTGACTTCAACGAAAATTCCCGATTGCCCCAAGCGTCTCTTCATAGCTTCTTGGAAGCGTGGCGGCAAGCCAAGCTCTTCGGCGGTCTTGGCTGTTTCCGGGGTCAACGCGCCATTTTGGCGGAGTTTCTGGATTGTTTCTTCGAGCATTCTTTTGATTTCTTCACGTTGCCTAAACAAAGTTTATTCGTCTCTGCGATTTTACTTGTCTTCATCCGTTTCCTCTAAGCCTGTCAGAAGTTTATTTGCGAATTCTCGGACAGCATCGGCTTTGACCATTGATAGTCCACGTCTGTATTTGCCTGTCATGACGAGTAGCACATCGCCTGGTTTGATGTCCAGGTCTTTTCTTGCTAGTGATGGGATGACTACTTGTCCTCGGTCGCCTACTTTCACGGTTCCATATACATGTCCACGTTTCTCTTCTTCACCCATTACGACACACCTTTCATACTATTCATAGATTTCATGTAAATATGAAACTACGAAACTACTTATAAGAATTGCGGAAAAAAAAACAAAAGCAACCGGTTACTTCGTCAAGACGAAGAAACGCCAGCCTCTTCAGGCGAAAACGTCAACCTGTGAGCTTCCTGCACCGCCTTAATCGAGACCTCAAGCATGTCATCGCTAGGCTCCTTCGTCGTCAACCGCTGAAACAGCAATCCAGGAGCAGTCAGAACCTTTGTGACAGGCGAATCCCTGTATTTGCCGCTTAGCCTCAGAAGCTCGTAGGATATGCCCGCGATAACAGGAATCAAGAGCACCCGGTAGGCGAGCCGCCAAGCGAAGCCGTAGTTGGGCATGAGCGAGAACAGCACGATGCTTACGATAACGATGATGAAGATGAAGGACGTACCGCATCGGGGATGCAATCGAGAATATTGCTTCACGTTTGCAACGTCTAGCGGGACACCAGCCTCCAGAGCATTAATCGCCTTATGCTCAGCACCATGGTATTGAAGCACTCTCGCGAACTCTCCCCACGAAGACACAGCCGCCAAGTAAGCCACAAACAGCGTCAGCCTTATAGCAGCTTCTACGATGTTGAAAACAATTCCCGTGAGGTTCAGCCATGAAGTCAGCAGGAACGGGACAACGAAGAAGAGCGCAGCGATTCCCAAAGCCAACGCTACAGCTTCCCCGAACTCTTTATATCCGAATTTTACGCTTTCGCCTTCCTCTTCTTCGATTGCAGCGTTGGCTGAGAAAAAGAGTCCCTTGAAACCTAGGTAGAGCGTTTCTGGCAGCGCGACAATGCCTCTCAGGAATGGAACCCCCAAAGCCCGGTACTTCTTGGTTATAGATTCTACTTTTTCAATGTTCGTTAAAATTTCTTTGTTCGGCTTCCTGACGCACATGACCATGTGTGAACGGGAGCGTATCATCACGCCTTCGATGAGAGCTTGCCCGCCGAACGCCAACGAAGGCTCTTTTCCTTTCTCACTGGACAGGATTAGTCACCATTAGCCATTAACAGTTTTTAATAAAAGTGCAAGGGAGCATATTAATACATCTTGTTCCCCTCCCAAAACGCTGGAGAGCCATGAAAAAGCAGATTTGCACGATCACGAAGCCGTTTCGCTAGATGACGCGGGTGTTCTCTCAAGCAACGCATTCACCGCGTAGATGATAGCTTCACTCGCAGCTTGCCTTGGAACTGGCGAGCCGTCTGTTTCAAGTTTTTCCACTTCTTTCTCCAAACTCTGCACCTCTGCGATTACGGCTTGCTTTTTCTTCTCGTATTCATCATGGAGCTTTTCCTGTTTAACCTTGAAGTTTTGAATGGCGGCTTTAAGTGCAGATTTTGCGGATTCCAGCTTTCCAAGAGCTTCTGCCTCTTTTTTCGCTTTCGCCTTCTTCGTGAATGCGCCGAAAAAGCTTGTTTTCATCGCTTTTATTCGTGCAAGTTCTTCTTCCAGGTTTTGAACCTCTCGGGTTAAGCGTTGAATCTCCGCGTTTCTTTCAGGTCCAATTTCTCTGGTCTGAGCCGCGTATTCGGCGTCGATTTCCACGAGAAGGTGGTTTTTGTCCGCAAGGTCTCTGACTGATAGGTTCAAAGCTGCTTCGTCCCGTTTTATGTCGGCGAGTTCCCGCTCTATCTTCGCTGTTACTCGTTCTCGCTCTTTCACGAACGCTTCATCCGCGCTTATGGCTGGGTTTGATTCGAATTCAGACAAGACTTCTCTCAGGTTGATGAGCCAATCGTTGAAGTACTGGCTGAACGGTGAAACGGCAAACCTTTGTTCGCCTAATCTCTTCAAGCTTTTGAGCGTTTTCTCTTTGATTTCCTCTGCTGTGGCGATGCGCTTTTCTTCTTGCATTAGCTTGTTTTTGCCGCGTTGCTTTTGGGTTTTGGCTTTTGCTTTTTCGTGCTGTGATTTTTGGAATTTTTGACCGCTTTTGCGCGAACCACTTTGTGATCGGTATCCCATAAGACAATCTTTAGCTTAGGGACTATTTAAGAAAATTCCTCAATTGCCGCTGTCGGAAAGATGTCATTGATTCGACTAATCGTTTGTCCTGCTTCTTTCTTACGGCGGCGATTTAAGTTTCACGTAGAAAGTGGTTATTTCCACTAAGCTGGAATCCCTCTGTTGAATTGCGTTTATTAGGAAGGTCGCATAATAAGAGACCTAACGTTCCGTGCGCAAGGAGAGATGCATTGGAACGTAACTGTGCAACCAATGAAAAAAGGAAGTGAAGAAAAAATGACAACCCAATCCGATGTAATCTTCGTTGGAAACAAACCACCCATGAGCTACGTGCTCGCCATCATAACAGCTTTCTCCGGAGGCACCACAAAGGAAGCTACCCTGAAAGCTAGAGGCCAAGCGATAACCACAGCTGTTGACGTCGCGGAAATTACTCGAAACCGCTTCATAAAAGAATTGAAGGTCACCAACATCGCTATCGGAACAGCCGAAATGCCCCCTAGAGAAGGCGAAAGCAGGTCCAGAATGGTTTCAACGATAGAGATAACCCTTTCAAAAGAGTAGCAACGAATCGTGTAGCGAACCAAGCGATTCAGCTCTCCATATCTTTCTGTCAGTTTGTTAGCAGAGCATTTTTTTGTGGTT
>Ga0209641_10005503_pt1 | contig 10368 bp, 11 predicted proteins | sample RifCSP16_1_FD_184022 | JGI IMG/M metagenome (GOLD analysis project Ga0209641, IMG submission 184022) | Soil microbial communities from Rifle, Colorado - Rifle CSP2_sed 16_1 (SPAdes) (version 2) | ecosystem: Environmental > Terrestrial > Deep subsurface > Rock core/Sediment | place: Rifle...
CGGGGGCCCGCGCGGAGGCGGAGGCGCGCATCGCGAAGCGCGCGGGGTGCCGCCCCGGCGGCGTGATCGTGGACATCCCCCTGCCCGAACTCCTGATCTCGGAGCCCCGTATCGCCCGGACGGACGTGCCTGTCCTCGATGGCGGGCGCGTAACGCCGCTGCGGAAGGCAAGCCCGCTCGCACGCGCCCTCCAGCTGCGCGACGTGAGCGACTGGGTCGTCATGGTGGCGGCGAGGCCCGAGGAACGGACCTCCGTCGCACGCCACGTCGAGCGCGTCCTCTTCCCGTAGCACGACCGCACAACGGTTAAGTAGTCCCGCGATGTCCGCGGCCGCGCATGGAGAGCGAGACGCCAAAGGGCCGCCGGCCCCTGTGGATCCTGGTGGTCCTCGCCGTCGTCCTCCTCACTTTCGCGGGCCTCGTCGCCTTTCGCCTTCGCCCGAACACGGCCCCGTCCGGCGCGGCCGTGCAGGCCACAGCAACCACTGTCCCGATGGGGGACGAGCTGAACCTCACCCTCGCCTTCACGGACCCGAACGGCGATGACTACCTCGTCACCTGGGCCCTCGGGGACGGCAAGTCGGCGGAGGGCCAGGCGATCAGCGCCTCCTGGGACGCCCCGGGGCGTTACTGGGTGGTGGGCACGGTCGATGACCGCCGCGGCGGGGTCTCCATCTCACCGCCATTCGCCGTCACCGTCAGCCCAATCTCGCCGGCGGACCCGAGCAACGTGAGCGAGACCACGGAGGCCGCCTATGCGGAGTTCAGCGCCTCGGCGTTTGACACGTCGCCCGGGGCCCTCGTCCAGTTCGATGGCTCGTTCAGCGGGGAGTGGAACTGGACCCGGGTGAACGACACGTCTGGCGTTTGGACCCTCAACCGGAACCGCCCGGGCCTCGTCGCGGACTGGTCCTGGTCCTTCGGGGACGGGGAGACCGCCTCCGGGGGGCCCCTCATGTCCCACACCTTCGCCGACCCGGGGCTCTACTTCGTCCGTCTCACCGTGACGCACAAGACGGACAACGGGTGGAAGTTGACGAATGCGTCCTGGGGCGTCACGATTCGCGTCGTCTGACCCATCCCGGCTTGCTTCAGCCCCCCCGTCCGATCCCCGCCCCCCGCGGCGTTGGAATACTTTCAAATAGCGTAGCGGGCATGCCGCGGACACCAGAAGGGATGGGAAAACACTTTCTGGAAGGACTGAGCACATGCCCGAGGAATCTTCCACTCTCGCCGACGGAACGCCCCGAGAGACCAACGACCAGGAGCTCGAGGAGATGGTCCGCCGGATGCGGACCAGCATCCGGATCTTCGGGATGGGCGGCGGCGGCAGCAACACGGTGGCCCGCATCTACAGCGAGGGGATCAACGGCGCGGACCTGTTCGCGTGCAACACGGATGCGCAGCACCTCCTCGCGATCAAGGTCCCGCACAAGATCCTGCTCGGCCGCCGGTCCACGAAGGGGCTCGGCGCCGGCGCGCTGCCCCAGGTCGGCGAAGAGGCCGCCAAGGAGGCGGAGGACGAGCTCCGCACGGCCCTCCAGGGGTCGGATGTCGTCTTCGTCACCTGCGGCCTCGGCGGCGGCACGGGGACCGGCTCGTCCTCCTACATCGCGAAGCTGGCCAAGAGCGGCGGCGCGCTGACGGTCGCCGTCGTCACGCTCCCGTTCCGCGGCGAGGGGTCCCTGCGCATGGAGAGTGCCTCGTGGGGCCTTGACCGCCTGCGAGAGGCCGCGGACACGGTGATCACGGTCCCCAACGACAAGCTCCTCGACCTCGTGCCCCGGATGAGCCTCACGGCGGCGTTCAAGTTCGCCGACGAGGTCCTCATGCGCGCGATCAAGGGCCTCACGGAGATGATCACGAAGCCGGGGCTCGTGAACCTCGACTTCAACGACGTGCGCACCGTGATGACCGGCGGCGGCGTCGCCATGATCGGGATGGGCGAGTCGCAGGCCGTCGGCGACGACCGCGCGATCAACGCCGTGGAGGAGGCGATCAACTCGCCCCTCCTCGAGGTGGACATCTCCACCGCCCGCGGGGTCCTCGTCTCCGTGACCGGCGGGACGGACATGACGCTCGGCGAGGCGGAGCGCACGGTCGAGGTGCTTCAGGGCCGCGTCGCCGCCGACGCGCGCATCATCTGGGGGGCCCGGGTGGACCCCACCCTCGAGCACACCCTCCGCGTGATGCTCGTCGCCACGGGCGTCCGCTCCACGCAGATCTCCGGGCGGAACCAGCCTAAGCCCGACCTGCGACGCGGGGACCCCGTCCGGTGAGGTGTCCCAGGACCTCTGCCAGCCGGGACTCCGCGGGAAACCTTTATAATGCCACCTCGTTTTCGTGCGGCATCCTCTTATAGACGGAGTCCAAGGAGGGCAAGGCTATGGAGTCCATCGTCCGGGAAGCGCTCGCGAAGGCCGACAAGGACCGGCCGCCGACGCCGGCCGCCGCGCCCAGCGTCGTCCCGAGGAGCTTCGGCGCCGACGACGCGGAGCTGGAGAAGATCCTCGCGACCCTCCGCACGAACATCAAGATCATCGGCGTCGGCGGCGGCGGCTGCAACACGGTGGACCGGCTCATGGACTCGGGCATCGTCGGGGCGGACCTCTACGCCTGCAACACGGACGCCCAGCACCTGCTCATCACGCGCGCCCCACACAAGATTCTCCTCGGGCGGCGCGTGACACGGGGCCTCGGGGCGGGGGCGCTGCCCCAGGTCGGCGAGGAGGCCGCCAAGGAGGCCGGCGAGGAGCTGAAGTCGGCGGTCAAGGGCGCGGACATGGTGTTCATCACGTGCGGACTCGGCGGGGGCACAGGGACCGGCGGCGCGCCGGTGGTCGCCCAGCTCGCCAAGGAGTCGGGCGCCCTCACGATCGCCATCTGCACCTACCCCTTCCATTCCGAGGGCGCCATCCGTTCGGAGAACGCGGAGTTCGGCTTGGACCGCCTGCGGCAGTTCGCGGACACCGCCATCATCATCCCGAACGACAAGCTCCTCCAGCTCGTGCCCCGCCTCGCCCTGAACCAGGCGTTCAAGGTGGCGGACGACGTCCTCATGCGGGCCATCCGGGGGATGACGGAGATCATCACGAAGCCCGGGCTCGTGAACCTCGACTTCAACGACATCCGGACGATCATGAAGGGCGGCGGCGTCGCCATGATCGGCCTGGGCGAGGGCGAGGACGACACGCGCGCGGAGGACGCGGTGGAGGAGGCGATCAACTCGCCGCTCGTCGACGTCGAGGTCGGCGGCGCGACCGGGGCGCTCATCAACGTCACCGGCGGGCCGGACATGACCGTGAGCGAGGCGGAGAAGGCGGCGGAGCTGGTGCAGTCCCGGATTTCCTCGAATGCCCGGATCATCTGGGGCGCCGCGGTGGACCCCACCCTCCAGCACAAGATGCGCGTCATGCTCATCGTCACCGGGGTGCAGAGCAAGCAGATCGTGGGTCGGACGGGTGGGCCGAAGCAGGCCGCCGGGATCGACGTGGTGCGCTGATGGTCGACGTCGTGAAGACCGCCTGGGACCTGCAGGGCCAGATCGAGGAGCGCGCGCGCCGCCTCGGGAAGGGCCGGTATGGACGCGTGCTCAAGATGGCGCGGAAGCCGACGAGGAAGGAGTACGCCAAGGTCCTCCAGGTCACGGGCCTGGGGATTCTGGTCCTCGGGTTCGTCGGCTTCGGCATCTACCTGCTCATGAACGGGATCCCGAAGTGGTTCGGCGGGCTGTTGAGGTAGATCGCGATGGGCCTTCTCGACGACCTCGCTGGCAAGGAGCCGACGCCCCCGGCGGCGGCGCGCCCGGTCACCCGGTATGGCGTGACCCTCGACCTCAAGGAGGAGAAGGTCCTCCTCACCGCCGGCGAGGTCAAGGAGTTCTCGTTCATGATCAAGAACGTCGGCACGGAGAGCGACACGATCGGCCTGCGCATCGAGCTCCTCACGCACTCCCAGGCGAAGGAGCCGGCGGAGTGGGGAGTCAAGCTGACGGGCGTGGAGCCGAAGGCCTGGGACGTCACGTTCAGCCGCGAGTTCGAGAAGGAGCTCGACCTGATCAGCGGAGGGGACCGCGAGGTCACCCTGGCGGTGACGTGCCCGCGCGGCGCCGTGTACGGGGACCAGCTCCAGGTCGTCGTCAACCTCGCGTCGAAGAGCGACCCGGCGGCGACGGACTCCCGGCGCGTCACCGGGACGGCCCGTCAGGCCATCCTGGCGGTCAAGACGAGCATCGGGTACGAGCGCGGGGTCACGGACAGCATCGCGGCACGTGCGAAGGCCAAGGACATCGGCATCTTCTCCATCCTCGCCCCGGACAACTCCCGCGGATACATCTACGTGGAGTCGATGAACCCGGACCGCCTCGAGGAGGTCGCGCGGTCGATCCGCCGCGCGCGGGGCATCGTCCGCGGCCAGGCCCAGCTGGACCACATCTCGCACTACCTGACGCCGAAGCCCCTCGTCAGCGGGATTATGGAGGGGGACATCGTCGAGCTCGTCGCCGGGCCGTTCAAGGGGGAGAAGGCGCGTGTGCAGAAGATCGACGAGGCCAAGGAGGAGATCACCGTGGAGCTCTTCGAGGCCATGGTGCCCATTCCCGTGACCGTGCGCGGGGACAGCGTTCGGGTGCTTGCGAAGGAAGAGAAGTAGCGGCTCCTTTTCGAGAAGCGTGTCGCAACGCCTAAGCCCCCTGCGGTGGTCCCCACGTCCATGGCCGTCCGCCCCGGTGCCCTGCTCCTCGCCTTCCTTCTCGCGTCCGTGGCCCTCGTCGCCTCCTCCCCGGTCGCTGCCGACCCGCCCTTCACCGCCAACGTGAAGGCGAGCGACGACAGCATGACCCCCGCCTCCCAGTTCGAGCCCTCCATCGCGTTCCACGGCGGCGCCGTGAACCTCGCCTGGCGGGACGACCGCGCGGGGGTCTACGACGTGCGGTTCTCCTCCTCCTCGGACGGCGGTCTCACCTGGTCGCCGAGCGTCCAAGTCACCGACGCCGCCGTGGGGGGCACCCTCCAGTTCGGCAAGCCGGCGATGGCGGTGGATGAGGCCGGCACGATTCACATCGCCTGGGAGGACCACCGCATGGGCGGTGCGGACGTCTTCTTCGCGAGCTCCGTCGACGGCGGCGCGATCTGGACGACCCCCAACCTCCGCCTGAACCGCGACAACGGGACCGCCTCCCAGATCTACCCCTCGGTGGCAGCCTGGGGGACTGGAAACGTCGCCGTCGCCTGGGCGGACGGGCGAAGCGGTACTGACTGGGACGTCTATGTGGCGGTCTCCGCCGACGGCGGGATCTCGTGGACTCCGGGCGGGGATGTCAGGGCGAACAGCCCGGCGGGCAACCAGACGCAGCCCGCGATCGTGGCGGACGCAGGCGGCAACCTCTCCGTCGCTTGGGAGGATGACCGGAACGGAAACTTCGACATCTACTTCGCCCGCTCGGCGGACGGCGGGGCGACCTGGACGACGCCGAACGCGCGGGTGGACGCGGCGCCGGGGCCCTCCTGGGCACGGGACGTCACCCTCGGCCTCGGCCCCTCGGGGTCGCTCCACGCGGCCTGGAACGACGAGAGGAACGCGCACAACGATATCTACTCCGCCAGCTCGTCGGACGACGGCGCGACGTGGACGAGCCCGGACGTCCTCGTGAACACGGACGGCTCTGGCTTCGCGCAGCTCCGGCCGAGCCTGGCCGCCGACGCGGCGGGGACGGTGCACGCCGCATGGATGGACCGCCGCCGCGGCATCCAGGACATCTTCTACGCCAAGTCGTTCGACGGAGGCCTCACATGGACCGACCCGAACCTCCGCGTCGACGACGACCCGGGGAGCGTCTGGCAGGCGTTCCCCTCCGTTGCCGTGGGCCCGCCCGGAAACGTGTTCATCGCCTGGGGCGATCAGCGCAACGGGGACGGCGACATCTACTTCGCCCGCCTCGCGCCGGCGCCGCCCTTCGTGGATGGGGCGACCGTGGATGGCTTCCCGCCCGCGAGCGCGGGGATTGGCCACCTCACGGGGAACGTCCCGGGCTTCGGTTTCACCTACCGCGACCTGGACCTCGACCCGCTCATCGCGTACAACGTGACCGTGCGCGACGGGGCGCTCGCGCCCCTGTGGACCTGCAACCGCACGCTGTCGGTGCCGATGCCGGCGGGAGCCTCCGTCCTTGTGAACTACAACGCCCCGCCCTGTCCCACCACCGGCCCCGCACTCGTCGACGGCCAGGACTACTCGGTCGACCTCTCCGTCCAGGACGCGACCGGACGCTGGAGCGCGCCGGAGTCGGTGGCGTTCCACCTCAACGAGGTCCTCGCCCCCGCCGCCCCCGTGCAACCGCCCCCCGGCGCCTCGATCCCCTGTCGCCCCGACCCGACCCTCTCGTGGACCGCTCCTCCCGCCGACGCCGAGGGCGATCTCCCGGTGAACTACAGCTACCAGGTCGCGACGGACCCGGCCTTCACCGCCGTCGTGGCGTCCGGGGACACCACGTTCAACGTCTCGGACCCCTTGGGCACGTGCCCGGGGGGCACCTACCATTGGCGCGTGCGCTCGAACGACGGCTGGGAGGCCTCGTCCTGGGTCGCTTGGAACTTCACCGCGTTCACGCCGCCGAACGAGCCACCCACAGCGGCGAATCCGGCGGTGGAAGGTCACTACGACGGGAGTCCGGGAATCCTCCGCATCGGCCCGGACCGGCCCACTTTCTATTGGAACCACACTGACCCCGAGAACGATCCGCAGAGGGAGGTCCAGGTGACCGTGGGCTCGACCAACGGGTCGAGCGACGTCTGGGATTCCGGGAACCGGACCGTCGCGGGGAACTCCATGGGGTACGGAGGGAGCCTAGCGCTCATGGACGGGGCGGAGTACTGGTACGGCGTCCGCGTCCATGACGGGACGAACTGGTCGCCCTCGGCCTCCGTGCGGTTCCGGATGAACGTGCCTCCCGGCCCCCCGACCCTCCGATTCCCCCTCGACGGCGCTGCGGATGAGTATCCCGGGAGCAACGGGCTCTCGTGGCTTGCGGCGACGGACGCGGAGGGCGACTCCCTGACGTACCGCGTGTGGATCAGCACCGACCCCGGATTCCCGCCCCCTCTCGTGCCGGGGACGGCCTCGGGCCTCTACAGCTGGTTCCCATCGTTGCCGTCCACCACGTACTACTGGAGGGTGCAGGCCGACGACGGAGTCGACCTCGGCCCGAACAGCACGACGTTCCGGTTCACGACCTACCCTGACCAGGGTACTGTGACGGTCCACGTTACCGCGGACGGTCAGAACCTCTCTGCCGCGCAGGTGATTGTCGAGACATACCATCTCGACCCTCCTGGAGGGTGGTTCCAAGCCGTGGCGAACGGGACGACGGGGAGCGACGGGCGGGCGGCCTTTGGCCTCGGTCTCGGCCGCACCTATCGCATCCGAGTCGTGACCGGCACCTACCCCGAAGAGGCCCGATGGGTGAACCTGACCGGCCCCTCGCCGGACGCCACGGTCGAGATCGATCTGGTCCGGGCGCCTCCCCCCGCCGGGACCGATTACGTCCCGTGGTTCATCGCCCTGGGGCTCGTCGCGACGTTCGCAATTGTCCTTCTCGTCTGGCGCATGCGCCGCCGCAGGCCTCCCGGGGGACCGGCGACCTCCCCCGCCTGGGCGGCTTCCCCCCCGAAGGACCCGTCCTGATCACGGAGTGCGCCTCGGATCCTCGCGCCTGGAACGGAGGGCCCCCCTTCGGGCCGCCCACCATGCCCGAGCCGAGCTGGCGATCCGCGGCGGACCGGCGTGGGGCTTCCATGGTCCGAGTCCGCGTTGGTGGACTCGAGCAGTAGCTTATTGCAATGGCCGGCGTAGCGGCCATGTGTCCTCCTACTCGTTCCGCGAACTCACCCCGGCGACCTGGCCGGACTTCGAGCGCCTGTTCCGCGGGCCCGGTGGGAACGCCCATTGCTGGTGCATGTACTACCGGCGAGAGCAGAGCGCCGCGAAAGAGGCGGCGGCGTACGGCGTGACCAAGGGGGGTTTCCCCGAGCACAACCGCCGCCGGAACCGGGACCTGGTCCAGGAGGGCAGGGCCCACGGGATCCTGGTCTATGCCGGAAGCGAACCCGTGGGCTGGTGCGCGTACGGGCGGCAGCAGGAGTTCCCCGCGATCGACCGCGGGCGTTTCTACCGGAAGCTTGCCCCGCCCCCTCCCGGGGTGTGGCGCATCGCCTGTTTCGTCGTCGCCCGGGACCACCGGAGAAGGGGGGTGGCGACCGCCGCGCTCCGGGCCGTCCTGAAGTCGATCCGCGCCCAAGGCGGGGGTGCCGTGGAGGCCTACCCCGTGGCGGTCCCCCGGAGCGGCTCCAACACCCTCTGGTTCGGGACGGTGGGGATGTTCGAGCGGGAGGGCTTCTCCAAGGTGGCCCGATTGGGCGCTTCCGTGCTCATGAGGAGGGTAATGCGGTCGCCGAGGACGCGAACCCGCGCCTAGCCTTGAGCCAGGGGGGCGCGCCCACAGCCACCTCCAGCCCTGGCAGGCACCATTTCAGTACGACTCCAAGGTCACGCCGCCAATTCGCCGGTAGTCCCGCAGGTTCCGTGTGAGGATGGACTCCCCGTGGATCTGAGCGACCGCCGCGTTCATGATGTCGGCGCGATCCACATCGATCCCGCCACGTTGGAGGGTCCCCTCGATCTCCCCGCCGAGGCGGGCGGCGCGGGCGTCGTAGGGAAGGATGGGCAGCCCGAGGAGCGCAGTCCCGATTCTCCGCCGCTCCTCCTCCGGGCGGTGGAACAGGGCGGCGCCCACATGCAGCTCATGCAGGGTAAGCGCGGTGGCCCGAAGCACGTCACCCTCGGCAATGAGTTCCCGCCTCTTGGCGAGGGCCTTCGCGTCGCCGCGCATGTAGTCGATGTAGAAGTCGGTGTCAGCGAGCATCCGGGGACATCCTCGCCGTTCGTCGCAGGCCGGCGCGGGTGTCCTTCCGGCGGAGCTCTCGCAGCTTCCGTTTCATCTGGGCACCCTGCTCCTCGGTCAGGATCCCCGCGAGGTCGTCGAAGCTCCCTGGGACGACCACCCGGAGGACCACCTCCGTGAAGCTCTCCCCCGGTCGCTTGGCGGTGGCGAGACGATCATACGCCTCCTCGGAGAGGCTGATGGTCCTGGTCGGCATTGGTAGCGTGTGTATGTGTGTGTGTATATATCAGGCTAACGGCGCGAATCCGGCCCGCAGGGCAGGTCAGGCCCGGCATCCCCGGGACAGCCATCGCCGCGGAAGGTTTATGGCGGGCTCGCTCTTCGAGCGCTCCAGATGCCCGAGCGCCTCGAGGTCCTCGTCGACGGCGGCAAGGCCACCGCCGGCCCGCCCCTGGGGCCCGCCCTCGGCCCCCTCGGACTGAACATCGGCCAGGTCCTCAAGGACATCAACGAGAAGACGAAGGCCTTCGACGGGATGAAGGTCCCCGTCATCCTCCTCATCGACACGAAGACGAAGGACTACACGATCGAGGTCGGCACCCCGCCGGTCTCCGCCCTCGTTCTCAAGGAGGCCAAGGTGGAGAAGGGCTCCGGCACGCCGAACAAGGCGAGCGTGGGCAACCTCACCCTGAAGTCCGCCATCAAGGTGGCCAACATCAAGAAGGACGCCCTGGCGGGGAGGACCCTGAAGGCCCGCGTGGCCCAGGTCGTCGGGACCTGCGTCTCCATGGGCGTGACGTTCGAGGGGCTGTCGGCCAAAGAGGCGACGAAGGCGATCGCCTCGGGCAAGTGGGACAAGGAATTGGCGGGGTAGGCGACGCCGGGGGAAGACTACATACGGTCCGCCGGCATCGCCGGTCCCATGATTGTCGTGCAGAACCGGATCTTCGTCGCGAAGGGGTATGAGGACGAGTTCGAGAAGCGCTTCATCAACCGCGATTGGTCCGTGAGCCGCCTCCCCGGATTCGTCCGCAACGAGGTCCTGAAGCCGTCCAAGGACTTCCCCGACGCGCCCTACATCGTGAAGACCTATTGGGCCACGATGGAGGACTTCGAGCGTTGGACGAAGAGCAAGGAGTTCGGGATGGCCCACGCGAACGCGCCGCCCAAGGAGGCGTTCCGCGCGGGGAACTCGCTGGAGATCCACGAGATCCTCGCCGTGCACGAGAAGCCGGCGTCCGCTCCGAAGGGCGAGGGTACGCGCTGATTCCTCGCGAACGAGCCGATGCTAAGGAAGAGCAATCCACGATCGCGCGCGGGGCGCTACGGCGTCGGCGGCTCGATGGACGGGCGCAGGACGCGGACCTCGGTCTCGGTGTGGAACCCGAGCGGGTCGCCGCGGAAGCTCCCCTTCATCCGGTCCTCGACCTGGCGGACGATGCGCATCCGCGCGACGATCTCGTCGATGTTGA
>Ga0209641_10005506_pt1 | contig 10363 bp, 9 predicted proteins | sample RifCSP16_1_FD_184022 | JGI IMG/M metagenome (GOLD analysis project Ga0209641, IMG submission 184022) | Soil microbial communities from Rifle, Colorado - Rifle CSP2_sed 16_1 (SPAdes) (version 2) | ecosystem: Environmental > Terrestrial > Deep subsurface > Rock core/Sediment | place: Rifle...
ATAGTTTTGTTAAACGAATTCGTTCGTCAAAGCGATCGTATGTAATATCCGGCGAAATAACTGCAACGTCAATGTCGCTCCATGTATTCTCTGTCCCTTTCACATAAGAGCCAAAGAGATATGCAGATTCTATACGAATACCTTGTTCGTTTAATTTGGTAAGAAATCTTCGAACTGTATCTATTATTGAAGCATTGACTTTAACCACTTAAAAATCTCCTCTACTTGTTTTAGCTCCATTCTAGTAAAATCTTCAGTGCATTTGTTCCTGAAACTTCTTCTCTCATCAGGGTATCTCGATTCCAGGTTAAAGGCTGTAATTTTAATAAGCCGGTCTCTCTGAACTTCGTTTAACGGGATATTTGCTATTTCAGCTAATCTGATTAGATTATGGATATAGGGTGCTTGGTCAGCCTTTCTGACCACATAGATGGCCTTTAACAGTTTTTCAACCGAAAGGTGTCCGAAGAAAAGGGCATAGGAGTAATCTTCTTTCTCGAACAAATGCCATGCTACCCGCAATGCTTCGGCAGCTTCTTCTAACCAAAAATCTCTAAGTTTTTCTACATTCATTTGAAGGGTCTTTAATTTTTCTTTGCTTATAGGTTGCTATGGGGCGGAATTATCACTAAAACACTTGATTCAACGCAAAGTAAAGTTTAGAATGCTGGACAGTATCGCAATAATTATCCTACTATTAAAATATAATGATAATCGAAATTAACCTTCGTATGCAAGCAATTTTGGCATTGGTGACATGACTTTTTATAATGGCAGATATTTTTAATAAGATAGATAAAATGCTATGTTCTGAGCAATATGTAGAATATGGGAAAGAGAAACTAAACCCTTTTTACTATAATCCTCAGAAGAAGATTAAACTTTTTCAGGGTGACTCTCTATCTATCCTGAAAAAAGCTCCTGATAGTTGCATTGATATGATTTTTGCAGACCCACCTTACTTTGGTAATCAATCAGGATTGGTTATAAAGCGCAACGACGGTCATGCAGATACATTTGATACTCAAAAAGCAAAATGGGCTTATTCTAAATCCATTAATTATCAATTTGAGTTTCATTATACATGGCTCAAAGAAGCGCAGCGTATACTTAAAAAAGGGTCTACTATCTGGGTCACAGGAACTTACCATAGTATTGGCATTGTAAATGTTGTACTACAAGATTTAGGGTTCAAGACACTTAATGATATTATCCTCCACAAGAGGAACGCCCCGCCAAACTTTAAAGGTTCTTGCTTTAGGGCTGTTACTGAGACTATGCTGTGGGCAAAGAAAGATTCATCAGGGAAAACAAAATTTAATTATAAAGCGATGAAGGAATTGAATGGCGGAGTTCAGATGAAAAATATATGGGAATATTGGGCTGAGAAAAATCCTTTTCGTCATCCAGCTACAAAACAACCTATTGTTTTAGAAACTGCAATTTTAGCAGGAAGCAATGAAGGGGATTTGATTCTTGATCCATTTGCCGGTTCCGGCACTACAGGGTTTGTTGCTAAGGGTCTTGGCAGAAGATGCATTATGATTGAGGTAGATTCAGGTTATTGCCAACTTATTAAGGATCGCATAGAGGGAAAATATGGAGAATTCAGAAGAAAGACAGAAACTAAAAGAAACGTTTAAGAATCAACTTCTAAAGCATGTCGATTTGTTCAATGCTGCTGTTTCTACAGGAGAAGGGGATTGGGTTGTCAAAGGATTTATTGACATTGCAAAGAATATTTATACCATATCCGCTGATACAAAAGTAGTCTCAAAAATAATGGAACTTCTTCTTTTCCCCAAAATTTGCCAATTTACACAAGAGACTGGTTATAAAATTGTTCTCTGCAAGGAACAGAATTTTTATCCAGACATTTCATTTATAGATGGCAATAACAACAAATTTGCTATTGATCTTAAAAGCACATATAGAAAAAATGGGAAGGAAGTAAACGGAATGACTTTAGGAGCATTCACCGGCTATTTTAGGGATAGAAAAAGCAAAAAGAATATTACGTTCCCTTACGATGAATATATTGGGCATTTTGTGCTTGGCGTTATCTACTCAAGAACAGATAAAAATTTGGATGAGAGGAAAATTTACAAATTAGACGATTTACAAAATATTACCTCTGTCATAAAGGATTTTACTTTCTTTGTTCAGGAAAAATATAAGATTGCTCTTGATCGTCCAGGAAGTGGAAACACAAAAAATATAGGCTCTGTTATTAAAATTGATGAATTGATAAGCGGAAATGGGCCATTTGCTGAACTCGGGGAAGATATTTTTGATGACTACTGGATGTATTATCTTACAAAAGATATGGCAAGGGCCGTTGACCTAAAAGGCGCTCCATACAAGAACCTAAAAGAATACAAGGAGTATAAAAAATTAAAGAAATAAAATGAGAACAAACATGACTATCACTAATCCTCAAATGGCTTTAATAGAAGATGATCCGTCATTCCCATCAACACGATTTCAGGGAAGCAAGCTGAAAATAGTTGATTGGATTTGGGAGGCTATAAAGGATTTGAATTTTAATTCAGCTCTTGATGCCTTTGGCGGCACAGGGAGTATTGGCTATATGCTAAAGGAAAAAAGCAAGAATGTTACATATAACGATATTTTGAAATTTAACTGGTATATTGGACTTGCGCTAATTGAAAACGACAAAGTTAAACTAACAGATAGTGATGTTGATTTTCTTCTTGCAAAGCATTATGAAATTAAATATCCAACGTTTGTTTTTGATACTTTTAAGGATATTTACTTTACAGATGACGAAAATCGATGGATTGACATGGTTGTAACAAATATAAATCTTCTTGATAATATTTATAAAAAAGCCCTTGCATTTTTCGCCCTTTGCCAGGCATGTATTATTAAGAGACCTTTTAATCTTTTTCACAGAAAGAATCTTTATTTAAGATTTTCTGATGTAGAAAGAAATTTTGGCAACAAAGCTACATGGGATACCCCTTTTGAAGTTCATTTTCGGAAATTTATCGCTGAGGCTAACCAAGCAGTTTTCTCGAATGGTCAACAAAACAGAGCACTAAATTTAGATAGTTTTGACATCGAGGGAGAATTTGACCTTGTCTATATTGACACTCCTTATATTTCAAAAAATGGGGTGGGTGTTGATTATTTCAGTTTTTATCATTTTTTGGAAGGATTAATTAATTATTCTAAATGGGCTGAGATGATAGATCATAGGACCAAACATAAAAAATTAAAAGGAAACGGTTCCGTTTGGATGAATAAAAATCAGATCCATTCAGCCTTTGATCTATTATTCAAGAAATTTCAAAACAGTATTTTGGTTGTTTCTTATAGGGCTGATGGTATTCCATCTATTGAAGCACTTCTAAATTTGCTAAAGAAATACAAGCAAAACGTTAATGAATTAAAAAGAAAAAATTATAAATATGTTTTAAGTAACAATCATTCTGAAGAAGTATTGTTGATTGGAAAATAATTATGGAATCGGACAAAAAAACCTTTAAGTCTGGCTATGTAGCTATCGTAGGTAAGCCGAACGTGGGGAAGTCAACCTTGATCAATGATTTTTTGGGATGCAAATTATCCATCGTTACTCCTAAACCCCAGACGACACGTAAAAAAATCATGGGCGTATTGACCAAAGAGGAGTATCAAATCGTTTTTTACGATACCCCGGGTATTATGGAGCCAAAATATGAGTTACAAAAATACATGGTAAAAGAAGCCTACGAAGCCATAGAAGATGCGGATGTAATCTTGATGATGGCAGAACCTTTTGAACCGCCTGCCGAAAAGGATAAGGATTTTTTTGAAAAGTTATCTCACCTTAATATCCCGGTTATTTTGGCGATTAATAAAATAGATTTGGTAGAAAAAGACTGCCTGATACCGATTCTTTCTGCGTATAACCAGCGGTTCAATTTTGCCGAGATTGTGCCAATTTCTGCCTTAAAGGGAACCAATCTCGATTTAATGCTCAATCTTGTTGTAAAATATTTACCCGAGGGAGAGCCTTTCTATCCTGATGATTACATGACTGATTACAACGAAAGGTTTCTTGCATCTGAAATCATTCGGGAAAAGGTTTTCGAATTTTACGGAGAAGAAATCCCTTATTCCACAACAGTCGAAATTGAGGAGTTTAAGGAACGTGAGGCTGGCAAGGACTTCATCAAAGCCATTATCTTTGTAGAACGTGACTCGCAAAAGGGCATCATTATCGGAGAAAATGGAAAGGCTATCAAGCGGGTTGGCGTCATCGCCAGAGAAGAAATAGAGAATCAAACAGGCAGGAAGGTATATCTGGAACTCTGGGTCAAGGTTATGGAAAAATGGCGGAAAGATAAAAAGAAAATGTATAAGCTGGGATATAAATAAATTCATGCTGATAATCTTTGCGGTGATCTGAGCTCATACAAGGTGAATCCTCATGAGCCAAAGGCTCACAAAAGAGCATAAAAATATATTACCCTCCCTTAATTCTTCCCATCAAGGGAGGGAAAGTTCCCTCGCCCCTTGTGGGAGAGGGTCCGGGTGAGGGGTATTTCCGTATCAATACTATAAATATCCATGATTAACCTCAGCAACTATCCCACAAAGTATTTTTCACATACCTATCAGCAGATTGTAACCTCCTTTTATTACAATGCAAAAGATACAGGGGCAAACGGACGTTCGCCCTTATTTGTCCTGGAAGGCACGGAGAAGCTGATTAAGGAAGAATTGGTTCGGTGTATCTGGTTTGGACAGCATATCAAAAAAGGGAAACTTTTTACCGATGATGGCTCACGACTCGAAGTGCTATCGCCCGGATGGTGGAATTCTGAGGGTGGACCTGATTTTAAACATGCAGAAATTCTCTTAGAGGGCAAGGGACTTATAAAGGGTGACGTCGAGATTCATGTGTTTGCTTCAGATTGGATGAGACATCAGCATGATAAACAGGAAACGTATAACACCGTATGTTTACACGTTGTTATGTGGAATGATCGTGAAGGTAGATGTATCAAGAATCTCATGGGACAATCCATTCCCCAGTTAACTTTATCAAAATATTTAGATGCTGAACTGGATGACCTGGTTGATATGATCGACATTGAATCATACCTAAAAGGGGGTAAGGTAAATCCGGGGCATTGTCAGACAGAAATGGAAAATCAGAAGTTGGACGAATTTTGGGTGGGTTATTTCCTTGATTATGCCGGCGACGAACGTGTCCTTCAAAAGGCAAAACGGTACGAAAAATGGGTGGAAAGAAGCCCCTTTGAGCAAACACTCTACGAAGGAATTATGGAGTCGTTGGGATATAAGAGTAACAAGGGACCATTTCTTAAGTTGGCCTCTCTTATGCCTCTGGAAGACATCCGATGCTTGATTCCAGAGGATATTCCAGCACAAGAGAAGAAGATAGATATGCAAGCTCTTTTGTTAGGCGTGGCAGGATTATTACCACAACAGGCGGATTCAAAAATAATATATGACGATGAAACGGCGGAATATGTAAGCGCTATCGAACGTGCGTGGAACGTAATCAAAACTAAAATAAGTAATGCCCCTATGGCAAGAAATGACTGGAACTATGCAGGGATCAGGCCTGCAAATATTCCGGAGAGGAGAATTGCTTCTATAGCTAATATCCTTACGGAGTGTTCATCTTGCGGCATTTTTCGACACATTTTACGTGTACTCGAAAAACTTGTCCCTGCCGATGAACAGGAAGGAGAAGGTTACAAAGAAGAACAAAAAATCATGTCGTTAATTGAGGATATACAATCAATCTTCCTAAATGTGCAAGACGCTTACTGGTCGTATCATTACACGCTGGGTGGGAAAAGGCTCAAAAATCCCTTAAAATTACTTGGGGTGGAGAGGACGTCCACGATATTCATTAACGTCATTATTCCTATCTTTCTTGTCTATGCAAAAAAACATAATGACATTAAACTGGAAAAAACACTCCACCTCGTTTATAGAAACCATTATCCTCTGACTGCCACGAGTGTGACGAAATTCATGGGTAGTCGTATCTTTGGGCAGGAAAAAGCGTCGAAGAAGATTGTAAATTCCGTCAGGCGGCAGCAGGGATTATATCAAATCTACAAGGACTTTTGTGAGAATGACAATATGAGCTGCAACAAATGCGCCTTGTATTTGTCTATGGTTAAAGACTAATAGCTCACCGCAGAGACGCAAAGAACGCAAAGTTTTTGAAAATGAAAAAGGAACAGAAAAGCAAGGATATTGAGATTTTGTTCCTTAGTTCTGGTATAGCTATTTTTTATTTTGGGTTTTTCTTGGCGTTCTTTGCGTCTCTGCGGTGAGTTCCATTTCGTAAAAGTTGGAAATGAAAAAATTAAAATTCATCATTGTGGGATTTCTGGGTGCCTGGCTAATAAAATTACTGGCCTTCACTATCCATATCGATGACGAGCCGAAAGGGTTTAACGAAAAAACCAAGACCTATCATGCCATCTATGCCTTCTGGCATTGCATGATGCTTATTCCTGCCTACGTTGGCCGCAACAGCAAGATACAGGTACTTATCAGCCATCATTCGGATGGTGAATACATTGCACGGGTGATAAAGAGGCTTGGTTTTGGAGTTATTCGAGGCTCGACAACACGAGGTGGTATGAGGGCAATCAAGTCGCTGGTTGATAAGATTCGGGAAGGGTATCCTGTGGCAATTACCCCTGACGGACCGAGAGGCCCTCGTTTTGTCGTTCAGCCTGGAAGCATTTATCTCAGCAAAAAGACTCAGTTGCCTATTATTCCTACGGTGGTCGGGTTATCCAGTTATTGGACGCTTCCCAGTTGGGATAAGTTTCGTATCCCCAAACCGTTTTCTCGCGCATTAATGTTGTATGGTGAACCTATTCATATTCCGCCAATTCTAAACGACGAAGAGATGGAACGTTACCGGCTTTTATTAGAGCAGACCATGGTCAGAATGGCAGAAAGGGCGGATATGTTAGTACGACAGAAAGACAGGGCTATCTATAGTAATCAGCAATAATAAGGAAACAAACCCCCTTTAGTCCCTTAGCTAAAGGAGGATTTAGGAGAATTAATTTAATGCTTAGGAATTTCAAACATTTAGTTTCTCCCTGTTAGCGGAACTATTAGCTTTGCAATGCAACGAACTGTTCAACTAACTATTTATTATGGCAAACCGTGCAATTAACCTCAGCAGGTCTAGGATGCGGCGGATCGCCAGGCCTGCCTAGCGGATGACAGCCTGATTGAGTGCAGTTTCCCTCCCACGGTGGATGCGGTGAATCAATAGCTGAAGGATGCGCCGGACTCTGATGACATACCGTACACGAAACCATTGATATGGGGAAATGGCAATTAAGGCAGTGACGATTTCTCGTATTTACGCCACCCCACGATGCCGTATGGCTTAAGGGCGTTGTATTGGTATGGCATCGTTCACAAAAATCTTCCTGATGGCAGACACTGCATTTCTTCCGCTCCCACGATGCGGCAAAACCGTGGGTCTTTCTGCGCCATGCATTATTGTGATTTCTGGGTTTTTGGTCTTGATGACAATTGACGCACCAGTTCAGGTCGTTGTGGCATCGCTTACAGTAGTCCTGATTGTAATAGAATTCGTTTCCGTGTTTTTGTATCCAGCGCGCATCCGTGTGTTTAACCCATCGGTCTTCGTGATAGAGCGGCATGCGGTCCTTTTTAATGTGTTTGTGACAGACATTACATGCAATCTTCTCCTCGCCTCTTTCTTTGTGGCATGGAATGCAGGCACCAAACATATCGGGAATCAGGTCTACGGTAATTGCATCACTCTTTTCTATACCCTTGTGACACTGAATGCACTCTACCTTATTTTCAAGATGCACCTTGTGGGTAAATTTTAAATCACGATATTTTTTCGGAATATTATGTTTCACCTTTATTTTCATGCCCGGTCTTGTATGGCACATAAGACAGGACTTCGGATTATTGGGATCAAAATTCTTCATATGGCAGGCAAGACATTTTGCCATCTTGGGCCATTTGGGTTCAAGGTCTTCTTTATAATTGTGACAGGTATTGCAGTCCTTTAAACCCCTTTCCATATGTTTTGCGTGGCTGTAATGAATTTCAGATTCCTTGCATCCACTCAACAGCATGAGAAAGGAAAGAATCGTACCATAAATTAGATAATGGAACTTGTTCATTAGTCCCCAAATCCGTTTAAAACGTAGGATGGGTGAAGCGGAGCGAACCCATCAATCCTCTTGTTTTGTTGGGTGCGCTCCGCTTCACCCAACCTACAAAAAATATCATGTTAAAAATTCGTACTGTAAGAAAGCAGCAGTTGATGAAAGGTCTCCGGGTCTGTATCACTGACCTCAGATGACCACCGCAGAGTGACATCAGACTGTTTTGTTAATAAATATTTTACCCTCATATAATAGGTGCGGACATTAATCTTTTGCTCAATATCTCTTGTATATTCGCTATCCAGAAGCGATTCCAGTCCGCTACTTCCATTAAAATTATATTTATACAGAGCGTAGCCTGTGCCAGCGCCAACGTCAAACTTGCCAATTTTTTTATCAAAATCAACACCGATGTCTGCGCTGTGGTCAACACCCTTCGTATTCCAATATTCTACCGTAAAGGTGACCTTCGATTCCTGCAACAGGAGGTTGTTTACCATGAATGAAAAAAATGTCCTGTTATAATCACGATTGAAGGTGTTTTCATTATCCTTATCAATTACGCTTCTATGATCCACACCGCTGGATATTCCAACCTTCTCCCCCAAACCCTTGTAGCCCGTAAGGCTGATGAGGTCGAAAGGCTCAAAGGTACCGAGGATTTGGTAAAATGGCGAAATATTGTTGCTTTGTTCGGAGATTGAATGGAGGAATCTGAAATAGGACAACTGTAAACTTGCATCCCAGTCGATTTTATCCCAGGACAATTTAACAAGAAGGTCTTTGGGCAGGGTGTTTAAGACGGTATATCTTCCATAAAAATTCAGGTCTTCATAAATTCTTTGCCACAGGTTAAAACCTACTTCATCATCAATGTAATTATCGTCTATAATACGGACGTAGTCCAGGTTTGTTATGGTATCCATGAATGGACGGACAGACACCCCGCTTCCTGCCACCGTATCGAAATAGGTGCTGCTATATTGTGACGTCCTCATGCCTCCGAAGGCGTAGGCTGCAACAGGGCCAAGCTGTTGTTCATACTTTGCGCCATCGAAGAGAATGGTTTCGACAGAGTATTGATACTGCCGTCCCAAACGGAGGTTGGACTTATCAATGACAGGATTCTTGATGTCCGCATATAAATAGTAAAGACGCCCGTTATAACTGCGGTTGTACGTATCGAGGATATCCCGAAATGCCCCATCTTTCGGCTCATGCCCATCAAGGTCTTCCGATAACCTTCCGGAACCGGCGATAGTCACCTTATTGTTAAATAAATCTTTTGTCTTAAAACGCAGGTATTCATACATGTCATGGTCGTCTTCACCTTCCGCCCAGCGACCTTCATATTGGGTCTTAAAATTGCCGGAGACAAAATTATTATAAGTAAAACCCCTTGCCTCTGTTAAACCTGTTATTATTTTACTGCTGGCATTCTCAGTTTGGGCAAAAAGTATGGGAGGCAGCAATATGATGAATAGGGGGAAAATTGCAACTATTTTTGATATGGATAGCTTTGCCTGCATCATGAATTTATGGTTTGCGCACAGACATCTATAAATTATCAGAAAACACAAATTTTTGGCACAATGTAAATTCAGTTAATTTTGATGAGACCGTACAAAATGAGTTAGTAATATATCAAAAATTTTCGAATTATCTACTTGTTTTTCTGTAATTCCTCCTTTTCATAAGGTTTGACAATTTTCTTTTTGGCGGGCGATCGGAATTATCCGAAGCAAGATGTCCCCTGGTAATGCCTAACTTCATTGCAAGGTCTTCCAATCTGCTTACACCCATTTCATCGCAGCATCGCAACGAAATTTCTGCGCATGCTACTGCGTCTTCCTCTGCGTCGTGGTGTTTAAGGCTGATGCCTAAATGTGCAGAAATCCTATTAAGCCTGTAACTATTCAATGTTGGCCAAACCTTTTTTGCAAGAACACGAGTACAGAAATAATGAATCTCCGGGTAAGGGATTCCATATTCATCGAGGAGATGGCGCAAGACACTCATATCAAAACCTGCATTGTGTGCAATAACAATTTTTCCGTCGAGAAATGGTCTAAATTCGCCCCAGAGTTCGTTAAATCGAGGCTTGTCCTTTACGTCCTCCTCAGTAATTCCGTGGATATAGGTGTTATAATAATTAAAGTAAGGTTCACGGGGTTTTATTAACCAGGAAG
>Ga0209641_10005507_pt1 | contig 10363 bp, 13 predicted proteins | sample RifCSP16_1_FD_184022 | JGI IMG/M metagenome (GOLD analysis project Ga0209641, IMG submission 184022) | Soil microbial communities from Rifle, Colorado - Rifle CSP2_sed 16_1 (SPAdes) (version 2) | ecosystem: Environmental > Terrestrial > Deep subsurface > Rock core/Sediment | place: Rifle...
ACAGTGCGGATGGAAGCGAGGCCATGGCGAAGCGGTAACAAAACCACAGAGTGGGCCACCAAGTTGGCCTTGACGAGATCGGCCTTCTCATGGAAGGGGCGCAGCACACGCCGATTTCGGATCGCGCCCCAAACGCGGATGACTGTTCGATTGCCAACGGCGTCTCGGATACCGCGCGTGCTGCGCCCCTACGGGCGTCTGAACACGGCGCAACGCTCATCGAACCCCTCCACGTCCGCGTGGGCATCAACGCCGGCGAGCCGATCGAAGAAGACGGCGACCTCTTCGGCGCAACCGTCATTCTCGCCTCCCGCATCGCCGCGAAGGCGGACGCCGGCGAAATCCTCGTCTCCGACAACATCCGCAGCCTCTGTTCCGGCAAAGGCTTCCTCTTCGCCGACCGCGGCGAGTTTGTGGCCAGGGGGTTCGAGGAGCCGGTGAGAGTGTACGAGGTGAGCTGGCGCAATTAGGGCCGGCTCATAATCGAGGCGCGAAAGCCGTTGCCTGCGATGCGCAACAGGCCTCTACACAGGGAGTCCTTCTAGACAGATTTGCAGCGCGCCGCGAAAAGGCCCGTGGCCGCAGTGATGTCGATGTCCGCGATGAGCAACCCTTGTTTGCCGTATGGCTGGTAGCTGAGCAGCGTCCCGTCGGGCCGCACCACCGCCGAAGTGGTCGGCGACCCAGCACCTGCGAAGTTTACAGTGGCGATATAGCAGGTGTTCTCGGCGGCGCGACACAAGACCGCTTTCAGCTCCGTCACCTGCGGCGCGATCTGCACGCCCGCGATCACCGTATGCCCGCGCTTCGCCAGCGCCAGTGCCGTCCCCCTCCCAAACCCCGTCGCCGCGCCTGTAACCAAAATCCGCTTTGCCATCGCTCATCTCCCTTCCGTTTCTATTTGTAGCAGTAGACGGTACCACGTCTCCCTTGTCCGCGCGTGGCGTACAATTCGTGCCATGAAGCGCGAAGTCCGCTACTGCACGACCGAGGACGGTGTCCGCATCGCCTACTCTGTCGAGGGTGAGGCAGACCTTCCACCACTTGTATGGGTGCCCGGCTGGATTAGCCACCTCGAACTCGACGGGCCAAGGCGGGATGCGGTGGGGACCACCGAGATACTGAAGTCGGTGCGATTCATCACGCTCGACAAGCGGGGCACCGGCCTCTCGAGCCGTGACGTGGACGATTTCTCCCTGGAGGCTCACATAGCGGATGTTGCCGCTGTGGTGGACAACCTCGGGCTTGAGAAATTTGCCCTGGCCGGAGGGTCGGAGGGTGGACCTGTAGCGATCGGCTTTGCAGGCCGATATCCCAACCGCGTAAAGAAGTTGGTCATTTACGGTTCTTTCGCGAATCCGGCCCGTGTCGGGGGATCCGAGGCAATGCGCCAGGCGCTATTGACCGTAGTAAAGGAAGAATGGGGTATCATCGGCTCGAAATTGTTATCCGAGTTCTTCGTGAACGGCGACTCGTACATCACCCTGGAGGAGTTCGCGAACTACGAACGGCTCGCCGCCAATCCCGCGGAAGCCTACGCTACCCTAAAGGCGATGATGGCTGTCGACGTGCGGCCGCATCTCTCCCAGATCCAAGCGCCGACACTGGTCATACACGCACGCGACGACCGTATCGTGCCTCTGGCACTCGGTCAGGAGATCGCTGCAGGCGTCCGAGGCGCGAGGTTTGTCTCAGTGCCCGGAGCCCACCTGCCGGCGCCTGAACAGGTGAGGGAGATATTCGCCGCAATGGTGGAGTTTGTGACTGGAGTCTCACGCCCTGTGCCTCCTGCCGGCGTGCCGGAACCGGCCCAAGGATCCTTCCGCACCGTCCTCTTCACCGACATCGTCGGCCACACGGAGATGATGTCGCGTCTCGGCGACGAGCGCGGCCGCGAGGTGCTCCGGGAGCACGAGCGGATCACCCGCGAGGTGCTGAAGGCACACGGCGGCACCGAGGTGAAGACGACGGGCGACGGCTTCATGGCCTCCTTCGGCAGCGTCACGAAGGCCGTCGAATGCGCCATCCGCCTCCAGCGCGCCTTCGCCGAGCGCGACACACCGGCTCCCGCTCGTCCTGAGGTATCGAAGGAACGAGCGGAGCACGAACGGCCCGAATTACCCGAGCCCCTCCACGTCCGCGTCGGCCTTAACGCCGGCGAGCCCATCGAGGAAGACGGCGACCTCTTCGGCGCCACCGTGATCTTGGCGTCGCGGATCGCGGCAAAGGCGGAGGGCGGGGAGATACTCGTCGCGGACACGGTGCGCGGACTGTGCAGCGGCAAAGGCTTCTTGTTCACCGACCGCGGCGAATTCGTGGCGAAGGGGTTCGAGGACCCGGTGCGAGTGTATGAGGTGAGGTGGCGCGAATAGTTACGTCTTGATTCTAGAATTTGCGCGTGCTACGGCAATGGAATTACTTGACAGGTTAAATTTGTTTGGTAGTTTTGGGTGTTGGGACACCCAGATCGCACGACATCCTGTTCGTAGTCGCGTCACTATCGCACGGTCTAACCGCCCGCGCCAATCTAGTACAATGGCGCCAACATGGACCGCGAAGTCCGCTACGTCACAACCGCCGACGGCGTCCGCATAGCCTATGCCATTCAGGGAGAGGGTGTGCCGTTCATCTGGGTGCCCGGCTGGATCAGCCACTTGGACCTCGACGCCGGGTTCTTGCAGATGTTCGCAATCGACCCCGCCGAGCATGGGGTCCTCTGGGCACAGATGGATAAGCGCGGCAGTGGCCTCTCCAGCCGCAATCTGGATGACTACTCTCTCGAATCGAGGATACAGGACGTGATCGCCGTTGCCGACGACCTCGGCTTGGAAACGTTTGCTCTTGGCGGCTTGTCCGAGGGCGGGCCGATAGCACTGGGAACCGCTGCGACATACCCTGACCGCATCACCAGGCTCGTCATTCACGGCTCGTTCGCGTATGGTGAATGCCTTGCCGGGTCGGCCGATATGCGCGATGGATTGCGCGCCGTGATACGAGCCGAATGGGGTGTCGCGTCGAAACTAATGTCCGATCTGTTTACGAACCAGAACTCCGTCATCAACGGGGAGCAGTTCGCCGACTATCAGAGGGTTGCGGCTAACCAGGATGACGCCCGGAAGATTATCGACGCCGCGATCGGCATCGACGTCCGTTCCCTTCTCCCGCAGATTACCGCGCCGACGCTGGTCATACACCACCGAGACGACCGCATCGTCCCCATCGAAGCGGGCCAGGAGGTAGCCGCCGGCATCAAGGGCGCTCGCTTCCTGTCGTTCCCAGGCGCCCACATCGCGTCTCAGGAAGACCTTCACCAAGCCTTCTCAGCGATTATAGAGTTCGTTTCGGCAGGCGCAGGTGCTCAGCGGACTGCCGCCGCATCGTCGGACTCTTCATTTCGCACCGTCCTTTTCACCGAGGTGAAGGGTTCGTTATCACGAAACGCTCGGACGCCTCGTCGGGCGACGGAACGACCAGCGTTCCCTCGAACTTCACGTCGACCTTGTCTCCCTTGCCCGTGATCAGCACGCGGTCAATCATGTAGCGAACGAGCTGCCGCCACCCCTCGTCGGTCGTCGGCGGCTCCCACTTGAGCTCGCCCTGTTCGCCTACCTCGCCGCGCATCGCCAGCTCCAGCACGCGCTGTCGAAACTCCAGCAGCTGTGCGACCGTGTCCTGCGCGCTCCCCGCGCGTCGCTCCGCCGCCGACAGTTCCGCGCTCAGGCGGTTGCGCTCGCTTCGCACGGTGCGCAGCTCTCGCTCGAACTGATCTCCCTCGTACACGCCGCGTCGCGCGAGCTCTAACACGCGCGTCTCCTGCGCCTCGACCTCGCTGAGCTTGGTCGTCAGGTCGTTCACCTCGCCCAGCGACTCCTCGACCGCGCGCTGCCTGACGAGAACGCCGCGCTCGACGTGCGGGGCGAGGAGCTGCGGGTGCTTCATCCACCAGTCGATGAACCCCTTGACGAGGTCGTCGAGCTGCCTCGTCGGCCACGACCAGCGCCTGTCGGCGTGCGCCTGTACGACCTCGCGCTTGTTGGAGTATTGCGCCCGACGCAGGCACTTGTAGTACGTGTACTGCCCTCCCGACGAGGTGTAGGGCGTTATCCTCCCGCCGCACAGCGCGCAGAACGCGCGTCCCTGCAGCACGTAGGCGCGCCGCGTACGCGGACCGTCGACCGCGCGCGACTCCATCAGCTCCTGCGCCCTCGTCCACGTGGCGTCGTCAACGATGCGCGGGCAGGGCATGGACACGTCGTTGTAGTGACCCTCGCCGCGATACACGGCCGAGGACAAGATGTGCCTGATTCTCGACTTGTGCCAGCCCCAGCGGTTGACGCGCTTTGTCTTCGCCTCGTCGGCGGGCGGCGGCACGTTCGCCCCGTTGAGGAGCGTAGCGATGCGCGAGGGACCGTTACCCGCTAGATACAGCTGATAGATGCGTCGAACGACCCCCGCCGTGTCGTCGCGTACGACGAGCTGCTTCGTCTCCGCGTCGTAGCGATAACCGTACGGCGCAGTCGACGCGCGATACATGCGTCCTGACTTCACTCGCTCGACGATGCCCATCTTCATGCGCTCCGTGATGGTCGCGACTTCCAGCTCCGCGAACGTGCCGCTGATCTGAAACATCGCTCTACCCGACGGGGTTGACGTGTCGATGGCGTTCTCGGTCGCGGACGCGATGCCCACGCCGCACGCCTGCAGGTCGTGCTCCATGTTCACGAGGTCGCGCAGGTTACGCGCGATGCGGTCCAGCTTCATGAACACGACCACGTCGAACGCCTTGTTGCGCGCCGCGTCGAGCATCCGTTGCAGCTCGGGCCTGTTCCACTTCCGTCCGGAGTGAACGTCGGCGTAGAGCTGCACGACCTCGTACCCTCGCGCGGCGCAGTACGCGCGACAGCGCTCCTCCTGATAGGCGAGCGAGACCTTGTCGTCCTTGCCCTGCTCCTCCGTAGAGACACGGATATACAGTGCCGCCCTCATGACTTGATCTTACTCTTGTGCAGCTCGACGAGCTTACGACCGAGCACCTTGTGTCCCACCTGCAGGTAGTGCTCGAAGTACACGCGCTGCACGTCGGTGGACGATCTGCACTTTTCAAGAGCGCTCTCTGCGGTTGCGATCTGCTCCGGTGTCTTGAACTCCCCCATGACTCAATCTCCTTTCGAAATACGTTTCACGACGCTTGACGCAAAGCGACCCGCCGCGCCTCCGACAACTCAGAGACACGGCGGGCCCGTCGCGCACACTCCCGACTACGCGTGCCTGAGGTTTGACGAGATCAGCGGGACGAACCTAGCCACGTTGCACCTCCCGGTGTCCGTACTTCCTACAGCGCTCCCCGTACTCCGACCTGCGTTTCGTGACCACGCTGCACTCGACGCAGAAGCGCATCGAAGCGATCGGTCTTACGGGAGCGAGAGCGATTTCGCTCTCGTCCTCGGCGCGTCGCAAGCGCTCGCGCAGGGCACGTAGTTCCTCCACTAGTTGATCGGCGTTCAACTTACGCTGCCTGCGACTGCTGCACCCTGCGCAGCGCTGCGTCGACCCCCTGCTCCTTCACGTCCCGCGTGAACGTCGCCGGGAACGCGAAGCCCATGATGCCGGGCTCGACCTTCGGTTTGCGAGGACGCCTCGTCCTCGTCGCGGCGACCGGCGCGATAGGCTGCACCTGCACGTCTCGCGCGTAGGTCCCGGCGCGCATCGCGACGAAGCAGGCGACTGACTTGTGCTGCCAGACCGTCGCCAACCACTCGAAGTCACCGCGCTTGACGTGCTCCTCGTACGCGGTCTTCGACAGCCCCTGAATCGAGCGCATCACCGCGACGCGGCGCTCGCGCGTGAGCCCGATGGCTGGCTCCTTCGCCTTGAGCAGCGATTCGGCCTTCGCCTCGTCGGCGGCGAGCAGCTTCGTGAGGAACTGCAGGCGCTTGTTCGCCCGCACCTCCCTGAGTTCGCGCTCCGACAGAGCGCTCCTGTAACGTGACACCTCGTGCCCTCCTTTCAAGCACGACTGTCGCCCGCGCCTCACGTTGAAGCGTCGTTGCGCGTCGCGCCCATTGTCATGATATGCGCAGGATTACCTATGTGCCACCACACTTGGCGAGCTTTGAGAAACCAGTCGGCCCAAGTACAAAAGCGACAAAAGCGATACAGTTCTCTACAAGACAAGTAGCACCCAACGACCCACGCGCTTGCACGACAGCGCAGCGCTGAAGCGTGACGTTCCCTCAGCCCGCTGCAGCCCGCTGTGCCTCGCCCGCGGCCATGAATTGTTGTGTAAACCTGCCAAGACAGCCCGCTGCAGACTCAGGTCCCTTCACGTTGATGCACGGACCTAGGTCAACGGCGTCACTTCAAGCGCGCCCTAGGTGGTCTTTACGCTGCGCCCGACCAGAGCACGCTGCAGGAAGACTATCGTTCACCGACGCTCGCGAGGTGAACGTCAACGCGCGCACTTAGGCGAGCAAAAATAAACGCTCCTACGCGCAGTTAGGCTACACGTAGGAGCGTTTAGACTACGCGGCGCTCTTCGCGTACTGCGCTGCCGTGCGTGCGTGTCCCGACTTGCGCAGCGCTTCGACGAGACCGTGAGACTCCACGTCACGAGTGAACGTGGCGGGGAATTTGAAGAACGCTCGCGACTTCGTTGCGATCGCGCTGCGCTTCGTTTTCGACGACGAGGGACGCTTGCCGTCTTGTTGTGCGGCTACGATTACGGGCTTCACGTCACGAGCGTACGTGCCCGCGCGCATCTGTACGAAACAGCTGATCGTGGTGTGCTGCCACACCGAGGCGAGCCAGTCGAGGTCGCCCTGTTTCAGGTGCTGCTCCCACGCGCGCTTCGACAGCGCCTGCAGGCTCTTCATCACCGCGATCCTGCGCATCGCCGTGAGACCGATCGCCGGTTCTTCGCGCGTGAGCAGCTTCACAACCTCGTCCTCGCTCTGTTTGAGCAGACCCGCCAGGAACTCCAGCCTCTTGCACGAACGAGCTTCCTTGAGTTCTCGTTCGCTCAGTGTCTTGCGATATAGACGTGACATTTCAGCACTCCTCTCCGTACAGTACGTCGAACACCTTGTCGGTTGCGATGCGACAGTACTCGGGTTGCAGGTAGTTGGCGAGCGTTTGTTCGACGAGCGAGTACGCGCACCTAGCGCAATGCACTACGTGTCGCGTGCACTTCGTTGCGCACTTGCAGGCGTGACATTCGCAGTCACACTTGAGGTCGTTCACGATGAGACTCCTTCGCGCGAGTGAACTAGACTCGCGTCCGACAGCGACGCACAACGCGCAGAGCGCGCAGTCAACGACGCTGCGTAGCAGCGCACGAAGTGTTCATCGTTGACTTCGCGCGAACGCGTTGTATCATGAGGCGACGCGAGCACCCACGTGGGGAGGGGACACACGGCCACACACGAACACGTGCGCAGTCTCGCGAGAGCGAGACGCAGCGACGTGACTCACGTAAACGGATCAGACAGTCGCGAGCAGGGATGTGCTATATGAGGGGTGGGGGCCAGCGAAAACACGGAGCTTGACGAAGCTGTGTTACGTTTAATGCGTGAAAAGTACGCCTAACCAGCGCGCCCTCGCCGCGTCGCGAGCGCGCGCGTATCGAGCGCGCAAGCGTCAGCGCGTGTCGTTCAGCGTCCCGCTGGCCGTCACGCGAGGACACGCTGTCCTCGAACCTGACCCGAGAGCGCTCGCGCCCAGAGACTACTCTGTTCCTCGCGCGCGATCTCCGCGCGTCAGCGACGCGCTGCTAGCGAAGCTGTCACGCTTAAGGAGAACGTCATGACGATCACACAACTGCTGCGTCGACCCTGGAGCTGGGAGCGCTCCCAGCTGCGGCCGCAGGTCCCTCTAGAGCGCGTTTTAGCGCCCTCAAACGACGAGGTGGGGTCGAACATCACCCCCGACGCTAGGGCGTCGTGAAACACCCTGCTGAGGGGACTTTTTGAGGTGTTACAGGGATCAGTGAGCGGGGTCGACGATACAATGTAGTTGACATTCGCCTTACGCACGACGAGCCCGGGGCGTCACGCTTCGGGCTCTCGTGTTTTGCACGTTAAGCGTCGCTCTACTTTCGCTAAAGACACGAAGGCCCGGGGGTTTAGTCCCGGGCAAACGCGCGATACGACGCGGGCGACGCCGGCTGACGAACGACGCCGCTCACAAGTTAATTATACCCTCTCTTAACGAACTGTTGTTCTCTGGGTTTGCTGGCGAACGTCCACTCGCCTGACCTTCGTCGCGAGCGTTGATGCACCTGTCGTACGGATCGTGTTTCGTGGCGCTTATATTCATTGGAAATTATTGAATTCTATCTCTGTTCTTGAATCGACGTTGATTCGCGTTGACCTGTCACTTTTCATTGGTAATCTTTTTAACCTTATCCTTCGTTCCTTGATTCGACGAAACGTAGGATGTTCGACGTAGAAGATCCCTCCGAACTCACGCGCAGAGCGCGCATCTTAATCGGAGTGGACGGAACACGTGACGCTTACTGTCGAAGTTGTTCGACGGTAGGTTTCCGGTATCGCCTAGCTCGCTACCCCTAGGCTCTCCGTACTGTCGCGCTGATCTCGTTCAGGCCGACGCTAGTTCCTCTATAATCGGCACGGTAGGCTGTCACGACAGTGATCCTTCGGAACGGCTTCTTACACACGAAGCGAATCTCGTAGTGCGGTTGCTCTATCTGGCTCTGTGGCCAGTCGCTATCTCTAGCCTTCGTCAACGTCAGCTGGGGAGTCGCGCCGTATCGTGCACCGCGTATTCAGTTGTTCATTCAGGGATTTTACCCTCGTATCTATTATACCCGTTTTGAACAATCTCTCAGGCCCTAGAACGCGCTAATTTCGCGCTAATTTCAAGATTAGTTGGCCCACGTCTAATTATCGCACAGTCGCCGCCTGATAGATTTAACTAGGGTTGGCGAGCTTTGTGTTATTATAGACGTAGAGATGAATACACCCACCGTCGATGACCTCGTCGCGAATCGCGAGCTGTTGGATCGCTACGTTCTCGAAAACTGGCAGACGCTCCTCGACAGCGACGCGATCAAGCGCGCTATTCAGTCTGAAAAAGATAAGCTGATCGCCCGCGAACTGAAGGAGCTGCGACGATGACCGACGTGCTCGCCGACGAGGACACCGTCGAGGACATCAACTTCACCCTGCGTCGCGTTGACGACGAGCAGCGTCGCGAGTTCGAGGCCGAGATCGTCGAGCGCTTTGCGCCCTCGCTCGGTGAGGACACCGTCACTCGCGTGTATGCGCGCGTGTTCGGACGACGCGGCTCAATCGCCGACCTAGTGGCCGAACTGACGCAGGCGCAGGTAGAGCGTGATTTATCTCGCGTCGAGAGCGTCAGCGAGGAACAGCTTCGCGACCGCGTCAACGACGAGGTAGAGGCTCGCCTGTCTGAACAACACGTGCGCGAGCGCGTCCCTCACGAGGGACCCGTAAGCGAGGTCTCGGGCGCGAGGATGAACGTTCACGGCGAGGACCTGACCTACGAGGAAGCCTCGAAGCTGTACGGCGCGGGGAAGCTAACCTCGGTCGAATTTCGCCCCTACTACGACGAGCACATGCGAAGGAAGCGAAGCTGGTAATGAACAACAACAACTACAACCTACCCCTACCCTACCTCGGCGACAGCGCCTACGTGGTCGTGATTCGCCCCCGTCACTCGCCCGCGACGCGTGAGCGTATCGCCCTCGCGGCGCGCCTGTCGTGGCTGAACCCCCGCGTGCGTAGGGCGCGCATTGCTAGCAGAAGGAGAAGTAACCGATGACCGACGACAACGAGTACCAGGACGACGGCCAGGCGCTAAGGTACCTCAGCATGGCCTCCGGCGTGATCGAGCGCGAGCTTGAACAACGCTACAGGGAGGTGATCGGCGAGGAGAGTTACGACCGTATTTATTCCGAGATCAGGGAGCGCAAGGGAAACATCGTCGACCTCGCCGAGGAGCTGATGACCGCCGCCGGGGTGAGGCGGCGCGCGCCGTCGCCGAGGAAGGCCGTCGATGAGATGAGCGACGAGGAGGTCTCCCAGGCGTACGCCGATGGGGACATTGACGCGTCGACCTTCGTGAACACCGACTACGGTAAGCGCAGACGTGCAGCGGGAAAGCTGAAGTATTGAACACCGAACTCAGGTGCGACCTCTGCGGCGAGAGCTTCACGCAGACGAAGCTCGACGGCACGATCGTCCACCTTGGTAAGGGAGTCTTCGCCGGGGGAATGTACCACTCCGGCACGTTCGCGGACTCCGACGGGACGCGCAGGGAGTTCAACTGCCTGAAGAGGAAGCGTTCCCTCAACGAGCGAGACGCGCGCAGTCGACGCGCGGGT
>Ga0209641_10005514_pt1 | contig 10356 bp, 20 predicted proteins | sample RifCSP16_1_FD_184022 | JGI IMG/M metagenome (GOLD analysis project Ga0209641, IMG submission 184022) | Soil microbial communities from Rifle, Colorado - Rifle CSP2_sed 16_1 (SPAdes) (version 2) | ecosystem: Environmental > Terrestrial > Deep subsurface > Rock core/Sediment | place: Rifle...
TTGCAGTCGATACCTTTATGATATACACTGACAATGAGACTTGGTTTGGTGACGTACATCCATTCCAGGCAATAAAGCAGTACCGACAGAAGACAGGTATTGATGCTAAGCTGATTGTTGCGGCTGCATCTGCTACCAACTTTACGATTGCAGATCCTAGCGATCGTGGAATGTTAGACGTAGTTGGTGGCGACGCTAATCTACCAGCACTGGTATCACAATTCTCGGCTGGTAACATATGATTCACGTGTTGTGGGAATACAAAACCGAAGTTGCTCGTCACCCTGATAACCAGCAAGAGATCTTAGATTCTTTAGGTCTACAGGGTTGGGAATTGGTATCAGCTCATCCACTCGCAACCCACATTGGTAGTGTTCGTTTTTATTTCAAGCGTCCTATTGATACAAGGCTGGATGAATTGTATTCACGTACTATAACAACTAGTCTCCCGGGTTAGTGTTCAGCGACTGCACTGATTCCGGTTAGTGGAACGGCTCTCGCCACTGGTGAGAAAAAGGAGAGCCACTACTCGATCTAGCTCAATTGGATAGAGCACCGACAAAACTAAAACATGTGTGTACACACATGTTTTAGACAAAGGGGAGCTGTGGCCACAGTGATCTGGGATGCTAAGTTGGAGGTTGTTGGTTCAAGTCCAGCGATCGAGGCAGTCTATCCTATTTGTTACATAGGATAGGTTAGTGAGCCAGTTAGAGTTGGTCCTTGAAGGGAGACTCAAAACTGCGTTTGACACGGCTGGTATAGTAGCCTTGGGGGCTGAGGCAGCAAAGCTACGATTGCTGATGCTATATCACGACGGGCACGATGAGCGTGCGGCTTGGCATATTGACTCACCGATGGAGCCAAGCACCTTAACACCGTGGGGAAGTTAGCTTATAGATCCAGTGGTCACCACGTTAAAGGGCTAACATGTTGATAGGGGTTAGGTCAACTAAGGAACGGCTAGGAAAGTGTCAGGAGCTTTGCTGCTGGCGAGTCACCAGAGCCGCATGTAGTCCGGGGCCTACGCCGTTCCGACAATGATCAGGAGAAATCATGCAAGGCACTGATGACATAGTGGCTAAGGCCAGACAGATGGGGATGACTGATGAAGTCATAGCTGGTTTCATCGCGCTAATAGAAGATGGTATGGATCAGCAACAAGCAGCTAACTTAATTGTTGCCATAGTGCAGGAACCTAACTATGACGTTCTAGTTACGGTAGGTGGTATTCTGAGCGCACGAGCAGCACAACGTAAAAAGAATTGGAGACTCAAATGAAGAAGATGTCCTACTCTTGTCCGCAATGTGGTCAAGATGAGGTGTATTATTTAGGGGTCGCAATAAATAATACTAGGTTTATACAATGTCAAGCATGTTTTAAGAAGTTCGATGATTCCAACACAAGCTCTCATAGCCCAACGGCAGAGGCATCAGATTTAAGTCCTGATAAGTGAGGGTTCGAATCCCTCTGAGAGCACTTCGTAAAATAGTAGAAACTTTGGAAATTATGGCTAGAAGAAAAGCAATAGAGCAATCACGTCAAGCCAGATCGTTAGCATATGCAACCAGAAACCACCAACCGTGGGAAGACTGGGAGATTGCACTGATAGCCACTGGTGATCTAAGCATCCAGCAACTAGCAAAACGGTTAAATAGGACATTCTACGCAATTAAGAACAAGCGTAAGCAACATAGACAGCCTAGTGATCAAGAGGAAATCTAGCTTGACATTGCTGCTCATGCTTGCTAGGCTGAATGTCAACGACATAGGGGATGTGCAGACGTGCACGCACGGTAAAGTTTGGGCCGGAATCCAAACGAGTGGTTCAAATCCATGATTCCCCACGTGAGTAGAAAAATACAAACTGATATATCTATAAACGAACCTATAACTCTAGAAGATCTACGTTGGTTAGTAGAACAATGTAAGAACATGGTTCCAGAAAGTAGAGTATCTGTTCAGGAACATAAAGAGTACACACCGACAGACAGTGATCAAATGCAGATTACTGTGCACGGTGTAGTAAAGCCATAATAGCTCCCGGCTGGTAACCGGGCGTGGAGAGCTAACCACTCTCCACGATAAAGGTACTGGGCAGGACTCATAATCCTGTTCTGTGCAAGTCCTTTCCAGGGGACCGGCAGCAATAGTATCCTAGTCCTGGAAGACGAAGATTGCGCTGTTCGAGGGTTAGTAGCTCAAATGGTAGAGCGGGCAGCAATGCCGGTGATGAAGGTTCGAATCCTTCCGACCCACGGGACCAGTAGATAGTGCACGATCTATAGGAAACCTAGATGGTAAAAGAGTATGTTAACAAGTGAGCCGTTCTGTTCATACTCCGTTGATTAGAGCCAAAAGAATCCATGCTATACGATCTGGCCGATTAGATAGAAACATGGATGTGAGGTAATTTTCATCACCATCCAACGACTATTAGCTTAACAGGTAAAGCACCATGCTGATAACATGGGAGATTCAGGTTCAACTCCTGAGTAGTCGACAGGTAGTCGTGTTAGACAGGGGATGTAGTTGACGACTATGCATCGCCAGCAAGTTGATCGCTGTCTGGTTCCTCAAAGAGTGCAATGGTATCCATGGAATTGCTAGCGCCAGCAAAACTAATTCCCCTCCTAATACATACGGGATATAGTTCATCGGAAGAACGCTCGCTTTGGGAGCGAGAGGCAGAAGGTTCAATTCCTTCTATCCCGACGTCAGGTGTAGCTTAGACTCGTAACACAGTACGGACCGCATAAGTACTAGAGGTTCAAAGAGCGGCTTCTTATATTATTCAGGTGCGGAACACTGAACTAAGAAGCTGGTATGGGATGAGGTCATGCCAACCTGACACCAGTGGAGATACGATGACAGGAACAACATCTGATCCTAGCGATCCTAGATTAACACGTGGGGCAGAATCATTAGATGGGCCGCCAGTACCACAGGCTGAGGTTTATTTGGTTCTGTCCGAAGAGGAACGTGGTAAGGGTTTTGTTAGACCTTACCGCAACAGCTATGTACACGATTACTGTGGTGTTGTAACAACAATGTCACAATCGATTTCAGAAACCTATGCTCGTGACCCAAAATTTTACGGTGCCACTTACTGTGTTAACTGTCGTGTGCACCGACCAGTGGTTGAGTTTCACTGGGACAATGACGGTCAACAGGTTGGTTCTTGATGGAATTTGTTGTATTCAAGTATAAATTCGCAATTACTGCTATATCAACTATAAAAAGAATTCAACAAAGATGTTGGCATCATGATCCCAATGCCATACCGGTTGTTAGCTATATAAAATCATTGCCACCAATTAATGGTAAGAGGCGATGGGTTTGTACCAATTGTAACAAGGTATTCGACTAGACAGGAAATGGGCTCATGGTAGACAACACGCTGGTATACAGCACTAAAACGCCATATAGTACCATCGAACGTGAGTTCCTGAACAAGTTTACCAGTACAATTAACCGTCCAGATCAGTTGCAGAAAGTACATTCTACCTGGCGACGGTTAGGTAAGCTAGCTCAACAAGGTATGGTAGGTAATAAGTACATCTGAGCATTCGGTCCCATTGAGTATTGGTTAGCTTTGCGCGCTTTCACCGCGTAGGATAGGGTTCGATTCCCTATGGGACTACTCAATTAAACTATAACAAAAGGGATATCATGTCAGCAAATTATATTAATCACATTGCTCTTGTTCTTGATGCATCTGACTCCATGAGAGATTTGTCAAGAGAAGTTGTTCAGGTGGCAGATGCACAAACCGCATACCTAGCACAACGATCTAAGGAATTGGATCAAGAAACTAGAGTTAGTGTTTATGTCTTTTCCGATGCTGTACAGTGCGTGGTATACGACAAGGATGTTCTTCGTCTGCCATCTATTGCAAAGCACTACCGTACGGCGGGAATGACTGCACTGATCGATGCAACTCTAAAGTCACAAGAAGATCTAGGACATACTCCTGAACTTTATGGAGATCACGCGTTCCTAACATACGTTCTTACTGATGGACAGGAAAATGCAAGTCATCGACGTCCATCAGATCTACTCAACCGATTGGCAACACAACCAGATCATTGGACTGTGGCTGTCTTAGTACCTGATCAACGGTGCAAATTTGAAGCTAAGAAGTTTGGTTTCCCAGCAGACAACATCGCAATTTGGGATGCTACCAGTGCACAAGGTGTTGTTGAAGTTGGTAAGACTATCAGACAAGCAACTGAAAATTTCATGGTTAGTCGAACATCGGGTGTGCGTGGTTCCAGATCTTTATTCCAGATGGATGCAACTGCACTAAACAAGGCTACCATCAAGGCAGCGAAGCTTAAGGCACTGCCTAAAACCAAATTCACTATGCTTGATGTTGATGAAGCTGCTCCTATTCGTGAGTGGGTAATTGGCAAGGGACACAACTTTTACCTTGGTATTGCTTACTACCAACTTACAAAGAGAGAATCTATTCAACCACAAAAGAACATTGCTGTACTAGAAAAATCCACAGGCAGAGTCTTCTCAGGTGATCAGGTTCGTGATATGCTTGGTTTGCGTCCAGAAGAAGTTCGAGTTTCACCAGAAGATAATGACAAGTTCGACGTATTTGTGCAATCAACATCGGTGAACCGCAAGTTGGTTCCTGGTACTAAGTTGCTGCTTATCAACTGATATAATCTTGGCTATGAGTGCTAGCCATTGGGTACTCGCGAGGTATTCCATAAAGTTTGAGATCTGTAGTGTTAACTACATAGAACAGCACTCACTAGGGCGGTTAGCTCATTAGGTAGAGCATCGCACCTGCAATGCGAAGGCGATCGGTTCGAATCCGATACTGTCCACATGAGCAAGAAGTTTGATACTATTGAACGTGAATACTTACTTGAAATAAAGCGTGCGGAAATCAAAGGTGATAGCGACCGCGCGTTCGAGTTTTCAATTGGACTCAAACAGTACCGTGAGTTGTACAAGGACGGGCCAACTGAATATGATGATTCAACTATAGTACACGAATAGAACTAGTGGAGTTATAAATGTTAACTGTTACAGCCGATGCGATACGCAACAAGTTCCTGGTAAATGCACACCGTGATACTGATATGACAACGGAAGAAGCTGATGCACTAGCTGACTTTTTTGTTGGTATAGGTGATCACATGTTGGATAAACTAACACCAGTGATGAAAGCATATCGGAGCAGAGTTGAGGATAAAATTCGCAACGATGTAATAGATGAGATTCTGTCTGACCTGCACGTAAGCACCACAGGGCCTATGGTCAACAGGAATAACACACTAGCTAAGATAAAGCTTCACAAGAAATTCCAGTAACACCTAAGAGTTGGCGCGAGTACCGTCACGGCATGAATACCGGCCACAGCTAGGTACGATTGTCATGCTAATCCGAATGTGTTTGACTGTGGCATATCATTCGGAAGTACTCACTTGCGGTTGTATCATAATGGTTAATGAACCACCCTGTCAAGGTGGGGTATGCCGGTTCGAATCCGGTCGATCGCGCGTAAGTTAAGGTGAGGGAGTGTCGACGGGCACGATGGCAGTAGGACTATACGGGTCAGGCGAATGGGTTCCGTCAGTATCGTACGTATGCTGTGGAGGTCGCTAGCAGTAACCTTAACTTACTAAGTTCAGTATAGCCCAAATGGAAGAGGCGGCTGGTTACTCGGCGTCAATGTGCAAGTTCGATTCTTGCTACTGAATCAAGGAGGTAACACATGACAATTCATGTACTAGATGAACCAAAGCTACATGCTCTATGCACCGAAGAAGTTGAAGGCGACAAAGCAATTACATTAGAAGAAGCTTTAGACGAAACAGATGAAACTTACTTTGACTGCGTGAATTGTCACAAAGTACTGACTGACGGGAACAGACATACTCCAGCGCCAAGCGAGGAGTAGGATGACGACCTTTCCTATTGAGTACATTGAGATTTCTACCTTTTGGTCTAAGGTAGATCTCACTGGTCCAGAGGGTTGTTGGCCTTGGACTAAGAGTGTAGTCTCAGCAGGTAAAGGGTATGGCGACTTTAGATTAAGAGGTTTTCATTACTACGCTCATCGTGTTGCATATGAGTTATTAATTGGTGATATACCAAATGGTTTGGTTATCGATCATCTGTGCGACAACTCGATATGCTGTAATCCATATCATATGGAACCTAAAACAATTAATGCCAACGCTTCACGCGAAGGTTTACATGGTATCAGTAAAATAAATTCTGAAAAAGAATTCTGTCTGCGTGGACATCCTCTAACCGAGGACAATCTGATGAACAGTAAGAACAAGCGCACTTGTAAGAAGTGTGCTAAAATCAGACGTGATAAGCACAGAGGCTTATCTTAAGAGAGGTGATGCCACCATGACCGTTTACGGCTGGGATCGAAACTAGTCACTATGATGCACCACCAACAGTCAGAGATGGCATTGACTTTTACACGCACAAGTGTGCAGAGGGTCACCACAGCTACAAGGATAGCGAATACAAAGCCGCACTCAATGCAGCTAAAGGACTTGGTATTCCTGTTCTTGGTGCCTACTATGTTAATCATCCTGGCTCGGTAACTGACCAGATAGATTGGTTTTTACAGATCGTCAATGCTGAAACACCATGGTGGAAAGACGTATCGTGGATATGGCAAATTGATGCTGAGAAGTTTCCGTACATGGATCGCGCTCCGACGATAGCGGAAGTCAACGCGTTCGGAGTGGCCTTGCAGGCCCGTACAGGCAGCCCTGCGTCGTCGATATTTGCGTACGCGCCCCCGTGGCTGTACGGCGATAAATTAAAAGATTTAAAGTATCCTTTATGGTCTAGTAACTACGGAACTAACCCAACAGCACACTATAAGAAGACTTACCCTGGTGATACATCCTCGCGCTGGAACCCTGTTGTAGGTAAAAAGGTAGAAATTCTACAGTATGGATCTATGACAACTATTGGCAACCAAACAACTTGCGATGCCAATGCATATCGTGGTACGCTTGTGCAACTACAGGAATTCATTGCCGCTTCGGAGGATAATATGACACAGGATGAGTTCAACAAGTTTCTTGCTGGAGCCTTAATTGGCAAAGAGGAAATGACATAATTAGAACTCAACTTCGGGCTATTCCGTGGCAATATGCTGGTCGTGGTATACCAGCAGAAATGACCACTTTAGGTGTGTTGAATGGTACATATTTAAACACAGAAAAATCAATAGAAATAGACATCGAAGCATTGGCGGCAGCTATCGTCGCAAAGCTGCCAACAACCAGTCTAACTGTTGACGATGTGACTACAGCTTGTAAGGCTGCATTGAATAGCACCTCACTACACGCAGAATAATTTCAAGCCATCACTACGGTGGTGGTCAATCCCGTATAGTTTAATGGCAAAACCTGTGACTGTTAATCACATGATCTTGGTTCGATTCCAGGTATGGGAGCATGTCAAGTATTTTAGATACAATGCGAATAGTTCCATGGTCAAGTAAATTTGATGAATTAATGGTCTTCTTATATTGTGATGAATGTCCAGATTTCGAACAGGACTTACCTGCTGTTCTTGGTGGTTACTATGTAAGAGGACTTGTGGAAGCTGTGCAGGCTCACCTTAGAGAAAGTCATCCTTTCAGTAGTGAGGTGGTGATATAACATGGACAATGACAGTATCTAAGTCCGAGGAGGACACATGTTAAGAGTTCATGTTTGGTATCACAAAGATGGCGACCACGTTGCTATAGTTGAAGCACCATGGTGGTCTAATATCTATGAGTGGCTAACAGATCGTATATGTCCTTGCTGTGGAGTATCAGGGTGGATATTCGAACATCTTGGAAATAAAGAAGAGAACACAAAATTTCAATCTTGGTGGTATAGCTCATATACAGAGACATTTCACTGGATGAGCAAAAAACAAGAGGAATTGCTAGTACTACCAGTAGAAGCAGGATGTGTTGCTGCCAAGGCAATCTTTAAAAAAGACGAACCATGCTGGAAAGATGGTTGTGAACACTGCTGGCACCTACAAGAGGATGCCTTCGATGGTAAAGGAGACGATGATGTTGTAAGGTAACGTTGGAAGGTCCAACGTGGAAAGGTAATCTTGTCAATGACAGACAAGACGGATCGTTGGGAGATTCAGGTTGCTAAGAATCCTAATCTCCGTATTGAACATCACAATCACCATAACAAAGATTGTGATTTCGACGGTCAGGTCATCAAGTTTTACAGTGACATCACCTGTGGATACAAACCAGCATATGGTTACTACAGTACTCTGGGCAGCAAACTATATGGTCGTCCTGGCGGTTGGCTTGATTCATATGTTCAGGAAGACAACGGTAAGGCACGTAATACCTGGCGCATGCAGGCACGTGATATAATCAAGATGGACAAAGACGATGTCGAGGACGTGGTACCTATTAATCCTCGACATCGTCACCGCGCACTATGGGAAGTATTATAACTGAATAGCCCTCCGTAGCTGAGATGGAATTAGCTGTGCCCTTTTAAGGCATAGACGCAGGTTCGAGTCCTGTCGGGGGGACGTGAAAGTATTTAGCGTAAAACCATTCGGTGCTGCTGAATGGTTGATTGTTTCGGAAGCCATATTTCATGCTATGTTAAACAATGACGGTATTGATATTAAAGATATAGAATATAACACGCAGTTCCATGGCAAGACTATGGAATTTGAAATTTCATATCACCAGCCCAATTCTTGGTCCTAGTGAAAGGATAGAAATGTTACTCGGCGAACTTCGTCGGGCACTAACGCCAAAAATACCAACACAGCCCGAACTTGGGGTTAAGATTGGTGTGTCTAAGTACACTATAGGTAGAATAGAAACCACTGATCCCAATAATTTATTCATGGTCGACATCAAACGTTATTCTATTGGACTCGGCTACAGATTCAGAGCCAGAGCATTCGATCTTAATGGTGAGATAGTTAAGCATATAGTCAATCTTAGAGAAGCAGCCAATTTAACTCAGCGTGCTCTTAGTCGACGGTCGGAGATTTCTGATATATCTAGAATGGAAATTAAAGAAGACATTTGGTACATAACTCTTGGTAGATTACGTGCATATGTTTCTGGTTGTGATGGTGTCTTGGAAGTACAGGTGCTGTCACCAATAACAAATCAGCTCATCGACATAAAGTGAGGAGTGTCATATGGAACATCAACCTGATGGTTTGGTTGATATAACTAAGCTTCCACTCAATGAGTTGTGGAAGTTAGATCCTGACAGTGTTTTGTCAGAAGCGATTAGACGCGTGTCTGACCCAAATGAAGATGGTAAACCAGCACGTGTTATATCCGCATTTAACTCTGCAATATAATCAAGCATGGGGTAAGGGTAGCCCACCATACTTTGGATATGGTAGTCTTAGTTCGAATCTAGGTGCTTGAACGTAACACGTCAAAATGACAACTATTTAAGGAATGAAATTGAGCTGGGAATTTGTACTAGGCATCACTGTTGCTGTTCTTGCTGTTCTTGCTTTTTTGTGGAAGAAATCAGCAAAGAAAGATTTCATTGAGGCAAAAAGTGAATACGATAAGGCTGTGGCAGCAGATACCGCAAGTAGCGACTATCGAGCTTATGTTGATCGCCCATCAAAGAAGGATATGGAATCTGCTGCTGCTGCTGAACATAATTCCTCTAAGGTAGTAACAATTGCACTAGCTTCGTTAGCTGCTATATTAATGTTCTTTGCTAGTGCATACACTGTGCCAGTACGGAATGTTGGTATTGTTAGCACGTTCAACCGTCCTACTGGAGACACCACAGGTAGCGGTTTGCACTTCGTTTGGCCTTGGCAGAGTGTTGAGGACTTCGATGCGTCTGTAGTCACAATCAACCATCTTGGTAATTGGAAGGAAGGTTGTACTACCGTACGTATTGGCTCACTTGCTACTGCATGTGTAGAGAATAGGATCCAGCTACAGGTTACTGAGACTGGTGCACCTAAGTTGTTCCTTGACTACAAGGGTGATTTCAATAATGTTAAGAACAATCTGTATGAAACAGTTATTCAGAACGCGCTTAACGACGTTTTTGCAACCTATAACCCCCTGTCTCAGGTAAATCTACAGACTGGTCAGGTTGGGTTTGATGGTACCCAGCTACAAACAGATGTTAAGAACAAGCTGGTAACGGCATTTGACGGTCTGGTAGATGTCAAGACTGTATCCATTCCACTAGTACACCATGATGCACAAACTGAAAAGAACATTCAGCAGTTCCAGGATGTTATCGCGCAGGCTAGAGTACTAGCACAGAAGAAGACAAACGCCCTGGCTGAAAAGGCCGTTTCTGACCTTCTAGCCCAGGTTTTGA
>Ga0209641_10005515_pt1 | contig 10356 bp, 15 predicted proteins | sample RifCSP16_1_FD_184022 | JGI IMG/M metagenome (GOLD analysis project Ga0209641, IMG submission 184022) | Soil microbial communities from Rifle, Colorado - Rifle CSP2_sed 16_1 (SPAdes) (version 2) | ecosystem: Environmental > Terrestrial > Deep subsurface > Rock core/Sediment | place: Rifle...
TAATATGGTCTTAATAACAACGAGAACGCAGAAGTGTATATTTATAACTTAAAAACACATGAAGAAGAATTACTTTATTCTTCTCCAAACTATTGGATTAGTTGGCCATCGATATCAAATCGGTACGCTGTTTGGGGAAAGAATACATCACAGCATGTATCAGGCGTTGAAGGTATAGATTTAAAAACAGGTCAAGTCTTCGAAATTCAAGAACAAGGTCAACACCAGAACGATAATATGTCCGTAATAATAGAAGGTAATATAGCTGCTTGGATGGCATGGCGAACTGGTAATGGGGATATCTACGCTGCGGTTATAAATCACTAAAACAATAAATAGGGATGAGACTGGGAAATAGTCTTCTGTTAGAGAAATAAAGAGAATTATTTCTAAAAATCTCAACTATTAAGAAGCACGATTGAAAGATTAAGAAACGCGGCAAAGGTAACCCAGGCAAGATACGGCATCAATAAATATCCAGTCGGCTTTAAAATCTTATAAAACGATACGGTGGTTTTAAAAATAAGTAGCCACAAGATGACAATTTCCCCCAATGCCAAGGTGGGATTCCGTAAACCGAAAAAGATTATCGACCAGACAGAATTTAGGACCAACTGAATAAAGAAAAAGGTAAGGGCTCTTTTCACTTCTCGTTTCTTTGCGTCCTTTTCCCACACTAAAAAGGCGGCAATTCCCATCAACCCATAGAGCGTGGTCCAAATTAGGGGACTCGGTAATGCCCTACGGGCTGCAAATTTACCTTCTTCAAAATTAGCATCAAGCATGAGTATTAAGAGTGAAGAGCTTTTAAATTATTTAAGAGATTTACGTGACAAGTTGGGTCGTAATCCCACAGTATGGGACATTCAAGATGACGAGCACCTTTATAAGAAGTATGTAGTAAATAAGTTCAGTTGGTCTATATTAAAATCAAGATTTGGTGGCTTACGAAGAGCGCTGCAACAGATAGAAAAAGGCTATAGGAGAGACGTAGCCGTAAGTGTTTCAACTTTACACTTACAAACTAGAGAGCAAGAGAAAGAAAATCCAGAGTTTTTCCAGAATAAAAACAGGTTCTTTGGAAAAGCGGCAGAGCTTCATGTAACTGCAGAATTAATGTATAGAGGATTCCAAGCCGCAAATATACCTGTTGATGAAGGACTCGATATTCTTGCAGTCAAAAGCAATAAGACATTTTATTTTCAGGTTAAACATAAGGATTTGAGTAATAATGAGCAAATCCATATCACAAAAAGTTCTTTTGAGAGGAGAGGTGGGGGGGATGTCTATTATATTTTTGTTCTTTTATTGAACGAAGAACGAAATTTTTTAATTGTTCCCTACCATATCATTAATGATTGGATAAGAGGAGGGTTGGTAGACGAAAGGGAAAAAGGGTATTCTTTCCTTATAAGAAAGACCGACGGGGTTTATAAACTTAAGGATGCTGATATTAGTAAGTATTTAAACAGGTGGGAAGATATTAAGTGAAAAAAGGGAAGTTGAAAATTTATGCTTTTATTGATAGCCAAAATCTTAATTTAGGAACAAGCAAGGATATTATTAAGAGAGGGAAAGTAGTCTACAAAGGTTGGAAGCTAGATTTTAGAAAGTTCAGGAGATATTTATCCGATAAATTTCATGTATCTAATGCGTTTCTTTTTATAGGTTACATTAAACAGAATGAGGGTTTATATAAAAAGCTTAAAGCTGACGGTTACGATCTGGTCTTCAAGCCTACAGTAAAGGATAATGTTGGTAAACCTAAGGGGAATGTTGATGCCGATTTAGTTTTACACGCAGCCGCAATAGAATTTTCAAAATATGATAAAGCCGTTATCGTGTCGGGGGATGGAGACTTTTACTGCTTGCACGAATATTTGAAGAAGAAACAAAAATTACTCCGAATTATAGTCCCCAATTCGAAATCAGAGTCTTCACTCCTGAGATCTTTCCAAAAATATAAAACATTTATCGAGTTTGAAAAACAAAAGCTTGAGAGATAATAGAGATAATATAGTACTATTTAACTTTTTGAAAACAAATAAAATGGGAGGCGTTGCAATAGACACGTGGTCTATTGTTCGTTTCTCCCTAGTGATAAAACTATGTTATCACAAAGATATTTAAGAATCAACAGAAGGAGATATGGGATATGGGCCTGAGCGTAGGGATTGTGGGATTGCCCAACGTTGGGAAGTCGACGCTGTTTAATGCGTTGGCATCGCGTCGGTTAGCGGAGACGGCGGCACGGCCGTTTACGACGATTGAACCGCATGAGGCGGTGGTGGCGGTGCCGGATGAGAAGCTTACGCAATTGGTAACGTTAGTCAAGCCAGAAGAGATAACTCCCGCTACGGTTACTTTTATTGACATTGCCGGGTTAGTGAAAGGTGCTCATAAAGGCGAAGGGTTAGGCAATCAGTTTTTGGCAAAAATCAGGGAAGTGGAGGCGGTAGTGCAGGTGGTGCGCGCCTTTGTTAATCCCCAAGTGAGTCAAGAACAGCGGGTGGGTGAACCGGGATCTAGCGAACAGGTAAAGGAGGATATTCAGATCGTGAACGAGGAATTGAAGCTTGGGGGAATAGAGAAGCCGACGATTTATGTTTTGAATGTGGGTGAGAAAGATCTAACAAGTAGTACAAGTAGTGCGGGTAGAGCAAGTAAAGCAGGAATAGAAAAAATAGCCGGAGATTTACCGGTAATCCAGATTGGTGCGAAGTTGGAGGAAGAACTGATTGATTTGGAGCCAGAAGAGAGAAAACAATACTTAGAGGAGTTGGGGGTGGGAAAGTCAGGTTTAGATCAATTAATTAAAGTGGCTTATGATACATTGGATTTATTAACCTTTTACACTATTAAGGGAGGGAAGGAAACGCGGGCGACGGCGTTGCCGAAAGGATCGTCGGTGATTGAGGCGGCGGGAAGGGTCCATACCGATTTTGCCCAAAAATTTATTCGAGCCGAGGTCATTAACATTGATGAATTGTTAGGACTGGGTGGTTGGAGGCAGGCGAAGGAGAAAGGGAAAATTAGAACCGAGGGGAGAGATTATGTAGTGCAGGAGGGAGATGTAGTGGAGTTTATGGTGGGAAAGTGATAAGCAAGTATAAAGTATTATGTATAAAGAATATCCATATCTATGAAGAAATACCTGTTGATGGTAATCAGTTTATTGTTGGTGGGTGCGGGGGTAGTATATGTCAATTTTCGAAAGGCAAATCTTTCGCCCCGGCTATCAGACTTATCAGCGCCGGCGATCCCACAAACTTCGGATAAAGCTGCTTTAGAGGAGATGCCGGTAACGACGGTGATAGCCGAGAATTTAGATACACCCTGGGCGATTGCTTTTCTTGCCGATGGTCAGATGCTGGTGACCGAACGTAAAGGAACGGTGCAATTGGTAAATATCAAGGCGGGAAATATTAGTGAAGTGGGAAAGATAGAAGCGGTGCGAGAAATCGGAGAAGGTGGCCTATTGGGAATTGCGCTCCACCCTGACTTTGAGGTTAACCATTATGTTTACCTTTATTATACCTACAGTGAGGCGGGTGGCAGGACACTAAATCGGGTGGTACGGATGACATATTTAGGACAGCGATTGACTGATGAGAAGGTTATTGTAGATGAGATACCGGGAGCGAGTAATCACAACGGCGGCCGGATAAAATTTGGACCGGATAAATTTTTGTATATTACGACTGGCGATGCCCAGGAGCCGTCGCGGGCGCAGGATACCGGTAGTTTGGCCGGAAAAATACTCCGAGTGACTGACGATGGCAGTCCGGCGCCAGGTAATCCCTTTGACAACAGAGTTTACTCTTATGGACATAGAAATCCGCAGGGGATCACCTGGGATGAAGAGGGGAGGTTATGGGAGACAGAGCATGGGCCGTCGGGAGCGGAAACAGGCAATGATGAGTTTAACAGGATTGAAATGGGGAAAAATTATGGCTGGCCGGAAATACGCGGTAAACAAACACGGGCGGGAATGGTGACGTCTGTAAGTGAATCGGGGCGAAGTGATACCTGGGCGCCGGCAGGACTGGCTTACTTAAACGGGAAATTTTATTTTGCCGGTCTGCGCGGGCAGGCGCTGTATGGAGTTAGCGTTTCGGGAAATTCGGCCGGATTGACGACATATTTTAAAGGGGAGTTGGGAAGAATAAGGGAAGTGGTGGCGGGGCCGGACGGAATGCTATATGTGACCACCAGCAATCGGGACGGCCGCGGCAAGCCGGTGGCGGAAGACGACAGAATTATACGGGTAAATCCAGATAAACTTCCTTAGGGTATATTGCGCAATCCCAGATAGACTCACCAGGGTATTCTTATCAGTTCCATGTCATTCCACACATTGAGTTTATCCCGATGAGCTCGGCTAACGAAATTTGTTTGTTCGCAATGGTGATTTTCGTGTCAGACTGATTGTGGATAAAAGGCTTGCCAGACTTTCAGTCTGGCCAAGCGAACAGCACAAATTTGTTAGCCTCGCTTAATAAGATTACTTTATCTTATCTGCCTATGATTTTGGCGAAGAGGAGTTTCAAACGGAACCAAAAAGAAAAACCTTTAGCGGCTTTTTCCTCTCCGGCTTTTTCCTGAAGGTAGTGAATCCAAGCAGGTAAGATGGAGATGACGATAATGATGGTGACGATGGGTAAAAGGTAACGGTCAACATTGGGAATAGCGCTGCCGAGGAAATAGCCTAATAAGAGCATGGTGGTAACCCAGAAAAGGCCGCCGAAGACGTTGAAACTTAAAAAAGTGGTGTAGCGCATGCGAGCCATGCCGGCAACAATGGGGGCGAAGGTGCGGACAATGGGAATGAAACGAGCCAGAAAAATAGTTTTGGAGCCGTGACTCTCATAAAAGCTTTGGGCTTTTAAAAGGTGACGTTTCTTAAAGAAAAAGGAGTCTTTCTGACCCTCAAGCCAAGTGCCGAAATAGCGGCCCATCCAGTAGCCGACGCTGTCACCACCGATTGCGGCTATGGCCAGGAGCGGTAGTAATAACCAGATATTTAAGAGCTGTTGAGAGGCAACAAAACCGGCGGTAAAAAGGAGGCTGTCACCGGGGAGAAAGAAACCGAAAAAAAGTCCTGATTCGGCAAAAACGATAAAAAACATGCCTAAATAACCGGCGGTACTGATGAGTTCAACTAAGCTAAAATGGAACATGACATTAATTTAAAATTTAAAATTTATAAAATCACCAAAAATTCAATAAAGAAAAAATATGATACCGGGATATGGTAAGGGATAGGCGGGGGAATTGCAACGAGCTTGTTTCCTATTTGAGATAGGTATAGGATGGAAGGGTGAAATTGGTGGCTCGACTTTTAATCAATGCCCTGGGCGTTTTACGTGGTGGCGTATCTATTGCCGGGATTTGAAATTTCTGGATATCAAGCGTTGGCGGTAACGGCAGTGGTGTGGGGGGTGTTATCGATTTTGGTCAAACCGGTGTTGGTGCTTTTGACTTTGCCGTTGACTTTATTGACACTCGGGCTATTTACTTTTGTCATTAATGCAATATTGCTGTTAATAACGGATTATCTGGTTGAGGGATTTTCGATGGCGGGATTTGGGACGGCACTTCTGGCAGCGATTCTTCTGGCAATTGTGAATGCCTTTTTGACTAGTTTGGCGAAGGAAGTGTAATTTATCTCCTCATTTTTTGAAGCTCACTAGTTACTCTTTTCTGGGACGTTCGCGTGACGGTTTGAGGACTTTGGTGATTCGTCTGGCTCACTTAGTACCTGCCTGGTTGGACATCATTAGTTAATGCAAGTTTTAACACCAGGCAGGTAATACCCTTCAAAGAGTAACCAGTTCGCTTGAAGACACTTGGAAAATTTGCCAGCCTTAGTTTTGCTGAGTAATCAATCGGTGGTTACTTGCGGGTGTAGGTGCTGACTAACAAAGTTTGATCGAGGATATGGCCTTCGATGGCTTGAAGAAATTCTTTTTTGGTGATGGTGGCAGGTAGATTGAGACTGGTGTCTAAGGCAAAGAGTTTGAACTGATAGCGGTGGCTGCCGGATGGCGGGCAGGGGCCGCCGTACTTGGTATCGCCAAAATCGGTGGTGCCTTGAATACTACCGGCGGGGATTGAGTTTTGAGCGATTTCAGTGGTGGTAGGAGGAATGTTCCAGACGAGCCAATGGACCCAGTCGCCGGCGGGAGCATCGGGGTCGTCGACGATAAGAGCTAGCGATTGAGTGTTAGCAGGGATATTGTTAATGGTGAAGGGAGGATTAACATTGTTGCCGTCGCAGGTATACAAGGCGGGGATGGGTTGATTGTCGGTAAAAGCGGAGCTAGTAAGTTTCACTTGACCTCCTGAATCTTTCTGGTTAGTAAATGGTGAGGATTGGACTTTGTTTAACGGTGAAGCAGGAGAAGCATGGAAGCAGCCGGTCAAAATGAGGGAACCAGCGATAAGAAGGATACTGGTGATAATTATCTTTTCCATAGCTTGATTAATAAACCGAAGAGAATGAGTGAGTTATCCATTCTTTCAAATTTGGTCGATTTTGGCGGCGATGATGAAGTCGTTTTGGTGAAGGCCGCCGATTTTATGGGTAAAGAGTTCGACTTTCACTTGGCGGTAATGGTGAAGGTAAAGATTGGGGTGGTGGCCTTCTTGTTCGGCGATAGCGCCGACAGCGTTAATGAAGACGAGCGCCTGTTTAAAATCTTTAAAGGCGAATTGTTTGGTGATTTTGTCCGGATTGGGTTCGAAAATCCAACCAGTTACTTGAGTCAAGTGGTTATTGATTTCATCGGGCGTTAACTTGGGGGCGCCGACACGGCAAGGAACACAGTGGGCTTGGTCGAGACTCATGTTATTGATTTAGGAATAATTTATATGAGGTAGCTAATAATAATTCGGTAATTTGAGTGCCGCTGGCATTGAGTTTGAAGGCGACCAACATATCGTTATCGGCGAGGGCGATGAGACTACCCGCAAAAATATTCGGTTGTTGGGTAACGAGGTCAAGGGCGCGTGGGTCTTGACGGTCGACTGTCCACGTTGAAGCGTTTTTGACATAGTCAAGTTGATCAAGGACTTTTTCGGGAGGCAATGGGCCGCAACATTCAGTCGCATAAATGGTGATGACGGTGGGATTGGTCAAATAACTTGTTAGGGTGGAGTAAGTACGGGAGTTAAGAATTTGTTCAATGAGGGCTCGGTTGAGAGATGGAGAGATGGGAGAACTAAGTGGGTTGACATGGGTAGTGGTAGCCAAGGGGCTGCGGATTTGGTTGGCGGGGGAGGTGGTTTGTGATTTGCCGGTAGTGTAGGCGCCAAAGATGATGCCGATAACGGCTAACATGGCAAAAGCGCCGGCCAAAAAGTAGGCGATTTTCTTCATGTGGGGAATTATTCGTAGTCCGACAGAGTCGAACTTTGGATAATCCTGGTTGGATTATAGCATGGAGATTAGGGTTGGAAGTTAATCACTTAGTGGCTTGCGAAGAGCCAGAAAAATTTCTAATATTAATAGACAATGAAGAAGACAATTAACTATGCGGTCGTTATCCGGGTGCCTATCGATAAAGTTTGGGAAGCTTTAGTTGATGGAAAGGTAATTGAGCAGTGGGGGGCGGGGCCGGCGAAGATGGAGGCGAGGGCAGGGGTAGATTTTTCTTTTTGGGGTGGGGACATTTACGGTACAAACCTTTCGGTCAAACCAATGAAAGAGTTGGTTCAGGCTTGGTTAACGAAGGGTTGGAAGGAGCCGTCCCGGGTGGTTTTCCGGTTAGAAGCTTTGAAAAAGGGCACCAGAGTGAGATTGAGTCACAGCCGGTTGCCAGAAGACGAGTACGAGGAAATTAAGAAGGGGTGGAACCATTATTTTTTTGAGCCGATGAAGGTGTTTTTGGAGGAAAAATATAACCAAGTTGAAGTGGAGTATCACTAAGGTGGTTAGTGGCGTTAAACTTTTGACAGAAAGGGGGTGAATCTATGGTGTCGGTTGCCGTCAATTTTTTGGCAGTGGTTGTGGCCGCGATAGTGAGTATGGTGTTAGGGTTTTTGTGGTATGGGCCCTTGTTTGGGAAGCAGTGGATGAAGCTAATGGGTTTTACCAAGGAGAGCGTGGAGAAAGCAAAGAAGGCTATGGGTAAGACGTATGGGGTGAGTATGGTGGGAGCTTTGGTGATGGCCTATGTTTTAAGCTACTTTTTAAACTATGCATTGGCAGACACAGCCGTGGAAGGGGCGATAGTGGGATTTTGGGCATGGTTTGGGTTCGTGGCGCCGGTGATGTTGACGAGTGTGCTTTACGGTAGTAAATCGCTCTCCCTGTACTATATTGATGTTGGTTATCAACTGGTTAGCTTAATAGCCATGGGGGCAATTGTGGCGGCCTGGGTATAAAGGGCACAGGGTATAGTGATTGGTGTTTAGGGATTAGTTTCTGGTTTGAGGTTTAGGGCCGAGGAATTGATGCAGTAGCGCAGTCCCGTCTTCTCTTTCGGTCCGTCGTCGAAAATATGACCCAAATGGCCACCGCAGCGGGCGCAGACGACTTCGGTACGAACCAGGCCGTGGTTGTTATCTTCTTTCAGTTCGACTGTACCTTTTTTTAAGACGTCCCAAAAACTCGGCCAACCGCAATCGGAATGGTATTTGGTGTTTGATGAGAATAGGGGGTGGCCGCAGCCAGCACAGATGTAGGTACCGGGTGTTTCGGTGTCCGTATATTGACCGGTAAAAGGCAGGTCTGTAGCTTTTTCCCGAAGGGTGCGGTATTGTTCGGGCGTTAGAATATTTTGCCAGTCGGCGTCGGATTTATTAATTTTTTTCATGCTAGCTAAGAATCAATTTTATCCCAGCGAGGGCGAGAAAGAGGCTAACTAAGCGGCGAAACCAGATATGGGGGAGTTTGGTGACGACTAATTTGGCTAATTCGGCGGCAATAAAAGAGAGAGGGATGAGAATAAAGAGGGATTGGTTGAGTTGGGGGGAGAGACGGGTACCCAAGTATATATAAGTGATGAGGCGGAAGGTGTCGATTGAGATGCCAATCATGCCGGAGGTAGCTAAATAGACGTTGTTTTTAAGGTTTAAAGCGGATAGAAAAGCACTGCGGATGGGTCCTCCCAGACCAGTTAAGCCAGCCAGAAAACCGTAGAGAGCGCCGCCTAAAATGGCGTTTACGGGTCTAGGTGGTATAGCGAAGGTGGGGGAAAGGATGAGAAAGAGGCTGTAAATTACTAAGAACCAGCCGATGAGGTTAGTCAGGCCGTCACTGGCAAGGATGAGGGCAAGGTAGGCAGCAAAGACGGTGGTAATAATCCCGGGTAAAGCAAAATAAAGGAGTAAAGAGCGACGGATGCCATGGCGGAAGAGAATGACTTTCCATAAGTCGCCAAACCAGTGGATAATGCCGACGAGCAAGAGGGTTTGGGCGGGGGGAAGAAAAGTCAGGACAAGAGGGACAAGCAGGGTAGAGGTGCCAAAGCCGGTGAGGGTGCCGATGAGAGCGGCGAGGAAGGTGGCGAAGATGAGAAGCAGAAAGGGCATAGGTTAAATGTAGACAGAAACTAGGTTGCTTTGCAAATACGGGTTTAATACCTTAAAAAAATAACCAGTGAGTTTTAATTTCGGTTAGGAAAGAAGTGCAAGTCGCGGTAAAGGTAAAGAGAGGTTAGGTTAGTTTTTGATATTGGGTGAGGTGGGTGATTTCCAGAGGTCGATGAAAAGAGGGACAGGTTTCAATTGGTTGGGTAACAAATTCTTTTTCGGCGGTAGATAAACTAACTTTTTGTCTAAAAGATGGGTTGATCGGATGGGTTTCGCAATAGAAGCCTTTAGTAAGACACTTGAGGCAGGTAGGCATAGTTTAGGTATAAGAGAAAGGTATTATTCGTAACTTACTCGTGAGTCTCAAGGGGGTAGATTTCTTCTAAATTAGCTATAAAACGGTTGCCAAGGAGATCAATAATATAGGTATGGCCTGAACCATCGGTGTTAATCTCTTCAACGAGGTTAAGACCGTCCGTTAAAACAGTGGTAAGGGTTATCAGGCCGTCAGTGACGGTTATATGTAAGTCTTCTTGATGAGGAAGTGCGGGTTCCTTAGCTAGCGATGGTGACATCAAATTTATTATAGCAGGATGATGGTAACGAAAAACGTGGGGAAAACTTTGGTTATAATAGACGGATGTGGCGGTGGGCGATAGTTATTTTCTTTTCTCTAATTGGGTTGGGCTTATTAGTGATGATAGGTTTAGTGATGGGAGGGTATTGGTTGGAAGTGAGGCAATCAGGCGGTGAGTCGGCGGCTGGACCCAGCGGTAGGAAAAATGGTGAGGTAGCAGGGTGGGATGAATTTGATTATAA
>Ga0209641_10005517_pt1 | contig 10351 bp, 5 predicted proteins | sample RifCSP16_1_FD_184022 | JGI IMG/M metagenome (GOLD analysis project Ga0209641, IMG submission 184022) | Soil microbial communities from Rifle, Colorado - Rifle CSP2_sed 16_1 (SPAdes) (version 2) | ecosystem: Environmental > Terrestrial > Deep subsurface > Rock core/Sediment | place: Rifle...
GTTGTCTCCGGAACGAAAGACGCCGCCATTCCAAGTCCCGGCAAAGAGATCCCCCGACGAGCCGCGAGCAAAAGACAACACATTAGTAGTCGTCAAGCCGTTGTTGACCCGAGTCCAGCCTCCGCCGTCGTTTGCGGAAATAAAAACGCCGCCACTAGTCCCGGCAAAGAGATTTGTGCCGCTTACGGCAAGAGCACGAACATAATAACTTGTCAAGCCGTTGTTGACACTACCCCAGCTTGCGCCGTTGTTGGTAGAAAGAGCAACCCCATTGCCATTAGTTCCGGCAAAGAGATTTGTGTCCTTGACGGTAAGAGCAAGGACACTATTGGGCATTGAGCCGCGCGCAGTCCAGCCTATGCCTCTGTCTGTGGAACGAAAGACGCCGCGAGTAGTTCCGGCAAAGAGATGTGTGCCACTGACTGCAAGCGCTTGAACCTCAGTATTAATTACGCCGACCGCAGTCCAGTCTATGCCGCTGTTGGTGGAACGAAAGACGCCATCGCCGTAGCCGGTCGGGCCCGGATGAACCCCGGCAAAGACATTAGTGTCGCTTGCGGCAAGAGCCTGGACATCATAGTTGGTCAGTCCGGTATTGACCTCAGTCCAGTTTGAAGCGTTGTTTGGGGAACGGAAGATGCCGGTACCCCAAGTGGCCGAAGTCGCGGCAAAGAGATACGGGCCGCTTAGGGCAAGAGAATGGATGTAGCGACGTCCCAAGCCGTTGTTGGCTTCGGTCCAGCCTGCGCCAGTGTTGATGAAGACGCCTACACCCCAGGTCCCGGCAACGAGATACGGGCCGCCGACCGCAAAAGTCGTGATATTATAAGTCAAGCTGGTGTCCCGATCCCAGTTTGCGCCGCCGTCGTTGGAACGATAGATGCCGCCACCAGTTCCGGCAAAGAGAGTTGTGCCGCTGATGGCAAGAGCAGTGATGACAATGCCAAGGTTACCGACCGGAGTCCAGGTTGTTCCGTTGTCGTCGGAACGCCAGAAGCCGTTAATAGCCGCGGCATAAAGAGGTGTGCCGCTGACGGCAAGTGCTCTGACATCATGAATATCGTTGTTGACCGAAGTCCAGTTTGTGCCGTTGTCGGTGGTACGATAGAGGCCTGTGCCAACAGTCCCGGCAAAGACATTTGTGCCGCTGAAGGCTAGAACACGGACCCAACCACCCGGCAAGCCGTTGTTGACCGCAGTCCAGCTTGTGCCGTTGTCGGTGGAAAGAAAGATATCGCCGCTATAAGTCCCGGCAAAGACATTTGTGCCGCTGGCGGCTAAGCAGCGCACGTCACCACTGTAGGGGCCGTTGGACTGAACCCATTGGGCATGCAATGGATTCGTAGTGGTGAATAGGCAAAACACCACAAAGATGAATCCCGCCTTCGGCGGGACAATTCGGAAAATGTTTTTCATCTGTTTCTCCTTTCGTGAAATAGTGAAGGGTCTGTCCGCCGACAGGCGGGCAATTGCAATAACGTTTACCAAAAGCACGCAGCACAGTTTGCCGCTACGAAATGACGAATTCTTTTTGCGGCAAACTGTGTTGAGCGACCACAATAATTCTCTTTCAATAATGGGAGCGTCGTGCTTTTGGTTGTTTATGTGCCATGCTGCTATTTACGAATGAGGGATGTTTTGATCTAAAAAAGACATGAATGATATTACCAGCAGGTAAATGGACGCGGTGACGGCGAGATAATTCAAGAAGTCTCCGTGGACAGAAATGGTGACGCAAACGATATGGGGCATGTCCTACTTCTCCAGCGTCTCAAGTATTTTTGAAACGAATCGCTTTGCGCCAACTGAGGTCATGACGACAGCAACAATTCCGAACGTTATGATCATTACACTGAAACCGATGATGACGATTTCACGAGCGATGTCGAGCTCTGTAAGCGCCATCGCCGAAAAGAAGAGCATGATCACGACTTTAGTGAACCGGGCAATCAACGTTGCCCTTGGAACCCCTTCCTTCGTGAGCGCACGCTGAATCGTGCCTGCGATCCATCCGGCAAGGAGCCACCCGAGTCCAAAAATTACGCCTGCAACAAAGAGTTTCGGGATGAACAAGACGCCCTGTCTTAGCACATCGGAAATCACCGTGAGTTGTAATGCCTCAAGCGAGGCATTCAGCAGAATCAAGAAGATGATCAGGAACGCGCCGTTGCCAACGAACTCGGCAAAGGCATAGCGAACATCGGCTTTGGCAAATCCGGCGCCCCACTTGAAACGACGGAGCAGACGATCAAACCTTAGAACCAGGAGCACCTGCACGACAACACGTTTGACGAGCCATCCAAGAAACCATCCTATGGCGATGAGAACAATACCGGCGACAAGGTTTGGTAGGTACGCGATAAGTTTTTCGGTGACGCCATAGAGCACTTTTTCCAGTGGACTATCCATGATGTTCTTCCACCTCCTTTTCGACAGGTTTCAAAAGGGCTTTCCAGAATGAGGGATGCTCTTCGTATTCATTCACCCACAACACAGGGCAAGCCGACTGCTCAGTGATCCCCTGTGTGAGCGATTGGCCGAGCAACAATCCGAGGAATTCGCCAGACCTTCCGCCCATGATAATAAGATCAGATTTCTTCGATTGTTGGACAACACCTTCAAGGATGCCTTTGTTGTGTGTGACACTCACTTGTGCCGGGATACCACTCGATTTCATACGGCCTTCGATACTTCTTAGTTGTTCCTCTTTCCGCTGTGATGGTGTGTTCGGCTCAAATACTACCGCCACCTGGGCTTTACACTTGAAGTGGTCGAGAATCGCGGGGGCAATCTCAAACGCCAATTTCGTGTGGATGTTCTCACCAAACGGAATCATGATGTTCTTGATTTTCTCCGGGTCCAGCTCACCATGCAGAATGGCAACTTCGCAAGGAGCGTAATCGAGCACAGTATCAATGACGCCCGCATTGATTCGATCAAGGAATGTCGGATATTGTTCGCGGCCCAGAATGATGAAATTCGTCTGCTCTTCAATCGCGGTCTCGAGGATACCCTGTGAAATTCTGTGTGAGACCTGGACAATCGAGCGGGTGGGAATCCCCGCACTCTCTCCTGTGGCTCTCGCTTCCTCAAGAAATGGGACAACGCGCTCACCTTCATCAATACCCGCTCGCAGTGGTACGCCCTGGTCCACCTCAATAACGTGTAGAAGCAAAATCTCGGCGTTGTGTTTTCTTGCAATGGCGATCGCTATTTCGAGAATGCCTTTTGCCGTCGAGGGGTTAGAGAGAAGCACAAGGATCGTGAACTCCTCTCGTTCGAGACGGTCCAATGCCTTCAGCTTTCTCACGTGCTCAACTTCCCGCTTTGAAGCGTACGTTTGATAGATCACAAGTCCAAGTCCGATCCAACCTGCAGTGACGAACCAACCAAGCGGGCTGTAGTTGAACATGTACACGGCAAGGAACAACAGGAGAGCAATCCCGACGATCGTGAGATACGGAAAGAGTGGAGCAAAGAATCCTCGATCAAGGTCGGGCCGCTTCTTGCGAAGGCGTATCAGGGTGATGTTGACCTGCAGAAACAGAAGTAAGAACATGATGTCGGCTGCAGATGCAACGTCTTCGATTTGCAATGAGATGCACATTAAAACAACGATGACAAACGAGAAGAAGATTGCAAAGTGCGGCGTGAACTTCTTTGCATGGACCTTGCTGAAGAACGTGGGAAAGTTCCTATCCCTGCCCATCGCAAATGCAACGCGTGAGGATGAATACACTGTTGCGTTCAGGGCAGACATCGTGGAGATGATTCCTCCAATCAACAACAACACCCCACCACCTGTAAAGAACATCTGTGCAACTCCGACGAGAGCGGTCTCCTTTTGGGTGGCCAGGAAATCCCAGGGCGTCATTCCTCCTTCGGGCCTGACTGAGCCGAGCGACGTTACCGCGACGAAGAGATAGATGGGTAAAACTATGAGAAGGGACAGGAACACAGCTCTCGGTATGTTCTTCTTTGGATTCTTAACTTCTTCGGAACATTGCGAGATCACTTCAAACCCCTGGAAGGCAATAAATGTCAGACCCATTGCTTGAAACACACCTCCCCAGCCATTAGGCATGAACGGGACAAACGCTCCGCTCCAATCACCGCGTCTGAACATAAACTCGAGACCAAAGCCGATGAAGATCGTGAGGATGACGATCTTGGCCATCGTTACCATATTGCCGATCTTTCCTGTCTCAGAAGCACCACGAAAATTGACATAGGCGAAGATAATGGCAATCCCCACCGCCAGGAGTTTTTGCGGAGAGAGAAAGCCCCAATGTGGCAGCATCACACCAAACTCTTTCAACACATGTTCGAAGTATGCGCCGAATCCTAGAGCGTAGAGACTACATGCCACAGCATGAGCAAACCAACTCATCCACCCCGAGAGGAATCCATTCCATTTCGGTAGTCCTTCCTTCACCCAGAGATATCCTCCGCCCGCATCATGGTAGCACGATCCCAGTTCGGCGTATGACATTGCTGTGAGCAGTGCGACGAATCCGTTCAAAGCAAAGGCTATAATGAGTGCGGGCCCTGCTACGCCGGCCGCTATGCCTATGAGAACGAAAATGCCGGCACCGATCATCGCACCGACGCCGATCATTGTCACGTCCAGTAGCTTCATCTCCCGGCTGAGATGAACTTCTGTGTCGAACTTTTTCATTGTGGCGATTCCTTGAGAGAACGCTTGTTGCCTGCCGTTATATGTGTCCAGGAATAATGTTTTCTCATGTCTCTAAGCCGGTTTCTAACAGTGTTGTTTCTCAAACGATTGTAGCAATCATCGAATGGCTTGTTAGCTGCCGTTTTACTTTTGTCCGCTGGGTAATTGGCCATAGGGAAGAAACACCGAGCACTTGGCCAGTTAAGAGAATTAGAAATATTCAATCTCCCTTTGCCAAACGGACAATGGCACATCATTTTCAAGTTCAATTCTCTTTATCCAGTTCAAATATTTGTCATAGTCATACCGGTAAGTATATCTCGTTTTAAGGCTTCCGTCCGGGTTGTAACGATTCCTTTCAATCAGATTCGCATTGTCGTCATACTTGTAAGTTTGTTTGCTTGTAAGGGTTCCATCTGGTTTGTAAAAATTCGTTTCAATCTTTTTCCCATTGCCGTCATACTTCCAGGTATATTTCCAATCAAGACGTCCCTCTGGTTTGTACATTTTCTCTTCGATGATATTACCATTGTTATCATTCTTGTAAATGGATTTCCAATTAAGGCTTCCGGTCGGATCATAACTCATATCTTCAATGATATTTCCACTGCTATCATACTTGGAAATGTAATTCACACCAAGGCTTCCGTCTGGTTTGAAAATATTCCTTTCAATGTTATTCTGATTACTGTCATACTGGTAAGTGGATCTCCAATCAAGGCCTCCCTCCGGTTTGTAACCATTCATTTCGATCTTATTACCCTTATCGTTAAAAATATAGATGGTGCTGTCCTTTCTTTCACCCATTTGAACTTCTCCATTTCTTTCAACTGCTTTGTATGTACTCTCCCGAATTAACTTAACCTGCCCATTAAGGTTCATTTCTGACCAATCGCTCTTTTGTTTTTGGTTCGCATTTTGTTCTGTTGATTCATCCGGCAGTGATGTACAGAATACAAACAACAGTGAGATAAGGGGAATTAAATTGAATTTCTTCATAGCCATATCAAATGAGCGAGTGTCGTTGTTTGCCGTGTTATGCGCAGGCAAAGTTCAATATCAATCGCGTTTTGCGGCACAAAAACGTGAGCCAACAATACGATCTATGGTTCGAACCCATTTGTTGCTTAAAGTGATGAATTAATGAATTACCGACAAGCCAAAGTGCGAACCGCGCCTGGCTGCACCTTGAAACGCTTGTTATGCCGCTGGTTGAAAAACCGAGCGAGAACACTGATATAGCCGTCAATAAAAGCTCGTAGTTCTCCACTTGATGGTTTAATCGTGGAGTTGACTTCCTGGCTTAACGGTTCCCTGCTGATCCTCTAACTCTTTGCGGAATGTCTCTTCCGCTCTGTCGATGAAATTGAGGTAGCCGTCCCGATCGATGAAGGGTTCCACCGGGTCCTTAGCATCAGCGCGTTCGCGGAGCTTGCGCTGCATGTTGAACCAGTCCGTGTGCGATGCCAAGAAAATGTCTGCAGGAAGGTTCCGGAGAGTCCTGAAGCTGCGCTCATAGTCGTTCCGGATTCCCGGGTAAGTCTCCGGCTCAACCAGGGACACGAATGGCATCAATGTCAGGCTGCCGATACTGACGGCAAGTAGTTCACGGTCTCCGTCGTGAACAGGAAATGACCACGACGTGCACCCGGGTGTGTGACCGGCCGTCAGATGCGCGGTGAGCTCGATCGGCCCGATGCGTACCTTCTCGCCGTCTTCCAAGCGGTGGTCGACACGCGCGGCTGGGAAGGTCCCGAGCCCGAAGAATTGAACGAATTTTAGAGGCCCGAAAGTGGGATCACCGTGGCCTCCAGCCTCAATGATATCAGCATCAGCTTTACTGACCCACAGTTCTGCACCGGATGCCTCCTGCAGGGCCGCCAGCCCGCCCGCATGGTCGGGGTGAGCATGCGAATTCAGCAGCACCTTGACGTCAGTGATGTTGAAGCCGAGTTTGGAGATACTCTCAATAATCATAGGAGCTGTTTCGGGATAACAGCCGTCGATCAGTACGTGACCTTCGGGTCCGGTGAGTAGGAACGACGTGACATTGGTGGTGCCGACGTAGTAGAGGTTTCCGGCGATGCGGAACGGCCCTACGGGTATCTGCCTATTCTTTTCAATGGCGGACCGCCACAGGATAAAGAGAAACACAGCGAGTGCCGCGAACACACCCAGTAGAACCAGCTTGCGTCGTTTGTTCAGGCGTAGCATCTATTTATACTCACTGGTGTCGGAGTTCAACTGAAATGAACCCCGATAGTCAACAGTTTTTGTGCCGCAGAACGCCCCATGAAGTGAACCTTTGCTTGCGCATAACGTTTCGGCAAACAATGCAACGCTGGAGCGAACTATAATTCTCATTCATGTGAGCGGAAGCGTTGAGCGAGGCTCTTCTAACCACGATTTTACCAGCGCCGTTGTTTGCCGTGATGTGCAGTTGCCCTCATCTGAGCAATAATGTTTTTCTTGTTTGAGTGAAAGAACCAGCTTGTAGCCGATAGAAATATACGCCGCTTGCATATCCGGTTGCATTCCACTCCACCTCGTAGCTTCCTGGCTCAAGTTCCTCGTCCACCATCGCTGTAACTTCTTGTCCGAGAGGATTGAACACCATCAACGACACAAACACCGTTGTCGGGATGGAAAATCGGATTGCTGTGTTGGGGTTGAACGGATTGGGGTAATTCTGATGGAGTGCAAATTCTCTCGGAGGTATTCCGTCTTGTTCTCTGACATCAACCGAGCCCGAAACCTCCAAGTGCACGGGGCGGGAATACAATATCAGTACTGTTGCAATATCATTTGTGATTCGGCAAACGTATGAACCGGAATCGGTAGTATCGACGCCCTCAATCGTGAATACTGAGGCATTTGCGCCTAGTAGGTCAACGTTGTCTCTTACCCATTGATATCGATTGGCTGTTCCACCAACCATCACAGAAAAGGTGATAGTATCTCCAACGCTCACAGTAGTATCCCCCTTGATGCCGACGCTATCCTGCGGGACATATCCGAACGAAACGTTAGGAAGTCCGATATTCGGCTCAATGTCTTCAAAGGTGAGTCTGTTGCCCCACACATTCAATACGTACAGCGACGGGGAGCCCGTGAATGCCGGGAGATCCTCGAGGCGGTTGTCCCACAAGAACACATACGTCAGACCCTGCAGACCGGCCAGTGATGGAGGCACCTCACCCAAAAGTCTGTTGCCATCAAGGGCAAGCAGGACGAGGCTGCTGAGACCGCCGATCTGAGCGGGTATCGAATCCCCTATTTGATTGTTGTCAAGCCAAAGATGAGTGAGATTGACGAGACTGACGATCTCACGTGGAAATGTCGTCAGAAGATTCCGCTGCAGCCAGAGTTGCGTCAAAGATGTGAGATTACCGATCTCAGGAGGGAGCGTCGTGAGTTGATTGTTGAACGCCCGCAGGCTCGTCAGCGACACAAGATTTCCGATCTCACTCGGAAGGGCTGTGAGCTGGTTGTCCCCGACGTGCAGTGCATCGAGGGCTGTCAGGTTACCAATTGTCGGCGGGAGTGTCGTGAGCTGATTGGATTGAAGGTGGAGATTTCTCAGCTGCGTGAGGTTGCCGATCTCTTCTGGGAGAGACGTTAGGAGGTTACCCCACAGCCAGAGAAGTCCAAGACTGTCCAGATCGAACAGCTCTACCGGGAGGCTCGTGAGCGCGTTGCCACCGAGATAGAGCGCTTGAAGGTGAGTCAAGTTTCCAAGTTCTTGTGGAACGGACATAATCTGATTGTCCATCAAGTTGAGCGACTGTAGATTTGCAAGGTTGCCGATCGATGTGGGGAGCGTTGTGAGTTGATTATACTCTGCAGAGAGATCTCGCAGAGAAGCGAGATTTCCAACCTCATCCGGAAACTGAGTCAATTGATTTCCCGAAATCTCAAGTTGCGTCAGGTTAACGAGGCTACCGATTGTCGAAGGGATGGAAGAAATCTGATTGTATTCAAGGAACAGAGATTCAAGATTTGTTAGGTTGCCGATCTCTGTCGGCAGCCCGGTTATTTGATTGGATCCGAGATACAAGGCCTGCAGCCCCGTGAGGCCACCGAACGAAGATGGGATTGCTCCCACGACATTGTTTCCCCAAGGAAAAAATATCTGGACAACGCGGTTTCCGGACACTGAGACCCCATACCAGGTGGAGACAGGATTATTCGTCAGCCAGTTGTAGTTCGTAGTCCATACTGGACCTCCGGTAGCGTTGTAGAAATCGACAAGCGCAAGAGAGTCCTGAGAAAGTACTTGCGCATATGGCGAATCGAAGTCTAACAGCATGGCAGCGAGAACCATCAGGAATGATAATGATCTCCTCATGTCGGTCTACCTTCTTGTGAGGGCAATTGCACATAACGATTGGCGGCAACACGCAGCGGTTTTGCGAACTATCAAACGATGCGGCAAAGGCCGCTACAAAGAACTCATTATTTTCGCGGCCGTAGCCGCACACTGAAAGTGAGCAAAACCGTTGAGCTTCTGAGCCATTCCTTCGTGCGACGTGTTGCCGCTTGATATTTCCAAAAAGGTCTCCCGCGAGTCAGGAGAAAATCGTATGATTGATTGCCGTATCAAATCCATACGCTCCTCACCAACTCACAGGAGGACCTATGCTTAATACCGGAATCGATCTGCACCGACGGTCGATTGTGATGTGTACGGTCAATGATAGTGGGGCCATCGCTGCTCGCTCGAAAATGAAGACTGATCCAAGCGCTGTCACCACCTACTTTCAGCAATGGCCCGGCGAAGCTCACCGTGCCGTGGTCGAATGCACCAGCAACTGGTACTGGCTCTGCGATCTGTTGCGTTCCCTGGGTATCATCGTCGTCCTCGCGCATGCAAAGTATCTCAAAGCGATCGCATACGCAAAGGTCAAGACCGATGCCGTCGATGCCCATACCCTTGCCCAACTGCTGCGCATGGGATTTATCCCGGAAGCCCATCAACTCCCCCCGGAATATCGCGCCTTGCGCGATCTGCTGAGGCAACGCATGGTCATCGAACACCACCGTACCCATATCATGCAACACATCTCCAGCATGCTGGTGAAGTTCAATATCACCGAGCTCCCCATGGCTCCGTCAGATCCCCGGTTTGCCGATTTCCTGGCCTCCTGCGCCGTCCCTGATGAGTACCGCTTGACGCTCCAGCTCTATCACCAGGAGTGTCTGCAGGCAAGCACGCACAAGAAGCAGCTTGAGCAGTACTTCAAGCAACAGCTTCGCCCAACACCGAGACTCCAACGGCTGGTCTCGATCCCCGGGATCGGGGACATCACCGGAGCCATCATCGCCACCGAAACCGGCGACATCGGTCGCTTCGCCGATCACAAGCATTACGCGTCCTACTGCCGGCTTGCTCCCGGGGCATGCGACTCCGGCGGGAAACACAAACACCGCTCCGGTTCCAAGGACGGCAATCAGTATCTCAAGTACGCTTTCACCGAGGCGGCTATCAAGGCGATGCAATTTTACCCACCGATCAGAGGGTTTGCTGACCGATTAGAGCGGCGGTCCAACGCTTCGATCGCCCGAACGGTAGTTGCCAAGGAACTCTCAAAGATCGTCTACGTCGTCCTGAGTCGACAGGAGTATTGTACAACATTCAAGGGTATCGAGATCCGGAAACCTCGTGACTGGCCT
>Ga0209641_10005519_pt1 | contig 10351 bp, 8 predicted proteins | sample RifCSP16_1_FD_184022 | JGI IMG/M metagenome (GOLD analysis project Ga0209641, IMG submission 184022) | Soil microbial communities from Rifle, Colorado - Rifle CSP2_sed 16_1 (SPAdes) (version 2) | ecosystem: Environmental > Terrestrial > Deep subsurface > Rock core/Sediment | place: Rifle...
GCCTTCCAGCTGAAATTCGAAGTCCTGGTGGTAGTTGTACGAGCCAACCGCCAGGGTGGTGTTCTTGAAGGGCAGCCGGGCGCGGACTTCGAATTTGAGCTGGAAGGCGCTCTGGAAAGCGGCCTGCTTGCGGAATTCTCCGATGAAGAAGGGGTCGTTGGCGCTCTCCACCCGGTAAGCCAGCCCGATGGAGGTCAAGGCTCGTTCCATCCGCTGCCGGGCGGTCTCCCGGTTTTGCAGCACGAAATCCTTCGTCCCCACGAAGATGACCTCGCGCATGGTGAAGTTCCACAGGCGTTCCAGGGAGGTCAGGTTGATGGATTCGTAGCGGAAGGAGTTGCCCACCGCAGTCGCCACGACCTGCCCGTTGGGCAAGGGCCGGTCGGCAAGGGCAAAGTAGAGGTGGTAGCAGACTGCCGGTGATAGCAGAGATTGGACGGGCGCAAATGACTCCAGGGGGACGTTCAGCTCCCCCGCCTCGCAGGCTGCGCTGTGGGCGAACTGGTCGATGACCTCCAGGTCCTGGCGTAAATGGGTGACGAAGGTCAGGGAATGGGGGAAGGAGCTGAAGTAGCCGACCCTTTCCAGGTAGTGAGCGGGTATCAGGCTGGGGAAGCGGTAAGGTGCCGCGTCGAACGAGTCCGCCAGGTTGACAAACTGGCTTTCGAAGAATTCCATCAGCCTGGAAAGCAGAGGGCCGAAAGCATAGATGCCCGCTGCCTCCTGGCTCAGCTCGCCGCGGGCGAGCAGCTCCGGGTGCGGGTCTGCACTGAATGGAACGGGGCGCTCCAGGTGGTCTTCCAACACCTGCACTTTAAGTCCTATGGCGCCCTTTGCCATCGAGACCACCACGCGCTGGACTTTCTCGCTGACTTCATCCAGGCGTTCTTGCGGGATGGGCTGGCGGAGGTGCAGCTCGATCCGGTCGCCTGTCTCGGCGACCCTGGCTGCCTGGATGTATTCATCGACGTAAGCCAGTTTTGACTGCACCTCCCCGACCAGGTGGGCGGGGATGGGCAGCTCCGGCGTCAGAGTCAGGACAGGCGCAGGGCTGGCGGTCTGATTGAGGCGCTCCTGGTCAGGCATGCTGGTTTTCCTTGAGATATTCGCAAATCGTGGGGAGGCTGGTGAGCGCGGCGATGGTATCCGCGTTGATTTCCACGCCGAATTCCGCCTCGAGCGCCATCATCACCTCCATGTGACCCATCGAATCCCATTGCGGCAGGTCGCCAAAAGACAGGCCCTCGTTCACTTCCTCTGCCGGCACCTGCAGGGCAGTCGCCAGCAGAGCCTGGAGGCGCTGGATCAGGGGGGCAGCTTGGTTTTCCTTCATGTCCTCAATCCCTTGATTTTACATACGCCGACGGTTTGATATTTTGGGTCCCACACTCCCCAGGGCATGCCGTTTTCCCCGGAGCGGAAGTAGAACTTTGCCAGGTTATCGCGCAGCTCGGCGCAGTCTTTCAGGTCGGCAAACAGCTCGTCGTAACGATCATAATTCGAAGGCACCTCCGCAGGTAAATCGAACAGGTGGCGAAGGCTGGCCTCGGTATAGCACCAGCCCTGTGAAGGCGAATGCAGCCAGTCCTGGTCGCGGGCGGCTCCCAGGGTCGCCAGGAAGGCGCCTCCCGGTTTGAGGGCGCGCAGCAGTTCCCGGATAACGCTGCCCAGATCGTCTGGGTGATTGTGCTCCAGGGCAGAGATGGCGACAACCGCATCCACGCTGCAATCATCGATATCGGGCATCGACCTCAGGTCTTGATTGTAGATCAATACCCTGCCCGGCGAGCGCTGCCGGTTGGCTAGGGCGCTCAGCTCCTTTACCTGAACGGACAGTTTCCCCCAGGCATTCCCCTCGCGCTGGAGATTCTGGCGCACAAGGCGTGGATAAGGCACCAGGTCTGCGAGGCGCAGGCCGCGCACTCTGAAGCGGTTGCGAAAGCGCAACGGCAGATTGGCGCGGCTGCCCCGGTCCACGCTGAGTACCTCGGCGTTCTGGTTTGCCAGATGCCACTGGACGATCCCCGTGCCCGCGCCGGCGTCCAGTATGCGCTTTCCCGCCGCATTTCCGAGCTGGTGCAGGATCCAGGTCAAGTCGAGAAGGTAGTGCCAGCCGAATTCAAGCCTCAACGAGCGAGCCAGCACCCTCAGCTCGTTGACCAGCGAGCGGTGCTTTACGAGTAAATCTACGGACAGGATTTCTATTTTTTCTTGCATGTTGCTATTCTGTCTCGGGGAGCAAAAACGGTTCGCCGTGCAGTATGCCGCTCCCCAACACCCTCAGGCTGGAGGAGTTTTCTGGCAGTAGCTGCTCCCAGGAGAAACGGCGCAGGCTGACAAAGCCCAGGCGGGGGATGGATTGCAGGTACTCTCCCAGTGGGATGGAGGCGCGGTAAAGCTGGTAATATAGGAAGCGCCGGGCATGGCGCAGGAATTCGGGCGGCGCTTGCAGAGCTTCTGCGGCGAGGAAGTCAGCCACCATCTGGCGGTACTCCGCCTCACTGGCAGGGGTGAACACGGTTGGATACTGGGTGTAGCGTGCTTTACCGGCGCACAGCACCGGCTTGCCCAGCAGGGTCGCTTCCAGGCCGATCGATGAATTGTACACCATGACGAACTTGGAACGCTGGATTAATGCATAGGAGCTGAGGTATTCCCGCGAGTCGATGAATATCACGTTATCCAGCCGGTCTACGCCGCGCTCCTTCACCCAGGCGCGGACGCTTTCCTGGCTTTGCTTGGCGGTGCCGGGGCGCATCTCGTCGGGGTGGGCGCGGATGACAAACAGCGTCTCGAGGTGGGCGCGGATGGCTGGCAGGGTCTGATCCAGCCAGGCGAACATGTGCGCGAAGACAAGGTTGGCGTGCACCTGGCTGGTGTCGTAGACCACGTTGGTAAAAATGGGCACTACCTGGCGAAACCCGGCAGCTTTTTTTAGAAAACCCTCGTCCAGATCGCGCATTTCAGGCCAAAACTGGATCCCCGCCATGCTGAATTTCCCCTGGAAGCGCCCTTCCAGGTAGGCGTCCAGGCGAGCGTTTTGTGCGGCGCTCAATTCGAACTCGTCAGGGATGTGAATAGGGTAGGCGGTCGCTTCGCCCTCGGTGAAGAAGGCCGAGAGGGGCAGGAAGCCGACCTCGTGAGTGACAGTGCGCACACCTAGCTGGCGAGCGACCCAACAGGCGATAGCTTCGGGATACATGATCCCGTTGAATATAACCGCGGTCTGGGGTTTCACTTTTTCAAGGAAAGAGGCAAACTCGCTGGCCACGTTAAAGGCGGAGAGAATGTACTGGCGCAGCAGGTAGCGAGTGGGCTCGTCATCCGGCAGCGTGTGCCGGCGCAGAGCCCAGCGCAGAGAAGGGAGCGCCAGCGCGCCCAGCGGCGCGGGCGCTTTGATCGCCGGGGATCTCAGCGCGTATTCAAAACGAGCAAGCTCGGCGAGGGGGAGGTCCTCGAGGGCTTTGTTCAGCCCGGCGCCAGCCTGGTAATCGAACTCAATGACCTCCGCCTCGCGATTCAAGCGTCGGGATTGGGCGATGCAGGTCCGGCAGGGCGGGGCCTGGGTGTAATCTCTGCGGTTTGTGCCCAGCACGCACGGGCGCATGCCGGCGTGGCAGACGAAGTGCGCCACCGGCGTACCCGCCAGGCGCAGGCTCCAGGCAGTCAGCAGTGAAAAGGCGGCGTTTTGACTCAAGCCAAAGAGCCGGCTGGAGGCGTTGAAGAAGGCGACCGGTTTTTGCTGGGGAGAAGGAGCTGCGTGGGAAGCCACCTGTTGGGCCAGGCGCTTGATGCGCAGCCTGTTCTGGCGGGTCGCAAACCACAAGCGAGCCTGGTATAAGAGCGAGCTTATCCTGGAGGATGCAGCGAGCTCGCGCCGCAAATGCTGTTTCAATCGCTTCCCTGCTTTCACCCTTCCGCAGCGCGAGCTTTGAAGTACGCCTCGGACAGCCTTTGGATGGCGATAAGGAAGCCTTCACCCTGCCGCTGGTGGCCGCGCCAGATCTCGGGGATCATCGTTCCGTGGTAGTCTCCCAGCACGCGGAAGAAACGCACCCAGTCTATGTTGCCTTCGCCGATCTGCAGGCCCTCCCCGTCCAGGCCGGAGCCGTCTGAAAGGTGCAGGTGACGGATATACGGCAGCAGCACTTTTACCTGCTCGTAAAAATCCAGGTGAGCCCAGTTGCAGTAGAGCTTGGCGTGCGAGGTGTCAAAACACATGTCGAGACCCATGGAGGTGACAAAGTCGCGAATTTCACAGGCGTCCATGAAGGCGTTGGTGAGCCATTGACCGCCAAAATACCACGGGTGGGGCGGCAGATTCTCAAGAAGCAGCTCGACGCCCTGGTAGTCGAGCTCCTGGACGGAGCGGCGCAGGTTGTCGTATAAAGCCTGGCGATTCTCTATCGGATGGTCGAGGCTCATCGCGCCCGGGTGGACGATGACTTTGGGCGTGCCTATAAAATGGGGCGCCATCTCGCGAGTCAGGTCGATCGTTTTCTGCATGAGGTGCACCGAGGCGCGGCGCTGTCTTTCGCTCGTTGAACACAAATCCACCAGCGTACGCTCCCAAAATTCCGGCGCATGGGTAATCAGCTTCATGCTATGGTCGCCGCCTGGATAGTGTTCGTCCAGGTCTTGATCGGTGAAGTGGTATTCGAGCAGCCGCGGCTGGTACTCCAGCAGATCATCGTAATCCCGAAACCGGACTGTGAAGCCGTATTCCATGGGCAGCAAGTGCTCGACGTCCAGGTAGACCTTGATGCCCAGGTCGCGCTCCTGGAAGGGTTCGTCCTCCTCAATCACGCGTTCCGCCACCCTGCCGATCAGTTCGCTGTAGCGCTGGGGGGAAATTCCCAGGGCGGGGCCCTTGACGGCTACCATCTCGGGGAGGATGGTCTCGCCGGGATGAATTTGCCGCCGCGCTACCAGGCTCTTGCCTAAAACTTCGCGGTTGAGTATCTCGCCGCGGGAGAAGAATTTCTCCTCGCCGGCGCCCAAAGCCTGAGAAATCTGGCGGATGTCCCGCACCATCTTTTTGAAGCCTTGCGGCTCCAGGCTGGCGGCGTGGTCGGGACCGTCCATCGTGCGGTCGAGGGTAATGTGGCGCTCGATGATGCTGGCGCCCAGCGCGGCCGCCACGGTGGAGACCGCGATGCCGCGCTCGTGACCGGAATAGCCCACAGGCACATCGAAGCGGCGCAGTTGTTCCATGAAGCGCAGGTTGATATCCTCGAAGGCGGCTGGATAGGTGCTGTTGCAGTGTAATAGAGAGAACTCGACGTTGCGTTCCTTCAAGAAATTTACCGTGTATTCCACCTCCTCCATGCGCGACATGCCCGTCGAGAGGATCAGCGGCTTGCGTTTCTTTGCCAGGTGGCTCAGCAGGGGTATGTTGGTCAGGTCGGCGGAGGCTACTTTGTAGGCCGGCACTCCCAGGCTGTCCAAAAAATCTGCGCTCTCGATGTCGAAAGCGGAGCACAGAAATGTGATTCCCTTAGCCCGGCAGTATTCGATCAGTTTATGGTAGGCTTCGTCGGGGAGCTCCACCTGCTGGAGGATGGGAAGCAGGTAGCGCAGCGTTTTCTCGCCCGCATTGGCGTTATCCAGGTACATCTTCGAATAGAGCTTGTCCAACCGGCGTTTTTGGAATTTTACCGCGTCGGCGCCCGCGCTGACCGATACATCGATCAGCTCGATTGCCAGATCGAGGATGCCGTTGTGGTTTACGCCGATTTCTGCGATCACATAAGTTGGCTGGCCATCTCCAATCAGACGGTCGCCTATTTTGATTGTAGGCATTTTAACCTCCAGGAGGAGCGAGTATTTGAATGTTACTGGGTTGTAGATTTGGATAAAGCGTGGGCCGCAGCCTATTCTGACGCAGCCTGCGCCTGAATGCTGAAGCCAAGCTCAGCCAGGGAAATCTCCCCACTCTCCAGCAGCCGTTCGGCGCGCTGCCAGTCATCGGGCGAGTCGATATCCACCCACTCGCTGGCGTCGATGATCAGGGGCAGGATGCGCTCTCCGGTCATTGAGTTTTTGGACAGGATGGTGTCCGTTCGGGCTGCATCTACGTAGCCGGTCTGCCAGTAAACTTCTGGCAGGGCCTGGCGGGGCAGATTGTACGCTTCCGGATGATCCATCTGCACCAGGGGGCGCATGAACCCATCTGGTCCGATGCGCCACATCTTGAACGGGTTTTGGAACGGGATGCATACGCTGCGCACCGCATCGGCACCCGGCTGCTCCAGCAGGAGCTGCACGGCGCCGTCGATGTGCCATACGCGGCGGAAGGGCGAGGTGGGGCGGAGCTGAACCACGATATCGGGGCGGTAGCCCTCGTGCTCCCTCAGCCAGCTCAAGGCGTGCTGAAAGACGGGCAGGTCGGGCGTTCCGTCTTGGGCGAGCTCTCTCGGGCGCAAAAAAGGGGTTTCAGCGCCGTAGCGGCGGGCGAGCGAGGCAATTTCCTCGTCATCGGTTGAAACGATCAGCCGGTTGACGTGTCTGGCAGCCAGCCCAGCCGCGATACTGTAGGCGATCAGCGGGTGCCCGGCAAAAGGGCGAATGTTCTTGCGGGGGATGCTCTTCGATCCGCCGCGAGCGGGGATCAGAGCTAATACTTCGATCAAAATGAAATTAACATATTCAAATCATTAGAACATCTTCTAATGAGTATCTTTACCATGTGGTCCATCCCCCATCCACCACCAGGTTTGCCCCGGTCATGTAGGCAGAGGCGTCCGAGGCCAGGAACAGAACCGCGCCGTTCATCTCATCCTTTTGAGCCATGCGTCCCAGCACGGCGCGAGCCGAGTAAGCCTGGACGAAGTCCGGGTCGTGCCCGTTGTACACCCCTCCCGGGGTCAGCGCGTTGACGCGGATATTCTTGCCGGCGTAATAGGCCGCCAGATAGCGGGTCAATCCCAACACGCCAGCTTTGGTGACCGAATAGTAGACCGGTTTATACTGAGCGGGTTCGCCCGGGCGCTGGTACAGGCGCTGGTCTGGCCCGACCATCCCGTAGATTGAGCACAGGTTGACGATCACGCCCCGGCCCTGGGCGAGCATCGGCTGGACGGCTGCCTGGCAGCACAAGAACATGCCGGTCAGGTTGACTGCCAGCGCCTGGTTCCAGGCATCTAAGGGGAAGTTTTCAAAACTGCCCGAACCCGCCTGGACGGAATCCAGCGCCTGTGGGTCGTACTTGGGGTCCAACGCCGCGCTGTTGACCAGGACATCCAGCCGCCCGAATGCCTGCAAAGTGGCTGTCACCATTTTCTGGACGGAGTCGGGTTTGGTGACATCCGCCTGCACCGCCAGGCACTGCCCCCCGCCGCGCCGGATTTCGCCCGCAGTCAGGCTGGCTGTTTCGAGGTCCAGGTCGGCGATCACCACGGCTGCGCCGGCTTCCGCCAGCGTGCGGGCGAATTCGGCGCCCAGCAAGCCGCCGCCGCCGGTCACGATCGCCACGCGAGCGCTTAAGTCGAACAAATCGAGGGTATTGGATGAGTGCAGGGGGGTCATCAAAACGGGTCTGGGAGTTGCAGGCGAGCTGGTGAATACAGGAGCTATCCGGCAGCCGCGGGGGCAGCCTCTGCTTCGCTCGCTATCCCATATTTCCAGTTGCCATCTGGCAGCAGGAAGCCGCGCTGCTCCAGGTAGGACACGATCTTGCGGGCGTTTTCCTCGGGACCGGTATCCACGGTGTAAAGGGTCAGTTCCGGGTCGATGGGCTCTTCGTAGGGGTCATCCACGCCGGTGAAGCCGGAGATCTGGCCGCGGCGGGCGCGAGCGTACAGGCCTTTTACATCCCGTTGTTCGCAGACGTCGATGGGCGTGTCCACGTATACCTCGATGAAACGGTCTTCGCCGACCATCTTGCGCGCCTCGTTGCGGGCCGCCCGGTAGGGGCTGATGGCGGCGGCGATCACCGCGCCGCCCTGGCGGGCGATCTCGCCAGCCACGAAACCGATGCGCAGGATGTTCGTATCCCTGTCCTCGCGGCTGAAACCCAGGCCTTTGGATAAGTGCGTGCGGACCACGTCGCCGTCCAGCAGGGTCACCTGCCGGCCGCGCTCGAGCAGCAGGGAGGTGAGCACTTCAGCCGTGGTGGACTTGCCCGAGCCGCTCAAGCCGGTAAACCAGATGCAGAAGCCCTGTTTGTGGCGCGGCGGGTACATTTGCTGCAGGATCTCAGCGGTCTCTTTGCGCGTGAACCATTCCGGCAGAACCTGTCCTTTGGCAAGATAGTCATCCCGAACCTGGGTGCCCGAGATGGAAAAGATGACCTTTCCCTCGGGAACTTTGCTGGCTTCCTCGTAGCGCTCCTCATCAGCCAGGTAGAGCAGCTCTTTGAACTCAATCGGCTGGACGCCGATTTCGTCGGCGTATTGAGCGACCATTAGCTGGGCTTCGTAAGGGCCATAGAAAGGCTTGCCATGGCTGTCGTTGCCGGGACCGGCATGATCGCGGCCGATAATAAAGTAATTTGCGCCGTAGTTGCGCCGGATCATGGCATGCCACAGCGCTTCGCGCGGGCCAGCCATACGCATGGCGAGCGGCAGCAGGCTGAGCAGAGCCTGATTTTGCTCGTAATAATTCTCAACCAGGGCGCGGTAGACCCGCACCCGGGTGTAGTGATCCACGTCGCCCGGCTTGGTCATACCCACTACGGGATGGATGAGCAGGCGGCCCTGCACCTCTTCGGCGGCGCGCTTGGTCAACTCCTCGTGTATGCGGTGCATGGGGTTGCGGGTTTGGAAAGCGACCACATTGCCATTTCCCATGCTCCCTAATATCGCGCGCACCTGGGCGGGTGTGCGGCGCAGGTCGACAAAATCGTAATACTTTGGCAGGTCGATCACTTTGATCTCGCCGGAGATGTACACCTTGCCCCAGCGGACCATCTCGGAAATCAACGGGTGGCGTGGGTCAGTCGTCCCCAGCACCAGGCGCGCCTCTCGCTGCGGGTCCCAGTGGTAAACTTCCTCGATATTCATCACTGCTACGGTGTTGTTGCGCGAATCGCTCAAAGTGATTTGTTCTGCCCAGCCGGGCAGGTCGGCTTCATCGACGGGCAAAGTGACCGGGATGGGAAAAAGCGTCCCATTAGCGGTGCGCATTTCGGTGAGCACGCGCTCGTAATCGGCTTTCCTCATGAAGCGGTCCAGGGGTGATAAAGCGCCGGTCGCCAGCAGTTCCAGGTCGCACAGGGCGCGGGCAGAGATCTGCACTGAAGGCAGGCGGCTGGATTTAGCCAGCAGCTCCTGGCGTTCCTCGCCGTTGACCAGTAAATTGATTAATTTTTCTCCATAGGGAGAGATCAGCTTGGCATTGGGTTTCGACATACTTGATGTTTCTCCTGAAGGGTTTGAATTGTTGTAACTGTACAGACTGAGTCCTGCCCTGATTACTGCGAGCGCCGCAGCCTCTGGCGGGCATTCAATTCGCTTTTATATACTTTTTTCTGCCCGTCGCCCATTGCCTTTTCTATCACGCGGATATCACGCACCAGCCGCATTAAGCCCCATGGTTCAACGGAAGCGGCCTGGTCGCTGCCCCACATGGCGCGGTCAAGGGTGATATGTCGCTCGACGAATGCCGCTCCAAGAGTGACAGCCGCGTAAGTGGTCTGCAGGCCCACCTCGTGCCCGGAGTAGCCGACCGGGCAATCGAAACGCCTCTGCAGGGTCTGGATCACGCGCAGGTTGAGCTCCTCTGACGGGCAAGGGTAAGTGCTGGTGCTGTGGGCGATCAGCAGGTTGTCGAGGTTCATGAATTTAACCGAGGCCTCGATCTCCTCCAGGGTGGACATCCCCGTGGAGAGGATGACAGGTCTGCCCTTGGAGCGGATTTTAGCGAGCAAAGGCAGGTCGGTGAGTGAGGCCGAGGCGATTTTATAGCAGGGTGGTGAGAACTGCTCGATAAACTCTACCGAGTCCTCATCCCAACAGGAGGCGAACCACAGGATGCCCTTTTCCTTGCAATAGTGGTCGATCTCCGCATAGGCCTCGAAACCAAACTCGATCTTGTGACGGTATTCCAGGTAGGTCATCAATCCCCAGGGCGTTTCGCGGATGACATCTCGATACTCGGGCGGCACAGCCTTTTCTGGGGTGCGTTTCTGGAACTTGACCGCATCGCAGCCGGCCATGACGGCAACATCCACCAATCGCTTGGCGATGCTCAGGTCACCGTTATGGTTGATCCCTATCTCGGCGATGACAAAGCTGGGATAGCCTTTGCCCACCCAGCGTTCTCCGATTTTTACAACTTGTGGCATAGTCGCTCCTGGCGTTTCTATTTCTTTTGAACCGAAGGTCCTGGTTCAATGCCTCCTGCGGATGGC
>Ga0209641_10005527_pt1 | contig 10342 bp, 5 predicted proteins | sample RifCSP16_1_FD_184022 | JGI IMG/M metagenome (GOLD analysis project Ga0209641, IMG submission 184022) | Soil microbial communities from Rifle, Colorado - Rifle CSP2_sed 16_1 (SPAdes) (version 2) | ecosystem: Environmental > Terrestrial > Deep subsurface > Rock core/Sediment | place: Rifle...
TATTGTGGCGATTGCCTGGCCTGAACTATAACCTGGTGCAGCGCTTCCAGTGATCTTAGCTGAAGGAAAACCGTTAAATCTGGACACCAAGTCTGGCCCGGTAGTGTAGCGTGTCGTAACTACCGCTGAGAGCGGTACCATATCTCCCTTATCTGTACGAACGTAGATCTGTCCTATATCCTCAGGACGCACTCTGTATGGAGACTCAGCCTGCAAAATGACCTGAAACACCTGGCTATATTTGTCAAACTGACTCACGTAAAGCGAGCCAAAGAGCGTCTGCATAGCGTTATACACATCCTTGATTGGGACTCCAAGCGCCTGAGTCTTTTGTCTGTCAACGTCAAGGAAAAGCTTCTGACTTGTAGAACGGATAGTACTTGCCAATCCTATTAGTTCAGGGCGTAGGCTTGCCTTGGCTATGAACTCACGTGTAACACGATCAACCTCAGAATAGCCTCCGCTGCCTCGATACTGTATCCAGAACTCAAAGCCACCAGTTACGCCAAGCCCTGGTATTGACGGTGGGTTCATCGGAAAAACTTGAGCATCCTTAATCGCCGAAAGTTCAGGATATACCTCCTTGATCACTTGAGGAGCCTGCAAAGATTTTTTCTTCCGCTCTTCGTAGTCCTTGAGTGAGATAAAAATGGTTGCAGCATTTGTCTTGAGTTGAGAATCTAGCAAGCTATATCCATTTGGAACGGCGACCGAATAAACGGCAGGGTTTTTAAGGAAGATGTCCGCTGCGCGTTTGCCTACTTTCTCGGTTCGATCGAGACTCGCAGCATCTGGCAAGTATGCTACGCCAAACAAGTAGCCCTGATCCTCAGAAGGCACAAAGCTCGTTGGAACAGACTTGAAGAGACCATATATCACCACAAGCACAAAGCCGAATAGAATCAGTGCCGCTGTGGCGCGCTTGATGACCAAGCGTACGGTGTTGGTATAACTGTGTGTAATACGATCGAACCAGGCGTTGAACCATTTGAAGAATCCTCTCAAAAAGCCTTTCTTCTCACCATGCTGAGGTTTGAGCATAATCGCCGCTAGCGCTGGCGTGAGCGTCAGTGCAACAAAGCCTGAGATAGCCATAGATATAGCGATTGTTACAGCGAACTGTTTGTAAAGCTGTCCCGTGATCCCGCCAAGGAATGCCGTCGGAATGAAGACAGACGCAAGAACAAGAACAATCGCTATTACAGGACCTGTAACCTCGTCCATTGCACGCTTGGTAGCCTCACGCGGCGGTAGATTAAACTCATGCATGTTACGCTCGACATTCTCAACGACCACGATGGCGTCGTCTACCACAAGACCAATCGCAAGCACTATACCGAACAAGGTCAACATGTTGATCGAAAAACCTAGCGCATACATGCCGATGAACGTACCTACGATAGAGACCACAATTGCGATACAGGGTATGAGAGTAGCCCTGAAGCTCTGAAGAAAGAGGAAGACGACGAGCACCACAAGCACAACAGCTTCAAGTAGCGTATGGAACACCTCATTAATTGACGCCTTGATGAACTTAGTTGAGTCTAGCGCAATCTCGTAATCTAAGCCTGGTGGGAAGTTCGTTTTAAGCTCTTCCAGGACCTGCCGAACCTGCTTTGAGACGTCGAGGGCATTGGCATCTGCTTGCTGGTAAACAGCAATCAACGCTGCGGGGTTATTATCGTATCGGGAACGAAGTGTATAACTCTGCATTCCAAGCTCTGCGCGCCCAACGTCCTTTATTCGCACTACTGCTGCGCCAGTGTAATCAGTGCGCAGTATGATGTCCTCGAACTCGGAGGGATCGGACATTCGCCCCTGTGCTATGATTGGGAAGCTAAGCTCTACTGGATTAGCGGTAGGCGATTGACCAATCTGTCCGACGGAATACTGTTCGTTCTGGGCTTTTACAGCATCGGCAATATCAGTTGCGGTAATCTTGAGTTGTGCCATACGGTCCGGCTTGAGCCAGAGACGCATCGCATAGAAAGGCACGCCAAAAATCTGAGAGAGGTTAGCGCCTGGTATGCGTTTGAAGGCGTCGAGGACATAGAGGTTAGCGTAGTTATTTAGGTAGGCTTCGTCGTATGTGCCATCGGGCGAAACCAGCGCTATTACCATGAGAAAGGAGTTTGTACGTGGTTGCACCTGTATGCCCTGTGCAACCACGGCGGAAGGAAGCTGAGCCATTGCCCATTGAACACGATTCTGTACGTTGACCTGGGCTATGTCTGGGTCAGCATCTATGTCAAAAAACACAGACAGAGTGTAATTACCCGTGGAAGAACTGGTTGAGTACATATAGATCATATCCTCAGTGCCATTTACCTGGTATTCGATGGGAGCTGCAACGGCATTCGACACGTCTTCGGCATCGGTACCCGGGTAAGTTGCCGTTACCTGTATCTGGGGTGGGGTGATGTTAGGATATTGCGCGATAGGCAATACCAACGCTGAAACAAGTCCCGCTATTACAATTACAATCGAAATGACTGCGGCGAAAACCGGCCTATCTATGAAGAAGCGGGAAATCATCCCTAAACCTCCTTTTAACCGTTAAGCCACTAAGGCGCCAAGACACAAAGAATGATATTAACCATATCCCCAATGAATTCGTCGGGGGAAACGACACTAGGACGCCACGTAAATCTTTTACTTAATTCTTTTCTTTTGCGTTGTATATTAGTGTTAAAAAATGGGCATCTTCGTGCCTTTGTGTCTTTGTGGTGAACAGTTATACTTCCTTTATTAATTATTTTGCCGTTTGTGATGCAGTGTCAGCGCCCTGGGTCTCCGTAGCACTCTGTTGGGCAACCTTGACTAGAGCACCTTCTCGCACTTTATTAGTTCCATTTACTACAACCTCTTCCCCGGGTTTCAAGCCTGACGTGATGAACCAGCCATCGCTACCCTGCCATTCACCAGCCTCAACGTTACGAAGCTCCGCTTTGCCATCCTTTACGATATAGACGGAATGCCCTTTTGCAGTTTGCATTACTGCTTGCTGAGGCACAACGATTGCATTTGGACGGGTTGCCCCTATGAGCTGTACCTGTACAAACTGTCCGGGGCGCAAAAGGTTTTGCGGATTAGAAAGCACAGCGCGTATGAGGAAGGTTCCCGTTTCTTTGCTAAACAATGGAGCAGTAAAAGTCACACGGCCCTTTTCAGGGAAGATCGAGCCGTCCGCCAAAACCAGTTGCACTTCGAAATCGTCCCTTGGTGGGAATTTCAAAAGTCCCTTAGCAATCTTATCACGATACTCCAACATGTCGTTTTCTGAAACACTGAAGTAGACCCACATTGGGTCGGGTACGGACACAATCGTCAGCTCGCTGGCTGGCCCCGGTGAAATCAAAGCTCCCTCCCGCTGATAGGCGCGGTCGGAAAGCCCAGTAACTGGAGAAGTGATTGTGGTATAACTTAAGTTAACCTCGGCATCCATGACTTTCCCCTTATTCGATTGCACAGAAGCCTCAGCTTCTAAGAAGGCAGCCTCGGCATTATCACGGTCTCTTTGGCTCACTGCATTTTGCTTATAAAGGGGCTCTATACGGGCCCACTCGCGGCGCGCCCTGATAAGATTTGCTTTAGCCGCAGCAAGCTCTCCTTTGGCCACTTCAAGTTTAGCTTGGAATGGACGGGGATCTATTTGAAACAGGACGTCTCCCTGTCTTACAGGTGAGCCTTCCTTGTATGCTATTTTATCCAGATAACCCTCGACACGCGCACGAATCTCAACAATGTGGGAGCTTTGGGTCTGTCCCACGTACTCAATCGTCACCGGCACCGTTCTCGGTTCCACTGTAATAGCAGTAACCTCAACTGGAGCTTGAACCTCTTTTTTCTCATTATGGCATCCTATGAAAAAGGAAGTAATAAGCAATGTCCAGATAAGAAGCCAAGTGGTAAGATGTTGAAACCCGATAGTTAGGAAAAAGGAGTGAATCTTTTTGTTTTTCATTTCTCCTCCATAGGAAATCAAAAAAAGCACTTAAAAGTAATTGATTTTGATCAGCACGATTGAAAAGTATTTAATTAACTATAAACTCAAATGAGATAATTTGAAGTTTATTAACCTAACATATCTATTATGAATTAACAACTTCATGTAGCTCATATGCTATCACTAGTCGGGATCGAACTTCCATACTAAGCTTAAATTGAAAAAGTTTTTACTTGTGTTAGATTCCCATTGTGGCATTCGAAGTGATCGAGACATCCAAAAGCCTAATATGTGTCAAAATCAAGAGTGAATTGAAAAACTCTGAACTAGGTCAGATGCAGACGGCTGTAGTAGAAACGATCAAGCGAGTAGGAAAGATTAGAATATTGGTGATCCTAGAGGATTTCCAGGGATAGGAACAGGGAGCGGATTGGGGTGACATAACGTTTGCAATGGAACACGACGATGATATCGAGAAAATCGCAATCGTCGGAGATGAAAAGTGGAAAGACCTAGTTTTTGCGTTTACCGGCAAGCCCTTCAGACGAGCGGCAATCGAATATTTCAACTCCTCACACCTCGAGAAGGCACGTGCATGGATTGAGTGAAAAATGGGAAGTAAATGCCGAATCCCATCGGCGGGAGACACCACGCTCCCAGGACTCTATTGACGGGATGAAATAAAACGCCACTGCGATAATTGCGTAGACAGCTAGAAGCTGCACTCCCTTAAACCACGTAGATTTACCATCAACTGCAATCTGTTGCAGGATAAATGCAGCGAGTACAACTACTAATACCTCGCCGCGGGTGAATACGAGATCCATCGGCTGTGCCGCTATAGCATAACTTAAGACCACGAGAAGAGGCGCTACGAAAAGTGAGATCTGGATACTACTTACGATCGCAATCCCGAGACTTAAATCCAGGCGGTCCTTAAGCGCCGCCAGGATCGCAGTGCTATGCTCTGCGGCATTGCCCACGATGGCTACGACGATCACGCCGACGAACACCTTGGACATTCCCATGGAATGCGCCGCCTGTTCACTGACCCAACTAGGATTTCACTCATCCAGGCGATGAGAGCGCTCGAAATCAGCAAGAACAGGATAGACTTCCGGATACTCCACGACCCTCCTTTGTGCTCATTGCCATTGTTGTGTTCGACGGTAGCAAACAACGTTCGATGAGTGCGCAGGGAAAAGAGAAGTTGGAGGGAGTAAACCAAGAGGAGCACAACTGAGATAGTGAGACTTAAATCTCGCTCGTGTTCGGGAGTGACAAAACCTTTTCCCAGATTGTGGAAAGCGGCAGGTACTATGAGAGCGATGGCAGCGATACTGAGACTGACCGACTGGGCCTGGGCTCCAATTGGGTTGAACTTCTGGAGACTGTGTCGAATCCCTCCAGCGAGAAAGGACGCACCAAGTACAAGGAGGACATTGCCGATGATGGAGCCCGTGAGTGACGCCTTGACCAACTCGACTTGACCATTCATCAATGCAACAATCGCGATGATGAGCTCGGCTGCGTTTCCAAATGTCGCGTTGAGAAAGCCACCGAGCCCCTCACCGGCACGAGCTGCGATGTGCTCAGTGGCAACTCCTAGGAGTCCAGCCAGCGGTATGATCGCCAGGCATGCTGAAATGAATATGAGTCGGTGGGACTCAGGCCGCGCGTGCTCCGCCCACACGGCAATGGGAAGAAATACGAGTAGCCAATATAGAGAAGGCTTGAAAGGATTCTTTTTTATTGAAGGCATTTGTTTGATTATCAGTTCGACACAGTGTCGTGTCAAGATACCAGGGTGAAATAGCCTTACAACGATGACCTTATGGAAGATTTAGATCCGAAATGAACCTTCCTCCAGATCTCTATATTTTAACTATCTTTATTTTTGCATAGTGTCTTCACCAGTAGCAGCTTCGCTTGACACCGCTTGACTTAATAAGGCAGAACTAGCACGATCTTCTCTTGATTTTTCAATCACAAGCCTGATAACGAATAGTCCGTAGGGGGGATATACGGAAAGGAGTGAATCTCCTCGCTTTTCATTTCCCCTCCATAGAAAATCAAAAAAAGCGCCTAAAATTAAACAGTGCGATCAGGACGATTGAAAATTTGTTAGCAAACTATAAAACCAAATGAGATAATTTGAGGTTTGTTAATGTAACATAATGATTAAAAATTAACAACCTCGTTTACACAATACCTAAAGACAGAACAAGCCGATTCCGACTAAAGTTATACTAATCGCAAAGATACTTGCGTTTGGTAGCACTATATGTAATAATGATTGCATATGGTACAGCGGCGTTTCTGGCAGGATAAGATTCAAACGGGCCTACGTAAGAAGTCAGTGCTTTGGCTCTCGGGCGTACGCCGTGTCGGCAAAACAATACTCTGCCAGAGTCTTCCCGATGTTGAATACTTTGATTGCGAGCTTCCGAAGGTTCGGCGCATAGTGGAGGAAGACCCTCAGTCCTTTCTTGATGATCTGAGAGGCCGGACCATTGTGCTTGATGAAATACATCGACTTGGTAACCCTTCTGAAATCCTTAAGATCGCTGCAGACCATTATCCTGAAACAAAGGTAATTGCTACAGGTTCGTCGACGCTCGGCGCATCGGCAAAATTCAGGGATACTCTGGCCGGTCGGAAATACGAACTGTGGCTCACCCCTATGATTTCCCGGGACCTTGTTGATTTCAGGCAGACAGACTTAAAACATCGGCTTTTCTACGGCGGTTTGCCACCTTTCTTTCTGGCTCAGCAGTATCCGTCGCGCGATTTCCAGGAGTGGATGGACGCTTATTGGGCAAAAGACATCCAAGAACTTTTCAGGATCGAACGCCGATACTCTTTTCTCAAATTCGCAGAGCTTCTCTTGAGCCAGAGCGGGGGCATATTCGAAGCAACTCGCTTTGCACAACCCTGCGAAGTCAGTCGCACAACGATCTCGAACTACCTTGCAGTTCTTGAAGCAACCTTTATCGTTCATGTGGTGCGCCCTTTCAGTTCCCATCGGCCAACGGAGATCGTATCAGCCCCAAAGGTATATGCTTTTGACACAGGTTTCTTGTGTTACTACCGTGGGTGGGAAACACTGCGCAGAGAAGATTTAGGCACCCTGTGGGAACACTTTGTAATGAATGAAATCATCGCACACACCCAGTCACGGAGAATTCTTTACTGGAGAGATAAGCGTGGCCACGAAATAGACTTCGTAATTATCCTCCGCAAGGGCGAACCGATAGCGATAGAATGCAAACGGTCGTCAGCAGACTTTGATGCGACGAATGTCAAGGCCTTCAGGCGCCAGTATGAAAGAGGTGACAACTTTATAGTGGCATCAGATATCAAAAGACCCTTTTCCCGAAACTATGAGGATGTACAGGTAAAATTCGTAAGCCTAGCAGACCTGATCGGTGCGATATCAGGTTTGACGCGCAAATAGAGAGTAACTCCGGTAGTAGACTTCAAATACACTAAGAAAATGAGCTAAGGGGATCCCGCTTTAATGATGCTCGATAGAAATTCCTTGTAGAGTTACCTTATCACGCTCTATACCATCTCCTAGTAGGGTGTTTTCATTTTTCTTTTTGAAGCTCGTTCACCAAGCTCTTAACACTTGGATCATTTGGAGACAGCTCAATAAGTTTTTCAGCATAATTTCTAGCCATATCAAGGTTTCCCATATCCCTATTAAAAGTGACCAGAGCATATAAGATCTCACGGTCGTTGGGATGACGGACGTGGGCTTCATTAAGCACCTTTAGTGCCTGAGATGTCTTGGCAACATTATTGAGTGCCACTGCATATACATAACTGTAATGTGGATTGTTGGGGCTAAGTTTAGCCGATTTCTCCAGTGCTTCGACTGCTTCAGAAATTCGCTTCTTCCGTACCAGCAATAAGCCAAGGGCATGATATACCTCAGCGTTTTGAGGCGAGAGCTTGAGAGCCTTACGCAGCAAGAGTTCTCCCTCATCATCCTTGCCTTGTAGGCGGTAGAGATCGGCAAGATTTACGTAAGCCGGCACAAATGAAGGCTGAAGTCTTATTGCTCTTTGATATGTGGACTCGGCTTCATCAAACTGCCCAAGTTGAGCATATAGCAACCCGATATTCAGATGAGATTCAGGGCGATCCGCATTAGAAAGCTGGGCTGTGATGTATTCATCTATAACCTTTTCAAACACCGTCTGCTGTCCGGCTGTTAGCCGATCCTTTGGCGCCGAAGCAAGTATAGTAATAGTCTTAATCCGAACTGCGCGTACTGGATCGTTCAATAATTTAAATGCGAGTTGGAGTCGAACACCCGGCTCCACAGCCTCAAGCGCATCTAACGCCGCTGCTCGAATCATGGGATCACTGCTACTAAGACCAAATTTGACAGCATCGATTGATGCAGGGCTTAAGTAGCGATGTAATTCAGTAAGTGCTGTTGCACGGACAATATTCGGTGAAGTCGTATCCTTTGCAAGTTTTGCCAGTGACTCCTCCGCTGAAGGTACTCCAGTGCGACTAGCATAAAGCGCTTCGGCATAGTTTTGGTAGCCTTTTCTTTGCGGGCTATACAATTTATTTATCTGGCCCTCTGCCCATTGTGAAGTGCGGTCACTATGACACTTATTACAGGCATTTGGAGTCCCAATCTTGATAGAAAGATCAGGCCTGGGGATTCGAATACTGTGGTCATGTCGTGGATCTATTACCATGTACTTGGTCGCTGGCATGTGGCATTCGATGCAACGTGCCCCTGAAGAACCAATTTTGTGGAAATGATGTGATGTTGAGTCGTACTTTGAAGAGAGGTGACATTGAGTACAAACTTCGTTATCCGGTTCTCGCAGCTTCAAGCTGTGAGGGTCATGGCAATCACTGCATGTCACACCCTCGTGATACATCTTGCTTTGAAGGAAAGAGCCGTATTCATAAACCTCACCCTGGATTTGTCCGTCGGCATAGTAATCGCCTTCTTCGAGTAATCTAGGTAAATGCGTATCCATTAGAGGATTTCCATATACGTAATCATTCCATATAGTGCTTCGGCGGGAATGACAGCGGGAACACACTTCGATCTCTTCGTTCGATTGTAAGGGTTTATTCCGCTTGGCGTTGCCAGTTACAGGGTCAATTGTCCACTTAACGTCTTTTCTTTCATCAAATCTCACCATCAAACCCGTGTCAGGGTCTGAATCCGGTTTGCCCAATTTACTCTGGCGCTGCGCCCATGCCACGTGTCGAGACCCCGGGCCATGACAGGCCTCGCATGACACGTTGATTTCAGACCAGGTTGTGTTGTAGGTGTCAGATTTTAGATCGTAGTTTTTTTTGAGATTTGTCGAGTGACACTCGGCGCACATATAGTTCCAGTTCTGATTTGAACCAGTCCAGTGAAGAATATCATCGTATGGGATTTTTTCATTCGGGTATAGGTGAAACCACTTCTGGCCGTCTTCTTCCCTTGGTCGGCTGTCCCAGGCAATGCTTAAGGCCTGTAGCCTGCCGCCAGGAAACTCGATGAGGTATTGCTGGAGTGGATAGACGCCGAATGTGTACTTTATTTCATAATCTTTGAGTCTTCCATCGGGGCCATCTGTGCGGACAATGAATTTGCCGTCTTTCTGATAAAACTCTGAAGTTACCCCAAAGTATGTGAACTTAGCTCTTTTAAAATCACCGAGCACGGTTTTCTCGTTTGCTTCCTGCATGGCGAGATCGTGATGGGAACCCGACCAGAGTTTATATTCTTCTTCGTGGCATCCAGCGCAAGCTTTACCGCCCACAAACGTTGCCGAGACCTGAACTTGATTTGATGAGGTGTTTTGAATTGCGAATTCGTCTTCTTGTTTTTTCTTTAATAGATTATTAGCTAGAAGTAAACTTATTAAAACAATTATCGAGAGAGCTATTAATAAAAAGGTGATATAGTTTTTTCTGCTCTTTACTGCGCCTGCTTTTCCCTTTTTCTCCAGACTTTTTGATTTTTTACCCATGATACTAATTCCATTATTTGATTGTGTATAATGAAGCAAGCGCAGTCACGAGCAAGACTCGTGACCTTATATGTTACGCTTTTAATAGACCTGCTTGGAGAGAGGACCATCGTGGCCTTGTGGTTTGACCACCGTGGGTAGTATGTCCCTCTCCAAGTTAAACATGCTCTATGTTCAATAGTGAACCGTTCCTTGAGAACCAATATAAGGTTAACAGAGCATCTTGGTCAAATAAATACCTAAGGAGGTGCACCATGCTCTACTGTGGTATTGATTGGGCTTGGGAGGAATTAACCCTTATGGTTTTAGATGAGAAGGGTAACTCCATCAAAGAAGACTTTAAAATACAGAACTCCCTAGATGGGTTTTTCTTTGCCCTCTCAACAATTCGTCA
>Ga0209641_10005530_pt1 | contig 10339 bp, 9 predicted proteins | sample RifCSP16_1_FD_184022 | JGI IMG/M metagenome (GOLD analysis project Ga0209641, IMG submission 184022) | Soil microbial communities from Rifle, Colorado - Rifle CSP2_sed 16_1 (SPAdes) (version 2) | ecosystem: Environmental > Terrestrial > Deep subsurface > Rock core/Sediment | place: Rifle...
ACGCGCAGAAGGTGATCGAGCGGGTCAAGGCGAAGCTTGCCGAGCTTGCCCCGGGGCTTCCTCCCGGCGTGACGGTCGAGACGTCCTACGACCGCAGCGATCTCATCCAGAAGGCGATCGACACCCTCAAGGGCGCGTTGATCGAGGAAGTGATCCTCGTCACGCTGGCGCATATCATCTTCCTGTGGCACTTCCGGTCGATCCTGATCGTGACCTCGCCGCTGCCGCTGGCCATCCTGGTCGCCTTCATCTTCATGCACTACGTGGGGCTCAATTCCAACATCATGAGCCTGGGGGGGATCGCCATCGCGATCGGCGTGCTGGTCGACGCCGGGATCGTGATGACGGAGAACGTGATCCGCCACGCCGAGCAGTACGGCGAGGGGTACGAGAAGAACATCCTCTCCATCACCGAAAAGGCCGCCCACCTGGTCGGCCGGCCGATCTTCTACGCCATGGCGATCATCATCCTGGCGTTCGTCCCGGTCTTCGCCCTGACCGGCCTGGAAGGAAAGATGTTCCATCCCCTGGCCTTCACCAAGACGTTCGCGATGGTGGGCTCCACCTTCATCGCGGTCACGCTCGTGCCCGTCCTGTGCTCGTTCCTGGTCCGCGGAAAGCTGCACAAGGAAGAGGACAACTGGACAATGAAGTACCTGATGAAGGCGTACAAGCCGGCGCTCAACTGGGCGCTTGACAACCGGAAGAAGACGGTGGCGATCGCCGCGGCCCTGTTCTCGATCGCAATCGTCATGGTGACTCGCATCGGCAGGGAGTTCATGCCGCCCCTGAACGAGGGGAGCCTGCTCTTCATGCCGGTGACCCTGCCCAACATCTCGATCAACGAGGCGAAGCGGCTCATCACCATCCAGGACAAGATCATCAAGGAGACCCCGGAGGTGGAGCACGTCCTGGGGAAAGTGGGCCGGGCCGAGACCTCCACCGACCCCTCCCCCGTCTCCATGTTCGAGACGATCATCCTGCTCAAGCCCAAAGACAAGTGGCGCAAGGGGATGACCCAGGAGAAGCTCATCGGCGAGTTGAACGCCAGGCTCCAGATCCCCGGAGTGGGCAACGGCTGGACGATGCCGATCATCAACCGGATCAACATGCTCTCCACGGGCGTCCGGACCGACCTTGGGGTCAAGATTTACGGGGACGACCTCAACCAATTATCGGACCTTGCGGTCACGGCCGGCGAGGTCCTCAAGAACGTGCCGGGAGCGGTGGACGTGGTCGCCGAGCGGACATTGGGGGGGACCTACCTCGACATTGTCCCCGACCGGGAAGCGGCCGCGCGGTATGGCCTCAACGTGGATGACATCAACGACGTGATCGAGACGGTCCTCGGCGGCATGCCGGTGACCAACACCATCGAGGGGCGGCAGCGCTTCCCCGTCCGGGTCCGTTTCCTGTGGGACTACCGGCAGGACATCGAGAAGATCAAGCGGATCCCGATCCCCAGGGGACCCGTGGTGAGCGCCTCGGCCGCTCCCGCATCCGCTCCCGCGGGCGGCGGAGGGGGGATGGGCCAGGGCGGCGGGGGCGGGGCCCCCATGGGAAGCGGGGGCGGGCAGATCACCCTCGGCCAGGTGGCGAAGATCTCCGTCTCCCCCGGACCGGCGATGATCAGCGCGGAGAACTCCTTCCTGCGGTCGGTCGTGTTCCTGAACGTGCGGGGGCGGGACATGGGGCGGTTCGTCGACGAGGCGAAGGAGTACCTGGCGAAGAACCTGAAGCTCCCGCCAGGATACTTCGTCGAGTGGTCGGGGCAGTACGAGAACCAGATCCGGGCGAAGAAGACGCTCCAGGTCGTGGTGCCGATGGTGTTCCTCATCATCTTCGTGATGCTCGTCATGGTCTACCATTCGGTGAAGGAGGCGCTCAACGTGATCCTGGCGGTGCCGTTCGCCCTGACCGGCGGGGTCTATCTCCTCTATTTCATGGGATACAACTTTTCGGTCGCCGTGTGGGTCGGGTTCATCGCCCTCTTCGGGACGGCGGTCCAGACCGGCGTCGTGATGGTGATCTACCTGGAGGAGGCGGTGGAGCGGGTCAGAAGCCGGGACGGGAGCCTCACCCGGGAGAACCTTCGTGAGGCGGTCGTGGAGGGGGCGCTCCTTCGGCTGCGCCCCAAGGTCATGACCGTCTCCACCGTCGTGGCGGGGCTATTGCCGATCTTCTGGAGCACCCGGACGGGATCGGAGGTGATGAAGCCGCTGGCGACGCCGGTGCTGGGAGGGATGGTGTCCTCGCTCCTTTTCGTCCTCGTGGTCACCCCCGTTACCTTTCTGTGGCTTCGCGAGCGGGAGCTGAAAAAGGCGTAAGCCTCTTGCACGGTGTCCGGAATCACGGGAAATGACATCTAAGGTGAATACAGGGAAAGGACACAGCCGGGTGATGAGGGAACCGATGCGACCGCGGCACTCGAGTCGGCGGAAACCGGGGGCGATCGTTGGGGCCGCCCGCGTTCCTGTCCGTGTTTTTCGACAGGCCGGTCTTCGTGGAGGAGATCGGGTTCCGCAATACGATAAAGGGCCGCCGCGAGCGGCCCTTTATCGCCGCCGTCGGGAGGACTGCCTCCCCGAGCCCACGGCGCAGCGGCCCCCGGAATAGCGGCGACGTTCTTCCGGGGCGTTACTCCGGCGCGCACGCACTCCCGAGGACGCGACGCCGCGATCGAGGACCTGTCATGCCGGAGCCGGAAGAAAGAAAGGGTGTCGTCCTCCACGGGATACTCCGTGAGAAGATCCTCCTGGTCGTTGTCGTCACGGCCGCCGTTTCCCTCCTCCATTTCCTGACTCCCGCCGGCCCGCACACGCGGCACTGGCTTCATCTTCTTTACCAGAAGCTCTATTACGTTCCCATCCTGATGGCGGCGGCCTTCCTGGGAGTGCGCGGCGCATTTGCGACCGCGCTGGTTGTGAGCTTGATCTTCTTCGCCCACATCCTGAGGGACTGGAGCGGGGATCTGATGCGCCAGGCCGAGCAGGTCGGGGAGATTGCAAGCTTCTGGGTGATCGCCGTCGCCTCGTCGTTCCTGTTTCAGCGGGTACGGCGCGCGCTGGAGCAGGAGCGGGTGGCGCACGAGGAGACGCTGACGGCCCTTGCCTCTTCCCTCGACCTTCGCGAGCGGGAGACCGCCCTGCATTCCCGCCGGGTCCGGGAATACACGATGCTGCTGGCGCGCCGGATGGGATGGAAAGACGAGGCGACCTTGGTGAATATCGCCATCGGCGCGCTTCTTCACGACGTGGGAAAGATAGGCGTACCGGATCATGTGCTCCTGAAACAGGGAGAGTTGACGCAAAAAGAATGGAATGAGATCCGCCGGCACCCGGAGCTCGGGGCTATGCTCATCGGCCGGATCCCGTTTCTTGCCGGCGCCCGCGAGATCGTTCTTTCCCATCACGAAAAATACGACGGGAGCGGGTATCCGGGGGGCCTCAAGGGAGAGGACATCCCGATCGGTGGACGGATCTTCGCCGTGGCGGACGTGTTCGACGCCCTCACGACGGAGCGGCCGTACAGGGCCGCCGTGTCCTATCGGGAGGCGGCCGATTTGATTGCGAAAGAGAGCGGGACGCACTTCGACCCCGAAGTGGTCGACGCATTCCACAAGGTCCCGTTTCGCGAATGGTCGGAAGTGGCGTCGAGGAACGGGGTGACGTTCAGGGAGAGCTGAATCGAGACCCTTTTTAACGGTTTCCTGCGCGTAACGGTGGTTTTCTCAATCCCGGAACTTCCTGTGGCAGGCGGCGCAGATCTCCAGGATCCGGCCATAGGCGACGGCGGAGCGGGGCAGATCGTCCGCCTTGATGGCTGCCTTCAGGTTCCCCGTTCTCTTTCCCAGCTCGACATAAAGCCGGTGAAATTCCTTTACGCGTGCACGGTTCTTGTGCGGCATGTCCTTCTCGTGGCCATCCAGCGACCGATCGAGTTTCTCCGCCCCGTCATGCGCCAGTTTCGGAGCATTGTGGATGATGGCGTCAGCGAGCATCTCCGCCGCCTCCTTGAAGTTGGCCATCCGCTCGTGCTGGGATTTCATCGCCACCTCGTGATCGGCATGGGTTCCCTCCTTGTGCTCCGCCGGCCCGTGACTCGTCGCGGGGACGGCGAGAAACAGGATTCCGGCAAGTACGAAAATGGGAATTGCCCGGTGGAAAATGGTCATAAGATTCAACTCCATGGACATGGGATGGCAAAAATCCCTTCCTGGCTATTATAACTCAGGAATATAGCCGGCACCGGAGAAAAACTCCTTCCCCTTCACCGGGATATCGAACCACCCCTCTGCCGGGATAGGCCGGCAAGGGGAGTCGCGGTTCCGCCTGCCCCCGGTAAAGAATACTCTTCGTTCTCCTTGAGAAAATTCTTCTCAGGCGGTATGCCTCCCGGATCTTTCAAATTGTAACGTGTTGATATGTTGGTGGTTTTGTTGCTTTGGGCGAGTGGTACGCCCTATGCATATTCTACCGGCAACGGGTTGGCATCAGGTGGAAAACCAAAAAAAAACAAAGGGAGGTTTCGAGATGAAAAGAAAATCCTTTATGGGAGCAGTAGTGCTGGGTGCGCTCCTCGTCGTATTCGCGGGGATCTCACAGGCAGGGGGGGTCATGCACAAGTCGAGCGGGGACGAGAGACCTTCGGTGAAGACCACTTCCCAGGAATTCTCGTTCGCAGAATTCGGAGAGGGCGGACCGCCCATGGAGTACTGGGAGGCATTGGAAACCGGTTCCAAGTCGAGCGGGGACGAGAGACCTGCGGTGGAGACCACTTCCCAGGAATTCTCGTTCGCGGAATCCGGAGAGGGCGGACCGTCCTACGAGTACTGGGAGGCATTGGGAACCGGTTCCATTTCAAGTTCGGGCGTGAGCAACCGCTTGCTGGATACCGGTGTGGATCCGTCCCGGTGGGAGGGACCTACGCAATAGGGGAACAGAGAAATCGTGTTCGAGTCGGTCGATCTGGGGTTGTAACCAACGTTGATTGACAGAATGGGCCGGCCCGGGAGAGAGTGGTTACACCTCCCCGGGCCGGCCCATTCTTTTTCCGGTCCGAGATACCCCATGCCCCAGATAGGAAATGCTCTTTATCGCCTTCCTGAAAACTCGCTGGTTGCGGCGAACCCCGTCATCACCGATTGTATATTACAATATTGTAATGCTAACTTTTCGCTTTTTCCGGAGGTTGATGCGTCTGTTGCCAACTATGTCCTGAAACGGATCGGTACCGAAGGAAAAAGAAACAGGGGAGGAATCGAGATGAAATATTAGGGTTGTGACGGGTGTGGCGGTGGTCCGGTTGGCGGATCTGATCGTAGGGAAGGTGTTCAATATATATCGCAAATTGAGAATGTTCGACCAGGGAGAGAAGGGCGCCTCCAGGAATTTTCCTCCCCGAAGAATCTCTCTTCCATTGCTATCATCATAGCCTTAAATAAGAGGCGCTGTCATTAACGGCTAATGTAATCTAGGGGGGGAAAAGCATGATAAGGAATTCCTTTATAGGGGTCGTATTGCTTGGAGCTTTTCTCGTCGTATTTGCGGGAATCTCACATGCAGGGGGAATGATGCATCAATCGAGCGGCGATGAAAAACCTGTGGGGGAGGCGATGGTCCCCGCATCCCCGCAATTCGGAACCTGGGAATACTGGTTGGCGGAGGAAACCGGGACCCTGCCGGGTCCGGAAGCGAGGAGCGGGCCGGCGGAGCAGGCGGCAGAGCCCGCGTCGCCGCAATTCGGAACGTGGGAATATTGGCTGGCGGAGGAAACCGGGACCTTGCCGAGTCCGGACTCGAGCAGCCACTCGTCGGAGATTGTCGAGAGACCGGATTGGTGAACGATCGATCTGGAGCCGCAAACCGGAACCGCGTAGTGAGGATCCCGGCCGGGGAGAGGATCAATGCCGCTCTCCGGGCCGGGATCTTCTGTCTTCCCTTTCCGGGATATTACCCAGGACGTATTACTAATAAATTGTAAAATCACGACAATCCTGCTATGCTGCTTCCGATTAACGGCATTCCCTAAGGAAATCTCAGGCGGTGCGAGCGGGTGTTGCGCGACATTCCCAGAACCTTCCGGTCTGTCCTCTGTCTGGTGCCTTTTCTGTGCCTGGTATGCGGCGCGGTTCCCGGCCATGCCGAATTCGCGAGGGAACCACTCCCATCGGATTGGCGCGGAGACGATGCCCTGGCCGCCCTTGCCCGCCTGCCCGACGAAGAGATTCCCCTCGGGAAAACCCTTGTCATGGCATCTTCCCTGCTGGGAGCGGAACTGACCGGCGTCCCTGCGGATCCTGTCGCCGTCGAGAAAGAAATCACCCGTCTCTCAGATTCGGTCCGTCCCGCCCTCCGGGACAGGAGCAACCCGCGCAGGGTCATCGCCGCCCTGAACCGGTTCCTGTTCGTCGAGGAGGGATTCACCTACGACTGCGTCGCGGGGAATCCCGACAATTATCTTTTGGACCGGGTGATGAAAAACAAACGAGGGAACTGCCTCGGGTTGACGACGCTCTACCTCCTTCTGGCCGAGCGGCTTTCCCTGCCGCTCCACGGGGTGTACGTTCCATCCCACTGCTTCGTCCGGTACGAGGACGCGGGGGTGCGAATCAACATCGAGACGGGGGAGAAGGGGGCCGATCGGGACGAGGGGCGGTATTCCCGTGATTTCGGGCTCACGGGGGGAAGGCCCTACCTGCGATCCCTCGGCCGGAAAGAGATGATCGGGGTGTACCTCAAGAGCCTGGGCGCCGCCTTCTCCCGGAAAGGGATGGAAGATCGGGCGCTTCGCCTCTACCGGGAAGCGGCGGTTTTCTACCCGGGTCTCCCCGACGCCTATTTTAACGCCGGGGTCTCCTTCCACAAGAAGGGATTGCTCGACGAGGCCATCGCGCAATACCGGCGGGCCTTGGAACTCGACCCCGACCTCGCCATGGCGCGAGACAACATCGGGGTGGCCCTGGCGAAAAAAGGACGGTATGGGGAGGCCCTCGCGGAGGTGCGCAAGGCGGTGGCCTTGAGTCCCCGCAATCCCGTCACCCGGGCAAACCTCGCGGCCAGCTTGTGCGCCAGCGGGATGGTGGAGGACGGCATCCGGGAGTACCGCAAGGTTCTCGAGATCGATCCGGACAACGCGAGGGCGCTGGCCGGCCTGACAAACGCCTATTACGCCCGCGGGCAATTCCACGAGGCGATCGTCCATTGCGACAGGGCACGGGAGATGGGGTGCAACTTCGACCCCGCCATGCTGGGGACTCTCGAGAAATACCGAGACCCTTCCCCCGCGTCGCTCCCCTGACCGTCCCGGTCGTACCCCCTATCCCCGGATCCGCCTCCGGATGGTCCCCCACGTCTTCGTGGTGAGGAAGCTCTCCGGGATGTTTCCCGCCATCCTTGCGAACAGCCCGTACGGCACGGCGAAGGTCAACAGGTTCCTCTCCACATAGGGACGGGCCGAAAGGTCGAAAAGACCCATCACCGCCCTCGGGTCGGACCGAGCACCTTCCGCAAGCGGCAGGGTGACGATGGCGCCGCAGGCGGAGGAGAACGGGGCGATCACGGCATCCCCCTCCCGGTCGAAGGAGGCCAGGAAGTGGAGGCCCGCGAGGAGGTCCGGGGACGCGAAGAAGACGACGACTTCGGGATCGTCCGCGGAGTGCGGCATGTCGGCCCGGGTGAACAGCCCGTATCTCTTCGGTGCGGGGCGGACCGGCACCTGGGCGAACCGGGCGCGGGCCAGTTCCGGCGTCTTGATGTACCGCTCGCCCTCCATTTTTCCGGGGATCCCGCACGACAGGAAGTATTCGATTCCCTCCCTCGGCGTGTCGAGAAAGCCCAGATAATATCCCCCTCCCGGGCACCCGTGGTGGGACGGGGAGAGCGCCACCGGCACCCCTTCCGTCCTCGTCTTCGCGAGGAGGGCGAACAGGCACGTCCTTGCCCCCTCCGGAGGGAAGAGCGTCCCTTTCGGAAGATCGTCCGCGTATCGGAACAGTACCGGGTACTCCGACATCCCGAATGCTTCCATGAACGATCCGATCCGCGCTTTCATGACGTCCTCACTTGTCGGTCAGAGCCCGAAGACATGATTCCCAGCCCGATCCATCCCACGTTGGCCATCGGACCCTCCTCCCGTTTGTCAAAGGATTTCCGTCCTTGACCGGCGGCGAATATACGGGAGAATGATATCATGGTAGTTGCAATGTCCGAGACGCTGCGGAAGACGCCTCTGTTTTTCAACCTTCCTCCCGAAGACCTTTCCCGTATTGCCGGGATATCCTCCCTGCGCCATTGCGCCAAGCGGGAGACGGTTTTCCGGGAGGGGGACCGGGCCGACGGATTTTACGTCGTCGTCTCGGGGAGCGTGAAGGTCTTCAAACTCTCCGAGGACGGGAAGGAGCAGGTCCTCCACATCCTCGAGGCGGGCCAGTCCTTCGCGGAGGCGACCATTTTCGAGGGGGGGGTATTCCCGGCGAACGCCGAGGCGCTTTGCGATGGCGACCTCCTCTTCCTCCCGAAGCGCCCGTTCATCGAACTCCTCGAGAAAAATCCGAAGATGGCGCTCCGCGTACTGGGGTCCCTGTCGAAGTGGCTGAAAAGGATGACGGACCTCGTGGAGAATCTCGCGCTCCGGGACGTGGAGGCTCGCCTGGTCTTTTTCGTGTCCGAGGAGATGAAGAGGCGGGGTTTGCCGCTCCGGGACGGGGCGGTGTACGAGATCCCCGTCAGCAAAAACGTCCTGGCCTCCCGGCTGGGAACGGTTCCGGAGACCTTCTCCCGCACGCTCAGGAAACTGCAGGAGGAGGGGAAGATCCGCGTCAAGGGGAACCAGATCCGGATTCTCAAGGCGGCTTCCCTCTTCGGCGCGCTGGCCCGCTGACGTTTCCGGCGGCCCCCGATCGGGCCCGGTCTTTCCCAACCATGGAATACGGAAGGAGGGGGGCATGATGAGACGGTGGATGGTGGCAGCGGTTTGGATAGGCGCCCTCGCGTTTTCCGCAGGATCGGTTTCCGGGGTGATGGCGCAATAAGACGTTCCGATTCCCGGGGGGAGCAAGGTGTGCGTCGACTGCCGCAAACGGCCAGAGCGAAACAAACAGCACAAATCGCATCCAAATGTGTTGCGAGGGATGATGTATTTTGTGAAAACGAGGAGGCGCCTTTTGTGCGCGGCAGTCAGCCATGGGTAATTTGACAGGAAAACCCGCCATACCGTTCGAGCTGAAAGACAGCAACGGAAGGATTCACCGTCTCGAGGACTACAGGGGAAGTTGGCTCTTGATGGTATTTCATCGCCACCTTGGCTGACTCCCTTGCCGGGCGCACATCGCGCAGTTGCGTGATCATGAACAGGAGTTCACCAAGAGGAACGTAAAAATCGCAGTGGTCACGTTTGAAATCGACTTTCTTGCCCGCAGTTATGTTGAGGATACTTCGTTACCCTGGCCTCTTCTTGTCGATGAAGCCCGCGAAACGTACAGGAGCTATGGCATGCACTCCGCCTCCTTTTGGGATGTATGGGGTCCCAAAACGTGGTGGGTTTACCTGAAGGAGATCGTTAAGGGGGGGAAAGTAAGAAAATCGGAAGGGGATATCCGCCAGCGCGGTGGAGACGTACTGATCGGTCCGGATGGAATCGTCCATATGCATCATATCGGCACGGGCCCGGCGGATCGTCCAGCCGTTGAGGCGTTATTAAAAAAGATACATTCCGCATAACAACATCCAGTTAGGCACCACCGAAATCCCGCACATGCCGGGCGTCCGGGCAGGCCCCTCGCGCATGGACGCTTGCGCCAAAGGAACATCTTGTTCGGGATCGATGCTGAACTTCCGGGTCGCAGCGGAAATGGAGGAGCCCGGATGTTCCACTTCATCCATAATCGCCCGTTTTTTTACTTCGGTATCCACTGCCGACGGTGCCGGACCGAGGTGATGACCTCGATCGGGCCCTTATCGGGTTTGTCCTCAGGGGCATCTCCAATTCGCCTGAAATTAATACTTGACATATCCCATAGACATTATGGTATATTTCAGTCGCATATCCGAAAAAACCTCTAAAGGAGCTGGAAATGAAAAAGATTTCGATCCATACATTGTTTGCCCTCCTGTCCCTTCTGTTCCTCCCGGCTACCGGTGCCTATGCCGGGCAGTCCGGGTACAAGGGGTTTTCCCGAGGCGATGTCCTGATTACCATCCACGAACTGAAGAATCTGATTGATGCCGGGGCCCCGAGCCTAGTGATCCTGGCGACGGAAGACAGCGTGGGATACCGCACGGGGCACATCCCGGGCGCTCACCATGTGGACCGCCCCGACTACGAAGCTCCCCCCGATACC
>Ga0209641_10005532_pt1 | contig 10338 bp, 7 predicted proteins | sample RifCSP16_1_FD_184022 | JGI IMG/M metagenome (GOLD analysis project Ga0209641, IMG submission 184022) | Soil microbial communities from Rifle, Colorado - Rifle CSP2_sed 16_1 (SPAdes) (version 2) | ecosystem: Environmental > Terrestrial > Deep subsurface > Rock core/Sediment | place: Rifle...
CGAGGCCCGTGGCCTCGAGCCCCGGCACCACCCGCTCCGCGTCGCCCACCATGACGATCGAGAACGCGTCGGGGTGGACATGCGCCAGTGCGGCCGCGTGGACCTCCTCCTCGGTCAGTGCCGCCACGACCTGCCGGTACCGGTCGAGCTCGTCGTCGGGCAGGCCGTGGACCACGAGGCCGGTGATGGCCCCGACGACCTGCGCCGCCGCCTCGAAGCGGAGCGGGAAGACGCCGATCAGGAAGTCGCGTGCGTCGCGCAGCTCCTGGGCCTCGATGGGCGCCTCGCGCATGCGCCGCAGCTCGCCCAGGATGTCCGCGATGGCGGGCGCGGTCACCTCGGTCTGGACGGCGGTACGCACGGCGAAGGGGCCCGCCGAGCGGCGGAAGTCGAAGCCGGCCCCGATGCCATAGGTGTAGCCGCGCTCCTCGCGCAGCAGCCGCTGCAGCCGCGAATTGAAGAGCCCGCCGAGGATGGCGCTCATGACCGCCACGGCATGGAAGTCCGGGATGCGGCGCGGGAGCCCGACGTGGCCGATGCGCAGCTCCGACTGCGGGGAGCCGGGGCGGTCGACGAGGACGAGCCGTGGGCTGCCGGCGTCGTCGGGCAGGGGGGTGCCCGGTGCCACGGCGGGACTGTCACCCGCCGGCCAGCTCCCGAGGTGCTCCGCCACCAGGGTCACAACCGGCAGGCCCTCGAGATCGCCGGCCACGATGAGCGTCGCGGCGGACGGGTCGAGGAGCGTGGCATGGCGGGCGGCGACCGCCACGCGGTCGAGGCGCGGGACGCTGGCCTCATCGCCTCCGAGCAGCCGCCCGTAGGGCACGCCCGGCGCATAGATCGTCTCGGCGAAGGCCCGCTCCACGCGGCGGCGCGGCTCCGCCGTGGATTGCAGCAGGTCGTTGAGCCGCTCATCACGCAGCCGTTCCACCTCGTGTGCCGGGAAGCTCGGCTGGAGGGCCAGCTCGGCCAGCAGCGCCAGCGCCGGTCCGAAGTGGCGGCGCGGAACCTCCAGCGTGACGGCGACCGTCTCCCAGCCCGCCTCTGCGTGCAGCTCGGCGCCCAGGCGCTCGGTGGCCTCGACGAACGCGATCGCGTCCCGCTGGGCCGTGCCCTCGGGCAGGGCCCGCGCGAGCAGCGCGGTCACGCCGGCCAGGTCGGCCGGCTCGTGTCCCGCGCCGCCCTCGAGGACGAGCTGCGCCGCGAGGAGCGGCCGGCCCGGCAGGTGGGCGGTGATGACCGTCAGGTCGTTCGCCAGACGTGCCCGCTCGAAGCGCGGGAAGTGGTACTCCCGGGGTGCCGCCGGCGCGGGGCGGCGGGCGAGGATGTCGAGGCCGCTCACGCCGCCGCCCCCGTGCCGGCGGCCTGCGGCACGAACGTGATGACGGCGCGATTATCGGGCCGGAAGACGTCCGCGGCCACGGCCCGGATCGCCTCGGCATCCACGGCGAGGTAGCGCGGCAGCTGCTCGTTGATCAGCTCCGGCCGGTCGAACAGCGTCGCGTACTGGCTGAGCCGGTCGGCCACCTCTTCCACGCGGCCGAGCCCGGCCAGCTCGCCGGCCTCGATCAGCGCGCGGGCGCGGGCCAGCTCGTCGTCGCTCACCGGCTCGGCGGCTACACGGTCCAGCTCGGCGAGGAAGCCCGCCTCGACCTCCGCTGGGTCCGCCTCGGGCCGGGCGGTCGCCCAGCCCGCGCAGATGGAGCCGCCCGACACGAGCGGCAGCGTGAAGAGCGCCACGTCCTGGGCGATGCGCCGTTCCCGCACGAGCGTGCGGTGGAGCCTGCTGCCCTTGCCGCCGGCGAGGATCTGGGCCGCGACCTCCAGCGCGTCGAACGCGGCTGCGCCGAAGGGCGGGGTGCGGAAGCCGAAGTGGATGCGCACGAGCGGCACCGCGTCGGGCACGGTCTCGCGAACCTCCCGCCCGATGCGCGCCGGTAGCGACGGAGCGGCGAAGGGCGCGATGGCGGGGTTGGCCGGGATCGGCCCGAACCAGCGCTCCGCCGCCCCGAAGGTCTCCTCCTCGTCCACGTCGCCGACGATGGAGACGACGCAGTTGTTCGGCGCGTACCAGTCGCGGAAGAACTGCCGCACGTCCTCCGGGCTGGCCGCGTCCAGGTCGGCCATGGAGCCGATGGGCGTGTGCTGGTAGGGATGCTCCGGCGGGAAGACGGCGGCCATGAGGCGCTCGTAGAAGGAACCGTAGGGGCGGTTGTCGTAGCTCTGGCGCTTCTCGTTCTTGACCACCTCGCGCTGGTTGTCGAGGTTCTCCTGGCTCAGCGCGTCGAGCAGCGTGGCCATCCGGTCGGCCTCCAGCCAGAGGCCGACCTCCAGCTGGTTCGAGGGCAAGGTCTCGAAGTAGTTCGTGCGGTCGAAGTATGTGGTCGCGTTGCACACGCCGCCCGAGCCCTGGATGATGGCCATGTGCTCGGTCTTCGCCACGTGGCCCGAGCCCTGGAACATGAAGTGCTCGAACAGGTGGGCGAAGCCGGTCTTGCCCGGGCGCTCGTGTTTGGAGCCGACGTCGTACCAGAGGTTGATGGCCACGACCGGTGCGAGGCGATCCGGCGCGACGATGACGCGCAGGCCGTTGGCCAGGCGCCGTTCGCCGAAGCGGATCGTGGGGATGTCGGGGTCGCTGCCGGGCATGCGGGCTCCAGGGCTGCGTGTCGCGGGATGGGGCCGGCGGCCGGGCGCTCCCGAGCGGCGGACTGCCCCGATGGTACAGCGCATCCGATCCGGTGGCCGTGGCAGGCTACGACTCCATTGCTGTGAGGCATAGCTGCGGCGCCAGGGACGGCTCGGGCGGTCCGAGGCGACGCGGATGAGCTGGCTGGGCGCGCTTCCATGCCTCCGAAAGATGGATCCTGCGCCAGAGTGGCCCATGACCGCCACGGCGGGGTGGCCGGGTGGATAGCCATGTCCCACAGCAATGGACCCCGCGCCAGCGCGGACCCAGCGCATCCGATCCGGCCACGGTTACCCGTGCGGCACGGCCCGCACGAGGCGCGGCACCCACTCCCCCAGCGGCCGGACGTCGGCGATGCCGGCGCGCACGGCCGGATCGAGCGAGCGAGCGGCGGTCACGGCCGTCTCGATGCTCGTGAGGCAGAGGATCCCCTCCGCCACGGCCGTGTGCCGGATCGACGCCGCGTCGCGCACGGGACCGGGCAGTGGCGAGGGCGTGTTGACGACCAGCGTCACGTCCCCCGAGCGGATGGTCTCGAGGATCGTGGCCCGTCGGCCGTCCTCCTCGGCGACCCGCGCCACCTCGGTCGCCGCGTGCCCCAGCGCCCGCAGCCGCCTGCTGGTGCCGCGGGTGGCGGCGAAACGATAGCCGGCCGCGGCCAGCGCCTCCGCGAGATCCGGCAGCTGGCCCTTGTCGCGATCGGCGATCGAGAGCAGCGCGACGGCACCGCGGGGACCCGGCAACGGCGGTCGCAGCGAGGCCGCCAGCAATGCCTTCGCCATCGCCACCCGCGCGTCGGTGTGGATGCCGATCACCTCGCCCGTGGACTGCATGGCCGGTCCGAGCGAGGGGTCCACGCCGCGCAGCTTGGCGGTCGAGAAGACCGGCGCCTTGACGGCCACGAACGGCGGCTCCGGGAGCAAACCCCCGTCCCAGCCCAGCTCCGCCAGCGTGGCCCCCAGGGCGATGCGCGTGGCCAGGTCCACCATCGGCACGCCCGTCACCTTGGAAAGGAAGGGCACCGTGCGGCTGGCGCGCGGGTTCACCTCGATCAGGTAGATGCCGTCGTCGCGCACGATGAACTGGGCGTTGACGAGGCCGCGCACGCCGAGCTCCAGCGCGACGCGGGTGATCGTGGCCACGATCAGTGCCTGGTCGCCGGGCGTGAGGCTCTGAGGCGGGCAGAAGCCGAGCGAGTCGCCCGAATGAACACCGGCCCGTTCGACGTGCTCGATGAGCCCCGGCACGAGCACGGTCCGTCCGTCGCTGATGGCGTCCACGTCCACCTCGAGGCCCTCGAGGTAGGCGTCGAGGCGCACGGGCCGGTCGGGCGTGACGACCGTCGCCGCGGCCAGCTGGGCTGCGAGATCCTCCGGGCCGTAGGCGAAGTCGATGGCCAGCCCGCCGATGACGAAGCTGGGGCGCACGATGACGGGGTAGCCGATGCGCTCGGCGACGGCCATCGCCTCCTCGACCGACGTCGCCATCCCGCCCGGCGGCTGGGGGACGCCGAGGCGATCGAGGATGGCCGCGAAACGGACGCGCTCCTCGGCCTTGTCGATGGTGTCCACGTCGATCCCCAGCAGCGGCACGCCGGCCGCGGCCAGCGGCGCGGCGAGGTTGAGCGGCGTCTGGCCGCCGAACTGCACGAGCGCCCCCAGCGGCGGCCCTCCGGGAGGCGTCTCGGCTCGCACGACCGCCCGCACGCTCTCGGCGTCGAGCGGCTCGAAGTAGAGGCGGGATGAGGCGTCGAAGTCCGTCGAGACGGTCTCGGGGTTCGAATTCACCATGACCGCCTGCCAGCCCATGCCCCGCAGCGTGGCGGCGGCCTGGACGGCACAGTAGTCGAATTCGATGCCCTGGCCGATGCGCACCGGCCCCGAACCGATCACCAGCGCTGCCGGGCGCTCGACTGGCGCCGCCTCCGGCGGGGAGCCGGCGGCGGCGTAGGTGGCGTAGAAGTAGGGCGTCCGGGCGGCGAACTCGGCGGCGCAGGTGTCCACCATGGCGAAGCCCGGCTCCAGCCCCATCCGCCCTCGATGGGCCGCGACGGCCTCGATCGGCTGGCCCGTGAGCGTCGCGATCTCGCGGTCGCCGAAGGCGGCCCGCTTCGCCGACACGAGCAGCTCGTCGGGGATCGGCGATCCGGCACGAACGACCGGGCCCGCTTCGCGCAGCGCCTCCTCGAGATCGATCAGGCGCTCCATCTCGGCCAGGAACCAGGGCGCGATGCCGGTCGCCGCCTGCAGGTCGTGGGCGGGGATGCCGCGGCGCAGCAGGGCCAGGAGGCGCCACAGCCGCGAGTCCGAGGGCGCCAGGAAACGGCGCAGGACGAGCGGCCGGGCGGCCCGAACCGCGTTCGCGCGATCCGCGCAGACCAGGCCGTCCTCTCCCACGAGCACTTCGCCGAGCCGCTCCTCGGGGCGCGCCCCCTTCGTCCGCTCACCCAACCGCGAGACCGGGCCCGCGAGGTAGTCCAGGGTCGGGCCCCAAGCCTGGTCCTCGGCCAGGAGCCCGGCGCCCGCCTGTTCGAGGCCGCGCAGGGCCTTGTTCAGCGCGGCGCCGAAGGTGCGATCGATGGCCATCACCTCGCCGGTCGCCTTCATCTGGGAGCCCAGCGACCGGTCGGCGCCGGGGAACTTGTCGAACGGGAAGCGCGGCAGCTTGACCACCACGTAGTCGAGCGCCGGCTCGAAGGCCGCCACGGTCGTACCCGTGATCGCGTTGGGGATCTCCGCCAGGCGTCGCCCGACGGCGATCTGGGCCGCCACGCGGGCGATGGGGTAGCCGGTGGCCTTCGAGGCCAGCGCGGAAGAGCGACTGACTCGGGGATTTACCTCGATGACGGCGTAATCGCGCGCGTCGGGCGAGAGCGCGAACTGGACGTTGCAGCCGCCCTCCACGCCCAGGGCGCGGATGATCGCCAGGGACGCGCTGCGCAGCCGCTGGTGGACCGCGTCGGGGAGCGTCTGCACCGGGGCCACCACGATCGAGTCGCCTGTATGGATACCCAACGGGTCCACGTTCTCCATCGAGCAGACGGCGATGCACGTGTCGTCCGCGTCGCGCATCACCTCGTACTCGATCTCCTGCCAGCCCACCAGGCAGCGCTCGACGATGACCTGGCCGATGGGGCTGGCGCGGAGGCCCGAGCGTACGCGCTCGCGGTAGTCGGCCTCCGTGGCGACGATGCCGCCGCCCGAGCCGCCCAGCGTGAACGCCGGGCGCACGATGGCCGGCAGCCCGATCGATGCGAGGGCGTGGTCCGCGGCCCGGTCCCGCGCGGCGCCCGTGGTCCCCTCGACGATCTCCGAGGGCGGGTACGGCTGGCCGATCCGGTCGAGCAGCTCGCGGAAGCGCGCCCGGTCCTCGGCCATCTCGATGGCCTCCAGGGGCGTGCCCAGTAGGGGCACGCCAGCGCGCTCCAGGACGCCTGCCCGCGCCAGCGCGACGGCGAGGTTGAGTGCCGTCTGGCCGCCCAGGCCGGCGAGGATCCCGTCCGGTCGCTCGCGCTCCAGGATGCGCTCCACCGACTCGACCGTGAGCGGCTCCAGGTAGACCACGTCGGCGACGCCCGGGTCGGTCATGATCGTGGCCGGGTTCGAGTTCAGCAGGATCGTCCGTATGCCCTCGTCGCGTAGGGCGCGGCAGGCCTGCGTGCCCGCGTAGTCGAACTCGGCCGCCTGCCCGATGACCACGGGCCCGGAGCCGATGATGAGGACGGACGCCGGCCTGGCATGAGGACCGCTCATGCGGACCGCTCCCGCACGCGGGCCACGAAGCGGTCGAAGACCTCCAGCGCGTCGAGCGGACCCGGCGAGCCCTCGGGGTGGTACTGCACGGTCTCGATGGGCAGCTCGCGGTGGCGCAGACCTTCCACGGACCCATCGTTGAGGTTGCGCTGCGAGACGAAGAAGCCACTCGCCAAGGGGAGCGTTTCGGCGACGACCTGGACCTCGTGGTTCTGGGCCGTGACCTGCACGCGGCCCGACTCGATGTCCTGGACGGGGTGGTTGGCGCCGTGGTGGCCGAAACGGAGCCGCCGCGTCTCGGCGCCGGCCGCCAGCCCGACGAGCTGGTGGCCGAGACAGATGCCCAGCAGCGGTCGCCCGTCGGCGATGGCGGCGCGAGCCAGGACGACAGGGCCGGCGAGGCGCGCCGGATCGCCCGGCCCGGGCGAGAGCACGAGCCCGGCCACCTCGGGCGCGAGGAGTGTCTCGAGCGTGGCCGTGTGCGGCAACACTCGCACGCGCGCCCCGCGTCGCCGCAGGCCGCGCACGACGTTCGCCTTCAGACCGAAGTCCATGACTGCGACGAGTGGCCCCTCCCCCGTCCCGATGTCGTACGGGTCGGTCGCCGACACCTGGCCCACGAAGTCCTGGTCCTCCCAGCGCGGCAGCGCCCGTGCGGCCGCCACCGCCGCGTCGGGGTCCGTCTCACCGGGCGCGGTGACGACGGCACGCTGCGTGCCGGTCTCGCGCAGGTGGCGCGCCAGTGCCCGGGTGTCGACGCCGGCGATAGCCGGCACCCCGGCGGCGCGGAGCAGATGGACGATCTGCCGCGCCCGACCGACCACGGCGGCCGTCGCGTGCGCCACCACGAGGGCCCGCAACCACGGCCGCTCCGACTGGTCGTCCTCCACGAGCCGTCCGTAGTTGCCGATGAGCGGGTAGGTCATGACCACCACCTGACCGGCATAGGACGGGTCGGTGCAGACCTCCTGATAGCCCGTCTGGCTGGTGTTGGCGACGAGATCGCCGCCGGCGGTGACCGGGGCGCCGAAGGCGATGCCGGGGAAGACCGTGCCATCCTCGAGCGCCACGAGCGCCGGCCCGTGGGACCCGATACGCGGATCGACGACGGCGTCCGCGGGAACGGGGATGCGCGAGGCGACAAGCAGCCCGCTCATCGGCGATCGGCCTCCGCACAAGGAACGACCACCGGGCCTCGGGGGCACGGTGGTCTGCGTCGCGCGTTCAAGCGTCCTCCTCTCCCGGCCTCTCGGGACCGGTCCCTGCGGCCTCTCAGGACCGCGATGAAGGGAGCGCCCCTAGCCTAGCAGAGGGTGCATCGAGGCGTCCGCGCGGGCGGGGCCATTACACTCGACGGATGGATGGGCTCGGTCGGGCCGTCGGTGACGCGCTCGGTGGCATCGGCGACTCGCTGTCCGGGCTCATGTCCAGCGTCGTGGGCGCATTCTCCGCCGCACTGCGCGACCTGGCTGAGATCGTGCCCGGGGGAGTCGTCGGCGTCGCGGTCGTGATCGGGATCGCGCTGGCCGGAGGCTGGCTGCTGCTGCGCCGCGCCTGACCAGGATGGCGGGTACACGCCGCAGCCGTCACATGCAAGAGGAGATCCCAGAAGGATGACCGACTACGACGTGGAGGCCCTGCGCGCCGAGTTCCCCGCCCTGGCCCTGGAGCAGCACGGCCGGCCGGCGGCCTACTTCGACGGCCCCGGTGGGACGCAGGTCTCGCAGCGCGTGATCGATGCGGTCACCCGCTACTACCTGACCTCGAACGCCAACGACGGCGGCGCCTTCCTGACCAGCGAGCGCAGCGACGCCGTCGTGGCCGAGGCGCGCGGCGCCGTAGCCGACCTGCTCGGCGCCGCCTCGCCTGACGAGATCAAGTTCGGCTACAACATGACGACGCTGACCTTCCACATCAGCCGTTCCATCGGCGCCACGCTCGCGCCGCGCGATGAGATCGTCGTCACGACGCTCGACCACGAGGCCAACGTCTCGCCCTGGCGCCGCCTGGCCGACGACCGCGGGCTGGTGGTGCGGACGGTAGACATCCACCCCGATGACGCCACGCTGGACCTCGACAGCCTCGACGCCGTCCTGGGGCCGCGGACGAAGCTCGTGGCGGTCGGCCTGGCCTCGAACTCGGTGGGGACGATCAACCCGGTGCGCGAGATCGCGGCGCGGGCGCGGGCGGTCGGCGCGCTGACCTACGTCGACGCCGTCCACTACGTACCCCACGGCCCGGTCGACGTGCGTGCCCTGGGCGCCGACTTCCTCGTCACCTCGGCCTACAAGTGGTTCGGGCCCCATCTCGGCGCGCTCTACGGCCGCGCCGACGTGCTCGACGCGCTACCGGCCTACAAGGTGCGACCGGCCCACGACCGGTTCCAGACCGGGACACAGAACTTCGAAGGGATCGCGGGCACGCTCGCCGCCGTCGACTACCTGCGCTCGGTGGGCCGCCGCTACGGGGAGGTCGCGGCCGACGCCCGCGAGGGCGGGAGGCGGGCCGAGATCCTGGCCGCCATGCGCGCCATCCAGGACTACGAGCTGACGCTGGCCGCCCGGCTCATCCGCGGCCTGACGGCGCTCCGCGGCGTCCGCGTCCACGGCATGGCCGAGCCGAGCCGTCTGGCGGAGCGGACGCCGACCGTGGCCGTGACCATCGACGGCGTCTCGCCGCGCGAGGCGGCGCAGGCGCTCGGCCGCCAGGGCATCTTCGCCTGGGATGGCGACTTCTACGCCCGGGCGCTGATCGAGCGATTGGGACTCTACGAGACGGGCGGCGTCCTGCGGCTCGGCATCGTCCACTACAACACCGCCGCCGAGGTCGATCGGCTGCTCGAGGCGTTGGAGGGAATCGCCGCCGACCGCGGCGCCCGGGTGGCGGCCGGCTGAGCAACGAAGCGCGGCGGCGTCCAGGGGGGATGGAGCGCCGCCGCGGGAACCAGCATGCACCACATCGGGCGGCCGCGCATCCTGCCTCCCGAGGTTGGCGGCGCGGCGGGAACTCAGCCGTCCGGCGAGCGCTTCCGCTCGACGGACCAGCTCAGAGAGGCGCGCCGTCTCAACACCGCGCTGTTCGCGGACATCTCGGGCTTCACGCACTCGCACAACAGGTCGATTCCGAGGAGCTGCTGGAGATCGTGGACCCGCTCGTGCGTGCCCTGAGCGACATCGTCGCCCGGTACGAGGGCTACGAAGAGAAGTACGCCGGTGACGCCATCGGCCATTCGGCTTGGTGCATTCGAGCACCGAGGCAGCCCAGACGCAGCCGGTCTAGCTGTCACGGCAGAGCTGGACAGCCGAGCGGCCGGTCTCGTGGGCAGCCTATGGAGTCGCGCTGGCTGCGACTTTCGGCCGGTCCGAGCTCCAGCCACCGTGCACGAGGATGCGGAGCCCGTCACTCGGCCCAAGAACCCCCGCGCGATCCTCGACGATGTCGGCGAGGTAGCGATCTTCGGCGTAGCTCACGGCCATCTTCCCCACGTCATCCAGCGACGCCGCGAGACTGGCACATTCGCGCTTCCGCGGCAGCTCAGCCCCGTCCCATGAACGAACGGACCCGGTCCGGCGTGATGACGAAGATCTCGCGCGGCCCCGGGCGCGGATAGGGCGCCCCGACGTACCGCTCGGAGAGCCTGTTGATGAAGGCGAGTCCCTCGTCGTCGCGGATCTCGGTGACGCGTCCACTAATCGCGAGGCGGCGCCACGGGTTCTCCGGGTCAACCACGGAGACGGCGATGTTGGGGCGTAGGCGCACGGCGCGGCTCTTGGATGACCCGGTCGGCGAGATCGTCAGGATGTGCTCGCCGTCGTAATCCACCCACATGACATGGGTCACGAGCGATCCATCCGCTTCGGTCAGGGACACGTGCGCGAGCACGTTCGTGCGCAGCAG
>Ga0209641_10005535_pt1 | contig 10336 bp, 6 predicted proteins | sample RifCSP16_1_FD_184022 | JGI IMG/M metagenome (GOLD analysis project Ga0209641, IMG submission 184022) | Soil microbial communities from Rifle, Colorado - Rifle CSP2_sed 16_1 (SPAdes) (version 2) | ecosystem: Environmental > Terrestrial > Deep subsurface > Rock core/Sediment | place: Rifle...
AGAAGCTTCGCAAAGACGCGCTGGGCATGCAACCCGCCCCGGTCGCCGCCGCCGAAGCCAAGCCGGTGCGCCCGGCGAAGGAGGGGGAACTCCCTTATTGGTGGCAGGTCTGCGAGCCCCACGACGCGTTCAAGAACCCGGCCACCATCGACGAGTCGCTCTTCGCCTCGTACCTCTACACGGCCGAGCCCCATCCTGGAGCGTTCGTGCGAATACGCGGACCAGTTTAAGCTTTGGGCAGACATCTAAAAATAGATAAAAGGGTATACAATCTTAAAAAGAATATATAAAACCGGCCCTCATCAAGGGCCGGGGCACTACTTCCCCTGGCGACTCTGCCCATGGCTAGGGCGAAAACCGCACAAGAGATACACCAAGGAACGTTTTAATTTTATGCTAATTATAGCATATTTATAATAATTTGTCAATACATTTTCATGAAAAATCCGGAAAATGTCGAAATAGAGGCCAAAAATGAGGGAAATAAGGAGGCACTCAAAGGTCATGAGGGAGAGGTTTTTGAAAATGTTATTTTTAAGTCCTTTAAAACAAATAAGGGAAAAATTAGCTATAAAAGCAGTTCTCCCGACAGGAAAATTATTATCGTAAGTCAGTTTTCCAATTCTCCGGAGGAGGGCCAACCCTGCCGTGTACTCATCATAGAAGATACCGACCCGGATTCTTCCCGGGAAGGCAAAATGTTCGCGAAAATCATTGCCGAGAAGCCAGGAGATGAAGAGGCGCGGAAACTCGCGATAGAAACACGGGCCGATATTGAAAACCGGAAGACGGAACACCTGCTTACTCCCGAAGACCGGGAGCGTTTAGCCGCCCTTCTGAGCAAAGGCGCAAAATATAGAGTTTGGAACGATCCCAGTCACGGTGAAAACGATGAGCAGCGTGCCCGCGCGGATATGGTCATTGATCTTAGAAGGCAATTACGCAAAGAGGGCCCGAAGGTTGTATCGTACCTGCTTGAATACGGCCGCGCCCCGCGTACGGAACCAGCAAAGCTTTATGAGTATTCTCGCATGCTCGATTTTGCCGCATCACCCAAAGACGCCAAAAGGGTTATTGAGTTTTTTTTACTTGATAAGATCTCCAAAAGCGGAGACCGATCGTCAAAGATTGAGATCGAAAATATAGTAAGCCGCATCGGTACGGCGGAGAACGTTGACTCGCTTAAAATTTTTTTTGATAAGACGCTTACGTCGCCTTACCACGGGCAAAATAAATCAGGAGACGCCAACATGGTTTTTTACACGCTCGCCGAAATTGAAGCAAAAACCACGAACCCCGTCGAAAGAGAAAAAATCAGCAAAGTCATGGACTATATCAGGGATAAGGTCATGGAATTGGGATTGGGCGGCCACGTTACAGACATGCCGTCGCCTAATGGCCCGGAGAAACTTACCGAAGAATTTGAGGAAAAATTTTTTGATGTGGAGTTGAGGAAGGGTATTCACGATTTTGTAGACTATTGGAGCGATGATACTCCGGACGATGACAATTTCAATCAAGAAGACCCTCAGCCGGAGGCGGTCATACAAGATTTTAAAGAATTAATCAAGAAACACGGCGCGTATGACAAATTACCGTCATTGGTCCATAAGGCCTACTGGGCCTTGTTGGTGCGCGAATGCAGGGACAATCTGGAAGATATTTCATTACACGGCGCGATGAAGAAGATTGAGGAACAAACGGGGATACCCGTTGACTATCATGTTCTTCGGCCGCAGATACGCGCCGTCTATCATGAGGCATTTTTAACAAAACAGTACTCTTTTACAAGTGTCAAACTGGCGAGACGGTTGTATGAAAAAACGGAAATATCTTTTACTGTTGAACCAAAAATTGCCCTGAACGCATTTCTTGATATCCTCAGTGACGATGAGTACATAGAATCGGATTTTCCGGAAGATTACCTATCCGGGCTTAAAGAAGTATCCGGAACCGAACCAGACTTCAGTGTCGTCAAAGACAGGGTTCAGAAAGTTTACGAAGATATTATTTTTAATGTCGAAAGCTATGAAGACGCCTATCACGATCGCAGCCGGTTCAGGAAAGGGTTAAAAAGGGCTGAGTTAATATTGGCCGCTACAGGCATTCGCCCTCATATTGACCCTGTTCGAATGCAGAGGATGTATGAAAAATGGCTTACGGGAAGCCTCGAGGCGGTTAAGCTTATTTTGGCCGCGGAAACACTGACCGGCATTCAGCCGGAATCCTCAGGCATGAATGATGCTTTGCAACACCGCTATGACGAGTTACTCGGTACTATTTCCGATCAGCGTTCTTTTGAAGACGCTGTTCAAGGGATCAATGGTTTTAAGACTATTTCCAAGATACCGCCCGTCTTTGACGAAAAGCGCGTCAAAAGATTGTACCTTGAGAAAGTGGTCGGTGGATGGGCGGAGGCGGTTGCCCGCATACAGGAGGTGACGGGCATTATGCCGGATTTCGAACCGGATAAAAAAACGATCCAAAGACTATACGTTAATAAACTTTCACGATATGTTTATAGTTTCGACAGATCGGTTCAAGAAGTAAAAAATATTCAGAACATAACAGGAATTAAACCGGAATTCAGTCAGGATGAAATACACACAATTTCTGAAACCATCAAAAGAATATTGAGAGAAGTTGACAATGTGCAGACATTATTTGAGCTTGAAGGGATCCTGCCGAATCCTGAATACAAGGTTATCATGGGAGATATCCTGATGACCTCGCTGGGACGGGCTGATGAGCGATTGTTTAAAATGGCTACTGAAAGAATGAGGGCGCAAAACGTAGCGCTCAATGCGGATGAGGCAGTAAAGTTAAGCCGGGCATATCTGGTAGAAGACCCCGGAAGAGTTATTAGGGTTCTTGGATTTTTACGAAAAGCTCCGCAGGACGACGAATTGATATTTAAGCTGACCAAGGCCTTTGCCCATGATCCGTGGATAGCGGCGCTTTTGAGATTAGAGAAAATTCAGGCATCGGCCGCAAATGCGGCGCATGATCCCTGGGTAAATGAACTTAGGCCTCTTTTGCGGGACATGATCGCCCGGAAGGTGATTTCCACAGATCGGAAAGAGGATGCGGAATTGATTGTGTCCTTCATTGAACTGATGGGCATGAACAATCTTCCCCAGCTTTTTAGCGTCTATGTTGATTGCCAGCGGCATAAAGACGTGAATGATTTGAGTAAAGAGACGCTGATACTTTGCGAACAATTTGGCGTCAAGGCGCGCCGCAAGGACGGTTCCTTGCGATTCAACAGCTCGCCGGTGTTATTCAGCGAACTTTCGAAGGCGTTAAAGGGCATTCAGACAGAGCTCTTGGCCGATACCATACCCGACGGTCTTGAGACCAAACTGGGGGCAGAATTGTTTAGTCGGCTGAAGGGCTCTACTCAATTCGAAAGAGAGGATAACATATCCGAAATTATTCGTATTTGGAACAAAACAAAGAAAAACTCTCCTTCGCTTGCCGAACTGCCCCCCGGTTTTAAAGAATCCACGATGAGGGTGCCTCTTGGCGTAAAACAGAAAGTTGAAGTGGTTAAGGACCAGGAAGGACAGGTGAAGGCGTTCCTGGCAAGCCAAGAAGTTGCAGATGCCTATCTTCCGTTGGCTCAATCCTGGGAGCTTGCATCAAGCGTAGGTGTAGACGAATGGTTCCAGGGCCTTATCAGAAGACTTGACGGTGATGAATCCACTACGAGAGAGCTTTTGTCGAAATCCCCGGAAGAAATGGAGCGGCTGATTGCCGATGAGCAAAATCCCAGGACAAAACAAGCGTATATCAAGAAGTCAAAAGTCCTTCAGAATCCTAAGGGTCGGCAGGGTCTTGAACGACAAGCCGACACACAAAGAGAAGCGATTAAAAAACTGAATGAAATTTACCGGGTATTTTACATTTCAGACGCTTCAGAACGAGGCGAGAACGATTATGCTAAAGCACTCGAATCTTTGAGCGCGCTTGACGGCACAATCCCGCTTGGCAAAGAGATTCGGGAGTTTTCGGCGTTTCATATGTACGACGCAGTCATGGGAAAAAACTGGAAGCAACTTGTCGGCGAATTGTTCGAAGGGAATGCCGGCGCTGTCCCGACGGCGGAAAAAGTGTACGGAGCCCACAAACTTTCGAAGGATTATGTGGAGGAACATTATCTTCATCACGCGCAAAAGGAGGATCACACCGAGCACACTCCGTTTTCACCCGAATTATATAAAAAATTGAATATCGTGTGGCAGCAACAGCTTGATAAACAAACCGGGTATTTACCTATCACGTTTCTGAAAAATAAACTGGACAAAATTTTAGGGGTTGATGCTGGCGCCTTGCGAAAGGAAGTGGCGGTCACCATGGTGCCGGTATCGGGTCTTTTGAATGTTTTTTCGGGAGATCTGGGGGACTCCTGCCACACATCCCAACACCATACCTTGGCCAAGGGCGATTTTCCCCGCATACGGTCATGGGTGTATGTTACCCAAAGAGGAAAACCGAACGAAGAAATAAGAGGGTCGGTGCTTGCTATTCAGAGCGAACAAGAGAATGGCACACCGGTGATTGTGGTCCGGGCGAACAATCCGGCCGAAAACTTTATCCAGACCGTTGACGGAGACGCCTTTGTCGTTACCGTTCTCAAGGAGGCAATTGAAACAGCCAAACGCCAGAGGGACGAGAGAATAAAAAATAATCCCGATCTTTCAGACGCGAAAAAACGTCAGGCGGTGGCCATACCGATGGATACTCGGGGGGCCGCCTCTACGAATCGTCTGGGTGTTAATGATGTGTATAGAAAGAGATTTTTACAGTGCAGGAAAACAGCGCTTAAAAGGACGAACGATACAAATTTTAATGGGTATGCCGTTTGGGATTCCCGGGGACATTTCCCCTCGGTTGTTATTTGGGAAATTGACGCGGAAGGCAATGAAAAGTGGCACGGGAATTGGAAATAAAAATATAAAAATATATGAAATTTGAACACCCATTTAAATCTGAGGCCAAAAAGGAAAAACCGAAACTCGCCGACCTTGATGTCAGGGGGCGAGAGATATTTGGTCTGGAATCCCGTCCCGAGCGGTTCTCACGCCTTGTTCCGGGCAGAGACCTGGAAATTCTGGTGAAAGCAGGGGATATCTCCTCGGAAAGCGATCTCGATGAGGCATTTGTTTTTGTAAACCCGAGCGCCGGAGAGGAGTCGCTTCCCGTCGAGCCGCCGCACTGGCGTACCGTCACCAAAAGAGGAATCAACGCGACACGCGAAACACCATCAGGGAAGGACTTCTTTTACGCCACCAATACCAAGGGAGTGGGCTATCTTAAGCCCACCGTAAAAGGAGGCCGGTCGCTTGATGAATACGGCGATTGGAACCGTGTTGATGAGTATGAACGGGAGGGTGGCTATGGCATTGCCGACGCGGAAGAATTTTATCAGGGGAAAAGCGATGTTATCCGGTTGTCGCGTAAATTTGCCGATGAAGGGATGCGGGTAGAGATGTATTACTCCGTCGGAAAGCTAAAGAGTGTCTATTATCGGGGGAAGCAGGAGAGCATCGATTCGCTCCGCAGGAAAAAAATCATACCGTCCTCCCGTCACCTGACGCCCGAGATAGCAATCCGGCTTTTTAAGACCAACGCCCGTGTTGCCGAAGCCGCGGATTCTGACGACCCCCGCGCCAAAGAACTGATGCGCGAAGGATTTGATGTCTTTAACCGCGAGACCAAGGACAAGGGATTGGGGTTTCCAGAACTTCGGGTTGGGGAACCAGGCCATGAAAAAATATTTTTCAAGGAATTCTTCAGACGAATGGGAAGAAACCTCGCGGCCTTTCAGAACACCGGATATATCGGCTGGCATGTGCATTCATCAAATATAACACTGGCCGCCGAAATCGCTGACATCGGATCATACATGCACCACTCGTATTATGAAGAGTATGAGGATGCCGATACATATGTGAAAAAATATTCGGGGGTGCGTCGTGGTACATTGAAAGATATGCGTGATTTTGCTTATAATCTCCGCGAATTCATCGGGGCTGCCGAGCATCTCGGCATGTCTCATGGCGAGATGCAGGAACTTGTTGATGTGTATCTCCAGTCGTTTCATAAGGCGCTTGACCCCAAAAAGATTGCAGTAGAGGGGCTGGATGTCAATCAGCTTTTTTCAGTTGCTGAAAAAATAACGACGGCAGTCCTAATCGATGGCAAGCATCTTTCTTCTCTGAAGCAGAAAAAAGCCGATATACAAGATTGGAACCTGGGTCTATAATTGGCAACTTTTTTGAAGGAATATTTTGATATTGGTTGAGTAGGAATAAAAAGCGGCATGGCCGGTTGATAGTTGCTGCGTCCTCCGAAGTTTTAAACGAAGGAGGGGCACTATATTTTGGCAAATCTTGAGGAAATTTTGGGGTTCGGGCAAGAAGCGTGCCTTGCTAGCCTCTATTGGCAAAATGGCGCTTGCTGGCAAAGAAATGGCCACCAACCAACAGATCAATTCAATCGTATGTAATAAAGATAACGACCCGCTCTTTATATTTTTCTCGCTTCAAAAAGGCAGAAAGAAATTGATCAATCTTGGCAAAACTACAGCCGTCCCCATTATTAACAAAAGCGAGTTCGGGCGAATAAAAATCCCACTTCCACCCCTCGAAACTCAAAAGCAAATCGTTGCGAAGTTATCGGCAGTACAAGAGTATGAAAAGCGACTTATTGATCAGCGCGCGAAGTTGAAAGAGTTGTTTGATAGTGTTTTACACAAATCAATGAGCAATAAATAACATCCTTACATTCTCAAGTATGTAAGGATTATAGAAACCCAAAAACACCCCGCACTAAATTTTGCGGGATTGAACATTGGCGGCTCGCTCCGCCCATAACGGGATGTCCCTATTCGGGACGCGCAAGCCGCGAGAGTAATTCAATAGTATTCTTAACACAATGTTATATTCAAAATACTATGGCAAAATTGATGCGGGGCAAGAATCGTTGAAAAACTTTCCGCGGTACAGGATTATAAAACCCAACTCCTCGCCCAAAAATCAAAACTCAAAGAACTTTTCAATTCAGTTTTAGCAAAATCATTCCAACATTCTTGAGAATATGAGAATGATTTTGTCTGGAAATCATCATGAATACTATCAAAGAATGTTTTGATACAATTTTGCGTGGCGATAAAGAAAAAAGTCACCTGGCGGCGCGTAATGTCAGAAAGCTTGTGCATAGCTCATCAGCGGCGGGTAGAGAAAAATATGACGAAATTGCCGCCTTAGTCAGAACTGCGCAGGAAAATTATGCGCGTATTTCCGAGGATTGGCGGCAGGAGAATTTTGTAATGGCGGTTTCGGTTATCTACTTTTTGCACGATAGAGAAAATCAACCCGATTTTCTTTTCCCATGGCTATTTCAACTATTACAGCACCAAAACGGCCATGTCCGCCATGCCGCGGTGAAAATGATCTCTCATGAAATAGGGCCGCTGACTTACCATCTTCGTTTCCCTGGAGAGAAATCAAGTTTTCACAAGTTTACATCGGAAGATGCCGATACGATTTTGCATTCTCTTTTTGCGAGCTTAAATGGATTGCTGTCTGCTTTCTGGCAACCGAAGTATAAAAGATACAAATATATTAATTCTTTACCACCGAGCCCCTATAAGTCCGCGCAGATGGTCTTGGCTGAACTGGAAGATTCTTGCGGAAAAGATATAGATCGTCTTGTTGGTCATTAACGAAATTGATATAGTGATATTGGAATAGTGAGAATCGGTATTTACCCCCACACCTGTTTTCTTACGCGTCTCAAGTCGGCTATGATATCTGTATGTTTTATGTCTATATTTTGAAAAGCAAAGTGGATAAAAAGCTGTATGTAGGGTCAACTAACGACTTGAGACGCAGGTTTGAGGAACATAACAAAGGACAGGTGCGCTCTACAAAATCATGCGCTCCGTTTGAGTTGCGGTATTATGAGGCGTATTTTTCAGAGGAAGACGCACGGCGTCGAGAGCGCTCGTTGAAAAAAGATGGAAATGCTCTTGCGCAACTCAAACGGAGAATTGCGAAGAGTATCTCGTAGAAAACAGGTGTGGGGGTTTATCGGCGCAAGCCGGTAACAGGGCTGTGTAATAAGTCCGCCATCCGCCTTTGTGCGGTGGATTTGCCCGAAAGGGCGAAGGGTGCGGTGAAAAGCAATTCTGGCTTACGGGTGTACCGAGAGCTCGGCCAAGGGTCGAGGGGCGCAAGAGAGATTCATCTTTCTCGCTCGCTGTTCCCGCAAAAAACTCCCAACACGGGAGTTTTTTGCTACAAGGGGCAACAAGTGATAAAATTAAATTATGAAACGACTTAATCGGGAAAAAAGGATTTAAGTTGACCACCCATGGCAACAAACGCTATCAAAGCGGCGGTTCAAGATAGTCATATCCGTCCTATAATAAAAACGATAAGCTGGAGAATATTCGCTATGATTATTACCGGCGCGGTTGTTTATGTGTATACCGGTGAAATCAAAAAGTCGGGAGAAATTTCAGTAGTCGCAGGTCTAATATTAACCTTCGCTTATTATCTACACGAGAGATTTTGGGCGTGGGTTAGGAAATAACTATGAAAATCGGCATTATTTTACAATCAAATAAACCGGAGCATATTTGGAATACATTTCGTTTAGGGATCGCCGCGCTCAAGGAGAAACATTCGGTGCAAATAAATCTTATGAATGAGGGCGTGGAAGCGGAAGATATCCCCGACTCGGAAGATTTTGATATTTCCAAGAAGATTCAGGAGTTTAAAGACCTCAACGGGGTAATTCTCGCTTGCGAAACCTGTCTTAAAGTTCGTTCTAAATCCGAGAGCAAAATCTGCCCAATCACGACCATGAAGGACTTAGTGAAAATGGTCGAGGGGTCGGACAAAGTTTTAGTGTTTGGATAAAAGATTAGATTGCCTAAGATTAGTGAATTTGCAATAATAATTAAAGAAAATACAGTTTTTATGAAAACTATAAAATCTATTCTTATTTCTCTTTTATTTATTCCAATTGTGGCTTTTGCCCATGAGCCAGTGGCGTTGCCGAATGCGGGACTTACTCCCGAAAGCGCTTTTTATTTTGTTGATAAGATCGGCGAAGCTCTGCGGGAATTTTTTACCTTTAACACGGATGCCAAAGCGCATCTCCAGATTGATTTTGCCGCAGAACGGATTGCCGAGATTAAGATTATTTTGGAAACAAAAGGCGTGAATGCGAAAGGGTTGGAGGTGGCTCAATCCCGGCTTCAGGCAAACATTGCTAAAGCCGCCGGTATTGTTGAGGGTGAAAAATCAAAAGGAAAAGACGTAAGCGAGCTTGCAAAAAACATCAGCGAGGATTTTGACGCAAACAAAGAGGCCTTGAAACAGGCCTTTAAAGACCAAGAACGCTCTCTTGAAGCAAAAGAGGATGAACTTAAAACAAAAATTCGTCAGGCAAGACAAGCAGGAGATGCCGCACAAGTTGAAACATTGGTAAAGGAACTCGGCGAGATTAAAGCTCAAAAAGAGCTTTTGGAACTCAAAGAAGAAGAGCAGGAAGAAGCATTGGAACAAGAAGAAGAAAAGATTGAGCGGGAGATGGATAAAAAAGAGGATGCCCAAAAAGCCATAAAAGAAGCAGAAGAAGAAAGGCAGGAAGTATTGGACGAAGCCGCCGAGGATGGCGTGAGCGTTCCTGCCGAAGCGTTTGAAAAATTTGACTGGCTTCTTGCCCAAGCCAAAGAACTCTTTACCAAAGAGAACTATGTTGGCGCGAAACAATTAGCGAAGCAGGCAGAAGACGCCCTTGAAAAAGTAGAGGAGGCAATCGAGGATTTAGATGAAGCAAAAGAAGAGGAAGAGGAGTTGAAAGAAGAACAAGAAGAGCGGGCGAAAGAAGGAAACGAGAAAGAAGGGCAACGACAAAAAGAAGCTGAAAAACAGCAAGAAGAAGCCGAGGAACAAGGTAACGAAGCAGTGGGAAGATAATAACAATTAAGGCGCTGTTCCCGCAAAGAACTCCCACACGGGAGTTTTTTGCTTGACCTTACCAGTTTTTTGATGTATTATTGTGTAAGCTAAATTAGTTCGTTCTCAGCTGAATAGGAGGGACAGGAAGTGAAAAAACCATACATCGGAATCACTGGATTCATGTCTTTGAATGACGCAATGCAGGTGCTTGGCGCAATTCCTATAAACACGGATCGGCTGGTTATGATTGGGGTTCTTGCGAGTTTGAAAACGATGCGCGGAATCCAGAACAAGTGGCCGAATCGCTATCCAACGATGGACAGGATTGCCGGCATTTTCCCGGATTATCCGCTTGCACT
>Ga0209641_10005537_pt1 | contig 10335 bp, 8 predicted proteins | sample RifCSP16_1_FD_184022 | JGI IMG/M metagenome (GOLD analysis project Ga0209641, IMG submission 184022) | Soil microbial communities from Rifle, Colorado - Rifle CSP2_sed 16_1 (SPAdes) (version 2) | ecosystem: Environmental > Terrestrial > Deep subsurface > Rock core/Sediment | place: Rifle...
TGGTGCCGGTGGGAGAGACTGCTCCAGTCAGCGTTGCAGAGGCTGTAGTGGTACCGGGTTCCGAAGCGTTATCCGTCGAAGAGGGGGAAGGCTGGTTGGCATCATTCTGAGGAGAACCACAAGAGGCGGCGAAGAAGACGGCGACGAGGATGGCTACCAGGATATGCCACGAAAGTCTCATTTGACACCTCCTGGACAAACTAAATCGGCGCCTAACGGCCTCGAGATGAGCCGCCCGGCCAGCGCTTGGATACTACACCGAAAGACCTACGGCGCAGCTGGCCGGGTCGGCTCCATCGAGTTGTTAGGCGCCGGGTACGCTACCTTCTGGGCGCCTCTTGTCGCCCGACAAGGTAGGCCTCTCGTATCAGCTGGATGAGTTCTTCGTCGATGTCTTCAGGTTTCTTGAGCTTGAAGTGCAAGCCGAATCCGGCGGGACCGAAGGACTCGGTTCGATGCAATCGTGGGTGGCTAGCAGGCCCCTGAGCCAGAGGCCGGCGTCGAGCCAATCCCGCCGGACGACTGCGCCTGCGAATCGAACGCGAGCCTGGATGACGATGCGCATCTTCTGGGCGTACACATTCACGGGGCCGCAGGACTTGCCGTAGGAAGCGAAGCGATTGAACTTGCGGCGGAGAATAGGAGGCTTGCCTGCAAAGTGGTCTTCGAGGCGGTAGTGGCCACTTGAGTGCCACAGTTACCAAGACCCGCCAACCAAAGAACTCCGTGGTATAGAGCCAGGCGCTGTTGAGCCCGAGCAGCTGACGGACCTTCCACCTTGGGATCCTGTGACCGCCGGACCGCCTCTAGCCGCTCTGCCTCCAAGAGCTTCATGTACTCCCCCACCAGCTGGAGCGGCTGCTGGCGTCTGCGCGCCCACCTCGCCGCCTCAATCCAGCGGCTCGATATAGTAGCCGTTCGAATCACCTTCGGCGACCCACCCGGTTGTCCCGTCCTCCGTTTGCACATGCCACCACGCGTAGCCACCCGTGCAGACAGGGCCGTCGAGGATGGTAAGCCTCGTCCCTTCATCAAGATACCGGATATGATTCGCGGAAGAAACACCGGGCTCAGTGCGGAACGCGAGGGGCGTGCCATCCGTTAAGGTCACCCGCGCAGCCGAGCCTTGCGTCATGCGACTCGGAGGGGCGCCGGGGCAGGCGCCTGACGAAATCGGCGGGCTAGAGGCGGGTATGCGCTGCAGCCCCCTGTTGGTGGCGATCCAGAGGTCACCGTCCGCATCGATCGTCACATCGTAGACGAGGCCGCCGTAGATGGGCCTCTCGATCGAGGCACCACTCCCAGCGTTCACCTGCGCATCGATGATGACGTCGCTCAGCAAGTCGGACTGATCGAACAGATAGCGCGTCCATCGCTCTCCGTCGTACTGCATCAAGCCGTTGAAACACGACCCCTCATGCCCGCAGGGAACCTCCGTGGTGGCGAACAGCTCTCCGTCGGGGGCAAAGAAGAGTTCGTTGCCGCCCTGCAATTGAGCGATCTTCTGCCACCTCGCCTCGCGGTGCACGAAGAGCTCACCATCCTCGCCCAACGCCCAGACTTCCCCCTGAGGCGAGCGGGCCAAGCCCAACGTAGGCATGTAGATGTTGGCACGCTCAAGCTCGAGGCTGGCGGTCAAGCTTCCATCGACGCTCGAGGAGGCGTAGACGGTATCCCCTTGTGTGAGCCATACCTGCCCAGCCGCGTCGAAGGCAAGGTTACCCACCCAATCGAGGTCATCGGCCGTCGCCTGCCATCCGATGCCGGGCTCGTAGATGCTCAGACTGTTGCTTTGCCGCTCGTGACTCCAGGCCACTACGGCCATCTGGCCGTTCGGCCCGGGCCGAAGCAGGTAGCGCCGCTCCCCCCAGACGTAGTTCAAGTTCCTCAGGTCGCGCGTGTCCACTCCCGGCGGTGGCGGGATTGGCGTCCAGCCGTTGCCATCGTAGCGGCTCAGCGAGCCCGACTCCTCGACCCAGATACCGCCCAAAGAGTCAACCGGCCAGAGGCTGTCGCTGGTCGTCCAGGGGTAGGCCGCTTCGATGGCCTGCCGCTCGTCGGCGTAGGTCGTGATCCGCTCCTCCAGGATCCGGCTAGTGTGGAACCAGGGCACCGGTCGGGATCCGCCTTCGACCTCGATATCGACGATTCCGCCGCTCTGCACCCACAGGGACCCGTCGCCGTTGGCGGCGACGGCGTGGACGATGTTTCCCGGGAGGCCCTCGGCCGCCACCCGAGGCGAGGCAGTGCCGCCGACCAGCTCGTACAGTCCGCTTTCCTCCGTGGCGTACCACAAGTTGCCTTCGCCGTCGACCGTTAGCGCTACCACCACGGCATCGGCCCCCGCCACCGGGTCCGGCCCCCGCGGGGTCAATTCGAGAACTCCGTCCCGGCCCCCCACAAGGACGTGGCCCATAGGGTCGACGGCGAAGGTTGCGACATCGACGTCCTCAACTAGAGACCAGTCCCCAGAATCCGGGGGTCGCACGGCGAGGACGGGAAAATAGCCGTAGGAGCCGAACTCGGTGTAAAGGGTGCCATCGATTCCAGCCTGCACAGGCCCTGCTTGATCGTATTCGGCGCCTCCAGGGTCCTCGATCCACTCCCCATCTGGAGTTCGCTGTCGGAGACCGCCACTAAGACCGTGCGCCTCGATCCACTCGGAACCTCCGCCTGCCGCGTAGGCCACCCACAGATTGCCGGCCGGGTCGACATCCATGTCATTCACGCTGATCGGATATGGGAGCCCCACGTCGGCGAGGCTAGCCTCGAATTCCCACGGGTGTCCACTCCGGGACCAGTCGAGGGAGGCAACACCGCCGCCGCTGACCGCTGCGACGCGATCCGATCCGGGCAGCCCTTGGGGGTCGGCTTCAAAGACATACGCAGGTCGCGCGCCGAGCCACAGCCGGCTGCTGGATTCGACCGCCACCGCCGAGACGGTCGAGCCCGCGGTGAAGCCGAGCTCCTCGGGGTCGAAATGGTGCCACTGTGCGGTGTCCCAGATCGCGAGGCCACCCTGGCCGACGGCGTACAGGGCCCGCCCCTCCGGATCAGCATCCATATCGAGCACCGATTCGAGGGGGAAGCCGCGGGCGCTGGTGTGGCGCACCGACTCGAGCTTCTGTGGATCCCATCGCGTCAAGCCTCCATTCCGCCCGGCAGCCCATATCCAGCGTCCGTCAAAGAGTAACTCGGTGACATCGTTGGCCGAGCTATACAAAAGCCAGGCAAGATCGAGATCACCGTCGGGCTCGAGAGGAACGGTCCGGGGCAAGGCAAGAGCCACCCCGGTCGGGGTCGCGGGGGCAGCCGAGACTGTGGGCGCGGTACCCACAGGTGGGGCCGTCGCCAGCACCTCGCCGGTCGGTGTGGATCCCCGCGGGGTGCAGGAAGGCAGAGCCAGCGCCAAGACAAGCCACATTGTCCACGTCTGCCAGCGCATGCCTCTGGCTACGGAAGGGCGGAAGGACGAATCCCGAACGGCGCTCATGCAGCCGACCTCCCCACTCCACTCATTTCTCCGACTGATTCTACGGGATTCGGGCCGTCAACTTCATTCCCGATTCGCAGCAATTGCGCTCGTATTCCGCAACTCTCCGGTCTCATGCGCTCCTGGCCAAGCAGATGACAGGCCGCATGCATCAGGCCGGCCGTATGGACGGAAACGCCGGTATCCACATGAAGCGGCCTCTCATGACTCCATCCAGAGCCGCGAGCCCGTCCTCGTACTTGTTGCGGATTGATTGCCAGGCACCTGCTGGACGTGCTCATGCCGCTCGACGGCGCATGATGTTTCCGGGAAGACCGGTCAGAGCCGCCTGCAAATGGAGGAATCCATTCCCCACTAGCCCTTGACAGCAGCGCTTTCATAGATGTTAGGCAGACCGGGGGCTGCGGGGGATGCGGCTCTTGGGAGGCCTCTCAAGAGCTATTTGAGGGCCTGCCACCCAAGAACGATGAGGACCGTACTGGCAACGGCGAAGATGGGCCCAAAGGGAAGGGCGAATCCCCACCAGAAGATGGCGCCTGCCGGTAGGAGGGCTAGTGCAAGGATGGCGCCGACCTTGGAGCCACCCCAAAGTAGCAGGCCCGCCGCGACCTCGAGAGTGCAGACCAGGAGAAAGCCCGCTAGGAGGGGGACTGTGGTGGGGATGCCGATGCGTTCGAAGGGACCTCTTCCGTAAGCCGGGAAACCCATGACCATAGGCATGTCGCGGCCCATCGACAGATTGCGGATAGCTGGGATGCAGAACACACCAAAGCCTATTCCGTTGAGCCAAAGGAGGATCGCCGCAACATGGAGTTGTATCGGGACGACGTTCATTCCGCACTTACCTCCTCTGCATCTGCAGATGGCCGCCTTGGATCGGCGTGCCAGCCGGTCTGCCTAACGGCCTCGAGATGAGCCGCCTGGCCAGCCCAAGGCTGGTATCGCGCCGAGTTCAACATCTGGGCTGGCCAGGTCGGTCGAAGACCCAGCACCTGCGGTCTGGGCAGGTGTCCTGGTGCTCTTCCAGGGCTCCAGCGAGTGGTTAGCCGCCCGGAGTGAAAGTCGGGAACGGGTGGGCGCTCGGCGTCACGGGGATTGTTGGCACGGCTTCGCAGGGGCCGGAAAGGCCGATTGGATAGCGGGTGCTGACCCAGCCCGTTCCTGACGCAACTCTGCCAGATACGACGTGGTAGGCGCCTTGTGCGTCAACCTTGTACCAGCCATCCTCGCTTCTACCGAGGACGGGGTGGTACGTACCAGGAGCGATGTATGCGAAGATCCCTGACTCAAAGTAGGGTTCATTATAGACATCTACGACTCCGATGCTCGTGGAGCGAAGGGTGCAGACATCCGCGGGCGGGGCCTCTCCGGTGTAAACGTAGAAAGAGGGGAGGGAGGTGACGATAGAGCCGTCCGCGAAGTAGGCGATTGCGCCTAGGGTTGCGGACAGGTTTTCCGGCACAATCCACTGAATAGAGACGCCGTTAGAGGGATCGTTGTCTGTGCCAAGGAGATGTGAAGTGGCATTCTCCGGTGTGAGGAAGAAATCGTACCTTTCGGCTCCAGGTGGGGCGTCGGTCCAGGTGAGCTCGACTGTTGCCCCTGCTAAAACGACGACGTTGCCGGCGTCACCCGACTCGTAGGGGAAATCGAGGTGCCCAAGCCTCGCAACACCCGTCGCAGTGGGGCTGGGCAGCAGGGAAGACACCGTGCCGCGGGTCGGGGTTAGCGCAAGCGCAGTGCCGACCTCCACAATCTGGGCGGTTGGCGTCGGGATCGCCGAGAGGCTGGCCTGTGCTTGGCAAGCCGCGCACATTAAGACGCCCGCCATGGTCACCCCTGGCCAGGCTTTCATGGTCGAGTTCCTCTGCGAATCAGCCATGAGGCTTTGACACACCACATTTGCGACGATCCTCAGGCGGCTAACGGCCTCGAGCTAAGCTGCCCGGCGGAAGCAGGCAACGCCTCCCGGACTCTAGGGCAAGTCAGCGGGCAGGACAAGAACCTCTGAAAGCCCAGCCCGTCGGGTCAGCTTCAGCGGTTGTTGGGCCGCCGCAGAGACAAGCGACTCCTGATGCGCGGCCGGCTACTGTTGTGGCCACAGGAACGATGTGCTGACGGAGTTGACGGTCGCAGTGTATGTTCCGTCAGCAAGTTCGACGGGATTCAAAGGGATCGCGATGCGGAATGGCACTCCAATGTAGTCCGGGGGACAAGATGGATCGGCGGCAGTAGCGAAGAGGTTGATATTGATGTCCGTGCCATCGATCCGAGACGTGACCTGCGCGAGCTGGGCGCAGAGGTCGGGCCAGTCCCCGCTCGCGACGATTTCAAGCAGACCAGGGGAGCCTACTCCGACGTCAACGGAGACGGCCGCGACGACCAGCGGCCTAAGGGTCTCGGGAGGGATGGCCTGCGTGGGGAGGGATTGAAGGGTCTCGGGAGGGACGGCCTGCGTGGGGAGGGGTTGAGGGGTCTGGTTTGTTGCGCAGGCGGAGAGGAGCAAAGGAGACACAGCAACGACCATGATGAGTTGCCACCTGAGGTTCATGTTGATGGTCCTCTTGGGATAGGGTCCCTTGGCCAAGATGCTTGATGCTGCGGCGGCCCAACGGCCTCGACATGCGAAGTCCCGCGATCTCTGCGGGGAGCCGCCCGGCTAGCCAAGACTAGTATCGCGCCAAACCAAACATCCGGCTGGCCGGGTCGGTCGAAGACCCAGCACCTCCCGTACAAGCACCTGGACCATGTGCGGTCTGGGCAGGTGTCCTGGTGCTCTCACCGCACCTGCGGTGCGGCGCAGGTGTCCAGGGCTCCATCGAGTTGCGAGATAGAGGATGATCGGTGCCGCGACTGTGCTCAAGAGGGCCCTCAGAGTCTCGGCCCTCCAAGGCCATGTCGAGATCTTGGTGACGGCCTCCCGCTGGGCGGTTAGAGCCGCGATTGCCCGGCCGGTAGAGTCGAGGGGGGTGAACCTGCCCTTGTCCACCTGACGGTTGAATCTGTCGACGAGGAGGCTGTATCGCTGGTCCGCGTCGAGGAGAAGGAGATGCTTCTCTGCGGCGAGTCGACCGTGCATGCGAGATAGCGGAAGGAAGAAGATGGCCAGAGAGAGAGCAATGGCGACGCCCATTGTTGCTGCGTCGATGGCTGAGGGAGCAGCTGTCACGCCCAAGGAATAAGCGAGGAATAGGTATGTGTACACAGGGATTAGTAGCCCAAGGGCCGAGCGCAAGGTGAGGGAGGAGAAAGCGTATACGGGGTCCCGACGGAAGATGTTCAGGCGCTTCGTTTGTTGATGGATGCGGTCAATCGTTCGGGCCTGGCGGATGACTTGGAGGATCCAGTAGGTCGCGGCGATCCGAATGGTGAGTATCCCAGTGAAGATTGCGCCCCTCGATACGTAAGGGAAGCTGGGCTCGACGCCCAAGGACTCAGGGGAAAACAAGAAGCTCGCGGCGCTGAGGAACGCGCCGAGGGCAATGGCAAGGAGGCCGATGCGTCTGGGCATCCGTGTGAGGGTGTACTCGAGAGAGGCGTAGCCCGGTTCCTTCAGATCCAACAGAGGTCTGTAGTTGGCAAGCGCCCGATGTGCGGCAGAATTGAGGTAGTGGATGAGGGCGAAGAAATAGACAGGGAAGATCCCAAGGGTGAGTTGGTTCACCTCCAGAGAACCCGGAGGAAGTGAGCCATCGAGCCAGCGGAGGACATGCATTAGAAGCGAGAGACCAAGAGCGGCGAAGAGATAGAAGGCCCACGTGGAGATGGGAAGTCTCTCGACCCAAGCTTGAAAGCGGTCCAGCCAGGAGGCAGGAAAGCGCGGGAAGTAGGTTGCGTCCCCACCGGGGCGAGGGTCGTCTCTGCGTGGCGTAATGCGACGTCGAGCCATCTGTGAAACCAGGGCAATTGTACGTCAGGTTCCTTGTGGCGCGGGCTTCGTCCCAGGGCGCGGCAGGCTGCCTAACGGTTTCGAGCTGACCGGCCCGGCCAAGCCGCGTCCAGGGTTTCGCGCCGAGCTGGCCGGGTCCGCTCCAGCGAGTGGTTAGGCGCCACAAGATGCAAATGAGTATTGCATCAAGCCTGATCTCATGACTAGCCCACTATGAACTTGGGGAGTCGAATAGCACTTCGTTTGTCTGCCAGTCAAACCAGGATCGCCCGTCGAGTATTTCCTTTCCATGCTTATACAGCAATTCGGCGTTCAGTTTGATCTTACCATCAAGGATGTGCGCATCGAATTGATAGGAGTCCATGGATGTCAGGTACTTCATGTCCAATTGGGGCTCATAGAATAAGGCGAGACCAAAGATGTAGAAATGATCGGAGCTATAGTCGGCATATGGAGCAGGCTTCCCATCCTTCATGACTCGATAGACCCCGAAATAGAAGCATGTATCCTTCAATTCCCATATCAGCTTGACGTACCGCATATTGCTGAGGAAGGCAACCAGACATGAACTGGACGTGTCGAGATATCGATCTTCGACAAGGGCAAAACCCATTTCGTCAACCAGATATGCGAAGTGTTGCCTAACAGATTCAGAAAATGCATCTTGATGGTCCATGAATTGCTCCATGGTTCATGGCAAGGCGCCCAACGGCCTCGAGATGAGCCGCCCGGCCAGCCCGAGGCTAGTATCGCGCCGAAACCGACACCCGGCTGGCCGGGTCGGCTCCATCGAGTTGTTAGGCGGCTGAGTCATTAGCTGCCCTGGCGGCCGAAGTAAACAGCGACAGTGACCGTGGAGAGCATCGCAGTAAGCCACACGACGCATACTTCTAAAGGCAGCGCCCAGTGATTGTCACGAGGGATGAAAACAATTGCTGGCAACAGAACGAGAAGCATGAACAGAATCATCCCAACCGTGGGCCAGGGACTACAGGCGAGCCAGTTCAGCCTGGCGGAGGCGCCGGTGGTGGCACGGCGGTGCTCGGGCCCAGGCTGCTTGGACGTTGCAGAGGGTGGGCTACTAGAAGCGCCGCGAGTGGGGGGAGGAGGCTTCGCTGCGGAAGGTGGCGGTGCGTGTTCGACGCGCAAGGATGCGGCGCGAGCACGCAATGCGTCGTACGCGTGTTTGGCGCTCGGGTCCGCGAGAGCTGAGTAGGTCTCATTGACCTCCTGCTTCTTTCGCGTGGGCTGGGTAGCTTCGGACACGTCGGGGTGATAGGTCTTGGAGAGGCGTCTATATGCGGCCCTGATCGTCCTAGGGCCGGCCCCTGGGCCCACTTCGAGAATGCGGTAATAGTCCTTCTTCGGATCGACCTTCATGTTGGAATGTGCGCCAGCCGCCTAACGGCCTCGAGATGAGCCGCCCGGCCAGCCAAGGCTAGTATCGCGCCAAACTCAACAACCGGCTGGCCGGGTCGGCTCCATCGAGTTGTTAGGCGCCGCGATTTTCTGGAATGGCCGTCTAAGCTCCCATGACGCGACCGAGGAGAAGCTGGAGGGCCCAAACGGCTAGGGGAAGTAACAACGCGGCGAATACGCCGCGCACTGCGCCGGGCTGCCAGGGCCATGTTGGGATCCTACGCAAGACGCCTACCTCGATTTCAAGGCCCGTTAGGGCTTTGGTCAGGTTATCCATGTGACCCAGGCGTCGGCCGTCCAATTGGCGATGGAGTTCTTCGGCGGCCGCCTCGAAGCGGGAAGATGCCTCTGCGAGGCGTCTGTCCTTTTCCTGGACAAGACGGCGATGGGCTCCCACGAGAGGCAGGGCGAAGGTCGCGCCGGCGATGGCGGCCAACGTGGCGACTAGCCCAATCGCGACCGGGTCCACCGCCTGTGGGGTACCGCCCAAGGCGATCCACAAGTAGAGTAATAGAAGAACTCCGATTGCTGTGAACGCGCCCGGGAGGGAGAGGGCGTAGAGGGGCTGTAGCTGGTAGATGTTGATTCGGGCATGCTGGGTGTAGATCCGGCTGATCAGAATGAGCTGGTGAATGGTGTGGTAGACGAAGACGCCCCAGAGCGCGCTCTGTAGGAAAAACAGAGCCAGCACCGAGGCATTAGAGAACGTGGTGCCTGCGGTTCCGGTGAGATAAAGAGGGGACTGCCCCCGCTGCGGTTTGCAGCACGTACACGACGATAGCGAAGGCGGCGCCGGCAATTGTAGCCATGAGTGTTGGCCGAGGAGGAAGCGTTGTGAGCTGATAGGAGAGTCGGGCGAAGAAGGATTGGTCCTGGAGGGATGGCTGGGCGCTGGCCTTTGCCGAACTCAGGAGGGGGCGGAAGGAAGCGATGGCGGAGGCGGCGGACCTATCCAGGTAGTGCATCAGGGCGAGAAGATAGGCGAAATTCCCGGCTGCCCATGCATGCAAGGGATCGAACGTGCCGACGGGATACGCACGCTCCCTCCACTGAATGGCGGTTACTGCCAGAACTATGCTGGCCGCGAGGATCAGATAGAAGGCCCACGCAGGCCCGGGCAGACGATCAACCCAAGCGGTGAAACGGTCAAACCAACTGGGAGCATAGGGCGGTACGAAAGTTCTGCTCCCAGTAGGTGGCCTCGACTTGCGTTGTGTGGGCATTGCACAACTCCCCTCAACCGAACGGGAGGCGCCTAACGGCCTCGAGATGAGCCGCCCGGCCAGCTCTTGGAACCTATCTTAGGCCCGATTCCCCGCAGCTGGCCGGGGTCGGCTCCATCGAGTTGTTGGGCCGCCACACAATTCTACGCCTTGAGGAACGATAATCGCTTCTGCCATACATCCTCGGCGGACTTGCCAATCCAAATCAGGTGAGTATCGGCGGGAACTTCATAGAGTTCGCATGCTGCAACTTCGGAAGCGACTCGCTGGGCATTCTTGGGCGGCACTGATTTGTCATAGGGAGAATACAT
>Ga0209641_10005539_pt1 | contig 10331 bp, 8 predicted proteins | sample RifCSP16_1_FD_184022 | JGI IMG/M metagenome (GOLD analysis project Ga0209641, IMG submission 184022) | Soil microbial communities from Rifle, Colorado - Rifle CSP2_sed 16_1 (SPAdes) (version 2) | ecosystem: Environmental > Terrestrial > Deep subsurface > Rock core/Sediment | place: Rifle...
CAGCAGGCAGGGGGACTGAGGAGGAGACTCAGGCATGGTGGACCACGCTTTGGATACTTTTCCGAGGCTGCTACTGCATCACGCCAAGGTTCGCGGCGACAAGCCGGCGATCCGGGAGAAGGACCTCGGCATCTGGCAGACCTGGAGCTGGTCCCAGGTGGCCGATGAAGTGCGCGCGTTCGCCTGCGGGCTGGCGGAACTGGGTTTCAAGCGCGGCGATAACCTCGCCATCATCGGTGACAACCGTCCGCGTCTGTATTGGGCCATGACGGCAGCGCAATGCCTGGGAGGCGTTCCCGTGCCGCTGTATCAGGACGCCGTGGCCCAGGAAATGGCCTTCGTCCTCGAGAACGCCGAGATCAGGTTCGCCATCGTCGAGGATCAGGAACAGGTCGACAAGCTGCTGGAGATCAAGGGCCGATGCCCGCAACTCCAGCACATTCTGTATGACGATCCGCGCGGGTTGCGCCATTACATCCAGACCGAGATTCAGAGCCTGGACGAAGTCATGGAGATGGGGCGAATTCACGACCGCAACCACCCCGATTTCCTCGACGGCGAGATCGCCGAGGGCAGGCCGGAGGACGTGTCGGTCATGCTCTACACGTCCGGCACCACCGGACAGCCCAAAGGCGTGTGCCAGACCCATGGTGCGTTCATCACGGCTGCGAAGACCGGCTGCGAATTCGACAGACTGGGGCCGGACGACGAGATTCTGTCCTATCTGCCGATGGCCTGGGTGGGCGATCACCTGTTCTCCTACGCCCAGGCGATCTATGCCGGCTTTACCATCAACTGCCCTGAATCCGGCGACACGGTGATGACCGACCTGCGCGAGATCGGACCGACGTATTACTTTGCGCCGCCGCGGGTATTCGAGAACCTGCTCACCCAGGTGATGATCCGCATGGAGGACGCGGGTGCGATCAAGCGCTGGATGTTCCGTTATTTCACGGATGTAGCGAAGCGCTGCGGCGCCGAGATCCTCGACCGCAGTCCCGGGGTGACGGCGGCCGACCGGCTGCTTTATGCACTGGGCAACCTGTTCGTGTACGGACCCTTGCGCAACGTTCTGGGCATGAGCCGCATCCGGGTCGCGTACACCGCCGGCGCGGCCATAGGCCCGGATCTGTTCCGCTTCTACCGCTCGATCGCGGTCAACCTGAAGCAGCTCTACGGCTCGACCGAGACCTGTGCCGCGGTCTGCCTGCAGCCCGACGGCCAGATCAAGTTCGATACGGTCGGCCCGCCCGCGCCGGGCGTGGAAGTGCGGATCGCCGACAACGGCGAAGTGCTGGTGCGCGGGCAGGTCATGCTCAAGGAATATTACAAGCGGCCCGATGCCACTGCGGAGTCGATCGACGATCAGGGCTATTTTCACACCGGCGATGCCGGTTTCTTCGACCCGGAGGGACACCTGAAGATCATCGACCGGGCCAAGGACGTGGGCAAGCTCGCCAACGGCGCCATGTTTGCGCCCAACTACATCGAGAACAAGCTCAAGTTCTTCTCCTACATCCGGGAGGCGGTGGCGTTCGGCCACGCGCGCGACACGGTGTGCGCGTTCGTCAACATCGACATGGGCGCGGTCGGCGACTGGGCGGAACGGCGCAACATCGCCTATTCAGGCTACACCGACCTGGCGCAGAAGACCGAGGTATACAACCTCGTGCTCGAATGCGTGGAACGCTGCAACGCCGAGCTGGCGCTCGACCCCGTCCTGAGTCATTCGCAGGTGCGCCGGTTCCTGATCCTGCACAAGGAGCTCGATCCGGACGACGACGAGCTGACGCGCACGCGCAAGGTGCGCCGCGGCTTCATCGCGCAGAAATACGGCGTGCTGATCGAAGCGCTTTATTCGAGCAAGCCCTCGCAGTTCATCGAGACGCAGGTCAAGTTCGAAGACGGGCGCACCGGGATGATCAGTGCCGACCTGCGCATCATGGACGTGAAGGTCTTCGATGCCGCCGCGGGAAAGAGGGCGGCCTGAACAGGGTCATGGGCAAGGTATGAGCGGAAGGAACATCGGCGAACCGATCCTGGTGGTCGAAGACATTTCGCTTTCGTTCGGCGGCGTAAGGGCGCTGCAGAACGTTTCCTTCGACGTGCGCGAGCACGAAATCCGCGCCATCATCGGGCCCAACGGCGCCGGCAAGAGCTCGATGCTGAACGTCGTCAACGGCGTCTACCATCCCCAGGTCGGCACGGTCACGTTCAAGGGAGAGACGCGCCACCATGTCGACCCCCATCATGCCGCCTCGCAGGGCGTCGCGCGCACGTTCCAGAACATCGCGTTGTTCCGCGGCATGACCGTGCTGGACAACATCATGACCGGCCGCAACCTGAAAATGCGGACCAACTTCCTGCAGCAGGCGCTGTGGGTGGGAGCGGCCAAGCGCGAGGAGATGGCGCACCGCCGCAAGGTGGAGGAGGTGATCGATTTTCTCGAGATTCAGCACATCCGCAAGACGCCGGTGGGGCGGCTGCCCTACGGTCTGCAGAAGCGCGTGGAACTCGGGCGCGCGCTTGCCGCGGAGCCCGAGTTGTTCCTGCTCGATGAACCCATGGCCGGAATGAACACCGAGGAAAAGCAGGACATGTGCCGCTTCATCCTCGACGTGAACGATCAGTTCGGCACCACCATCGTCCTGATCGAGCACGACATGGGCGTGGTGATGGACCTGTCCGACCGGGTGGTGGTGCTCGACTACGGCCGCAAGATCGCCGACGGCAAGCCCGACGAGGTGCGCAGCGACCAGGCGGTGATCGACGCCTATCTCGGCGTAGCGCATTGAATTCGAACCGGCCCGGAAACGCATGAACTGGCAATTCTTCCTCGAGGTGCTCGCCGGCGGCCTGCTCGCCGGCGTGATGTATGCGCTGGTGGCGCTCGGGTTCGTGCTGATCTACAAGGCCTCAGGGGTGTTCAACTTCGCCCAGGGCGCCATGGTGTTCTTCGCCGCGCTGACTTTCGTCAGCCTGGTGGAGCGCGGCATGAACTTCTGGATCGCGCTGCTGGCAACGCTCGCGGTGATGATCGGCCTGGGCATCGCGATCGAGCGCGCGGTACTGCGGCCGCTGGTGAATCAGCCGCCGATCACCCTGTTCATGGCGACGATCGGGCTCACGTTCGTGCTGGAAGGCCTGTCGCAACTCATCTGGGGCTCGCAGCCGCACGGACTGGAACTCGGCATCCCGGACGAGCCGATGCAGTGGCTCTCGGAGTCGGCGAACATCAACATCAGCCAGTTCGACCTGTTCGCTGCGTTGGTGGCCGGGATCCTGGTGGCAGTGCTCGCGCTGTTCTTCCAGAAGACGCGCATCGGCCGCGCGCTGCGCGCGGTCGCCGACGACCACCAGGCAGCGCTCGCAGTCGGCATTCCGCTGCGCCAGATCTGGGCCATCGTCTGGGCGGTGGCAGGTTTCGTGGCGCTCGTGGCGGGCCTCATGTGGGGCGCGCGAAACGGCGTGCAGTACGCGCTGACCTTTATCGCGCTGAAGGCGCTGCCGGTGCTGATTCTCGGCGGATTCGAGTCGGTGGCCGGCGCGATCGTCGGCGGGCTGATCATCGGCGCCTCGGAGAAGCTCGCGGAAGTCTATCTCGGGCCGTTCGTCGGCGGCGGACTGGAATCCTGGTTCCCTTACGTGCTGGCGCTGCTGTTTCTGCTGGTGCGGCCGGAAGGCCTGTTCGGCGAGAAGCACATCGATCGGGTTTAGTCTCTTATGACTCGAGTGCTGACACATCAGGCGAAGATTCTGGGTCTAGATACGTCTCCCGATTTCGGGAAGTTGCAACTTCGCAACTTCCCGAAATCGGGAGATCATGAAAGGCAAAGCGAGCCACCGGTGCCGGCTCGGTCGGCCTAGGGGCGGGGGGAACATGCTTTATCGCGAAGCGGGCCAGTTCAAGGCGACCTACGTCGAGGACCAGCAGATCTTTCCGATCCGGCAGGACCGCATCGCCTTCGCGATCCTGCTGGCCGTGGCCTTCCTGGTGGTGCCGCTGGTGGGCAACCAGTATTGGCTTTCCGCGATTCTCACCCCGTTTCTGGTCGCCTCGCTGGCCACCATCGGCCTGAACATCCTGACCGGCTACGCGGGCCAGCTCTCGCTCGGAACGGCGGCCTTCATGGCGGTCGGCGCATTCATGGCTTACAACTTCGAACTGCGCATGCCCTGGATGCCGATCCTCGGGTCGTTCGCGCTCGCCGGCCTGTGCGCCGCAGCGGTGGGGATGGTGTTCGGGTTGCCCAGCCTGCGCATCAAGGGCTTCTATCTGGCGGTCGCGACGCTCGCTTGCCAGTTTTTCGTGTTGTGGGCGCTGCAGCGCATCGGCTGGTTTACCAACTACAGCACCTCCGGCGTGATCACCGCGCAGAAGATCGTGATCCTCGGCTATGCCGTCGTCACGCCGGCCAGCAAGTACCTGCTCACCTTGAGTGTGGTCGCGGTCATGGCGCTGCTGGCAAAGAATCTGATGCGCAGCCAGACCGGGCGCGCCTTCATGGCGGTGCGCGACATGGACGTGGCGGCGGAAGTGATCGGTATCCGCATGATGCGCACCAAGCTGCTCGCCTTTGCGATCAGCTCGTTCTACTGCGGGGTAGCCGGGGCGCTGTACGCGTTCTGCTACCTCGGCACGGTCGAGCCCGAGGCCTTCAACCTCGACATTTCGTTCCGCATCCTGTTCATGGTCATCGTCGGCGGCGTGGGCTCGATCCTCGGGTCGTTCCTGGGCGCCGGGTTCATCACCCTGCTGCCGATCTTCCTCAACCTGGTCTCGGGCTGGATCAGGCATACTTTCGGCGTCGAACTGGATCATGCCATGCTGTCGAACCTGGAACTGATCATTTTCGGCGGACTGATCATATTCTTCCTGATCGTGGAGCCGCTCGGCCTGGCGCGCTTATGGCAGATCGGCAAGGAAAAGCTCCGGCTTTGGCCATTCCCCCATTGACTAGCGGACTTGGGGGCGTCTTTTTTTGCTTTCGGGGACGATTTCGGTATAGTAGGTCGAGTGAGGGTTATAAGCCCCGCGATTCATGGGAAGTCATCACTGAGGAGCTAGGACAATGTTGAAACGAACCAGACAGATGGCATTGGGGGCATTGGCCGGCGCGGCGATGCTGGCGCTTGCGTCCGGACCGTCGTTCGCCCAGAACGAGCAGTTCATCCCGGCGAACGGCTACTGGGTGGGACCTTACGCCCCCGGCGGCTCAGGCTTCTTCGGCGGCGTGATCGACTACTTCCAGATGCTCAATACGCGCGACGGCGGCATCAACGGCGTCAAGCTCACCTGGGAGAAATGCGAGACCGAATACAACAACGCCCGCGGGGTCGAGTGCTACGAGCGCAGCAAGAAGAAGGGCCCGACCGGCGCCACGGTCGTCCACCCGCTGTCCACAGGCATCACCTACTCGCTGATCGAGAAGGGGACGGCGGACAAGATACCGCTGATATCGATGGGTTACGGACGCACCGACGCCGCCGACGGGCGTGTGTTCCCCTATGTGTTTCCGCTGATCACGACTTATTGGAGCCAGAACACGGCCAAGATCAAGTTCATCGGCACGAAAGAAGGCGGGATGGACAAGCTCAAAGGCAAGAAGATCGTGAACATCTATCACGACTCGGCCTACGGCAAGGAGACCATTCCGGTGCTCGACGTCCAGGCGAAGAAGTACGGCTTCACGGTGACGCATATAGCCGTGCCGCATCCTGGCAACGAGCAGCAGGCGCAGTGGCTGCAGGTGCGCCAGATCAAGCCCGACTGGGTGATCCTGCGCGGCTGGGGCGTGATGAATCCCACCGCGCTCAAGGCCGCCGCCAGGGCCGGTTTTCCGCGCAACAAGATCGTCGGCGTGTGGTGGTCGGGAGCCGAAGAGGACGTCATTCCTGCGGGCGACGCGGCCAAGGGCTATATCGCCGCGGGCTTCAACCTTCCGGGCACGAACTTTCCGGTGATGCAGGAAATCCTCAAACAGGTCTACAAGAACGGCAAGGGCGAGATGGAGGACGATTCGCGGATCGGGTCGATCTACCATACGCGCGGCGTGGTCGCCGGGATCATCACCGCCGAGGCGATACGCACGGCGCAGGGCAAGTACGGCAAGAAGCCGATCACCGGCGAACAGATGCGCTGGGGCATCGAGAATCTGAACATCAACGATGCGCGCCTGAAGCAGCTCGGTGCCGTCGGACTGATGCAGGCGCTCAAGGTTTCCTGCATGGACCATGAAGGCGGCGGCGCGGTCAAGTTCCTGCAGTGGAACGGCAAGAAGTGGAACGTGATCACGGACTGGATTGCCTCAGACCAGTCGATCGTGCGTCCCATGATCGAGCAGTCGGCCGCGGCGTACGCGAAGGAGAAGGGCATCACCCCGCGCGACTGTTCGAAAGAGTCCTAAAGGCGGACGCCGACGCGCTACCTTCAGTCGCAGGGTCAAGCGGTGGGCCGGGAGGCCCACCGCCTTCGACCCGGCGGTTCTTTCGCCAGGAGCTGTTCGATCCGTCATGTCCGCTGTCCCGAAGCCTGACACTCAACGCGCATACCTCTCGGTCCAGAACATCGAGGTCATCTACGATCACGTGATCCTGGTGCTGAAGGGTGTTTCGATTTCGGTCGAAAAGGGCAAGATCGTGGCGCTGCTGGGGGCCAACGGCGCCGGCAAGTCGACCACGCTCAAGGCCATTTCGAACCTGCTGCGTGCCGAGCGCGGCGAGGTGACCAAGGGCTCGATCGAGTTCGAAGGCAGGCGCGTGGACCGGCTTACCTGCAACGAACTGGTGCGCCTGGGCGTGTGCCAGGTGATGGAAGGGCGGCATTGCTTCCAGCATCTGACGGTCGAGGAGAACCTGCTCACGGGCGCGTTCACGCGCAAGATCGGTCGTGCCGAACTCAGGCATGACCTGGACAAGGTCTACAGCTACTTTCCACGCCTGAAGGAACGCCGCAACAGCCAGTCCGGCTACACCTCCGGGGGCGAGCAGCAGATGACTGCGCTCGGCCGGGCGCTCATGGCGCAGCCGAGCATGATCCTGCTCGACGAGCCCTCCATGGGCCTCGCGCCGCAGCTGGTCGAGGAGATTTTCGAGATCGTCAGGGACCTCAATCAGAAGGAAGGCGTGTCGTTCCTGCTCGCCGAACAGAACACCATGGTCGCACTGCGCTACGCGGACTACGGCTACATTCTCGAGAACGGCCGCGTGGTGATGGACGGCGAGGCCGCGAGCCTGCGCGAGAACGAGGACGTCAAGGAGTTCTATCTGGGGCTGTCGACGGCCGGCCGCAAGAGCTTTCGCGACACCAAGTTCTACCGCCGGCGCAAGCGCTGGCTGTCCTGAAGCGCGGGTCGTCCCGACATGCCGGAGTACTACGACGCGCTGGAGACCCGCGATCCGCAGGAGCGCGAACGCGCGCTCATGGCGGCGCTGCCCGGGCAGCTGGCGCACGCGAAGAGGAATGCGCCCGCATACGCGACGATTCTCGCCGGCGTAGATCCCCGCGACATCACGTCGCGCAATGCCCTGGCGCAGCTTCCGGTCACCCGCAAGTCGGAGTTGAAGGCGCTGCAGCTCGCCGCGCCGCCTTTCGGGGGCCTCGCGGCGACCGCGCCCGGGCGGCTCGCGAGACTTTTCATCTCTCCGGGCCCGATCTACGATCCGGAGGGCGTGCGCAAGGACTGGTGGCGCATGGCGCGGCCGATGTACGCCGCCGGCATACGCGCGGGCGATATCGTGCAGAACTGCTTTTCCTACCATTTCACGCCCGCCGCATCGATGATGGAGGGCGGGGCGCTCGCGCTGGGCTGCGCGGTGATTCCGGCGGGAACCGGCCAGACCGAGATACAGGTCCAGTGCATGGCTGAACTCAGACCCTCAGCGTATGTCGGCACCCCGTCATTCCTCAAGATCATCCTCGAGAAGGCGGCCGAGACCGGTGCCGACATCTCGAGCGTGGAGAGGGCCGTGGTCGGCGCCGAGGCGTTGCCGCCGTCGCTCAGGAAGTGGCTGCGCGAGCACGGCGTTCCCAGGGTCCAGCAGATCTACGCCAGCGCGGACCTGGGCAATATCGCCTACGAGAGCGAAACGCTCGAGGGCATGATCATAGACGAGGAACTCATCGTCGAGATTCTGCGGCCCGGTACCGGCGACCCGGTGGCAGAGGGCGAGGTCGGGGAAGTCGTCGTGACCACGCTCAACAGCGATTATCCCCTGGTGCGTTTCGCGACCGGCGATCTGTCGGCGGTGCTGCCTGGCATCAGCCCCTGCGGACGCACCAACATGCGCATCCGCGGCTGGCTGGGACGCGCCGATCAGACCATGAAAGTAAAGGGGATGTTCGTGCATCCGTCGCAGGTCGCCGACGTCGTGAAGCGGCACAAGGAAATCCTCAAGGCGCGCCTCATCGTCGACAACCCCGGCGGCCAGGACCGCATGACCCTGCACTGCGAAGTGAGGGAGGGAACACCGGCCGGGCTCGTGCAGGCAATCGCCGAAAGCCTGCGCGACGTGACCAAGCTGCGCGGCGAAGTCGTGTTGCGCAAGCCCGGCGAACTGCCGAACGACGGCAAGGTCATCGAGGACGCGAAGAAGTACGACTGACGCCCAAGCGGCTGTGGGCTCGTCGCCTGGCGCGGCATCTTGCCCTCGACGCACCGCCGGACCCGCTCACGGACAACCATGCGAGAAAAACCACTCCACGGAATTCGAGTCCTCGATCTCACGCGGCTGCTCCCCGGCCCCCTGGCGACCATGCATCTGGCCGACATGGGCGCCGACGTGATCAAGATCGAGGATACGGGTGCGGGCGACTACGCGCGCACGCTGATGGGTGCCGGCAGCGGGGGCATGAGCGAGTACTTCCGCGTCCTCAACCGGAACAAGCGTGGACTGCGGCTGGACCTGAAGCAGGCCGGCGGCCGGGAGGTCTTCCTGCGACTGGCCAAGCGCGCCGATATCATCGTCGAAGGCTTCCGCCCCGGGGTCGTGAAGAAGCTCGGCGTCGACTACGATGCGGTGGCGGCGGTCAACCCGCGCATCGTCTACTGTGCTATCACCGGTTACGGCCAGAACGGGCCGTACGCGATGCGAGCCGGCCACGACATCAACTATATCGGCTATGCCGGCGTGCTGGACCAGATCGGCCCGGGCGACGGCCCGCCGGTGGTGCCGAATTTCCAGATCGCCGACCTGCTCGGCGGCACGCTTACCGCCGTCATGGGCATACTCGCCGCGCTGGTGGACGCGCGCGCGCACGGCCATGGGCGTTACGTCGACGTGGCCATGACGGACGCGGTACTCGCACACGCGGTGATGCCGCTGGTGGCCCTGCTCGAACAGGGTCGTCCCCCCGCGCGCGCCTCGCAGCGGCTCTCGGGCGGATTGCCCTGCTACAACGTGTATGCGACCGGCGACGGCCGCTACATGGCGGTGGGAGCACTGGAGCCCAAGTTCTGGCACGCGCTGTGCGAGGCACTCGAGTGCCCGGAGCTCAAATCGCAGCACTACGTTTTCGGCAGTCGCGGGACGCCGGCCAAACAACGGCTCGCCGCCATTTTCGCCTCGCAGACGCAGGCCCACTGGACCGAGAAGCTGGCGCACCTGGAAGCCTGCGTCTCGCCCGCGCTCACCATCGAGGAGGCGCTCACGAACGAGCAGTTTCGCGCCCGTGGCATGGTGGTGGATGAAAACGGCGCGCCGCAGGTCGCGTTTCCCGTGAAGTTCTCGGATTTCGAATTCGGGATCGAGCGGCCGGCACCGCAGGCAGGCGAGCACAGCGATGAGGTGCTGCGGGAGGCGGGCTACACGGATGCACAGATCGCAGCGTTGCGCGAGCGGCAGGTAATCTAAGGGCCGCTGGGTTCATCTTCTGGTCTCCTTCTTTGGTTGAGAAAGCCACCAGAGGTTAATCCACGCGGCCCTTACATAGAATCTATCCTTCGGCGCGCTGCGGTTTACATGAAAAGCGATTACGACGGGGTGAGGCAGGGAACGGCTTGGCGGCTGTGGCGGCGGTAGATGCGAAAGTCCGTATCGGTGGTGAGCACAAGCGGGTCGTTAAACGTCTCCGTCATGCGCACCAGGCAGGCATCGGCCAGGCTCATCGGAGTGTCGGAATATTTCTCGATGAGTTTCAGCGTCCGTTCAAGGTCCCGGTTGAGGTCGAAGGCGGACACTACGGCGCGGCGTTGGAGAAGCGCGGACAGTGCCAGTCCGCCATGGGCACCCAGCAGGTGGAAGGTTTCGGACAGCACGGCCTCGCACGTGCTCCAAGGGGGCGGGAAATGCTGCGACTCGACGACCGCCCATTCGTGGTTACCGTCGCGGCG
>Ga0209641_10005540_pt1 | contig 10330 bp, 8 predicted proteins | sample RifCSP16_1_FD_184022 | JGI IMG/M metagenome (GOLD analysis project Ga0209641, IMG submission 184022) | Soil microbial communities from Rifle, Colorado - Rifle CSP2_sed 16_1 (SPAdes) (version 2) | ecosystem: Environmental > Terrestrial > Deep subsurface > Rock core/Sediment | place: Rifle...
CGACCCTTTATTCTCGCTCGGAATATTACTGTTGCCAAAATACTTGGATGGCGCAGGATGATCCGGTGGAAAAGGCGTATCGATTTTACGTGGCGGCCCGCCAATCTTTTGGGGGGCATTTCGATCACGGATGGGGATACAACGTGGCGACTTCTATGCGCGGGATGGCGGCGGTAAACGCCCAATGGAATTCTATCGCGGTCATGTTGCCGGAGCTACACCGTCGGCTTGCGGGGGTACAAATAAAATGCGAGGATTGGCGACAGATACTCGGAGCGCACGATTTGCCGGACAGCCTCGCTTATCTCGATCCCCCGTACGTTTTAGATACTCGCAAAGGCGGCGGGTACGAGCACGAACTGACGGATGGCGATCATCGAGATTTGGTTGAGGCGATGTTGCGATATTCGGGGATGATGGTTTTATCTGGATACGAGAGCTCGATATACGCCCCCCTGCTGGACGCAGGCTGGACGATCCGTCGTTACAACACGGCGTGTTTTGTGGTTGGCCGGACTAGGTTTACTAAAATACAGGGCGCGGGCGCGGCCATTAAAATGCAACCTAGAGTGGAGTGTGTTTATAGCAATCCGGCGGCCAACGAAAACAAGAGGCAGTTAAGTCTTTTCGGAGAGGCGACGACATGAGATTGACGCAGGAAGCAATTGGGGTAATTCGCGACCGCGTGGATATACTGGCCGTTATCGGAGAATACGTGCCGCTTAAAAAATCCGGCCAAAACTGGACGGGTCTTTGCCCGTTCCATGCGGATAAAAATACGCCGTCGTTTTCCGTGAACCCCGAAAAGAAAGTGTTTTATTGTTTCGGTTGTGGCAAAGGCGGAGATGTTTTTAGGTTTTTACAGGACAAGGAAAGTAAGTCTTTCCCGGAAGCGGTCGAGTTGCTTGGACGTCGGCTTGGGCTCGATGTCAACAATCGCGACGACCGGAGCGGGATCGAGATCTCGGCCATCCGCAATCGATTGCGTAAGGTTGCGCATTGGTCGGAGCATAAGGCGACGACCGAGGAGGAGTTGGATTATTCGATGGTGTATTGGGAAGCCGTTGCCGCGCCGTTGTTGACTGGTGCTTCAAAGTATCTAATCGAACGCGGGGTTACCATCGAGACGATAAAAGAGTGGAAGATCGGGCGTACGCGTTCCGTGGTTAGCGGATGGAGTTTTGGGATGCCGTGGAGCTATGCGCCGACATTTATCGGGGATTCTAGACGGGCTGTTTTCACGATCCGAGATAGGCGGGGGAAGCTGGTCGGTCTGAGTGGACGGCGGATTGCCGACCATGGGCCGAAGTATTTTCATTGGCCGGGCTTTAAGCGGAACCGCCATTTATACGGGGCAGACAAGGTCGATCCGGCGAAGGATCATTTGATCGTGGTGGAGGGGTTTATCGATGTTCTAGTTTTGTGGCAGTTGGGCTTTAATGTGGTCGGTATAATGGGGAGCAAAATATCCGAGCTCCATATAAAGCTTCTAATATCCCTGTTGCCACGCGGCGGGCGGATGTATCCGATGTTCGATGGCGACGAGGCCGGACGGTTGGCGACCGCGAGGCTGATCGAGGACATGCGCCATCGAGTGCCGTTGTACTCCATAATGCTGGGCGATCATGTCGACCCAAAGATGATGGCCGCCGATGATATAAGAAAATCGATGGAATTGGCGAAATTATCCTGAGAGGGCTTGACAAGGCGAAGAATAGATGCTAATCTCTCAATTGTCAACGAGGAGCTAAAAGTGAAACAGATATCACTAATAAAGCCCCAAATACAAGACAAAAGGAGAACAAAGATGCAAAGGCTGATGGAGACGATTGCGGCGAACGACAAAGGCAAGTTCGATCTTATAACCCCCCTGCAGGCGCTCGAATTTACCGACGAGGGTATGGCAACTCCGACTCTTGTCGACCGCGAACACGAGCGGCATTTTGAGCTCGACGAGTGGGCATACGGTCAGGTGTGTTTCCGGCTCGGTATGCCGAGCGGTTACATGAAGAAGCTTCCCCTCGACCTGCAAGTTCCACATTTTCAACATTGGCTCGGAACGACGATCAACGCGGACGAGAAGAGCCGCGAGGTTTTGCTCCGCGCCCGCGAGAACGACGGCGGACGACCGAACACGCTCCGCGCCTTTTTGAGCGGCAAGTACGGCATCCTCGACAACAAGGACGCGGTGCAGATGCTTTACGACGTGGCGAAGGACGTCGACTGGAAATGGCATGTGCAGACCGCGCACCTTTCCGACCGGAGCATGGTCGCCAGACTCGTGTTTGGGGATCGCAAGTTGCTTGCCACGAAGGACGATCTGATGCCCGGTCTTGTATTGAGCAACAGCGAGGTCGGAGCGCTACAGGTTACCATCGGCATGATGGTTTACCGCCTCGCCTGCACGAACGGCATGATCGTCGGCGAGAGCATCTGGGAGGTCAAGCGCAAGCACATCGGCGGCGCGGACGGCCAGTTCGCCGAGCGGATCAAGACACTTCTCGGCGAGGTGCCGAACGCGGTGGTTCGCATGGAGGGGATAGTTAGCATCGCCGAAAAGAAGATGATCGCCGAATCGTACATGGCGAAGCTCGAAGCTCGGACATCGAAAAAGTTCATGGAGGTCGTTGCCAGCACGGTCGCAAGCGAATACGGCGGACAGAATACCCACTGGGCGCTGGCGAACGCGATATCGCGCCGGAGTCAGGATTCGGTTTCCGCCGAGAAACGCCTCGATTACGACGAACTCGCAGGGGAAGTTCTACTGAAGGCCGCCGCCTAACGGTAGAAACAATGAAGCTAACGGCTCAAATAAAACTAACGCCTACCACAGAACAAGGCCAAGCCTTAAGGCGTACAATGAATTGCGTCAACGAGGCTTGCGCCTATGTTTCCGGTGTCGCTTTTACGACTAAAACGTATGGCCAGTTTGCGTTACAAAAAGCGGTTTATCTGGACGTTAAATCCAAGTTTGGATTAACCGCGCAAGCGGCGGTACATGCGATAAAAAAGGTCGTCGATTCTTACAAGAAAAATAAGGATACTTTGCACAAGTTTTATTCGCGTGGAGCTATTACTTACGATGACCGCATATTGAGTTGGAAACCCGACCAATCGCAAATATCCATTTGGACGCTAGAAGGTCGTCAACGAATATCGTTTGTATGCGGTGAAAAGCAACGAGAATTGTTGAAAAACAGGCAGGGCGAATCCGATCTGGTCGAAATAGACCGCAACTTTTATCTGCTCGTAACGTGTAATATGGAAGAACCCGATCCTCGAAAGATCGGGGACTATATCGGGATAGATTTGGGTATAGTTGATATCGCCACCACGTCGGACGGTAAAAAGATGTCTGGCGCCAAAGTAAAGAAATTACGAAAGCGGCACAACCAACTTCGTAAAAAGTTGCAATCGAAAGGAACCAAGTCGGCTCATCGTTTGTTGAAAAAGCGCAAGCGCAAAGAATCTAGGTTTGCGCGAGATACCAACCATTGCATTAGCAAAGAGATAGTGGCTGTGGCTGAACGCACCTTGCGAGGAATAGCTATCGAAGACCTCAAGCATATTCGCGCAAGGCTAAGGGTTGAAAAGCCCCAGAGAGTCATGTTGTCTAGCTGGTCGTTTGGGCAATTGAGGAGTTTTATCGAATACAAGGCGAGGGGAGCGGGTATCCCTATTGTATTGGTAAATCCCGCTTATACGTCCCAATCGTGTCCTCAATGCGGAAATGTATCTAAGCGCAACCGTAAAACGCAATCTAAATTTAGCTGTAATGTTTGCGAGTTCTCTGGCAACGCGGATGTTATAGCGGCGAAGAACATTCGCATGGCCGCAGTCAACCGGCCAGACGCGGTGAGCCGTGTGGCTTAATTGCAAGCCCCTACTTTAGGTGGGGGTGAGATTGACTATGCCCGCGTAGCGGGACACAAAAGGGCGTAGCCCTAAATATTGCCGTTGGCAAGGAGGAAGACCTAGATGAGCAAAGAGTATTGAATTGTAATTAACTGTATTCGTTCCGCCTATTTAATTTTGGGTTATTGACCGTGAGAACCAAGCGGTTATGAAGACCCTGAAAAATGAGCGGATTGAAACCTATTAATTCTAGCGTGGGCTACACGCGAAGTGACGCCTGCGGAGAGCGCAGGGGCGCTCGTAGAAACAGGAACTAACGGTGCGTACTTGTACGCACAAGAAAGGTAGCAGGAAACAAGAATGCCAAAAGAGTGGTGGCAGGAAGGTATCGACGAGGACGCTATCGACGATGCCGAAAAACAGAATGCTCGAAGGTTCGGACCGGGTCGCTTCTGGATGGAAGCCAAAACGAGGCGGGAGATAATTTTCGTCGACGATGGGGGAGTGTCGTTCTGGGAGCACCAGTACTACGCGAACGGGCATTTCCGCAATTACACGCCGTGCCTGTTGAAAAACAAGAAGATGGACGAGGATCAGTGTCCGCTTTGCGCGGCGGGGAACCATCCGTATTTCGTCGGCCATTTTTCCGTGGTCGATCTCAACGAGTGGAAGGACAAAAAGGGGGTCGTCCACAAGAACGAGGTTAAGTTGTACTCGGCAAAGACCGACGTACTGCGGAAAATTCAGCGCCGCAAGGCGAAGAAGGTTTCTCTCGTCGGTATCAAGTTCGAGGTTTCTCGCGGCGGGAAGCAGGACTTCTCGACGGGGTCGGACTTCGATATCGTCGAGGAAAATGTCAATATCGCCAAGCTGTATCCGGAGGCGAAGCCCATCGACTACAAGAGCACCATACTCGTGCCGATGTCTGTCGCAGATATGACGGCTATCGTAAAGGCGGGCGGCGGAAACCGCAACGCGGGCGGCGGCGGTTCTCGTTCGGGCGGCGGCGACGACGAGGACGAGGCGCAGTTCTAGATGAGGGTCGAAGTAGACGGACTGGCATGGTTGCCTCTTGATCGGTTAAGCACGGATCAGGCGAAGCGGCTAGAGGCCGAGTTGACCATTACTCCTCGCTCGTATGCCGAGCAAGAAGAGGAGCCACAGCCCGTCCGTCTATTTCAGTATCGTGGCGATCCGCCGACGCACATTGGCGTTCCCCGCGAGTATTTTTTCGGCAATCGGCGACTAGACCACGAGATCGTATGGAAGGTATCCGATGGCGAACCCGCGTCGTTTCGTTCTCGCGAGGGCGAGATGGTGTCTGTAGACGGGGGCAAGCCGATCCTGTTTAAACTCAAGCCGGAGCAAGATCAGATTTCCGGCGAGATTGCTTCTTATCTGCGGAACGGTGGAACAGGCGCAATCGTGCAGGCCGCAGTGGGTTGGGGTAAAAGCACGGCACTTATCGAAATTGCCCGACGGCTGGGCAGGAAAACGCTAATTTTAACCCACAAAGAGCCGTTGCTTGTTCAGTGGAAACGTCGCGTGGAGCAGTTTTTCAAGGGCACAACGGTCGGGCGAATTCAGCAGGACGTGTGCGACGTCGAGGGGCATGATATCGTGGTTGGCATGGTGCAATCGATTGCCTTGCGCGAATACCCGCCGGAAGTATATAGTATGTTTGGAACGATTCTTATCGATGAGGTTCATAGAATGGGGGCGCCACTTTTTTCGCGGGCTTGCCCTAAATTTAAAGCTCGCTGGAGAATCGGTTGCACTGCTACACCACGTCGCAAAGATGGTACAGAGGATGTGTTCTTTTGGCATATCGGCAAAATCAAAGCGATTGCCAAACAGAAAACTCTCATCCCCGATATCCGGACGGTGCCAACGGAATTTAGGATAATGCGTACGCCGGATTTCAACCCCGCTCTCGCCAAGAGCTGGTTGGTGTTGAGGTTTATGGTTAACAACTCCGAACGGAACGCGCTGATCTTGCGAGAGATAATGGGGGCGGCGAAGGCCGGACGCAAGATACTCGTGTTGGGTGACCGCGTTTTACATTTACAGGAATTAAAGGATGGCTTTGAAGAGTATTGCAGGCAGGACAAGCTTCGTCTGACCGCGAGTTTATATGTTCGTGGACGGCAAGAGAAGGGCGTAGATGAACGGGGCAAGCGTTTTGTTAAAACTTTTAATCAGTCGCAGGCCGATCTCGAAAAGGCGGCGGGGGCGAATGTTTTATTCGGGACTTGGAGCATAGCATGTATTCCGCTGACGCAACCTCTTATCAATTATCGCAAGGGAACGGAATATTTTATCGATCAATGTGCTCCCAACGGCGAGGAAAGTGTTTTAACAATGAAGCAAGGAGGCGTTGCGACGGAGGTTTTACCGGCGAAATATCAGGCTACCGGATTAAAAAAATGCGTTAAAGTTTCTACTTCGAATTATTCTTTTATGGTATCTGTTGATCATAAAGTTCTTACTCAGCGGGGCTGGGTTGGTGCGGCAAGCATAACGCCAAAAGATTATCTTGTTATTCCACGAAAAGTACAAGTAAATGAAATTGCCCCAGAGTTGACCGAGTCCGAGAGCTGGATGGTCGGCGCGTTGTTAGGGGATGGTTGTCTATCGCAAGCCAAAAAAGGATTGCTGGGATTTGTATCGGCGGATAAATGCCTTGTCGAAAAAATGGGACGAGTTTTACATAAGTACAATATGGGAATTTACGAGACGTGCAAATATCATTATAAGATTATTGGACATGGGCGGCATGGGCGAGGCAATAAATCACCATTACGTACGCTGGTCGAGAAATATGGGATGGATGTAATTGCCCCGCAGAAAAAAATTCCCGATCATTTTTTGCTATGGCCAGAGTCGCACATCCGGGCAATTTTGATCGGTCTTATAGATACGGATGGAGGTATTTGTACGCGACGAGGCGAATTGTCGTTTTCGTCGACGAGCATACAATTGGCGCGTCAATTTAAGTATTTATTATGGAGGCTTGGTTTTTATGGCGTTATGCGAGAAAGTCGCGGACGAAGTCGGGGCGACGGGCGACGGTATCGTACAATACATAGAGTTTGCATGGATGCGGGGCAGACGTTGCGGTTAGTTGGTATGTTGCCCGATATGCTCAAACGGAAGGCGGAGAAAACAAAGCCAATCAGGAAAACGGCATCGAGCGATATGATCCCTGCCTATTTCGTCAAAGTTATAAAAGCGGAGCTGAAGCGACGGGGAATATTGCATACCGATGTGTATCAATTTTTGAAGATGCGCGGACATGGAATGTGGAAGTTTCAGTCTGGCGATTCGCTCAATGCGGCTTCCGTAAAGTTGCTATTGGACGGTTTTAATCTGGATTTGCCCGATGTTGCCGATGCGCTTGATTATATCTGGATACCAGTAAAAAATGTGCGGGAAGTCGGCGAGATGGAGGTCGCCGATGTGATGGTGCCCGTGACTCATAATTTATTATTGGGCGAGTTTGTTGTCCACAATTCCGAAGGACTCGATATTCCGGAGTTAGATTGTTTGGTAATGGTAACGCCTCACTCCGATGTCGAGCAGGCTATCGGCAGAATTTGCCGCATTCTCGAAGGGAAAAAACATCCGATAGTGTCGGACATAGTCGATCCCTACGTGCCGTGGGCGCTCAAGTTGCGGCTGTGGCGGGAAAAACATTACGCCAAGATCGGCGCTAAATTTAAACCGATTGAAAATATAATCCCCGATGTGATGAGGAGGCTCAATTGACGAAGATAAAAACAGAAATTCAACGCGATTATCAGCGCGATTATTATCAGGCGAATAGAGAGGCGCTTCTCGCCAAGAGGCGGGAGCGTTACAATAACGATCCCGAATATCGCGCCAAGATTCTCGCGACGACGAGGAAGCATGGCAATGGCGATGAGGTGGTTGCGACTAGAGGCCGCCCTCTTCGTCAACGATTGCCAAAACGAATGACCATTGGCGGCAAGCCGGTGTGGATGTACGGAATATATTTCTTGGCACAGAAGACGGGTCGGAGTTTGCCAACCATTAATTCTTGGGAGCACAAGGGCATCTTGCCTCGTACTCCCTACGTGTCGGATGGAGGCCACCGGATGTATACCGCCGAGCAGATCGAGGCCGTGGCTAAAGTTGTTGGTACACGCCGGATGGCGCGGTTGCCGAATCGCGATAATGATTTATACGATGAGGTTGCCGTTATGTGGCGCAAGTTGGGGATCAAAATACCAGAACGTGGAGGCCGGAAAAATGGGAACGGAAAAAAAGGAACCGGGCGAAAATAGAACCCCGATTGTTTTGCCGGGGGGCGATAAGCGCAAGCCTCGCCGCAAGAAGAAGCCGGTCGTCCCGGAGCTGGACGACGAACAGTCCGCGCAGGTCGTAAAGGATACCATTGCTATTGTGCGGACGAAGTATCCGTCCGGCATCGCGGACGAGAAAGAGCAACGGATGGGGGTGCGGGTGTTTATCACCAAGCCCGCCACGTTGCATTTGGAGTACGAGCGGACATTCCATCTTGGCGGCCATTCGTACGCCAAGATAAGTGTCGGGATTTTTGAGCCACATTACGCGGAGGAGCGCGAGGCGGCGTTCGAGAGCGCCCAGAAGTTCTTGGAAGCCAAAATGAAAGCGGAAGCGATAGGGCTGGATAAGTACATAAAGGAACGTGACGCAAAACTCAAGGGCGGCGATAAACTGGATGGCGATGATGTTTCGCCCGCGCAATAAGGAGAATTAATGGCCAAAGATAAAGAGAAGGAAAAGGCGGAGCCGGAAGGCGAAAGCGAACCAATAGTCGCAGAGGAAGGCGAGGACGCTCGCGATGTCGTTTTCAGGGAATTTTTCCAGAAGGTCAACAAGGAGTACGGCAAGGGCACGATCCAGACGGCGGATAAGTCGTTGTTTGTAGACGTTCCCCGCATTCCGACGGGCGTGTTCGCGCTCGACTTCGCGCTCGGCGGGGGAGTTCCGGCGGGGCGGATAACCCTGCTTTACGGTCACAAGTCGTCCTCCAAGTCGACGACCGCCCTGCGCGTGGTCGGCGAGTCGCAGAAGTTGTGCTCTAGTTGTTTTAAGCGCTTGGAGAGCGAGGACAAGGACGGTAAATGTTCTTGCAAGAAACCTCGTCGGTTTAAGGCCGCATGGATTGATGCGGAGGGTTGCTTCGAGCACTCGTGGGCGAAGAATATCGGCGTGGAATTGCGGCATGTAGCCCTTGCCCGCCCCGAATATGCGGAGCAGGCCATAGATATCGTCGAGGGGCTATTGCGCGGGGGGGCATGTGATCTGGTTGTCATCGACTCGATAGCGGCGATGGCTCCGTCGGAAGAGCTGGAAAAATCCTCCGAAAAAGATCAGGTTGGCCTGCAGGCGAGGAAAACCAACAAGGGTATTCGCAAGTGGATATCCGCCATGAACTACAGTGGGCGCGAATATGGCCGTACCCCTACGCTGATTATGATCAACCAGATTCGAATGAAGATCGGAATTATGTTCGGCAACCCAGAAACAATTCCTGGCGGCCTTTTCCAAGAGTATGGCGCGTCCGTGATCGTTAAGACGTGGTCGAAAAAGGCGGAGATCGACGACGAAACGGGCAAGCCGATATCGTCGATTATGTGCTTTACGGTAACCCGCAATAAAGTTTCGACCCCCCACATATCCGGCGAGTACGTTATGGTAGAGTCGCAGACGGACTGCAAGCGGGCGGGGCAGGTGGCCGACGAGGAATACCTCGTGAAGCTCGCGTTGAAGTACGGCATCGTCAAGAAGGAGAGCTCGAAGGAGTTTATTCTCGATGGCGTATCGTTTATGGCGGAATCGCAGGTGGTGAAATTCCTAATGGAAAACGCCGACGAGTGCGACAAGCTCAAAAAGCAACTCATGAAAATCCTTACGGAGATATGAGTTGAGCATGATTTTGTCTCACAAAATACGCCTTGACCCGACCGACGAACAAGTCGCTTACTTTAAGCGAGCTTGTGGTACGGCTCGTTTTGTTTGGAACTGGGCGTTAGAGCGCTGGAACGCCGAGTATGCCGAGGGCAAAAAGCCCAACGGAAATGTCATACGCAAAGCGTTTAATGCCGTATATAAGGTTGAATATCCTTGGGTAAGCGAAGCCCATAGGGATTGTCATTCCCAACCGTTTGCTAATTTACAGAAAGCGTTTCTGCGTTTTTACAAGCATCAAGCCAAGCATCCGGTGTTTCATAAGCGGGGACGCAAAGACAGTTTTTATGTGGCCAACGACAAATTAACGGTCAAGGGTAAGCGAGTCAAGCTACCCGTAATCGGCTGGGTAAAAATGCGAGAACAGCTACGTTTCAATGGTTCGATCCAAAGTGCCACTGTAAGCCGAACGGCCAACAAGTGGTTCGTATCCGTTCAAGTCGAAATGGGCAAATACCGCAAACAACGTCTGGCCGACAACAGGGTTGGCATAGACTTG
>Ga0209641_10005541_pt1 | contig 10329 bp, 8 predicted proteins | sample RifCSP16_1_FD_184022 | JGI IMG/M metagenome (GOLD analysis project Ga0209641, IMG submission 184022) | Soil microbial communities from Rifle, Colorado - Rifle CSP2_sed 16_1 (SPAdes) (version 2) | ecosystem: Environmental > Terrestrial > Deep subsurface > Rock core/Sediment | place: Rifle...
GCTCATGGCCTCGCGGCGAGGGCGCCGTTCGCCTGCGACGACCTCGGGTACGACGACGGCCGCGCCGCCTCGCTCCCCAGAGGTGCGTTTCCAGGGCTCGGGACCGCCACCGAGCTCCCGGGCCCGTCATCGCTGCTCGGGATCGCGATCCCGCCACCCCGACCACCCGCCGGCCCAGGGCCGACTACGGGCCGACCACCCCCCGACCGCGCTCTCTCCTGCACCGACCACCCCCTCGAAAAGGCCGACCACCTTCCATCGTCGTAGCCGCATCCGCCCAGCTTCTCGACGTCGATGAGCCCGGTGAGGAAGGGTGCGCCGTCCTTCCCCTTGCCGTCGTACACGAGCTCGTACTGGACGCTCTGGCCCCGGCCGCCCGCGTGCGCGATCACGTACTCGAGCTCCTCCAGCCGCCCGAGGTGGACCTTGAGCTGGGTGTGTCCGAGGCCGGTCCGCTCGCGCACCGCGCGCCTGGTGAAGCGGTAGGCGCTCTGCTCGACGCCCTCCCGCGCGCACCCCTCGGACACCATCTCGTCGAGCGCGAGGAGAGCCCGCCGCGTCTGCGGCGGCAGCTCGTCCAGGCTTCGCCCGAGGACCTGGTGGGCGAGGACGTTCGCGAGCGCCAGGTCCTCGAGCGTCACCTCCACGTACTCCACCGCCTGTCCGCGGTGGCTCACCGTCTTCACCGGGCGCTGGTGCTGGTGGAGGAGCGCGATGGTCCGGATGAGCGTCAGGTACTTCACGTGGTCGCGGCGGGTCCGGGTCCGGTCGTCCTGGAAGGTGAGCTCCCTGGCGTAGGGGTTCGCGACGAGGAGCGGCCGGATGAGCCGCTGCGCGTTCCGGTGGAGCGCCAGGACCGCCTCCCGCTCCCGCCGGGCGAGGAGCCCTTCCAGCGTCTGTCGCTCCCGCTGAAGCCGGTGGATCGCCTTCGTCTGCTCCCGGTCCTCGTCCACGGTGAGCACGAGGCAGCGGTTCAAGAGCTCCTCGTCGAGCTCGATCGCCGTGGTGGTGAGGAAGATCATCACCGGGCCCTCCACCCGGTACTCGTGGGTGACGAGCCTGCCGGTGGTGGGGTCCTTCCCGGTCGAGGCGATCGAGAGCTCCCCCTCGCTCTGGAGCAGCTTCAGGGCGTAGCTCGCCCGGCTCGCCCCCTCCTCCTCCACGATGGCGAGGATCTTCTGCTTGAGATCGGTCTCGCCCATGTAGAAGAGCGACTGGCCCGTCATGGCCGAGTACTTCACCCGCTCCTCCTCCGGCATGAGCGAGAGGACCGCCTCCATGAGCGAGCTCTTCCCCGCGGCCGAGCTCGACTGGATGATGACGGCCAGGGGCTCCTCGAGCTTGCGGCTCGTGGCGGCCAGGTAGCCGACCAGCTTGTTCACCTCCTCGCCGATGACGCCGCACCGCTCGAAGTCCTCCAGGATGCGCTCCACGAGCCGCGGATCGCGGAGGAGCTCCAGCGCCGCCGCCCGCTCCTCGTCGCCGATCTCGACCGCCTTCTCCTTCGGCTCGAGGGCTCTGCGGATCTGCTCCTCCTGCAGCGCCTCGAGCTTCTGGAGCACCTTCCCCAGGTCGCTCCGCACCACCTCCTCGCTCACCCCGAGCTCGTGCGCCGCCTGCTTCAGGAAGGCCGCGCGCTGCCGGGCCGAGTAGAGGTCGACGGTGTCGACGTGGAACCCGCCGCCCGGGGCGCCCTCCCTCGACGCGAGCAGGTTCACCCGCAGGGTGTCGTAGCTCATGTTCTTCGCGAGCCCGCGCACCCGGTACCGCCGATCCCCAAGCCGGAGGTTCACCTCCTCCTCCTTCACCTCCGCGGCGATCTCCGCCGCCCTCGGCGCCGGCGGCTCGGGCGAGGCGGTCACCTCGATCGGTTCCACCGCCGGCGCCGGCGAGGGCTCCGGGGGCGGCTCGCTCGCCACCGCCGCCTCGCTCGCGGCGACGGGCATCGTCGGGGCGGCGGCCTCGGCGGCTGAAGGGGAGAGGGGGACGGGGTCGGCGAGCTTTTCCGGCCCGGGCTCGCTCGGCGTGACCGGCTCCGCCGGCATGGCGGCCTCGTGCTCCACCGGCAGCTCCGCCTCGAGCGGCTTCTGCCCCTTGCCCATCCAGACCGCTTGCCGGAGCAGGAGCCCCAGGCTCTTCGCCGCCGGCTGCACCTTCTGCGCGTACTCGTTCGCGTCCATGCCCCGCGGGAAGAGCACCCGGTAGCAGTCCATCCCCTCGGCGATGAGCTTCTTCGCGAGCTCCTCCGCCGCCCGGTCCCCGGCCTCGTCGCGGTCGTACGCGATGAGCACGAGCCGCGTCCCGTGGCGCTTCATCGCCTCGAGGTGGTCCCTCGTGAAACCCTCCACCCCGTAGCTCGCGGTGACGTACCGGTACCCGGCGCACCAGAAGGTGAGGGCGTCGATGAGCGCCTCGCACAGGATCACCGTCTTCGACGCCTGGAGCGCCTGCCAGTTCCACACGCCGCGGTGTGGGCCGGGCAGGTACAGGTGCAGCGGCGTCCCCTCCCGGAGCCGCGGCGTCACCTTCCGGCCGTACAGCTCCGCCACCTGGCCCTGCTCGTCGAAGACCGGGACGACGAGCGAGCCCGCGAAATGCTCGTGCCCGCTCTCGCGCAGGATCCCGAGCCGCGTGAGCCGGCCCCGCAGCTCGTCCCCCGCCTTCCGGTTCTTCTCCGGGAGCCGGTACCCGAGCGTCCGGTTGGCGAAGCCGAGCCGGAAGCGCTCCGCCATCTCCGACGACCTGAGCCCGCGCCCCTCCAGATACTGGAGCGCCTCCGGGCACTGCTTCAGCTGCTCGTGGTAGTAGGCCACCACCTGCGACAGCGCCGCCCGGTCGTCCGCGTCCGGCCCGAGCGGCGGCGGCAGCTTCTTCACCGTCGACTGCTTCACCGCCTTCGCGGGGCCCACCGGCACCTGTGCCCGGAGCAGCTCCACCGCGTGCCGGAACGAGACCCCCTCCGCCTTCATCACCCAGTCGATGGCCGAGCCGCCCTGCTGGCAGGCCCCGAGGCAATGCCAGAGGTTCTTCTCCGGGGTGATCACCAGGGACGGCGTCTCGTCGTCGTGAAAGGGGCAGCGCCCGACCAGGTCCGCCCCCTGCCGCCTGAGCGTCACCCCCGCTGCCTCGGCCAGCTGCGTGACCGGGACCTCTCTCTTCAGCCGCTCGACCTCCTCTTGCGGGATGCGCGCCATCGGGCCTCCCTCCGAAAACCTGTCAAGCCGAAAACGGTACCTGGAAGCGACGTCGCCTCCTATACGAGTTTCGTATATACGGGTCAAGCAATTCTCGGAGGGGCCTTACGATGACGGGCGATGACCGGTCGAAAGAGGAGAGCAGTGATCCCCGTTGAAGCCACCGAGGCTGAGCCCTTCGGCCAGCGCCTGTCCCGCCTGCGCAAGGCCCGCGGCTTCACCCAGACGGAGCTCGGCGAGATCCTCGGCGTCTCTCAGCGCGTCATCACCTACTACGAGCGCGAGAGTGGCAAGCCCCCGGCGCACTTGCTCCCGCGCCTCGCCGACGCGCTCAAGGTGACCGTCGACGAGATCGTCGGCTACGAGCGGCTCAGGGAAGCCCACGCCCCGCACAACCCGCGCCTGTGGCGCAAGCTGCGCGAGGTCGAGAAGCTCAGCGAGCCCGACCGCAAGGCCGTCCTCCGTTTCGTCGATGCGCTCCTCGCCAAGCAGCGACTCGACCACCAGCGCGGGTAGACCTCCGAAGGACGCCGCGGGAGTACGTCTCCGTCGTCAGCGCCTCTCGCTCACGTACGGCACCCGCCAGCGCGGGCGAGGCTCATCGGATCTCGGCAGGTCAGCCGCGGACAGTTCGACGCGGCGGTTCCACGTGCCTCGTTGCGGTGAACCGCCGTCCGGGGCCCGCCGCCAGCACGAAGCGGGGGCCGAACACTTCCCAGTGAGCGAGGTCCCCACCTACAGCGCGAGGCGTAACGATCATCCGCACGCCACTGCTAAGCAGTACTTCGAGGCGCAGGCTCCGTCCGCTGATCCGAACATCCACGACGCGCGACCCTTCGATCTCCTTGAGGCGTGACATGGCCGCGTCAAGTGGTTGCCGCGAGGTCGCGATCACTTCGCCGGAGTCGATTCGCTCGAACCTCCACGGTGACGCTCGACAGCCCAGCCTCCACTCGCCGAACAACCGCTCCCGGTAATATCGGCCGGGCCTTTTTCGCCCGATGTCCAGCTTCAACTCGTCTCCGTAGGAGGTGCCAACCCGCCAGCACTTCTCGCCGAATAGCGCGGCGAGGGTGCTCCGCACTTCACCAACCCGGAGCCGTCGCGGGCCGCTATCCACCGTATCCTCTGTCCCGGAGGAACTCCTTCCAGCGCTCTTGCAGCTCACGATACGTAAAGTCTCCTCGGGCGTTCTTCGCCCCGCATTCACCGTGAGCCTTGAGATCCTCGATCCAGTCGCCGAACTCGTCTCGTAGGTCGGGGTAGCCTCGCGTGATCGCGTCGAGCTGCTTGAGGTCCGACTTGCGAGCCGCCTGTAGCGGGTCACCGCCGGGAGGGCCGAAGATCCAGTCGAGGCCGTTCTGGATATGGGGCTCCAGGTACCCATTCAGCCACGTACCCGCGAGCCACCCGCCACCGAATGCCAGGCCCGCACCGCCTGCCCAGGCGAGCGCCGTGCCGGCACCGATTCCTGTGGCGCCCCCCAGCATGCCGTTCGCGATGGCGGCGTCGGCCGCCGCGTACATGACAGCGTCAGCGCCGCCGGCCAGCAGCCCGCTCGGGTCCTTCAGGTTGACCGGGTCCCCATAGCAGTACTCGTAGAAGTTCAGCCCACCCCGGAACCTCACCGGGTCCTTGTTCGTCCACCTCCCGAAAGCAGGGTCGTAGTCCCTCGCCCCGAACCGCACCAGCCCCGTGTCGCGGTCGTAGAGCCCGCCCGCGAACCCGAACGGCTGGAACCCCGGATTGCTATCCGCCAGCACGACCCCCCACTCGTCGTAGTCCACCCGCTGCGCCACCGCCCCGGTGCTGGCGTTCACGACGAGCCTGGGCGACCCGAGGTGGTCGGTGAGGATGCGGAAGGTCCCCTCGGCGGTGACCATGTACTCGGGCACGTTCACGCGGGTCCCGTAAACGAAGCGGGCGTAGACGTTGCTGGCGCCGTCGAGCCAGGCGACGGGGCGGAGCTGGCCCTCGTAGAGGAAGCCCTCGACCAGGGTGCCGTTCACCTTCTTGCCGACCCGGCGGTTGAGCCCATCCACCACGTACTCGATGGTCCTCCCGTCCGGTAGCCACGCGCCCATGAGGTTCCCGAGGGCGTCGTAGGAATAGGTCTGAGCCTGCGCGCGCTCGTTGAGGGCGCAGGGCGGCCGCGGCGAGCACGGTCGGCGAGGGTGAGGCACCCGGCCCCTCATGAAGCGTGAGCAGAGGGGGCTGCAAGGTCAGGACGTGGCCGGCGGGTCGAGGCGGTCTGCCAGGTTCTGGAAGTTCTCGGCGAACTGCGGGTCGTAGTCGTCGGGGTGCTGCTGGGCGAACTCGACGACCTTGCGGTAGTGGATCGCCGCCTGCTTCCTGTCGCCCCGGGCCTCGTAGACCATTCCCAGACGGTCATACCCGTCGTGGACCTCGGGGAAGCGGACGAGGAGGTCGCGAGCGGCGGCCTCGGCCTCGTCAAGTTTGCCAGCTCGCACGAGATCGACAACTGCGTTCGAGGCGCCGTCGAGGTCGCCATCATCGGCCAGCGCGTCGAAGACGGCGCGGGCACGAGCGCGAGCGGCCTCGCGTGCCGCCTCTGCCTTGACCGAAGCGGCGGCCTCATCCTTCTCGAGGCAGCAGCGCTTGTATTTCTTGCCGCTGCCGCAGGGGCAGGGATCATTCCGTCCGAGCTGGGCCATGGCGGTCGTGAACTCCATCGACGAGGAGGCACCCTTGTACCGAGCGTTGCTCCGGGATGCGAGGTTCTACGAGTTTGAGTTGGAGGTAGACCGCCAGCGGCTGGCCGAGGCTCGGGCGGAAGGCTGCGAACGCTGCGGTGGCGTGCTGCACTCCGCCGACTTCCGCCGCAAGCCGCGCGGTGGGCCGGCCGCGTTGGGGGAGGACGGCGACAAGCGGTTCAGCCTCTGCTGCGCCCGGGAGGGCTGCCGGGGACGCTGCACCCCGCCGTCGCTGCGCTTCCTCGGGCGCAAGGTCTACCTGGGCGCCGTGGTCGTGGTCGTCTCGGCAATGCGGCACGGCGCGACGCCGGACAGGGTGAGGAAGCTCCGCGATCTACTCGGCGTGAGCCGTCGGACGGTCGAGCGCTGGCGAGCGTGGTGGCGCGAGACGTTCGCGGAGAGCCCGTTCTGGCGGATCGCGTCGGCGGCGTTCATGCCGCCGGTGCAGACGAGCCTGCTCCCCGCGTCGGCGTTGGAGCGATTCCCCGGCGACGACGAGGCCCGGCTGGTGGGGCTCTTGCGCCTCCTCGGCCCGATCACCGGCGGCGCCGGGATCGCGCCCGCTCACTGAGGGCCGTCGCCGGCCCGCAGAAGACGCCCATTGGTTCACGGTCGGTCGCCGATCTACGGTGCGCGCTCCTTCGATGACGGGAGTGCGCTGTGCCGAAAAGCAGAAAGCCATCAGTTCACCAGTCCTGGGCCCACCTGCGCTTCTCGGTGGTGGGGCAGTTGCTCGCGGCGCCACCGCCGCGCGGGGATCTCCAGGGCGAGCTCGAGAGACTGGCCGCCAAGAAGTGGCTCAGCCCTGCCACCGGCGAGCTCACGAACTTCGGGTTCTCCACCATCGAGCGCTGGTTCAACGATGCGCGAAAGGCGCAGCAGGACCCGGTGAGCGCCCTGCGCCGGAAGATCCGCAAGGACAGCGGCCAGCAGGCGGCGATGAGTGGTCCCGTGCGCAAGGCGCTCCTCGCGCAGTACGGGGCGCACAAGGGCTGGAGCGTCCAGCTCCACTACGACAACCTCGTGGCGCTCGCGGCGATGAGCGCCGAGGTCGGCGAGCCGCCGTCGTACTCGACCGTGCGCCGCTTCATGAAGGCGAACGGGCTACGTCGCCGCCGGCGGGTCACCTCGGCGCGGACGCCCGCGGCGTTCGCCGCCGAGGCGAGGCTCGACGCGTTGGAAGTCCGCAGCTACGAGGCGGCCTACGTGAACGGCCTGTGGCACTGGGACTGCCACGTCGGGTCGAAGAAGGTGGTCACGCCCGCCGGCGAGTTGGTGGCGCCCGTCCTGTTCGGCGCGCTCGACGACCGGTCCCGGGTCGCCTGCCACGTCCAGTGGTACTGGACGGAGAACTCCGAGAACATCGCCCACGGCCTGTCGCAGGCGATCCAGAAACGGGGGCTGCCACGGTCAGCGCTCAGCGACAACGGCACCGCGATGATCGCGGCCGAGATCGCCGAGGGACTCGAGCGCCTGGGCGTCATCCACGAGAGGACCCTGGATTACTCTCCGTACCAGAACGGCAAGCAGGAGAACTTCTGGGCCCAGGTAGAAGGACGGCTCCTCGCCATGCTGGAGGACGTTCCCGACCTCACCATCGGCGCCTTGAACGACGTCACGCAGGCGTGGGTAGAGCAAGAATACAACCGCAAGGTCCACTCGGAGATCGGGGTGGCGCCGATCGCGCGCTTCCTCGCCGGTGCTGACGTCTCTCGGCCGAGTCCGGACAGCGCGGCCCTGCGGCTCGCCTTTACCAGGTCCGAGGGCCGCAGCCAGCGCCGGAGCGACGGGACGGTCAGCATCGAGGGCCGGCGCTTCGAGATCCCGAACCGCTACCGGCACCTCGAGCGCGTGGCGATCCGCTACGCGAGCTGGGACCTCTCCCAGATCCACCTCGTGGACGAGCGGACGGAGAAGGTGCTCTGCCGCCTCTACCCGCTCGACAAGGAGCGAAACGCGAGCGGCCTGCGCCGTCCGCTCGACCCGCTCGAGACGAACGCCGCACTCGCTGCCGTCCCGCCGGCGAAGGGGCTGCCGCCGCTGCTCGTGCAGCTCATGGCCAAGCAGACCGCGACCGGCCTGCCGCCCGCCTACCTCCCCAAGGATGAAGGAGACGCACCGTGAACAAGAAGCTGCTCTCGCTCTATGGCCTCAAGTGGAACCCCTTCGCGCCCGACGTGCCGGTGGAGGCGCTGCACGTCACGCCCCGCACCGAATCCTTCTGCTGGCGCGTCGAGCAGCTCTCCGGCGAGGGCGGCTTCGCCCTCGTCACTGGCGATCCGGGCACCGGCAAGTCGGTGACGCTGCGCATCCTCGCCGAGCGGCTCTCGGCCCAGCGGGACGTCAAGGTGGGCATCCTCACGCGCCCGCAGGCCGGCCTCGCCGACTTCTACCGGGAGATGGGCGATCTCTTTGGCGCCGAGCTGCACCCGCACAACCGCTGGGGCGGCTCCAAGATCCTGCGCGACCGCTGGCAGACGCACATCGACGCCTCGCTCTCGCGGCCGGTGCTCATCGTGGACGAGGCGCAGGAGATGCTCCCCCTCGTCCTCTCCGAGCTGCGACTGCTCTCCTCGACCCGGCTCGACTCGCACATCTTGCTCACCGTCGTGCTCGCCGGCGACGGGCGGCTGGTCGAACGCTTCCGCTCGGACGAGCTGCTGCCGCTGGGGAGCCGCATGCGCGTCCGCCTCGCGCTCGAGCGCGCTACGGCCGAGGAACTCCAGGACTGCCTCAAGCACGCGCTCGCCAAGGCGGGCGCGGCGAAGCTCATGACGCCCGAGCTCATCGCGACGCTCTGCGATCACGCCACCGGCAACCACCGCACCCTCATGAACATGGCCGGCGAGTTGCTCGCGGTCGCTGCCCAGCGCGAGGCCCGCCAGATCGACGAGAAGCTCTTCCTCGAGACCTTCGCCACGCCGCCTCCGGCCGAGGCTAAGGCTGCCGGGCGCCGCCGGTGAGCCTGTTGCCCGTCGAGCCGGCACACCGCCTCGCCGCCCGCGCGGAGGAGCGGCGCTGGCTCATCACCGGGCTCTGGTCCGAGGAGGCTGTGGGCATCGTTGGCGGCGAGCCGAAGTGCTGCAAGTCCTTCCTCGCCCTCGACATGGCCGTCTCGGTCGCGGCCGGCACGCCCTGCCTGCGCCGCTTCCCGGTGGCGCATGCCGGCCGGGTGCTGCTCTACGCTGCCGAGGACGCACTCCACGTCGTCCGCCGCCGGCTCGAGGGGATCTGTGCAGCCGCAGGCGTCGCCTTCCCAGACCTGGACGTCCAGGTGATCACCGCGCCGACGGTGCGCCTCGACCTCGAGGCCGACCGCGCGAGCCTCGACGAGACCGTCGCGAAGCTCCGGCCGCGCTTGCTCGTCCTCGACCCCTTCGTGCGCCTCCACCGGATCGACGAGAACGCCAGCGGTGAAGTGGCCCCGTTGCTCGCCTACCTGCGCGAGATGCAGCGCCGACATGGCGTCGCCGTGGCCGTCGTCCACCACGCCAAGAAGGGCGGCGGGGGCGTCCGCGCCGGCCAGGCGCTGCGCGGCTCCTCCGAATTCCACGCCTGGGGCGACTCGAACCTCTACCTCCGCCGCCAAGACGACGACCTCACGCTCACCGTCGAGCATCGGGCGGCGCCGTCCATCCCCGCCGTCGCGCTCGAACTCGCCCAGCGAGGCGAGGCCCTCGGGCTCGAGGTAGTCGAGCGCGGCGTGCCGGCCGAGCCAACGCCCACCTCGCTGGACGAACGCATCGCCGCCGCCCTGACCAAGGCCGGCGGTGCCGTGCCCCTCCCTGACCTGCGCGCCGCCTGCCGCGTCCGCAACGCCACCCTCTACGCTCGCCTCGCCTCGCTCACTGCCGACGGGCGCCTCACCCGGTCCGGCGACGGCTACCGCCTCGCGGACACCCGATGACCAAGCTCCCGTCCTCGCTGTGCGGCCGTTTGCACAGCGTGGGCGGGAGCCGCGGGGGTGCGGGGGTGCAGCCCCCGCGGCCCCGAGCCGCCTGTCCGGCCCCGCTTCCCACTTCCCGCTTCCCGCTCTCTCTACGGCGCGCGGGAACGGGAACGGGAACTCCATCGGAATGCTTGCTCACAGGGCCCTCAGAAAGCGTGCTCATGCTCAGTCGTCGTCGCCCCGCCCACAGTCATGGTGCGCAGGTCGCCGGGGCGATGTCTTCAAAGTGAGTCACATGTGGTCAGCTACCAGAACGAGACCCGGAACATCCTTCCGCAGGAGCGCGGCTTCGGCTTCTTCAAGATTCAGGTAGGCATCATTCTCGTGCGAGATAGACACAAGCCACGGGGTCCCATCGGCTCGCAGGAGGCACAAATCCTCGGGGAGGTCGGGTTGCTGCCAAGAGTATAGCCCTGGCACAGACCGGAGCAGCAGGAGTGACTCACGGTTCAGGTCGAAGGTGAGCAACGCA
>Ga0209641_10005543_pt1 | contig 10327 bp, 8 predicted proteins | sample RifCSP16_1_FD_184022 | JGI IMG/M metagenome (GOLD analysis project Ga0209641, IMG submission 184022) | Soil microbial communities from Rifle, Colorado - Rifle CSP2_sed 16_1 (SPAdes) (version 2) | ecosystem: Environmental > Terrestrial > Deep subsurface > Rock core/Sediment | place: Rifle...
CGCGGCAGCGAGCGTTTGCGCCGAAGGCGCTGCCGCCGGCCTGCCGTCCTCGTGAATCGAGGCCGCGGGCCAGATTCAAGGTCGTACTCGCGCGGGCCGTGGAGCTGAGGCGACCACGAGCGTTCGACCGGGACAAATGAAGGATAACGGCCCCGTCCGTCCGCGGAGAGCGCAGTGCCGGGCGAGAGCGCTAGCCGCTATACTGCGCCGATGACTGCTGAAGAGCTCGATCGCCTCGAAAAAGCATTCCGCGCCCTCGCGTTCCGTGAGACAGACCCTGCCGTGGCGCGCTTGGAGGTGCAGCGGTACAACGCCGAGGTCGAACGCCAGCGCGCCCTGCTCGCCTCGGCGCGCAACGGCGAGGCGCTGACGCCCCAGAGTGAAGTTGAACTCAGGGCCGCCGCCATCCTGTACGCCAACGAGCGAGATCGCATCGTGCGCCGCTTCGGGCTGCGCCTCTCCTGACGCCCGCCGCCGCGACCGGGCGGCCGGCCGTCAGCCGGTCGCCCGCGCTTCCTGCTCCGCCGCCGCCAGCGTCGCGTCCAGCATGTCGAAGATCTCCTGGACGCTCGGGAGGTCGGCCGCCGAGGTCTCGGGGATGCGCGTCACGCTCTGCCCCGTGTAGAAGAGCCCGTTCTCGACGTCGCCCTTGATCGCGGCCGCGAGGAGCGCGTCGGCGATGCAGAAGCTCTTCGTGTGCTTGCTCTCGCGGCACCGACAGGCCGCGAGGCACTCGACGCAGGCCTTGTGGCGCCCGAAGTAGCCCTCCTTGCCGTAGAACCAGGCCTTCGAGCGCGGGGGAAAGGTCTTGCCCGCGGCGAGCGCGTCGGTGAAGGCGTTCCGCACCGCCCGCGCCTTCATGCCCTTCACGCAGCTGATGATGAGCGTGACGTCCCGCTCTCCCTTCGCGAGGTGCATCTGCTTGAAATTCGGGTGTACGTCGCCGTCGCTGCAGGCGAGGAAGCGGGTGGCGAGCTGCGCGCCCGCGGCCCCGGCCGCGAACGTGGACGGCAGGTCCTCGGCGTCCAGGCCGCCGGCCGCAACGACGGGCAGCGACGAGTGGGCGCGCACGTCCGCGAGCAGCGCCGGCAACGGGTGGTCCACGTCTCCGATGTGGCCGCCCGCCTCGGCCCCTTCGGCCACCAGGAACTCGGCGCCCCACTTCTCGTACATGGCGGCGAGCCGGCCCGAGGAGACGATCCCGGCGAAGGGGATCCCCGCCTCCCGGCAGGCGTGCACCACCGAGCGCGAGATCCCCGCTCCCTGGACGATGAACGAGATGCCCGCCTCGAAGCCGATCTCGAGCGACTTCTGGAAATCGGCCGGGTTGATGGCCGCCATGAGGTTCAGCCCGACGTACCCGCCGGCGCTCTCGTCGATGGCCCGCCGGACCTCCCGCCGCAGTATCGGCTCGCTCTTCACGACCGCGGACACGGTCCCGACGCCCACCAGGCGGCTGCTCTTCGCGGCGGCCACCTTCCCCGACAGCCCGTCGGAGGCGCAGATACCCATCGCCCCCTGCACCAGGAGCCGCTTCCCCGAGCGGACGATCTCCTCGATCGTGGCCCGGTCGAGCTTGGGAGCACGCCGGCACACCTCATCCGACGCGGCGGCTGCGGCCGCCGGCGGCTGCTTCGCTGTTTCCATCCGGTTCTCCCTGCCCCCGCCGAGGATTACGAGCACGTTACCCTACCCCCATCATGTCATGGGGCGGTCACGGGGCCGGTCACCGGTGGGAGCGCGCCAAGGTGGGTGGCAGGATTCGCTACCTGCCGAACCGACGCAGCACGTCACCCACCCCCCGCCGGGCCGCGCGCCGGGCGCGCTCCTCGGCGCCTTAGAGGGTCCGGATGCCGAAGAGGAGGGCGACCACCCACGAGAGCAGGGTTAGCGCCACGGCGAGGAGGAGCGCCGAGAGGAAGCCGACCCCGTACGTCGCCATCACGGTGGCGAGCCAGACGGCCGCGTAGACGAGCCACGGCAGGAGCAGGAACCAGAGGAAGCGCGCGAGCGTGAGGTACCAGGCGGCGGAGAGCAGGATCGAGACGAGCACCGCGCGCCAGAAGGTGTTGCGCGGGTTGCCCGGCGTCAAGATCGCCACCGAGAGCATGAGCACCAGCGCCGAGATGGCGAGGCGTACCAGGAAGGCCGCGACGTGTGCGAGCATCGGGTACGCTCCTCCCGCCCGACTATACCGGGCCGGAGCGGCCTCCTCGCGCGGAAGTTAAGATGAATCGCGTGCCGACGATCATTCAGGGCAGCCCGCTCCCCTCCGGCCCGCTTCCTCCCGTGACGGAGGAGCTCCTGCGGGCGCTCCCCAAGACCGACCTCCACTGCCACCTCGATGGATCGCTCCGCCTCGGGACCATCCTCGACCTCGCTGACGCACAAAAGGTGAAGCTACCCGACGCGACGCCGGAGGGGCTCGCCCGGTCCATGCACCAGGGGCAGACCTGCGCCAACCTCGAGGACTACCTGCGCGCCTTCGAGATCACCCTCTCGGTGCTGCAGACGGAGGAGGCGCTCTTCCGCGCCGCGTACGAGCTGGCCATCGACTGCGCCAGCGAGAACGTGCGTTACCTCGAGGTGCGCTACTCGCCGGTGCTCCACACACGCCGCGGGCTCAAGGTCACCTCGATCGTTGACGCGGTGCTCGACGGACTCCGGACCGCCAAGCGCGAGACCGGCATCAAGTCGAACGTCATCGTGTGCGGGATCCGGCACATCGATCCGGCGACCTCCCTGCGCCTGGCCGAGCTCGCGGTGGCGTTCAAAAACCGGGGCGTCGTCGGCTACGACCTCGCCGGGGCCGAGGAGGGCCACCCCTCGAAGGACCACCAGGCGGCCTTCCAGCTCATCCTCAACAACAACGTCAACGTGACGATCCACGCCGGCGAGGCGTACGGCCCCGAGTCGATCGCGCAGGCCGTGCACTACTGCGGCGCGCACCGCATCGGGCACGGCGTCCGGCTGCGTGAGAACGGCGACCTGCTCAACTACGTGAACGACCACCGCATCCCGCTGGAGATGTGCCCATCCTCGAACGTGCAGACGCGGTCGGTGGCCGACATGAAGAGCCACCCCTTGAAGTTCTACTTCGACTTCGGCCTCCGGGTGACGGTCAATACGGACAACCGCCTCATCACCGACACCACCTGCACGAAGGAGCTGTGGATCGCGCACCGCGAGATGGGCTTCACGCTCGAGGACATCGTCACCCTGGTCGTTCAGGGGTTCAAGAGCGCCTTCCTACCCTTCCGGGAGAAGTCGGACCTCCTGAAGCAGGTGAACCGCGAGATCGCCGAGACGTTGGCGCGCTTCGCGGCCGGGCCGCGGGCCGTCGACGCACGGGCCGAGCCGGCGTGAGGCGGCGCTCGGGCTCGCCACGAGGCACGGCCGCCCGGATCGGTGTTACCTAGGGCGGGTGCAGTCTTCGCACGAGTTCCTGAAGGCCCTCGCGATCGTGCTCGGCGTGGCCGGGGTCACGACCGTCGTCTTCCAGCGCCTGCGTCAGCCGGTGGTGCTGGGCTACATCCTGGCCGGACTCCTGGTCGGCCCGCACGTCCCGGTCCCGCTCGTCGCCGATCCGGCGATCGTCAAGACGCTCTCCGAGGTGGGCGTCATCCTGCTCATGTTCTCGCTCGGGCTCGAGTTCAGCGTGCGCCAGGTCGCCCGCGTGATGCCGACGGCTGGGGTGGCCGCCGTCATCGAGACGAGCGTCATGATGTGGCTCGGGTTCCTGGCTGGCCGCGCCTTCGGCTGGACGACCCTGGAGAGCGTCTTCGCGGGCGCCCTCATCTCCATCTCCAGCACCACCATCGTCGCGAAGGCCTTCAAGGAGCTCGGCGTCGGCGGGCGGCTCCGCGAGCTGGTCTTCGGGGTCCTCATCGTCGAGGACCTCATCGCTGTCCTCCTCATGGCCGTGCTGACCGCGATCGCGACGGGCTCCGGATTGTCCTCGGGGCAGCTCGTCGCCACGGTCGGAAAGCTCGTGCTCTTTCTGGCGGCGCTCCTGGCGGGGGGGAGCGTCGTGGTGCCTCGCGCCATCCGCGCCGTGGTCAGGCTCGACCGGCCGGAGACGACCGTCATCGCGAGCCTCGGCCTCTGCTTCGCGATCGCCCTCCTGGCGCAGGCGGCCGGGTACTCGGTCGCGCTCGGCGCGTTCATCGCCGGGTCGCTCGTCGCGGACTCCGGCGAGGGGCAGCGCATCGAGCACCTCGTCATGCCCGTCCGCGACCTGTTCGCCGCAGTGTTCTTCGTCTCCGTCGGGATGCAGGTAGATCCGGCGCTGCTCGTCCGGCACTGGCCGGCCATCGCCGCCTTCACCGCGCTCACGCTGACGGGCAAGATCGTGGGCGTCTCGGTGGGCGCGTTCCTCACGGGAAACGGGACGCGGACCTCGATCCAGGCAGGGATGAGCCTCGCCCAGATCGGCGAGTTCTCGTTCATCATCGCGGGGCTCGGGGCGGCGCTCGGGGCCACGGGTCCGTTCCTCTACGCCATCGCCGCCACCGTCTCGTCCATCACCGCCCTCTTCACGCCGTGGCACATCCGCGCCTCGGGTCGGGCGGCCTCCTTCGTCGATCGGAAGCTCCCCCGTCCCCTGCAGACGGTGCTCGCGCTCTACGGGAGCTGGGTCGAGCAGATGCGCGAGGCGCCGGCCCCCAGGACCGCCGGAGGACACGCCCGCAAGCTCGCGCGCGCCCTCGCCCTCGACGTGGTCCTGCTCGTCGCCGTCGTGATCGGCGCCGCGCTGGGAATGGACCGTGGCGCCGGGGCGCTGGAGCGCGCGATGGAGGTCCCTCGTCCCCTCGCGCGAGGCGCCGTCATCGCCGCGGCCGCGTTCGCGTGCGCGCCCCTGGCCCTGGGTCTCTTCCGGAACGCCCGCCGGATGGGCGTCGCGCTGGCCCGGATGGCGATGCCCCAGATCGACGCGCAGCGCACGGACCTCGCGGCCGCGCCCCGCCGCGTCTTCGTCGTCACCCTCCAGCTCGCGACCATCGTCCTCGTGGTGCTGCCGATCGCCGCTGTGACGCAGCCGTTCCTGCCCGGCGTTCCCGTGGCCGTGCTCCTGGGCGCGTCGATCGTCGTGCTCGTCATCGCCATCTGGCGGAGCGCCGCCAACCTGCAAGGTCACGTGCGCGCGGGAGCGGAGGTCGTCGTCGAGGCGCTCGCCAGCCAGGCCAGGGCGCCCGCGCCCGGCGCACCCGATCCGCTGGCCGCCGTCCGCGCGCTCTTCCCGGGGCTCGGCGAGCCCGTCACGATCCGGCTGGAGGATGGCAGCCGCGCGGTGGGGAGGTCGCTCGCGCTGCTCAACCTGCGCGGGGTCACGGGCGCGACGGTCATCGCGATCCAGCGGGACGGCGGAGGCGTGATGATCCCGAGCGCCGCCGAGGTCCTCAGGGCCGGCGACGTGCTGGCGGTGGCGGGCGCGCACGAGGCGGTGGCGGCGGCCCGCGCCATGCTCTGTCCGCCGGACGAGCGCGCGCCGGAGGTGCGTCGCGGGGTCCCGGACGCGGGCGACGCCAGCCGGCCGAAGCCGTGACGCGCGAGCCGCTCAGCTCCACAGCGTCCCCATGGGCACCGCCCAGAGCTTCGGTCCGAAGGGCAGGATCTCGCGCCCGGTGTAGAGCGCCACGCCGCACGCGAAGCGCCTGCCAGCGACCTCTTGCAAGACGCGCAGCCCCTTGAAGTCGGCGGCCGTGATGGTCGCGCCGGCTTTCACCTCCACGCCGACGAGATCCCTGCGCCGGTTCTCCATGACCACGTCCACCTCCTGGCCGGCGCTCGTGCGGAAGTGGAAGAGGCGCGGCCGGATCGAGGAGACCGGCGCCAGCTTGTGGAGCTCCGTCACGACGAAGGTCTCGGCCAGCGGGCCCAGGTCGGCCGGCCGGCTCGAGAGGCCGCCCGCGTCGAAGCCCAGGAGGTGCGCGAGCAGGCCGGCGTCGTTCAGGTAGAGCTTGGGCGTGCGCGTGAGCCGCTTGCCGGCGTTCTCGAACCACGGTGGGAGCCGGATCAGGAGATACAGGGTCTCGAGGAGGACGAGGTAGCGCTTGAGCGTCATGTGGCTGAGCCCTAGCGATCGGCCGAGATCCGCCACGTTCATGAGGCCGCCTGTGCGGGCGGCCACCGACTCCAGCAGGCGAGGGACCTCGGCGAGCTGCTCGATGGCGGCCAGGTCGCGCAGGTCTCGTTGCAGGAGCGTCGAGAGGTAGGCGTCGAACCAGCGCCCGCGCGCGTCGTCCCGCGACCGGCTGGCGGCTTCGGGATAGCCGCCCCGCAACATCCGTCCGAGAAGCGAGGCGCGGTCCGAGGGCGCAGGGCGGAGCCCATCGGGTCGGCCTGCGAAGCAGGCTTCGATGAAGCCAGGCCTCGTGCCCTCGATCTCGCTCTGCGCCAGGGGCCAGAGCGTGAGGATCTCCATCCTGCCGGCGAGGCTCTCGGCGGCGCGGGGCAACGCGAGGACGTTGGCGGATCCGGTCAGGATGAACCGGCCCGGCCGGCGGTCCTCGTCGATCGCTCGCTTGAGTGGGAGGAAGACCTCGGGAGCGCGCTGCACCTCGTCCACGATCGCCCGCTCACCCAGCGACTCGATGAAGCCGTGCGGATCGGAGCGCGCCGAGGCGAGGCTGCCGAGGTCGTCGAGCGTCCTGTACGTCCAGGCCCCGCCACGCCGTGCGAACGCCTGGACCAGCGTGCTCTTGCCGGTCTGCCGAGCTCCGGCGACGAACACGGCGGAAGTGTCGGATACCGCGACACCCAGCGCCGCATCGAGGAGGCGATGGTACATGGGTGATAATCTAACAGCATCTGTTAGATTATCATGATGGAAAATGGGAATCGAACAAGCGGCGACGGACAACTTCATCGGCTCCGGGACGTACCGGGCGCCCCCCGCGGAGAAGTGAGGCGCCGAGACCGCGCAGCCCCAGATGGGCCGGGCGCGGGGCGGGGTGGTGGAGCTGGCCCGTGTGGCACGCGCTCGCCTTATAACTGCCGCGGCGCCCGCCGGGAATCTCGAGCGGTCATCCTTGCCGGCGCCCTGGCGCAGCCGTAGCATCGCGGCTTCCCCGAGGAGCCCTGAAAGATGGCGAAGACCCTGGCCATGATCCTCGCCGGCGGCGAAGGACGCCGGCTCGATCCGCTCACCCGCGAGCGCGCGAAGCCCGCGGTCCCATTCGGTGGGCGATACCGCATCATCGACTTCGTCCTCTCCAACTTCGCGAACTCCGGCCTGCTCCGGATGAAGGTGCTCGTCCAGTACAAGTCGGAGTCGCTCAACACGCACGTGCAGCGCGGCTGGCGCCTCACCGCGCTCCTCAACGAGTACGTGGAGATCGTCCCCGCCCAGATGCGCGTGGGCCCGAAGTGGTTCGAGGGGTCGGCCGACGCCATCTACCAGAACCTGAACATCATCACCGACGAGGAGCCCGAGTACACCTACGTGTTCGGCGCCGATCACGTCTACCGCATGGACGTGCGGCAGATGCTCGACTCCCACCTCGACAAGAAGGCCGACCTCACGGTGGCGGCCATCCCCATCCCCATCGGGACCGCCGGCGAGTTCGGCATCATCGAGGTCGACACCGAGGGGCGCATGATCGGCTTCGTGGAGAAGCCGCAGTCGGGCGCGAAGACGATGCCGGGCGACCCCACCCGCTGCCTGGCGTCGATGGGGAACTACCTCTTCAACACCGACGTCCTGGTGCAGGAGATCGTGCGCGACGCCGGCGACCCCAACAGCGCCCACGACTTCGGGAAGTCCATCGTCGCCGCCATGTACCAGCGCAAGCGCGTGTACGTGTACGACTTCGCCACCAACGAGGTGCCGGGGCAGGGCGAGCGCGAGCGCGGCTACTGGCGCGACGTGGGGAGCCTGGAAGCCTACTACCAGTCGAACATGGACCTGGTCGACGTCGACCCCGTGTTCTCCCTCTACAACGACCGCTGGCCCATCTTCACCGTGCAGTACAACTACCCGCCCGCCAAGTTCGTCTTCGCGAACGAGCACGAGGGCCGGGTGGGGCGGGCCACCGACTCCCTGATCTCGGAGGGGTGCATCGTCTCGGGTGGCCAGGTGAACCGGTGCATCCTGTCACCCAAGGTGCGCATCAACTCCTACGCGCAGGTGGACGGGTCGATCCTGTTCGAGAACGTGAACATCGGCCGCCACTGCCGCATCCGCCGGGCGATCATCGACAAGCACGTGGACATCCCCGCCGGTACCTCCATCGGCTTCGACCTCCAGGAGGACCGCAAGCGGTTCCACGTCACGGAGAGCGGGATCGTCGTGATCCCGAAGGGCATGCGGCTGGCGTCCACGTGACAGGAGTCCTATAAGCGCCGAATGCCCAGCGCCCTCCTCGCCCTGGCCGGTGCGCTCGCGCTCGCCGCCGAACCGGACCGGCTCCCCGCCATCCCGTTCCAGAGCTTCCGGCTCTCGAACGGACTCAACGTGATCCTGTCGGAGGATCACACCGCACCGATCGTGGCGGTGGACGTCCACTACGACGTCGGCTCGAAGGACGAGAGCCCGGGCCGGACCGGCTTCGCCCACCTCTTCGAGCACCTCATGTTCCAGGGCTCCGCGCACGTGCCCAAGGGCGAGGCGGACCGCCTCATCGAGAACGTGGGCGGCGCCTCCAACGGCGCGACCTCCGAGGACCAGACCGTCTACTGGCAGCAGGTCCCCTCGAACGCCCTCGAGCAGGCGCTGTTCATCGAGTCGGACCGCATGGGCTGGCTGCTCCCCACGCTCGACCAGGCGAAGCTCGACAACCAGCGCGAGGTGGTCCGGAACGAGCGGCGCCAGACGGTGGAGATGCAGCCGTACGGCGGCGCCATGATCGCGCTCGCGGCCCAGCTCTGGGATCCCGAGTTCCCCTACCACTGGACGCCCATCGGCTCCCACGAGGACCTCCAGGCCGCCACGCTCGAGGACGTGCGCGCGTTCTTCCGGCGCTTCTACGACCCCGCCAACGCCTCGCTCGCCATCGCCGGCGACTTCGATCCGGCCGAGGCGCGCCGGCTCGTCGAGAAGTGGTTCGGCGACATCCCGCCCTCGGCGCCGCCCGAGCGGAGCGCCCCCGAACCCAGGCCGCTCACGCAGGAGAAGCGCGTCTCGATGGAGGACGACGTGGAGCTCCCGCGCCTCTACATCGCCTGGCAGTCGCCCAGGATCTTCGCCGAGGGTGACGCCGCGCTCGACATGCTGGGAGACGTCCTCGCCGACGGGAAGAGCGCCCGGCTCGTGCGCCGCCTGGTGATGGACGAGCGGATCGCCCAGTCGGTGATGGCGGGGCAGGCGTCGCAGCGGCTCGCCTCCATGTTCCTGGTGGTGGCGACGCCCAAGCCGGGCCAGAGCGTGGACCGCCTCCTCTCCGAGATCGACGAGGAGATCGAGAAGCTGAAGAAGGAGCCTCCCACGCGCGGCGAGCTGGAGCGAGCGGTGAACAAGACCGAGGCGGCGGCCATCTTCGGTCTGGAGCCGGTGGGCGGGTTCGGGGGCCGGGCCGCGACGCTCAACCGGTACTACTTCGAGACGGGCGATCCAGGGTACTTCTCCAAGGACGTGGGCCGTTACCGGGAGCTGACCCCTGAGAAGGTGCGAGACGCGGCCGCGCGCTGGCTGAAGAAGGACGCGCGCGTCGTCCTCACCGTCCTGCCGAGGGCGGGGGAGAAGCCCTCTGCGGAGATGGTCCCCAAGCCGCCGGCCCGTAACAGGCCCTATCCCAAGCGGAGCAAGTGATGCGCGCGCGCCCCCTCGCCCTCGTCCTCGCCCTCGCGATCGGAGCCTGCGCCGGCGCGCCCCCGAAGCCCGCTCCGGCCGCCCCGCCCACCGACCGCTCCCACGTGCCGGTGCCCGGTCCCGCGCCAGCCCTGAAGGTGCCGCGGCAGGAGCACTTCCAGCTCTCGAGCGGCCTCAGGGTGAGGCTCGTCGAGCGCCACGAGCTGCCCATCGTCGCGCTGCACCTGGTCGTGGACGCGGGCGCGGTGCACGATCCCGGGCAACGGCCCGGGCTCGCGAGCTTCACCGCCGCCATGATGACCGAGGGTACGAAGCGCCGCAGCGCGACGCGCATCTCCGACGACCTGGGCTTCATCGGGGCCAGCCTGGCCGCGGGCGCCTCGTTCGACGCCGCCTCGCTCTCGAGCGCCGTGCTCTCCGCGCACCTCGACGAGCTGCTCGACGTCCTCGCCGACGTGCTCGTGAACCCCTCCTTCCTGCGCGGCGACTTCCGGCGGGTCCAGGACCAGCGGCTGGTGTCGCTCCTCCAGCAACGGGCCATCCCTGGCGCGGCGGCCGCCAGGGCCTTCACGACCCTGT
>Ga0209641_10005544_pt1 | contig 10326 bp, 18 predicted proteins | sample RifCSP16_1_FD_184022 | JGI IMG/M metagenome (GOLD analysis project Ga0209641, IMG submission 184022) | Soil microbial communities from Rifle, Colorado - Rifle CSP2_sed 16_1 (SPAdes) (version 2) | ecosystem: Environmental > Terrestrial > Deep subsurface > Rock core/Sediment | place: Rifle...
GTCGGCCCGAGTATGGCGAGTCTCGCGAGGGGGAGAAGGATAGACGGCGAAAAGGCTTGACGAGAAGTGGTGACCCGTGCGGGATTCGAACCCGCGGCCCCCTGCTTAAAAGGCAGATGCTCTGCCAGCTGAGCTAACGGGTCACGTCAAGGATTCTACATATTTGGGGTGGGCTTTTCAAGCGAAACCCGGCCGCTGTGCCCGAGAATATGCCCGTGAGCCTCCGTGAGCTTCCTCCCTGCCTCCTGGAGATCCCCCTCGCTCACAATGTTGTACCGATCAAACACCGAACGGGTCTTGTGGCCAGTGAGCTGCATCGCTACGCGCTCGGGGATCCCCTTGCGAACCATGTTCCGTATGGCCGTCCGTCGGAAGTCATGGGGGATGCGCCCTGGCTGGCCCGCCAACCGGCACGCCGTCCTCCAGGATCGGTAGAAGCTCTTGATCGGCTTCCCCGCCCGGTGAAAGACCCAGGGGATGATGGCTTGCCGCTCCCGCTGAATCCTATCCGTGTATGTCCGCTGGGCCTCCAGGACCGCCCGCAGCTCGGGAAACAGGGGGAACGTCCTCCCCTCCCGGTTCTTGGTCGTTCCCGGCTCGAGCCGTACCACCCCGGCCTTGAAGTCGACCTGGGGCCAGGTCAACCCCAAGACCTCCTGCTTCCGCCAGCCCGTCCAGTAGGCAAAGCTCGCCACGGGTTGCACGTCGGCCGGCAGGTGCCTTAAGAGGGCCCGAAACCCCTCGGCTTCAAAGAACCCCTGGCGCGGGGGACCCTCCCTCAGCATCTTAATCGGCGGTACCCGTAAGAGCTTTCCGTTCTCGTAGGCCAGCCGGAGCATCCGCTTGAGCAGGGCCAGTTCCACATTGAGGGTCCGGTTCCCTGGTGGCTGTCCAAATCGGGTCGGCTGACCCTGGCGTTCCGCCACGTAGCTGGTGATGAGGGCCGGTCCGATGCTCGCGGCTCGGCGGTACTGGAAGAATCGGTCCAAATAACGGAGCCGATCCTCCACCTCCTCCAGTTTCCGCCTCCCCGTCGTCCTGTAGTGTTGGCGGAGGTCCTGGCTCAACTCCTCGTACATAATCCGGTCAATCCTCGGGGGAATCGGGGCGCCCTGCGCGACGGCTCCCTCTCGCAGTTTCAGGAAGCGGCGCGCCTCGGATTCTTTCTCCGATCCGGTGCTCTCGCAAATCGCGCGCCCGTTGACGTAGTATTTCACCCACCACTTGCGGGCGAACCGGGCTCCACAGCGCGAACAGGTGTCCGAGCGCCCGTGGTTTTCGTCAGGGCAGGGCGGGCGCTTCTGGCCGTTAGGTAACGGATCCCGTTTCAGTAGCGGTCGGTATAGGTAGCCCATCTCACTCCTCCTCCTTCGCCTGCTCAAGCTGTTTTGCGATGAGTCTGAAAACACGAGCCAGGTGGACCCGGTACTTCTCAGGGCATGCTCTGATCTCGCGCGTAATAAAACGGCGCGCCCGATCAACCGCCTTTTCAAGGTCCCATTCCTTCTTTTCACCGCCTCGTGCCATCCCTCACTCCTCCTCTCAAGTACTCGGTTCCTTTTGAGGTGGTATGAGTCGCACGCCTCTCTTTTTTATTTCCTCGTAAACTTCCCCTAACTCTCGCCCGCACACCTTGCAGGGGAAAAAGTAAATTTCACCATAACCCAAAATCTCCCGCAAAAAACCTATAAGGCACTCGCAAGGCTTTTTCTCCTCCATTGGCTTCATCGCTCCCTCCTCCTCCCTCCCCGGCGCTGGCGGAGGTACTGCTCGACCAGGCGGTTGAGAATGGCGCTCATGCTGCTGCGTTCCCGAGCGGCTTGAGCTTTGAGTTCGGCTCGCAGGTCGGGGGCGATGGTGATGCTCATGACGATTTTCTGGCGCTTCATTGCTCCTCCCGGGGGTCATAGGTCGCACCGCAAGTTGAACAGGTAACATCCTCCGTGGCGGGATCGACCACCAGGTAATCCACCCGCCGCTCTCCGCACGCGGGACATCTAAACTCCTCCGTCACCTTCTCTTGCTCCTGCATCGTTCCACCTCCTTTCGGTGGAACGATCATTGAATTATGGAATTCGATCAACAATTGTTTTTCCCGTGTTTGGCGGATATTTACCCCCCACCCCAAACCCGGATTCGACCTCGCTCTGGTGGTCCCAGATGTTTACCGCAGCGCTGGGTCCCGGCCTTCCATTTGTCCAATAACTCATGCCAGAACTCAGGGCGTTCTAGCTCACAAAACAGGCACTCGTCGGGTTGATTCCCTTCCTCCTGTCTCACAATGTTGCCAATCATAATTCGCTCGCCCATGTTCCCCTCCCGATGTTTATCGCAGTCCCCGCCGATGAAGGCCGCGCCCCCACCGCGTTCTGCGACACACCACACGCACTCGCCCGATTTGCGGTTTCCCTTGCCGGTGGATCGTTTCCTGTTCTTCATGCCCCTCCTCCATTTCGGCTTCAGTTTTCGCCCGAGGCTTCCCGCCGAAAAAAAAGCCCCAGGGCGGTTCGCAGCCGCTCGGGGATCGTTCCCCATCTTAGTCATACAAGGATCGTTCGCAAATACGGCCAGAAAATGCGGGGGGGCCTAACTCTCCGAAACCAGGGTCGGCGGGGTACTGGTCTTGACATGCAAGAGGGGGGGATCGGGCCAGGGGTGCCCACTCTGGACAAAAGAACGATGAATTTGGGGGGATTAGTCGAGGGAATGGGGGAGCGGGCGGGGGCCGAGCTACCCCCGCCCTTTTGGCTCCCTACGCGGTTGGCTCAGCAGGTCATGACAACGGGCTGGATGGGTTCAGCCAACATTCGCCCGTCGGGGGGCGCCCGTTGAGCCTTACCGGACGCCGCATCAATCGCCCGTAGAAGGTGCCCCCCATAATCACACAACCGAAGCGATGACCGTTGCAAAACGTGAACCGGTCACTTTCTCGTCTTGGTAATATCCGATGTCCAGGATATTGCCTTTCAAGCGCCGGTCAAAGCCCAGATCTTCAACCGTGAAGTTGGCAATGCCGGGTGCCGTCCATCGGAAGCTATACCCGAACGACGGCGTCTCCCGACTCGGTCGCGGTGGCGCATAGTACAGCAGGACATTCGGACCGTACAGATCCGACAGCGTTTGCGGCAAGCCCTCCTTGCCGGTGTTCTCTTGCGCATCCGCGACGACCGTTTGATCGAGGCGAAAGACATTGCTGATCTGCTGGAGCGTGGGGATCCCGCCGCCCGGCGTGACGCCGCCAGGGGCGGGAAAAATCAGCGCCCGCAACGTGGCATTAAATTGGAGATGCCAGTGGGCCTCCGCACCGATCACCATCCGGTTTGCCCGATACCCCGTCGCGCGCCGCATCGTTTCGATCGCGCGCTGGATGTCGAAGACGGGGTCACTGGCTGACCAGTTTCTCCACTGACCCGAGGCGGGCAACGTGAAGGTGGATACGTTCGAGCTGTTGATCACCAAGGCGGACACCCGCTTTTCCCAGTCCAACATCAATTTGTCCGTGATGAAGAGCGCCTTGCTCTCTCGCAACCGCAACACTTCATCGGCATTGACCTGATCTTCGATCGACACGCCCGTTGCGAAGGCATAGTTCTTGGCGAAGTAGGTCGCGGACGTGATGTCAAAATCGACCCACTTGGCGGCGGTCATGGGCGCGCGCACCGAGTCCTCAACTCGAAACCAGTCGGCCTGGTTGAATTCATAGTACATCCCGTGCTGTTTCGCCACGGGCACGATCGGAAAAATTTGATCAGCCACAGAGCCTTGCAGCCGGTAGGCCAGCAGGATTTCCGTCAACGGCTGATCAACATGCACATCGCGGCCGGTGGCATCGTAGACATGCACGCTGCCATCCGGCTGCACCAAACGGACTGTCTTACCCATGATTGGAATCTCTCAGGCCACAAGGGCCGTCAGCAAACTAGAATTGGGTCGCTTCCTCTGGCTGCCCTTGGTCAGCCCTGGCGGAAATACTCTCGGGTCTCTTGGGGGCAGATGGACATCACTACCCGTAATGCGTCCGAGAACGTTCCGCCTTTTCGTTCCTGATGCTGGCGCGCCAGTGCGGCCAGCGTCTTTCCGGCTTCGTGCTTTTTGAGGTCGCGCTCTGTGACCTCCACGCCGGACGCTGCAAACCGATAGACAGTTTCAGTTTCCATTGTGTTGTCCTCCAGGTATCTCCGACACTCGGGGCTGTCATCCTCGGTCGCGTACAAACACGCTAGCTCCGTCAGGTCACGCGGTGGTCGAATCATCAATTCGCCGTCCCTTCTTCCAATCTTCCAAGATGGAGTCCACGCGGTCATGCACCGCCTGGTAGAAATGCGCTTTCAGGTGTTTCACTTGATCTTTCGTCGCAGGGGCGTTCATGGTGGCGATGCCCACGAGCACGTCGGCGAGTTCGCGTATGGCTACTTCCAGGGCATCTTCGGCAAACTCGGCATCCGGCATCACACGGTCTTCCGTCATCGCGCTTCCTCCTCTCTCACCAGTCCATGTCGAGTCGAGTCCGCACCGGGCCGAAGCCTGGCAGTCCCGGCAGCGGCGCGTCAATGAAATCGGTAAAACTGCCGCTGCTCCGGCTGCCGACGCCTTCCGGCTTCAGATCGGGATTGATAACCGGGGCGGTCACGGCTGCATGAACGGCCATCGCCAGGGCCACGATCTGATCAATTTTGTGCCCGCTCTTTTCCTTCGAGATATAGAATTTCTCATTCCGGGTCTGGACCGCCACAGCCTGAGATGCCTCCTCCCGCAAGGTTCGGTCTTTGTAGAGCACGATTGATTTATATTTCACCGCATCGAACAAGCTCTGTGCCATCGCCTCCAGATTCGGGGTACTCTGGACATACTCTTCCATCGGCAACCGCTGGGCCGTCAGCGTCGTGGCGGATCGGTGAAACTGGTGCGGATCATACCGCACCGCTTGCACCGCGTACCCGTCGCGCACTTCCAGCAAAAACTGCTCCAAGGTGGCCTCCAGATCCATCGGCTGCAAAAAGCTCGGTTGCCAGTAGCGGCTGAAGGCTAATTTGATCCGATTCCCCTCCCGGTACACGCCCACACAGGCGGAACGGTCCCGTTTCGTGGAGGCGTCCACGCCGATAAACAGGGGGAGAGACTTCACCGGCAAGAGCGGGCGATGATCCGCATCCACGCAGCCATCCCATTCCTCCAGGCTCCACAGGCTGCCGAGGCCCGATGTCCAAATATTCCGGTGCAGTCTCTGGAAGATGTGCCAGGGGAGGCGAATGCGCTGCTGCTCGAGATACGCGGGAGTCACTAAGGTGGAGGGATTGGCATGGTCGCCATCGTACCAGGAGAAATACATCCGGGCATCCGTACCCTTTAATCCACTTTGGTACAAATCCCAGAGCGGTACTCCCGCTCTCTGGTCATAGCCCGCGTAACTGCAAATCCACATTAGGGCTTCGGGACGGCTCGGATCAAGCTGGAGGGCTTCTAAAAGGGACCAGTCTGCATAGCCGTGGAGTTCATCAAACCCGACAAATTTATATGTCTTGCCATGGGAACCGATGGCATCTTTCGGTTGAATTTCAATGAAACCATCCCCGTCCCGTCGCTCAATCACCTTCTGCTTCACCACCACATCGGCTTGTAACGAGGGATTCCCCCGGACCAGTTTCTTGCATAAATCCAAATTGTCGTCGGATTGGTCTTCATCGTTGGCGTACAGGTAACATTGCTGGCCGTGGGGGGAGAGGTTGCAACACAGGTTGTAAAACGCATTCAGGACCAGGTCGGCGCTTTTCCAATTCTTCTTAGCCCTGCCGCACAACGCCAGGTTGAAGCGAGGCACCCCTTGGTCCATCGTCAGATAAAACTCTTGGAAGATTTGGCGGCGGAAGGTTTCCATGGTTTCGAGCAGGGGTCGCCCGTCAATCCATTTCAGCATGCCAAAGAAGGTTAACGGGTCAATCCGCTTCAAGGGACTTCAACCTCTCGCTGAGTGGGGTGACGTTTGTTTCCCGCGTCGATTGTATCGCTTCCCGCAACATCTTCAACCGCGTGACATAATCGGCCGCGAGCTTACTTCGCTGCATCACGATTTCAAAGCAGCGTTTCTTTTGCCGATTCACGGCCGGATTCGTCATCAGGTAGGCCGCAATGGAATCGTTTACCACCTTGTCAATCGTGAGCACGCTGAGCAGTTCCCAGGCCTCCACGTTGAGAGATTTCTTGCCTCCGAGACTGGCTATTAACTCCTCTCGCCATTGCCTGAGGGCTTGGCTCCAGGGCTGTTCATCGACCAGCAGCTTGGTAAGGAGGCGGCTCCTACTCCCATGAAGCTGCATATGCCGCAGGAGGTGTCGAGCGGGCTTGATACCCGCCTGGAGCCCGTTCATGCTGTCGAGGGGGGGACCTTTACCCCTTTTGATCGCCTTCTTCACCTTGGGTCTAGCCATCCTTCCACCTAGCAATCAACTGGTCCAGGTCCTCACGGTCGAGCAATACCTTCCGCAATTCGCCTCCGTGCGGGAGGGGTATCCGCACCCGAGGCAACGTCTGGTTGTCAATCAAACTCCTCACCGTCCAAGGCGAAAGGCTCAAGTACCTTCCCGCGGATTCCAGGTCCAAGAGGCGAGGAAAGCCGTCCTGCGCATCTATTGTCAAAGCAGGTGTCCCGTCCTTGCGGCCGTGACTAGTGCGGGGTTTCCCATCCCCTGTGCCTGCGATATGCCCAGAGTTAGCCTTGCGAGGCCGTCCCGGTTTCTTGCGTAACCGCTCCGCAGCAGCCGCGAGAGGTTTTCGACTTACGGGCGCCATGTCCCCCACCTGGCCCATAGAGGAGCCGTGGCTCTTAGGGTTGGAGGAGCCGACTTCTCCCTTTCGACAGCGTCAAGCGCCGTGCGGTAGCTCACGTATGCGACCGACGGCCTTCCGTTAGCGCGGTGTCCGTCCGTCTCCCGATTAGCCTGGACGTGGTAGCAGATCGGACCCACCCATTGACCGGTGTAGATCGTTCGCACGTCGTATGCACTCATGCCAGCCCCACATCGATATCGGGTCGCAATCCCCGGTGCCGCACTGCGGGTAACACTCCGCGCAAAAGAGCAGCTCCCGGCACTCATCAAACATGAACGTGCCCTCGGGAAACAACCGGCCGCACCCCATACAACGAACCCGTTCCCCTTTAACGGGCAGGAAAGTCATCCAGCCCCCGGCTCACTTTTACCCTCACAGGGGAGGGTTAACGATTTGCACACAGGGGATTCCCTTCCTGTGAGAGAAAGAAATCCCCCGGAGGGGGTTCTTATTCTCTCTTTCTTGTTCTGATGTATAGTTCTGTAGGGCAAATTGGCACACCCTACTTCCTTTTGGGGTCCCAATATGCCCATCCCGAGGGCAAATTGGCACACCCTACTTCCAAGTAAAATGGGGCAAATTGGCACACCCTACTTCCCCCTGAGTTGCACGTTTTGTCGTCCCCGTTTGGAGCGCCCCTTACGAATCTCCTCCCTCAGTCGCTCCGCCTCCTGGATATTTTTCCGAACCTCCAGAGCCAATCGGGCGAAACCGATCACACCGGGGGTCAAGCCTTTCCGACCCCGGTCATCCTGGACTTCTTCTAGTAGCTCTTGTGTCAATAGGTATTTCAGCGCCCGCTGAACAGTGCGCCGACTAGACCCCGTATCGCGGGTGAGTCGTTCCAGGCTGGCGGTGCACATGCCTTTGTTCATGTAGCAGTAGCGGATGACGTTCTGGAGCAGCGGGAAGGCGGCCGCCATCGGCCCGGAAATACCTCCTTCAAGCAGTCCGTTGGGTATCATGGTGAATCCTCCTCCAAGGATTCGGGCCACAAACTCCGTCCGAGGGAGTTCCCTATAACTCCTCGGGTCTCGTAACACGTCTTCGGGATCTAGGCCGCCCATAGTCTTGGTGCGACCCCGTCGTTCTTGCTTGGCGCCCGTGGGTCCTTTCAGCGTGTCTTCTACTGGCGATGGGACTTGCTTCCAGGTGGTGGGCTCGTCGGGCGGCTCCAGTTCTTCTTCTTCAATACTCACCGATTTCGGCATGGTTACAGCCGTGGTCCGTTGCCGCTCCGTCCGTTCCTCCCTCGGTTGTTCTGTCGTGGTCCGTCGCCGCATTGGTTGTTCTTCCAATTTCATAGGAGCCAAACTTTCTTCTTCAGGGGGGAAAGGTTTCGGTTCTATTTCGAGGAGGTCTATCAACTTCCCTTTGCGGTCTCGCTTCTCATACGCGCTACTCTGTGGATTAAATCGGTAGCCCTGGGCCGTCACCTTTTCGTGGTAGTCAGGAGTCACCCCGTCGGGCACGGTCGGGTCCTGCAGGTTTTCTTCAGGAAGGGGGTCGGGTTCGCGCTTCCTCATCTAACCCCCTTCTTTCTGGGCCTCCCCGGCTTACGTTTCGGGGGGTCGGCTTTGCCAAAACAGACGTTCGCCCAAAAGCTGAATTCCCTCGCGGCTGTTTCCGCCATCAACTTGAGAGCCCGTCGCTGGTCGGTGGGTTTGGCATCGGTATCGACCAAGAAAGTCCACAACTCGTCTGCGTAACCCGGAATTCGTGGCGGTGGCTGCTTACGCCATGGCCACTCGAGGTCGTCATAGGTCCTCCCCGTGGTGGTCCGCTGCTCCCTGGGTTCGTCCATCGTCCCTTTGCTCATGGCTGCCCTCCTCCCCCATAGTGGTTGATGGCCTCGGCAGCACACCATACAACGCCCAGACAAAAAAAATGGCTCAGGAGTTTCCCACGTCCAGTTTCCGCCTTTCTTGGGAAACTCCTGAGCCACAAGGGCAACGAGTATTTATTCTGGTCCTAAGCTATACCACTCCTTCAAAGGTTAGGCAAGAGAAAAATCTTGCAATCTCCATTCGCGTCATCACTTGGTCAAGGCTGCGTGTATTGCGGCTCCCAGCCCTGTCCGGTACACGGCGTAGGCGAATCCAGTCAGCCAAAGCAGTCCCGTCAGCACTGCTTTGATGATTTGGGCGGTCGTGCTTTCAACAAACTTGGCAGGCACGCCAGCTTTCCGCATGACATGGAACGGCCAGCCGACGATTAGTGCCGGTACATCAACCAACCAGCACCACGGCTTCACAAGGCGGGCGAGCAAGCGGCGCTTTTCGAACGCTGCCGCGCCGATACACTTGTCGATTGCGTCGAGCACTTCCTCGGTGGGGACCGTCGTATGCCCGATGTTCTGATCAATCACACACGCGAGTAGATTGAACGGAATAACCGGTCCGCCCACTGCTGGGGCAGGAAAGCTCTGACCGGCGACGCCGACGCCGAGACGATCCGCCCAGTATAAAGCCTCTGGCTGGCTCAGCATGAGCTTGCGCCGGAATTCCCGCGAGGCATCGGTCTCGGTTGGCTCCAGGCCACCCGGTCCGGCCATCCAGGCGTGAGGACTTTCGGGTGCCGGAATGCGGGCCGCCCAGTAGTCAAGCGCCAGCTTGCGGTATTCCTTGAACAACGCCTCAACCCGTCGAGCCTCAAGGTACGTCATCTGTCGCCTCGCTGCCAGGGTTGCCGTCTCGCGTGACGTGCCCGCAAACGCGCCCGCGACCGCCTATAATCGACCCCATTCCAGGCCACCCAGGGCAACGAGCAGAAACCCTCCCCTAGTTTCTCCAACGCCTCATTGAGTCGGCGGTCACGGACGTCTCGGTGCTCCGATCAGTTCCATGTAGCGTAGGCTCGCGGCTCTCCGAAGACGGTCAAAGATGTGGATCCTACGGTCGATGGCCTTCGCTAAGCGCTCCCTTTCATCGCCTACGGCCTTATCCCAGGAGTGCTTAACGAGCCGGTCGGTGATTGCGATCGCCAAAACCAGCCTCCCCAGACCTGTCTTGATTTCAAGTATCTCCCCCGCGCGTGCGCATGCGAACTCTTTGTCCTTGCTGTCCACTGATGGGCCACACGTAGCAAGGTACTCGATGACCGTGTCCAGCTGATCGCGGTCAAATTTAAGCACGTCGGAGGTCGCTTGACTGAGTAGAGCATCACTCCAGAAGTTATCTTTCGGGCTCTGAGCCAGCGCAGAGACGAAGGAGAGAGCAACCAGACCCGCGAGCACGTACAACACTTTTGCTGTGCCTGAGAATTTGCCCACGTCAATACAACCCGGCCCCATTCCAGGCCACCCAGGGCAACGAGGGGAGAAAAAGCCGCTAGGAACTTCAATCCATTACTGGCAGCTCAGCTTCGAGGGTTTCCTTAAAAGGCAGGTGCTCTGCCAGCTGAGCTAACGGGTCATGCCCTGATTCTGCACCTTTATCCGACCACAGTCAATCCCCACCCGACCCGAAACGCCCGAAACCGCGCCCAGTAGATTCCCGAAAC
>Ga0209641_10005545_pt1 | contig 10326 bp, 10 predicted proteins | sample RifCSP16_1_FD_184022 | JGI IMG/M metagenome (GOLD analysis project Ga0209641, IMG submission 184022) | Soil microbial communities from Rifle, Colorado - Rifle CSP2_sed 16_1 (SPAdes) (version 2) | ecosystem: Environmental > Terrestrial > Deep subsurface > Rock core/Sediment | place: Rifle...
TACTCCAAACAGGGGATTATTGCGTACATATTCGGCTTCTTTCTTTGAGTAGATTTTCGCAACACACATATTAACCCATTCACGGTGGCGACCTGTTCCTTTTGCATAACGGTACAGATGATTGAACTGTATCGGCCTGCCAAAGGGATTATCTATTTCACGTCCATATTTCTTATACCCAAAGAATGAGAATGAATAACTATATGCAAAGAATGTAACCGGCTCGGCCAGCACATCATCATAGTCAATATTGTCAAGCGTTGTGGCAGTTGATAGTTTCTGTTGTTTCTCCGGGATAAGTTTCTGAATTGCTTGGGCAATATCAGATGAGATACTTTTGTCTTCTGAAGTATCTTTTATGACTGCAAGTTTCTTATCAACAATATTATGTATGATAGAATACAACTCTGTTTTTGAAAGAGTTATCACTTCTTCCGGCTTGCCAGTTTCGGATACAACCTTCTCATCTTTTGGCTCGTTTGAAATTCCTTTTGTAATTTCAAAATCACCTAAATCAAACTTTTTGTTTTTCTTTTCCATGGGTTCTTTTTTAGATTTCGTTTATAGGAAAAGGGCGGCTGTTATATGCCGCCCTTATTTCCATCCATCATCACGGAGTCGTGTCAATCCATCCACCGGCCAGAGGATTATCAAAACGTATTCCCATCGTTGTTGATACCCAATAGTCAGTGAAGTTATTCAGTGTTCCACCATCTTTGCGGTTCAGGGTATTGCCCATTTCTTCAGCAAAGAACTGTGTAACCTGAACATTCTCCTGCGGAACAAGAATCAACCGACTTGCGAAAGCAGCGGGGAAGCATGACGGCTCCTCAAACCGTTTCATCGGAACAAGCACGATCCGGCTGGAACCGATATTGATTGATTCCAGATTCAGTTGTGCCATCTTGTCGTCTGGACGGTATTGCGTGATTGCAGTTACGCCAGGGCTCTTGTATGCCTTAGATACGGCAAGCAGGAGTCGGGGAGTGCCATACAGGAATCGGGTTTCGCCATAATCTCCGAACTCGGTTGATAACGCAAGATTCTCAACGGCAGCCGCTACGTTTGCCAGTGTCGTTGAAGTATTTGGCGAACCGGCAGCAACCATAGAAGGGAATATCCCGCCCATCGTTTTGGCTTTAACCCCACTATCCAGAGTTACTTCTCCACGGTCCCCGTTCCAGAGGGCATTTGACAGACCGATACGGAACTGATTCATCATTTCCTTCATGTTCATGTCAAGATAGTTGGTAGTAGCGCCTCTTTTGAGTTTCTCCTGCTCCATCTTGCCAAACCTTACGGCCTGAATGAACATCTGAATCAAATTGTACCGCTCAATCGTCTCAATGCGGGAATAATGCCGGATTGAATTATCGCCATCTGCTTCAACCGTAGACAGATTCGCAAACACATCATTGATAGCAACCGCCGGGAGTGTTTGTCCGGTCATTGCCGAAATGGTGATTGTTCCTGCTCCTGTGTTGATTGCTGTTACCGTTCCCTTCTGATTACCCGGATAGGTAATAATGTCATTTGGGGAACATGCAACAAGGGAAGCGGGAGTAACTGTGAATGTCTGCGTAACGCCGGCCAGGGCGGTACCCGTTGCAATAACGGGTTCACGGCCAAATCCTTTTTCATACCATACATCCTCATCATTATTCACCGTAATCGGTGTTTTCATCATGAGAATTTTCAGGTCATAATACTGCTTGGGGGCAGCATCAAAGATTGCATACCTGACAGCCCGGAGTATGTCGGGGGTTGTGCCGTGCCCGAATAACGTGGCATACTTGCTACCAATCGCATTGGTATCAACATTGCTGAATTTGTTATTGGCAGGCACTTGAGGTGTAAACACCTGAATGTTATGTGCCATAATGGTTAATAGTTAAAGGGTTAATACGTGTTCTTTTTGGCAAATGTCCGTGTAATGAAGTCCGCTTGTTCGTTTGAAGGGACTGCCATTTGACCTTTACCAAAACGGGGTTTGTCTGAACCCCTTGAGATAACGTCCTGCAAAGCATCGTTGGTCGCAGATACTTTTGCTTTGGCCTCGCGCTTTTTTATTTCGTTATCCCCGTACAGAATGAAAGCAATCTTTTTGGCTGCATCCGATTTGTAAGTACCATCTTTATTGAACAGCAAATCACCTACCGTGCCACCTACCATGACAGATTCAATCTCTTTGATTGCTTTTCTGTCCATGTCGGGAAACACTTCTTTGAGTTTATCAACGGAACTGTTTACTGAACGCTTTATCAGGTCAACCTTTTCATTGGCCTGCCGTTCTATTTCAGCACGTCTATTCTCAAATGACTGCTTCTCAAGATTATACTTCTCCTTTGCAACCTCCAGTGCTTTCTCCACTGTGGGATTATTTTCAATGTCTTCAATTTCGTCTGCTTCAAACTTTCCGGGGAAATACTTTGTCAGCATATCTACGGCATTATGCTTATCAAAATTTTTGCTGTAATCAAATTTTGGCAATGATGAAAGTAACTTTTGTTGCCAATCCCCTGCGTTGCCCCATTCTTCAATTGCTTCCCGCATAGGTTCGGGAAGTTGATTAAACAATTTTTGATACCCGTCAAGTATTCCCTCTGATTTTCGCAATTCCTGCGAATCATTGCGCCACTTATCAACAGTTGTCTGGAAAAATTTACCCAGTGTTTCAGGGTTCTCTATTTTCTGACCATATTTCTCTGTGATGTATTTTGCAAGTTCCGTTTCATCTTTGAATGTCGGAACAGTCCCTTTTTCTTCTGAAAAGAAAACAGATTTTACTTCTTCTTCCTCTTTTATCTTATCCTCTGTTTTTTCTTCTTTTTTGCCTTCTGTTTTATCCTCTGCTTTTGCATCAGGATTTTTCTCTTTCTCTTCTTCCGCCGCTTCTTTATTGTTCTTTTCTATCGCTGTTTTTATTACAGGGTCTTCAAGAACTTCAGGGCTGATTAAAGATAATGTTTCCAGTGCGGCTATATCTCCTTCCGTAAGTGTGCTTGCCGGAGTTTCTGCCTGTGTCTGTGCGTTTTCTTCTGACATGAGGGTTCTTTTTTTCCACAAAGAACCACACATTGAAAAGTTATTGCAATACCATAAAAAGATTTTTTTTATGGTATTTCACAAAAAGTATGTATGTTTGCAAAAACAATCTCGCATGGAACAGATAACGCCAGAACAGGAACGTGAATGGGTATCCGCCAGAATGAAAATGGTAGGAATGAATGTCAAGAAGGTGCGTTTAGAAAAGGGATGGTCGCAGGCAGAGTTGGCCTATCTGATAAATACCTCTCCTACTGTGATAAACAGCATTGAAAACAAACCTTGCTATAATGCAAAAATAGGTACGCTTATGAAATTGGCAAGGGTTTTAGGAACTGCAATATGAATGACGAAAATTTTGAAGAAGAAATAAATAAGTTAGACAAACTATTACAAGTGTTTATCCTTGATTCCATTATGCAGATGAGTTACAACGGTCTATGGAAAATGCTTCTTCTGGATTCGCCTGATGAAGAATTAAGCGCTATACTGAAAAAAGAAATATTGATGAGGGTGAACAGCGTGAATTAAAATAATCGTTCTTCTGTTTGTGCCGGTTTGCCTAATTTTTCTCTTAGTTGATTCAATTTTCCTGCATCTTTCAATGCTTGTTTTTCTATATCATGTTGTCGTTCTCTTTCGGCTTCGCTTAATTGCACTGACAATGCTCTTTCTGCATTGCCCTTTGCTTCCAACTCTCTTTTTTCTGTTTCTGTCTGCATAATATCCTGAATCTTTGCTTGTTGTTCTGTTTGTCTGCGGGCAATCTCATTCTTTTCTCCCTGATATTCCCGTAATGCTTTAGAAATATCTGATACAAGCCCGCGGCCAAATAATTCAGCAAACTGTTTTTGTCCTATTGTTCCTAACTGCAATAAACTCATCAGCATTTGATTGACTTCTGCTTTTTGTTCTTCATCGCTTTCAACACGTTTCACAAATACGCGGAAGTCCTCGCCCAGCATTTCTTTTGTGATAATTATTTCATCTGCTCCTTCATCTCCCACCATGATAGACAAGCGTCTTTTGCTTTCCGCATAGATACGTTTGCCTTGTGATGCCATTGCCTGATATGCTTGAAGGAGTATCCGCTGGATGGCATTGTAAAAAGGTTCTTGCAACAATGTTCCTCTCTCCACCTGTAATCGTTCAACGCCGACAAGCGAATATTTTTTGCTTCCTGTTCCTGTCATCGCTTCATTTATTCCCGTTACATTCTGCATCACCATTCGCATCTGTGTTGCTATCTCAAAGAAGGGTGTCATTTGTTGCGTCAGGTTGGTCCCATAAACACCTATTGCATTAGGAACGCCATTTCGTTGTGTATCAATAATAACCGGCTTGCTCAAATTCATGTTTCTTAATACTTCTTCTTCGCCTCCCTGTGGGTCAAGTGCGCTTTTATCTATTACCGTTCCAGTGCCCCGTGCATTATTCGCATGACTTTCTGCGATGCTGTTTGTTCTGTTTAATCGTCTTTGCGGGTCAATCACATCACGAATGGGGCTTTGTATGTCCCCGTTATTATATTCCCATGCGTGCACCTTATATGGAAATTCAACATTAGAAGGTGAAAGGAGCATGGTTTCCTGATAGGGTAGGATTCCAAATTCATAAACAATATCCTGTCCTTTTCCTGTGCTTACAAATTCTCCTGGGGTGAATATGCAATAACGGAGCACATCAACGACCATATTTCTTTTTTTCTTCTTTTCTCCAAGAAACTTGACATGATTTTCTTCTTTCGGGGTGATAAGGTCATTATCCTTATATGTTCCTTCTTCATCATTTATCCGCGTAAGCATTTCATATCCATAGTTGTCTCTGACATATCCGTATTCCTGTATTTCAGTATCTTTCCAGTAGGTCTCATAAACAGGTATCCTGTCTTTTATCGTTCCATAAATCCCGTAATGTGTTCTTGTCGTATCTGTGTTCTCCGCCGCAAATTTTTCCAGATTTTTTCTTTCCTCGCTTGATAAGTTTTGGAACCGTTCAAAAAGTTCGGTCGGGTGCGGGAACAATATCTCGCCCATGAAAGAAGCATCTCGCAGGTCTGGCCGTTGCGCCCCGCGGTCAAAGAAATAGAAAATCGGGTCTACATGCGACCATAACTGCTCACCATTCTGTTCATATCCTTTGAGTAATCCAAGCCCGGTAACGGCCAGATGTTCTGCAAGCATTATTTTCAGTAAGTCAAAATCATTTTCATTGGTAACGTATCTTATCAGGTTGTTTATTGCTTCTGTGTATTTGTCTGTATAAGAAAGATTAAACACATTTTCTGTTTCTTCCATTGTGTCCCCAACGCCGAAGCGTTTCTTTATATCTTCTCTGAAGGCGGGCATATCTTTCGCCATCCTTGTCATCAACTTCATATTTTCAAGTTGTGTTTCTCTTCTGTTCTTTGCCATAGGAGAAATATTCTCTGCTCTTGCATTGAAACTCATTCTGATAGCATTGCCGATATACTGCCTTATCATAGGTTCAATCAAGTTCTCAACAAATTTTGTTCTGTTACGTGCTGTACCGGATTCATCAGTAAGGAATCCTTCAAGGTCGTCATTCAGAATCCATTGATTGCCCTTATAGAAATTCCAATACACAAATGCGTTAATCATAAAATCTCTGTGCAGTGGGTGGCTTGTTCCGGAATAGGCACAATAGCGACCGTAATTAAGATGGTAGTCGCGGTCTTTATTTTTTTCTAATCTGTTCGGCCTGACTGTGGCTGACAGGATATTTGCAGTTCCATAAAGCATAGTTAATCTTCAATTTCCATGTTTGACAAAACGGTATCCGCAAGTGAAGGCAGGTTTTTTCTGTCTTCTTTATTTTCTTCTTCTGTTCGTATTCCAAATCCTGTTTCAAGTTGTTTCACGATAGTTGGCAAACTTTCGGATATTTTTATTGACAAATCTGCATACTTCTTTTTTTCTTCCATGTCCATTGTTGAAAGATTTTTTTCAGGTATATCAAGAAGTTTTTCAAGGTTATTAAAAATCTTTTCTATGTTCATTTTTGCTCTAAATCGTGCAGAGGGATTAAAATTCCTCATTTTATTTATTGCATCCCGTATTGGCTGATGGAAATCACCATTAATTAAATTGGCATAATCTTTATCCCCGGGGGAATAATTGCTTTCTGATAATGATTTTTTTATTCTTTCTTTTTCATTAGCAACATGATAAAATGGACTTGTATAATTGGCATAATACCATACAAACAAGAGATGCTTATTCGTAATATTTGCAAACTCCGGTATCTGTGCAAGTTCCGGATATTCATAAATAAGATTCCGGAATGTCGGTTTGAAAAGATAAACTTCTTTCATTTGACAAAGGTAATCAAAAAACAAAAAAGGGGAGGGGTTTGTATCCCCGCCCCTTTTTGCAATGAACCTAATCTACGTCAAACAATCTCAACAAACTTCTGTGCTGCTGCATCAGCAAGGTTTGCTGCGCTTGTCATGTTATTAAGGGCAGTAACGAAATTGGCATAGTTTCCTCCACTTGTTGCAAGTTGATCGGCAAAGACAATGGTCTTTACTTCGGTCATAATGTTTCCTTGCAGAACTCTTTTGTGAATGAACTCAAGAGTGCGGTATTGTGCTGCTGTTAGAACATTCACCGGGTCATAAACAGTGACAACAGCGGTCGTACCGGAAGCATCAACGTGAGGAGTTGTAACAACAACAGTAACGCCTGTCGGGGCTGTTGAAATGAATCCTTTACTGTCTAATGTTTTTTCTGTCAGCGTGAAGGTAGTTGCTCCGGTAGATGCTGCGGTTACGATTGCTTCTGCGTCATTGTTCACAACGGTAACAAATTGATTTTTGATGCTTGTTGCAGTTGTTCCGGTTGCAGGCGTAAAGACAGAATACGTCTTTGCGGCTGAGGTTGCTTTGTTGCGAATGGTCAATGTGTACAGCGTGCTGTTTGCAACAGCAATAAGCGCCGTATCAAGTGTTTGCAGTTCAAGCGTTCCGGCTGCATATACCGTAGATTTGTAGGAAACAATGTCCTCCAGGGAGATAGGAATAAGTCCCGTGAACACAAGTTTCCGCGTTACGACATTGACGCTTGCAGTATCGGGGGCATTAAGCACACCAACCTGCAATAGATTTGCTTCTTTAACAGTTGCCATAGTTTTAATTTTTTAATGGTTAATGAATGTTTTCATCCTTACAAAGATAATACATTTCAGTGAAATCAATTTTTCAGACAAATATTTCTTTCAAGATTGTTCTATATCCTGTAGATGCGTCGCAGATATATCTTTTTATTTTCCGTTTGCCATTTGATTCAGAGATATTCTTTGGGGGGAAATTAGCATAACATTCCGAACAGATATAAGCATATACAATAGCATCAATCACATCATCATACCAGTATTTGGGATTTTCAACTTTGAATGATTCATTTAAACCTGTCTGTGTTTCTCTTACGTTACGGGTAAATGTTTTGAGTTGTATAAAATATTCTTCGATGAAAATATTATCAATGAAAGAGAAAATCATATCATGGTGTCGGTTGCTGATTCCCTTTGCCGTATTTGCTTTTTTGCTTATTCCGTCTTTAGTTGTTTGTGTCTGCAATGAACGCGGGAGCATTTTGTTTCCGACAACGGTCCTATAAAATCCATACATCTCTTTGAAGTGAACATATTCTTTGCCTACATTTATTTCAACAAGGTCTTTTGTTTCATTTGAATAATACAATCCGAGCAGAATACATTGCAAATAACAAAATCTATAATCTTGTTCGCGGTAATTGACGCAAGCGGAGACGGTATTATTTTCGGCATCCCATATTGCAGAGGCCATTTTAGAATGTCCATTTTCAGAAAATATCGGGTCTGTTCCTTGGTAGTATCTGTTTGTCCATTTTTTTACCGGATGTTCAAAAACAGTAACAGTTGCATTATCATTACTATCATTGCAGGGGACAAAATTAACTCCTATCAGTTTATAGGGGAGGAAACTATTTTCTTCGTAGGGTTGGTTCGTATCATAGACGGGTTCAAAATATCCTTTTTGCGGTCGTGTTTCAGGTGGCATTGAATATATTTTTTCAAGGCATTGATTGATTTTAGCCATTGGGATTATTGTTTCTGCGCTGGAGAGAAACATATCATCAATAGTGAGGGGATAGTGTTGATGGAACTGAACCTTTGCCGTTTCAGTTCCTTTGCCGTAATATGCTTCCCGTTCTTGTTCATATATTTCTTTTGTCATTCCCGGTTTAGCAAAGGCGTCAAAGAAAAGCGGAATAAATCCATGATGAAACTTTCTTTCTCTCCACATTTGCAGGCAAGAAAGGTATTCTTCTTTGAACTCTGCTCCTCCGTGCAGCATATTTCCTCCTGTGCCCCATGCAATAATCTGCCGTTTTTGTTCCATTACATTTAATTGATGGTTGTAGCCGAAGAGGGTTGGGCGTCCTTCCTTGATCATTTCAGAAAGTATTTTTATCTGTCCTATTTCATCAATAAGGACAATATCCGGGCTTCCTCCATTGATGGCTGTTATGTATGGTGCTTCAACAACAAGTTTACTGTCTACGCCGCCGATGGTTCCTTTTTGTCCTTCATTTTTTCTGACGAGGCGCAGCAGTCCTTCTTGGTCATTATTGACTGTGCATTTAATCCATTCGGGCATATGGTAGAAGGGGAACTTTATTTTGTCTTCAAAAATCTCTTGTCCTTTTTTCAGGTTTTCCGTTATGAATTTGATAAAATGGCTTTTGAAAAAGTTTGTTTTTTTGACTGCTATTCCTCCCATGGTCGTAGTGAACCATAGTTGTCTTGGTTTACCTATCATCAGGTTATATCCGCAATCAACAAGGTAGCATAAAATCCTGTGTGCGTCAAATGCCTTATATCGGTGTCCTCCGGCATCGGCTGTTCCTTCTTTATAGACGACATATTTTTCAAGGAAATATAGTGTATTTGCCCGGATTCGTTTTATTTCTTCAATAGCGAAGCTCAGTTGCATGTCGGCAGTTGGCGCGTCATTAAAGTTTACGTTTTCGGCAAGCCATACTTGTGCTTGCTGCGTGTATAGATTAAAGCGTTTATACTGAATTCTGTTTCTGAATCCTGTATTTATGCTGTCAATCCAATTTATGAAATCTGGGGGATAGTTTTGAATTTCTCTTTTGACGGGCTTCCATTCATCTGTGGAAATATTCTTGCCGCCCGTGTAAATCTTTTCTGTTGTCTGATACTTCTTTTCGGTTAGAATTGTTTCGGCAGGCGTTTGGGAAACAATATCTATGTGGCTGTCTGCTTTTTGTTCAATTTTTGTTTTATGCGAAAAGTCCCATGGTACAGATTCTTGTTTTTTTCTTCCTTTTTTTCTTATTCCTTCTGATTTTTCTCTGTGTTCATTTTCCGGGAGGATATAATTATTTTTTCTTAACAGAAAAATCCTTTTATCATCGGAAAAAATTCCACTACGATAAAGGTCATATATGAAATCAAGGTATAGTTGTTTGGTTTGGTCTATCAGAGCCATCCGTTAAGGTCTGACAATGCCTGATTGAGGCCTGTTTGTGTGCCCGTATTCCATGTAATCTGGTTCTGTACGTCTTGTGCTTCAAAGTCAAAAGAAGAACCGTCAATCATGTTTATTGTTACACGTGTTAGAATCGGGTATTTGTATGTTGCCCCTGGGGAGGCGCTGAAAATGCCTCCTATGCTTTTGATGTTGCTTTTCTGAATATAATCTCTATCAGCGCCTTGTGGGCTGAAAGCGATAACCTTATTCAGGCCGAGTGTTGTGCCGTCTTCTACGAACATGGGGCAGTAAATTTAATTTTGACATTATTTCTCTTTGTGCATACTATCATCCCCGGATAATTCCATGAATCGTTCCATGGCGGCGGCGCCTTCTGAAAATGCCTCTTCCATATATTTATATTCATTCATTGAGTAATCATTTTTGTTTCCTGCTTTAGGCAATTTCTTGCGATAAGAAATGATATAGCCCTTGTCAACTTTTTTCATGCTGACATCTGTTTTCATCATGTCTGTGTTTTCCATGGGATTGATATTTTGACAAATATACAAATTATTTTTTCAAGCATTCGTAGGTATGCCAAATATAGAAAGAAAAGAATGAGCATCCGACACAAGAGAAGAGCCATTGCGGGGCTATCATAATCCATTCAATTTGTTCATGGTAAAAACACATCATCATCCAAAAGATAATTGTTCCCCAGAAGGAAGGCATACAAGCGGCGCAGAGGATAAGTGGTTTGCTGATATATTCAGGGATAA
>Ga0209641_10005550_pt1 | contig 10321 bp, 14 predicted proteins | sample RifCSP16_1_FD_184022 | JGI IMG/M metagenome (GOLD analysis project Ga0209641, IMG submission 184022) | Soil microbial communities from Rifle, Colorado - Rifle CSP2_sed 16_1 (SPAdes) (version 2) | ecosystem: Environmental > Terrestrial > Deep subsurface > Rock core/Sediment | place: Rifle...
GCTGCCGTTGCGATGATGGTCACAGGACTTCTGAACCTGTACCTGCAGAGAGACTTCGCCCGCGAGTGGGCCGACAGCCTGCGCGTGAAGCATCAGAAGCCCCTGGGCGAGGATGAGATCGCGCGGATGCTGAAGAAACGGAAGTGAGCCGTTGCTAAAGTCAAAAGTCAAATTTAAAAATGTACATTGCAAAATTGCGGTATGGCCTGTGGCCATGTCTTATATTTTCTCATTTTGACTTTTGCATTTTGCACTCTGCATTTTGCATTCATCGAATGCTTCGCGTCTTCGTGGCAAATTTTGGTTCCGGCTTGTCGGGTTGGGGGGTGCTGTTATGAAAATAGGACTTCACTGGAACAAAATCCGAAAGGCGTTTATAGATTCATTCAACAGTTCGTTTCATTATTCTATTGCAACAGTAGGCGAAGACGGCTCGCCCCATGTTACACCGATCGGCTCGTTGTTTCTCGGCGATGATCTGAAGGGATTCTATTTCGAGGAGTATGTAAGCGCTCTGGCCAAAAACCTCCGCCATAACAAGCGCGTCTGCGTGCTTGCGGTGAACAGCAGCAAAGTTTCCCTGCTGAAAACCCTTTTGCTCGGCAAAATGACCGCACCACCCGGCGTGCGGCTCATGGGAACCGCGTCAGAAAAGCGGGAAGCCACCCCACAGGAACTCAACCTGTTTAAAAAACGTTTTGGAAAGTACCGGATGTTTAAAGGATATGACAAGTTGTGGGGCAGGCTCAGATATGTGCGGGAAATTCACTTCGACGCTTTTGAACCTGTTCGAATAGGAACGATGACGCGGGATCTTTGGAAGGAATAATAAGGAACCCAACATGGACAAGCCGGACCATAACGCTCGATCCCCGTATTGAAGCTCCCCGCAACAGGTTGCGGAACTGCGCTTACTTCAGAATTCAGTGTAATCCTCGCTGTCAAAGGTTTCACAACTTGACAAACGCGACCCCCTATGATAATTATTACGACATAATGAGCAAGCAGGGGGAATTCCTCAAAAAAGTTGAAGCTGCTTTAAACACACGGATTGGCCCCGTCCTCGCGACTTCCACCTTGAACTTTTACCTCTCAAAACTGGATAAGGACGTGGCAAACCTCACCGCGGAGGACTGCAGAGCCCTTGCCGAGGACCTTCTCAAATCCGCCTCCCTGTTCGTGACCAAAGAAGAAGCCAGATTCATTCGCTCAGACCTGGAAGATCTTTTAAAAACATGTTCTTGATTTCATCCTGAGGAGATAGCATGGGAAAACTCTTTGTTGAGCCTCTTTTTTACATCTTTTTCATCTACGGGCTTAGTTTTCTGGTAATGTCCTGCCTTATCTTCTGCGGGATCAGGAGGGCCACATCCCTGACGCTTGTATCGACGTTCTCCCTGCTTGCCTTTTTCGGCCTCACGCACGGCATAACCGAATGGATAGACTGGATCCGGTTTATATTGAAAACGCTTGGTTCGGCGGAGCTCGGTATTTTAACTTCTCTGTCTCAGATCTTTCTGGTGGTTTCTTTTATCTTTTTACTGCAGTTTGGGGTCAATCTCCTGACCTACCAATCGGAAAAAAAAGGCTTCGTCAGGGCGCTCCCGCTCGTCCTTTTTGCCATATACCTTGCGGCGGTTTTTGCAGCGGGGGTCACTGATATTCTCCAGGCCGGCCTTATCGGTCGGTATGGTTTCGGATTCACCGGGGCCGTCCTGAGCGCAATCGTGATCTTCAAGCTGAGCAACACCATGAAACCTCTCGGGAACCGGAAACTGGTAAGAGGGTTGACCGTTGCAGGCTTCGGCTTTGCCTGTTACGCGATCTTCGGCGGGCTGATAACAGGACCCGTGTTCGGCCTCCCCGTCCAGCTGTTCAGGGCCGCCTGCGCCTTTACGATCGCAATCTCCTTTTTCAATGTCCTTGACGTGTTTAAAGCGCGCCATTGATCGAGAGCGCGCTTTACGCTGTCAATTCCTTCGCTGTGAAAACCCCTCCCGGATCCCTGCCTTCATGAAGATCCATTCCTGGAAAGCTTTTCTTGACGGAACAAAATCCTGAGAAAAATATTGCGAATCATCGGAAAATTGATTATAGTGCCGACAGCAGCCTATCCGGATACTGAGAGGTAACGGTCAGATGAGCATTCTTGATTGCATAGGCAATACGCCGCTCGCGCGGCTGGACAAGATGAATCCCAACCCAAAGGTCAGGCTCTTTGCCAAACTGGAAGGAAATAATCCGGGCGGATCGATCAAGGACAGGATCGCCCATTATATGGTCCAGACCGCTGAAAAAGAGGGCCGGCTTAAAAAAGGCTTCACGATACTCGAAGCGACCTCGGGGAACACCGGGATCGGGCTTGCCATGGTAGGGACCGCGAAAGGATACAAGGTAAAGCTCGTGATGCCTGAGTGCGTAAGCCTTGAACGACGGAAGATGCTCGAGGCATTCGGCGCTGAGCTCATACTAAGCTCCGGCTGTGAAGGGACCGACGGCGCCATACGGAACGTGCATAAGATCTTTGACGAAAATAAAAACGCGTACTTCATGCCGAACCAGTTTGACAACGAGGCAAACGTGAAGGCGCACTACGAGACGACGGGGAAAGAGATCATCGAACAGACAAAAGGCGAGGTCGCCGTTCTTGTCGCGGGCATGGGCACCACGGGCACCCTGATGGGCGCGGGCGGAAGACTGAAGGAATTCAACAGCGGCATTACGATCCTGGGCGTTGAGCCCCTGCCGGGCCATAAGATACAGGGGCTCAAGAATATGACGGAATCCATTGTGCCGAAGATATTCAAGCCTTCGGCCCTTGATGAGAAATCGAACGTACATGACGATGATGCGTTCAACACCACGCGGCGGCTCGCCGTGGAGGAAGGCCTTTTCGTAGGCATGAGCAGCGGAGCGGCGATGTGGGCCGCGATGAAAAAGGCGAAGGAAATGAAGGACGGGACGATCGTCGTTATCTTTCCCGACCGGGGCGACCGGTATCTCAGCACGGCCCTGTTCACCTCGGTCTGCGCAAAATGTCCGCCGTGATAAGAAATCAAAGGCTTCTCGCGCAAAGGCGTCCCCGATAAATTCATTCGGGGACCGGCTCCGGGCGCAAAGTCTTTTTTTGAACGAGTCCCGCTCCGGCGGGACGTAGATCACGGCAACGCGGTTGCCTTGGTCCATATGAGAGGAGAAAAACAATGAAGTGCAATGTTGGAGGAATGGACAGACGCGAAAGGATCTTTCATGGCATCGTTTTTCTTCTTATCGCAGTGTTCCTGGTCAGCGGCATATGGCAATATATCATAGGCATTTACGGCCTGATCAGACTGCTGACCGGCGTCTTTGCTTTCTGCCCCGCCTACATTCCTCTTAAATATAATACGAGAAAAAAGGGCGGCGGGCAATAGGATCTCGGATCAGCGCCGCTGGTCCGAATTTTACTTGACACAAGAATAAAGTTCACTTATAGTCTGACCATGTTCAACACAAGGTCCCTTAAAGCCGCAGTGCGTATCAAGGCAGCATGGCCTGTCACCGCCGTGGCTGAGGGGGGATGGTATTAGCTTTTTCTGAACGCAGCTAATAGAAATCGACCCGCAAGGCCACGGAATATATTCACTCCGTGGCTTTTTTATTTAATGAACAACTTTTTCACCACGAAGCGCACGCCCGCCCCGGATCAAATAATGATAGGAAGCGGGGCGGGGAAGTTCACGAAGAATTAAAAAGGTATCATTGTGAATGGGAAGATTGCAATAAAAGAACCGGCCAGGACAAGAGTCATCATCGCCCTCATTGCGGTCTATCTCAGCTGGGGCTCCACGTATCTGGCGATCAAGATCGCATTGACGGAGCTGCCGCCGCTGTTCATGATGGGCATACGGTTCTTCGTGTTCGGGATCGGTTTCTACGCGTATTTGCGGCTGCGGGGAGCGCCGAATCCAGGCCGGGGTGAATGGCTGCGGTCCGCCATCATTGGGACTTTCCTGATGCTCGGAGGCAGCGCAGGCGTGGCCTATGCGGAGCAGTGGGTTGACTCCGGTCTTGCGGCGCTGGTCATTGCCACCACGCCGCTCTGGACCGTGCTGTTCGCGGGAATATGGAAGAGGTGGCCTAACAGGCTTGAATGGGCCGGGCTCCTCATCGGGCTGGTGGGGATCGTCGTCCTGAATTTTGAGGGAGACCTGCGCGCCAGCCCGCTCGGCGCGGTCCTGCTCGTGCTTGCGGCCACGTCCTGGGCCTTCGGCTCGGCCTGGAGCCAGAACCTGAAACTTCCCAAAGGCATGATGGCGGGTGCGGCCCAGATGATCACCGGAGGGGCCGTGGTTCTGCTCGTCAGCGCACTCTGGGGCGAGCGCATCGTGGAAATGCCGTCCTGGAAGCCCGTTGCCGCGGTCCTGTATCTCGGGATATTCGGGTCCCTCGTGGGGTTCACGGCCTATACGTATCTTCTCAGCCGCGTGCGGCCGGCGCTCGCAACAAGCTACGCCTATGTGAATCCGGTGATCGCCGTGACCCTGGGCATCACATTCGCCGGTGAGCGGATCTCGATGATCGGCGTCATCGCAATGGCGATCATCATCGTGGGAGTGGTGCTGGTCGCGTTCGGGCAGAGGAAATAAAAACAGTTCGGAGTTCGGAGTTCAGAGTTCGGGGTCAGGGGTCAGGGGATGAGTATGACATCAACGGATTTCACCGAAATATCAGCCCGCCAGGAGCGGGACTCGATCATTCAAAAATCTGCGGCGGACAGGCGAGGAAGATGAAAGGATAGTTCAATATCAACTCATGCCGGCACGCTCGCAAGAGAAAGGACCGTTTATGTATTCTGAGAGAATGGGGAATGTGAAGAGTTCCGCGATACGCGACATCCTGAAGCTGATGGCAAGACCGGGGATGATCTCCTTTGCCGGAGGCTTGCCCGCGCCGGAGTTGTTTCCTGTGAAGGAGCTCGCGTTGTGCGCCGATGCCGTGCTGAAAAAGTACGGCGCAGCGGCCCTGCAATACTCCGTGACCGAGGGGATACTGCCGCTCCGTGAAAAGATCGCGAAGATGCTCGATCCTGGCAAAGAACGGCTGACCGCTGACAACGTCATCATCACGCACGGATCCCAGCAGGCGCTGGACCTGCTCTCCAAGGTGTTCATCGACAACGGGTCGCCTGTTATCACCGAGAATCCCACGTATCTCGGGGCGCTCCAGTCCTTTCAGCTTTTTCAGGCAAAGGTGTCGGCGATCCCATCCGACGGCGGCGGCATCAATACATCGTTACTACGGGACCGCCTGAAAAAGGAAAAACCGCGGTTCGTGTATCTGATGCCGAACTTTCAGAATCCGACAGGCCTCTCCTATCCCCTGGAGAGAAGACAGGAACTGGCGGCGCTGGCCCGGGAATATGATGTCATCATCATCGAAGACGATCCTTACAGCGCGCTCCGGTTCGAGGGAGAACGGATGCCGTCCCTCTTCTCGCTGGCGAAAGGCGGAAACGTGGTATATCTGAGCAGCTTTTCAAAGACCATCGCCCCCGGCCTTCGCGTGGCGTATGTCGCGGGCGCTGCCGACCTGCTTACAAAACTGGTGATCGCCAAACAGGGCACGGACCTCCAAACCAACACCCTTGGCCAGTACATCGTGAACGAGTACCTGGAAAGCGGCCATTATCAGAAGCACCTTGACAGGGTCACTCAGACGTATCGAGAGCGGAGGGACGTGATGCTCGCCGCTCTCGAAAGTCACTTCCCGAAATCAGTCTCCTGGAACAAGCCTTCGGGCGGGATGTTCTTCTGGGTGCGGCTGCCGGACGGCTCGGACGCCGGGGCCGTCTTGAACAAGTGTATCGAGCACAACGTGGCCTTTGTCCCGGGCAATGAGTTCTATCCGGACGGATCGGGAAAGAACACCATGCGGCTCAATTTCACGAACGCAACATCAACGGACATTGAGCAGGGCATCAAGAGGCTCGGAGAGGTCCTGAAAGAGAACGGTCTATGAGCGGCAATCCCTTCTATCTGCTTGACGTGTTCGCGGAGAGTAAATATTCCGGTAATCAGCTTGCCGTGATCAGGGTCAGGAACCCGCTGTCCGACAATGATATGCAGCGAATAGCCCGGGAGATAAACTTTTCCGAAACGACATTCATTCTGTCCGAAACGCCGCGCGACGGAGGATACGACGTCCGCATCTTCACGCCGGGCGAGGAAGTGCCGTTCGCAGGGCACCCGACGCTCTTGTATCTGAGGGCGGATGAAACCGACGGCAAAATACATATCTCCGTCGGAGGAAAATCCGTAATGATCGCAAAGGGAGATTTTGCATGAATGATCGACAGCAGATCACAGCACTATTGAAGGAGACGTTCAACACCGTCTCGGAGGGATACGATAACAAGGCGCTCCGGTTCTTTTCCATGAGCGCTGAACATATGGCTTCCCTTATAGGGCTGCGCGGTAACGAGCATGTGCTCGACGTTGCCTGCGGTACCGGCCACGCGTCACTCGCGATCGCGCGACTGCTGCCGAAAGGCCGCATAACAGCCGTGGATCTGTCCCCCGGCATGCTCGAACAGGCCCGGAAAAAGGCCGCTACGATCGGTACTCGAAACGTCGAGTTTCTCGAACGGGACATGCAGGACCTGGGGTTCTCGGCCGGGGAATTTGACGCGGCTGTCTGTGCCTTCGGCATCTTCTTTGTCGAGAACATGGATGCTCAACTGTCGCATATCACAACGGCGATCAAACCCGGCGGCAGGATCATGATCACGAGTTTTCTCGAAACCTACTTTCATCCGCTCAAAGACCTCATGGTCAAGCGCCTCGAAGCATATGGTGTGCAGATGCCGCCGCAGACCTGGAAGCGCATCGCAAACGAAGCTGGCTGCAAACAGCTCTTCGATCGGGCGAAGCTCGCGAATATCACCGTCACGCAAAAGAACGTCGGCTACTATCTGGCCAACGCCGACGAGTGGTGGGACATCGTCTGGAACGCGGGGTACCGCAGGATGGTGGCCCGGCTTTCTTCGCAGGACCAGGAGCGGTTCAAGCATGAGCATCTGAAGGAGATCGCCGCGCTCAGTACGAGCAAGGGAATCTGGCTCGATGTCGGCGTGCTGTTTACCGTGGGAACGAAGGTGTAAATTTTTTCAAGCTTGGGATACGCTTCGCAGCACTTTAGAAAGGCAGGTAAACATTATGCCGAAACTCATTGAAGCCCCGACCCTGATAACAGCGGCCGGTAGTATGCCGAAGGTGATCGAGGAATTTGTCGGTCGCGTCAATTCTAAAACCGATACCGTAAGTATAGCGCGAATGAAAAGTCCTGCGGGGTGGGTCGAGCCCGGACAGGCCCCCGGCTTCAACGAGTATACGGTGGTGCTCCGGGGAACGCTCAAGGTCAAACTGAAGGATAAAGAGCTGGATGTTTCGGCAGACCAGGCAATCATCATAGAGGCAGGCGAATGGGTCCAATACAGCACGCCCTATGCCGGAGGCGCAGAATATATCGCGGTCTGTCTGCCGGCATTCTCGCCGGAGATTGTTCATCGGGAGGCATCATGACGAAGAAAAATCTTTTTTACGACAAAGTAGACAAAAAATTGGCAGCCGTTTGCGGGCTGTTTTGTCCCGCATGTCACATATTTATCGGCACCCAGGAGGACCCGGACCGGCTAAAGATGATGGCCCAGCGCTTTCAGCGGCCCCTGGAGGAAATGCAGTGTAATGGCTGCCGGTCGGAGAAGCGCTGCTTTTACTGCGAGAGCAAATGCATAATGGCTAAGTGCGCTGCAGCAAAGGGGGTGGACTTTTGCAGCGAATGCGCGGAATATCCCTGCAGCGACCTGAAGGCGTTTCAAGCCGAAATGCCACATCGGATCGAGTTGTGGAAGGCTCAGGATCGCATAAAAGAAGCTGGATGGGGAAAATGGTACGCGGAGATGATCGAGCATTTTTCCTGCAAAAATTGCGGAACTCTGAATTCCGCCTATGATATCGCATGCAGGAAATGCGGATCAACACCAAGTTGCGCTTATGTTCGGCTCCACAACGACGAAATAATGAGGCATCTTGAAAAGTGGAAGTGACCGTCAATCATGCCTGAGTACTTGACAGCCACCGCTTTTTCAGGTATATCTTACATATCTGAATTATCTGATTAAGCAGAATTAAGGGAGAATGGGATGAAAAAAAACGACAAACATGCCGTGAGCGGTCCCTTGGGCAAGGGTGCAAGCTGCTGTGCCGTCGAAGCGATCATCACCGTGGATGAGCGGGGACAGATGGTCCTGCCCAAGGAGCTTCGGGAACGGGCAGGCATCAAGGCGGGAGACAAGCTCGCAATAACGAGCTGGAAGAAGAATGGCGAAATATGCTGCATCGCCCTGATCAAGGCCGGCAACTTTGAGACCATGGTAAAAGGGATACTTGGTCCGGTGATGAATGAAATATTGTAAAGTGTGGGGCATGGGTCAAGCAGCAAGAGGCACGAAGACCTGAGAAACTTCAAAACAAGAGTTGTCATGCAGATACAAACCCTGAAATTCGTCAAAAAAGCGCCGCCTCCCTGGTCGACCGGGTCTATCTCGACGGCTGTGGGATTGATATATATAGTCTCGGCCGACTGGTCCCGCGCAGACTACTGGGGCATGATCAAGAGCAGGGTCAGCGCCTTTCGCATGAACTACAGCGTTCCGCCGGGGTTATATGCGGTGGGCGACCCGACAAACGATTCCGACGTCCTTGTCACCGCCAATTACAAGCTGAGCTTTGATACCTTGCGGCGCGAACTCAAGGGGCTGAGCGCCTGGATCCTCGTGCTCGATACAAAGAGCATTAACGTGTGGTGCGCGGCCGGCAAAGGGACCTTCGGCACAGAGGAACTGATAAAGCGGATATCTGATACGCGTCTTGACGCCGTGGTCGGCCACCGGCGGATCATCCTTCCCCAACTGGGAGCGATCGGCGTGAACGCGAGCATAGTCCAAAAGAAAACGGGCTTCCGGGTCTCCTTCGGCCCCGTTGACGCAAGAGACATTCGCGCCTATATCGAGGCAAAGTACAAAAAAACGCCGGAAATGTCCTGGGTCAGGTTTACGATTCTCGACCGGGTGATCCTGACCCCGCTGGAGATCAACCCTGCCATGAAGAAATTCCCCCTGTTTGCCGCAGGCGTACTATTCCTGTTCGGGCTTCAACCCTCCGGTATTTTGTTCGCAAAGGCCTGGTACGACGGCATGCCTTTTTTGTTCTTAGGTCTGATCTCCGTTCTTGCAGGCGCATTTCTGACGCCTGCTCTGTTGCCGTTCATCCCCTTCCGTTCCTTTGCGATCAAAGGCTGGATCATGGGAATGCTCCCCGTCTTCCTTGTTACGCGCGTCTTCAACACGATCGACCGGCATGATACTATCCTGTTGATCGTTGCATATCTGCTTTTCCCTGCTTTAAGCTCCTATATCGCGCTCCAGTTCACCGGGGCAACGACCTTTACCGGCATGTCGGGCGTCAAAAAGGAGCTGAAGATAGGCCTCCCGATCTATATAGGCACGGCGGGCGTCTCGCTGGTCCTCATGATCGTGTATAAGCTGAAAGAGTGGGGTGTGGTATGAAATATCTTGCGAACGTAACGACTCTGCAATACGCATCGGACAAATGCACGGGCTGCGGCAGGTGCATTGAGGTCTGTCCGCAGGGGGTTTTTGTTATGCACGAAAAGCGGGCGGCTGTCACGGACAGGGACCTCTGCATGGAATGCGGGGCCTGCGCCATGAACTGCGAATTCGGGGCCATCAGCGTGGATTCGGGCGTGGGCTGCGCCACAGCCATAATCAATGGGATGCTGACGGGCAGCGCGCCTTCCTGCGACTGCGGCGATGCCGAAGGAAGCTCGTGCTGCAGTTAGCAGATACCCTATTTCAGGTACTGTCAAAAGTTCTATGAAAACGAGGGGAGCATGGTATCAGACCGGGGCTGTGTCGCCCGACAGCCCCTCCTCGCCGGCGCATAACGCGCCCGATGATGGGCGGTATCCGGCGCAATGAGGGGTTGACCCGGCAGCACTTTCCCTTCGGCCGTGCTGCTGGGGAGTTTTCGGCGCCATAAGCTTTTTCGGGGGCGCGTCCACTGCGTCCCGCCGAGGCGGGAGGCTGCCGGGCTTGTTACCGAGGGGGGAATGCAGGACCGGCCCCGGAGCGATCGGCGCAGAAAAGCGTGCGCGTGACGGCCCCGTTGAACCACACCTCCAAAACAGCGCGTGCGCAGCGTAAGCGCTGCGGGTTGGACTGACCAGGAACGAAATGCCAAAAGTCATCGTAGCACGCCCT
>Ga0209641_10005553_pt1 | contig 10315 bp, 7 predicted proteins | sample RifCSP16_1_FD_184022 | JGI IMG/M metagenome (GOLD analysis project Ga0209641, IMG submission 184022) | Soil microbial communities from Rifle, Colorado - Rifle CSP2_sed 16_1 (SPAdes) (version 2) | ecosystem: Environmental > Terrestrial > Deep subsurface > Rock core/Sediment | place: Rifle...
TTGCGGCTTCAAATCCCGACGTTGCCTTTGTAGATATAAGGCTCCGGAACTCCAGCGGCCTGGACCTATTAAACGATATAATAAGGCTTTACCCTGAGACTACGGTTATAATCATGACCGGCTATCAGGATATGGGCACGGCTATTCAGGCCATGCAGGGTGGAGCCTTTGATTATATATCAAAGCCTGTTGACACGTCTCAGCTTATCAACCTGATTGAAAGGGCTTTGGAAGCAAAGAAGACGGAAACCACCTCTGTCCTGCAGTCTCCGTGGCAGGGGACAAAAGAGATCGTTGGAAAAAGCAAGGTCATGGAGGAGATATACAAGCTGATAGGTCTGGCCTCCCAGAATAAGACTACCGTCTTTATCCAGGGAGAGACAGGAACGGGAAAGGAACTTATCGCCAGGGCAATCCACCAGTATTCCCCCCAGAAAGGAAAACCCTTTATCGCTGTGAACTGCTCGGCTCTGACCGAAACCCTCCTTGAAAGCGAGCTCTTCGGCCACGAAAAGGGAGCGTTCACAGGAGCAACCCAGCGCCACAGAGGAAAGTTCGAGATGGCCAATGGCGGCACCATATTCCTTGACGAGATTGGAGATATACCGCAAAACGTTCAGGTAAAACTTCTAAGGGTTCTCCAGGAAAGGGAGTTCGAAAGGGTCGGAGGAGAAGAAACGGTAAAGGTTGACGTCAGGGTTGTTACGGCTACAAACAGGGATATCTCTAGGCTGGTTGCGGATGGCAAATTCAGGGAAGACCTTTACTACCGCTTAAAGGTGATAACTATCCACATGCCTCCCCTGCGGGAAAGAAGGGAGGACCTCCCCCTTTTGGTCGATTACTTCATCGGCAAGACCAACGCGGAGTTCCATAAGGATGTAAAAGGCGTGGCTCCTGACGTTATGAATGTTTTTTTAAAACATCATTGGAAAGGGAATATAAGGGAACTGGAAAATGTGGTATCCAGAGGCGTCCTGATGACAAGGGGGAATGTGATCCTTAAAGAGCACTTACCAGAACTAAACCCCGTCCCGGACAAGACAAATACAAGGAATAATGATTATGCCGTAAGGCCCTTGGACGACGTGGAAAAGGACGCAATTGAAAGGGCCCTCCAGTTCACGAACTGGAACAAGAGCAAGGCGTGTGAAGTTTTAAAGATCCCTCGCCCAAGGCTGGACAGGAAGATAAAAAAATACAACCTTGATAGGCAGCCGGGGTAGGTCTTGCACCTGCCCGTTTAATGGGCATCCACAAGGAGGCACCTACAAAAACATCTTTTTCAGATAGGCGACTGACTCCCTCTTATTTGATACCTTACCCATTATCTCGGCTTCCCTCAACATTTCTAACAGTTCTCCGACCTTTTTCCCCTGGGGAATCCCGAACAACTTCATAATATCTTCTCCTGTAAGGAGGGGGGCAGAAGGAACTGTTATAAACTCGTCAAAATAATAGTCCGCCAACCCCTGAACCAATCTTTTCAACTCTTCAAACCTCTCCCCCTCTATCGGTGTTGCCGTGGCATCAGCGAGGGACAGAAGGAGCAGATCAAGATTAAAGCCAGCGGCATCCCTGAAGAACCTGTATTCAGCCCTCTTTGTTACCTTTTTGAGTTTTGAAAGGGCCAACACCCTCATATGGTTTGCAGTAAGACCCCTAAGAATCATCTCTGACCTGCGACTTAATTTAAGCCCTTTGGAAATATCCGCAGTTATTCCATCCCCTACCCCCTCATGTCCCAGAAACCTCCCCCTTCCTTCCTCCATGATTCTGGTATAGAACTTACCGGAGTCGTGCAGGAGAGAAGCCACCTTTAGAAGCCCCTTCCTCGTCACATAAGCCTCTATCTCTTCAGCCATGTAATTCTCGATCTCTTTACCATGTTTTGGGAAATAGCTGTTTAAATTGCTTAATATTTCTTCAGCGGTATCTACAGTCTTCATGGAATGATCAAACAGGTCGTGGATATGCCATCCTCCCTGATAAAACCCCTTCCATTTCTCAACCTCAGGGAATAAGCTCTTTAACACTCCGGCTTCATCCATACCCTTAAGTGTCTTATATGCCGCCGGCGTCTCCAGGATCATGAACAGTTCAGCCCTCACCCGTTCCTCGGAAACCCTGTTCAGATCCTCACAATGTTTTTTTATCTGGCTCGACAGTCCCTCATCTATGGCAAAATCAAGGGACGAAGAAAACCTGAATGCCCTCATAATCCTCAGGGGGTCTTCCTGTATAGAATTTTGTGATGACGCCCTCAAAAGCCTGCTCTCTATATCGTTCTTCCCCTCCAACGGGTCCAATATTATGCTGACCTGTGACTCAAATATTGAATCTAAAGGTATGGCCATGGAGTTAATAGTAAAATCCCTCGACCTGAGGTCCTCATCTATACTCCCTCTCACCCCTGAAAAGTCTGCCTGGAACCCCATCTTTGATACAACCCTTGCCGTGTCCCTCTCCTCATCAAGCACAAAGAAGCTCCCATTAACTTTGTATGCAAAGAGTTTGGCAAATGCAATTCCCTTCCCTTCCGCCACAAAATCAAAATCATTTCCCAGCATTGATTTCATTAAAAGGTCTCTGACAGTACCGCCGACCAAAAAGACCTCCTGCTTAGTCTCTTTACTGACCTCGAAGGCGGCCTTGATAACATCGGAGGGAATTAGTCTATCCCTAAGGCTGGCCATATGGGAACGCTCCTTTATTTAAAACGGACTTATGAGGGATGAATAGGAGAATAGAGATGAGAAATATAAATATAGGGAAAGTGGAATCTGCGAACAGGGGGAATATCTTTTTCTCAGTTTCACCCAGTCCCTGCCTCTTGTTATTTTAACTCTTGACTTCAATTAGCCTCAAGCCCCTGAAAGAGAAGATCTATTTCATCTTTTTCAGCTGCCTGAGTAAGTTCTTCTTTTCCCCCTGTTGCAGGGTTGTCAAAAAATCCCGAAAGACGGGGTGATTTCATGTCAAGACCGAGATCTTCGATAACACCGGCAAGCAGTTCTTCATTTATCTCTTTCTTTTTAAGCAGGAAGGATTCAAGAAACGCATTATCGCACATAGTATTAATCAGTCTCGGGACACCGTGGGAATACTTGTAAATGATGAAAAAAGCCTCTTTTGTAAAGGTGATGGCACTGTTCCCGGCTACCGTTAACCTGTGCCTTATATACTCCTCAGTCTCTTTCTGGTCCATGGCCTCGAGGCTGACCCTGATGGCAACCCTCTGGGCCAGTGGTTCATCCAGCTTCAGGTTTTGATCTATCTCAGGAAGGCCAAAGAAAACAAAAGAGATCAATTTTGCTTCCTCTATTTCCAGATTAAGCAACCCGCGGAACTCCTCCATTATCTCCCTTGTCTGAAGCATCTGGGCCTCGTCAACCAGGACAACAGCCTTCTTCCCGCTTTTGCGGATGAAAACAAGTCTTTCGTACAGTTGTCCGAGGAGCCTAAACTTATCATGAGAGGGTTCATCTATCCCCATCTGATGGGCTATCTTCTTCAATATCCAGTCTGGCGCCACTGAAGAGTGGACCATGACGATCAGGGCTGCCTCATATTTATCCTCAGGAAGGCTGTCCAGAAACCTCCTCGCCAAGGTAGTCTTCCCTGCCCCGATGTTTCCGACGAGAAGGGCAAGTCCCTTCATGGAGTCTACAGCATAAGCAAGCTTTGCAAGGGCCTTGGCGTGCCGTGGGGAATTGTAATAGAACTTGCCCATGGCAACATTAGAAAACGGTTCCGTGTTGAACCCAAAAAAATTTAAATAACTCATATGAAAGAAACCCTTCCTTTTTTAACTTCCCTCGGCCCTCCAAGCCTCGCTATCCTGGATTCCACATCCCTGAAACCAGGGTTTCTCCTCCTAGTCTCCCCATAAGCTGAAAGGGCCTCAGCGATCATTCCGCATCTCTCATAGGACTGTCCCAGTTCGTAGTTCATGCTGGCATACTCATCTTCGGCTCTATCAGGAAGCTCCAGACCCTTCTTAAAGATGCCTATCGCCTTTTGAGGATCTCCCTTTTGAATATAACATATTCCCATAAGATTGTAACTATCGAATTCCTTCTTCGGGTCTGACGCTGCTATTTTAAATTCCCGGACTGCATCATCCAGAAGCCCCATCTCTTTATATGCTATCCCCAGGTTGTAATGGGTCTCTGTATCTTCCTTCTCTAACTGAGTCTCTACCCCTTTCTTGAACTCCGAGAAAAGATCCTCGAACCCGAACTTCTCACCCTCCCTCATTCCCGGCGGTGTTGTAAGGGTCTCGAATTCCTCACCATCCAATTCTGCAGCCAGGTCAAAGAAGCTTTCTGCGGCATCTCCTTCGGCAGGAGAAACAGGCACAGGGACAGATGCCGCTGCCTTGATAGCCTCATCAATTTCATTTAGTTTTAAAAGGGTCTCTTTATCCCCGGGATAAAGTTCCAGGATGCGGTTGCAGACCCCTCTCGCATCATCATAAAGCCCCTGCTGGACATAAAAATCCGCCTCATCCAGATCCTTCCTGACTATTGAAAGAGGGTATTCCTCAGGTTCGGCCTCTTCAGCAACCACAACTTCCGCTATTTCTTCAATCTCCGGAACTTCAACTTCCTCTGGAAGCTCGACATCCAAAGATACCTCTTCAAGCTCAGGCAATACCTCCTCAACATGTCCAGGCATAGAAACCCCAAGAGAAGCAAGCCTATTGCGGACCTTAACATTATCAGGAAATGAATCATAAGCGGTCTTTAGGATATCTATGGCCTTGTCTGGAAGGCCATACTTTACGTATACCTCCGCCTCTGTCAAATATTTTGATATATCCTCAGAAGGGGCCTCCTTTGCCTCTTCCTTAAGCATAATAAAATGTTCTTCCAAGGGAAGTTCTTCAATATGCACTTCCTCAACCTCTTCTATTTCTACCTCTCCCTCAATATCCTCCGCCTTGGCGGCCTCGCCTCTTGTTTCATAGAGATGCGCAATCTCATCCCTGACCTCTATCTCCTTATCTCTTTCGCCCTTGAGCCTGTATACGTCAGCCATCTTATCAAGGATCTGCTGATCTTTAACATCGTTTCCATAAAATTCAAGCAGGATGGAGAGGGCAGCATCATAACCATTCTTTTCTATGGCCTTGTCTACAACAGGAATTGCTGCCTCTAACGCGGCCTTATGATCGCCCTCCTTAATGAAAAGGCTGACTATGCCCTTGCCTCCCTCAACAGATGAAGGGTCCAGTCGTAAAAGATGTTCATATGTCCGCCTCGCGCTTCCAACATCGTTTAGGGCAATATAAGTTTCGGCCAGGAGGGATAATGCCTTTGCATCATTAGGGTCGCCTTTTATTGCAGCTTGAAGTTTGGAAAGGGCCTCATTCTTCTTCCCACTCCTGAGATACACCTCCCCCAACTCCCTGAGGGCATCAGAACAAGAGGGATCGGCAGATAAAAGCTTATCGTAAAGGATGATAACATCATCTATCCTTCCCCTATTCTTCAGGTCACTGGCTATCCTTGAGTACTCTTCTAAGGCATTCTTTCTATTTCCATTTTTTAAATGAAGGTCGGCAATCTTGGCCCTTACGCTGAAGTTTTCAGGGTCCATAGATGCCATCTGCTTAAGGGCATCTATGGCCTCCCCAACCTTTCCATGCTTCTCATAATTGTTTATTACTATCCTGTATTGGGCGAGGGCATCTGCGATGAGTCCTTGCTTTCTGTAAAGGTCTGCAAGCCTTATATAGATGTCGTCTACGGAAGTGTCTATTTTGAGAAGTTGCTTGTAAACCGCTATGGCTTGTAGGTTAAATCCGTCAGCAGCGTATGATTCAGCAGCCTTAGAATATTCATCAACAGCCGAGACCTTATTCCCTTTCTTTAGATATAATTCCCCCAGCTTAAGACGAGTCCTTAAATCCTTAGGATCAGCCTCTACTGCCTTCTGGTATTCGGCGATAGCCTTATCGATCTGTCCCTTCAGTATATACTTCTGGGCCTGGTCTATGAATTTTACCTTGTCCATACAGTGCGAAGCTCTCCCGGCAGGCTTTTTAATAAGTCCAAGGATACGAAATCCTCAAGACATATGAGATGAATTGAATATAATATTTTACAGGAAGGAGGAAGGGAAAGTCAAGGCTTAAGCCCTCTAATTTTCTATAATTCAAAAGGGTTTTGCTGACTTTTTTGCAATGATAGGCCGAATAGATCTTGCCCCAAGAGGGGAGGCAAAGTCCCCCTCTTAAGATAAGAGGGGGTTAGAGGGCGTTATGAAGAACTATTTTCGGGGCAAAGCAAAGGTTATTTCTCTGTGCCTCTGTGTTTAAAAATAGACTTTTTAAGAGACCGTCATGATTAGATCATATCCTGGAATGTTATACCGTTTTCGCCTACAGCGGCCCGAATTTTATCGAGAGCAGCCACTTCAATCTGCCTTATCCTTTCCCTGCTCAAGCTGAAAATCTTGCCTATGGACTCAAGAGTCATAGACTCATCCCCGTCAAGGCCATAGCGGAGGGTTAAAATCTTCTTCTCCGTCTCGGTAAGCCCGTCAAGCCATCCCCTAAGTTGCTTTGCAACCCTCACCCTGTCAATGGAGATATCGGGAGCTTCGAAGTCTTTATCCTCTATCGTATCCAAGAGTACATGTTCCGAAGACCCTCCCATGGGCGACTCTAGGGAGGAGGTCTTTTCCACCAATATCATGAGGTCCTTGACGTATCTTTCAGGGAATCCAATGTCAACAGACACCTCCTGAATGGAGGGCTCTTTACGATTCATTTGCCGGAGTTTCTTAAGAGACTTGTTTAACTTGTTTATGTTTTCGACTATATGAACAGGCAGTCTTATAACCCTGGGCTGATTCATCAAAGCCCTTTCTATAGACTGCCTTATCCACCATGTGGCATATGTAGAAAATTTGCAGTTCTTGCTGAGCTGGAACTTTTCTGCAGCCTTTATAAGACCTATATTTCCCTCTTCGATGAGGTCGGAGAGAGGGAGGCCGCGGTTTACATATGCCTTGGCTATCTTTACCACCAGCCTAAGGTTGGCCTCAACCATCCTCTGCCTTGAGGCGTCAAATCCGTTCTCTATCCCTTCGGCAACAATACGCTCTTCACCAGGAGAGAATAGTGATAACTTCCTTACGTCTTTGAGGTACGATTTTAATGTGTCGGAAAACTGCGCTGTTTCAGGCCATCCCGCATTCTCATTAGCGCTGGCATCGCCTATCTCTGCCCTATATGCTTGAAACCTTCCTTTACCGATACGAGCTACAGCTAAACTCCCTGACATAATCTATCCTCCTTTAAACATTTTTTATTGGACTGAATCAGATGAGAGAAGTTTTTGAACTTTACGGAAGGTATGAAGCAGGAGTTGTGCCAAAGTTTAAAAAACAGTGTAACATATTAGAATCAAAGGATATTAAAATAACAAGAGGAGAATCGGGAGACGAGCCATGCAATATTATGTTATAACGAAATATTGCATCAAGCGACGTTTTGTTACATAATTAATATGGGATAGGAATGAAAAAATAGGCCTATGGAAGGCCTGGAGAATAAGATGATCTCAACTGAAGGACTTTTACCTAAACCTGCAATCAACCACGGGGAACACGGAGAAAACCTTTAGATAGAAGACTTTTATAAAAAAAACAGCGCACTAATTAAGTGAGAATTTATTATTCTGAAAACATTGGGTTTTGCGGTCCTGTTGCAGTCCCCGTGTCCCCCGTGGTTAAGAGAATTGTAGTTTTTAGGTTTTATCTGAATGGATTCTTAATAAGTATGGTCTGGTCCCTTTCCATACCAACAGATACCAAGGTAGTTTCAACGCCTGAAAGCTCCTCGATCCTCTTCAAATATTTTTTGGTATTCGAGGGAAGCGAATCGATATCTTTTGCAGAGCTTAAATCCTCAACCCACCCATTCATCTCCTCATATAAAGGCTCTGCGCCGTTCAGTACCCTTGGATTTGACGGGAATTCATTATATATTTTGCCCTCGAATCTATATCCTGTGCATATCTTTATCTTGCTGAGGCCGCTTAATATATCGAGTTTTGTTATGGCCATTCCTGAAAGACCATTTACCCTTGCTGCATGCCGCAAGACCACGGCATCGAACCAGCCGCACCTCCTCGGCCTCCCTGTTGTGGCGCCGAACTCCTGACCTTTTTCTCTGAGCCAGTCTCCGGTCATGTCGGTGAGTTCCGTAGGAAAAGGGCCTTCCCCTACCCTGGTCGTATAAGCCTTAGATATACCTATGACCTTATCAATGTGAGTCGGCCCAACCCCCGCACCGCAGCAAGCACCGCCAGCCACTGTGTTGGAAGACGTTACATATGGATATGTGCCGTGATCAACATCCAACAGTGTTCCCTGAGCCCCTTCAAACATTACCTTCTTTCCCTTTTTTATCTCATCGTTTATATATATGGAGGTGTTCGTAACATACCTACCAAGCCTCTCAGCATACTGCATGTATTGGTCGTATATATCATGCAATTCAAAACCCGACTGATGGAAGAGATTGCTCAATATATGATTTTTTTCCATCAATGCGAACTTAAGCTTTTCCCTGAACACCCTTTCATCTATGAGATCGGCAAACCTTAAACCGGTCCTGGCCGTCTTGTCCTCATAAGCAGGCCCTATGCCGCGGCCTGTGGTACCTATCTTCCTGGTTCCCCTTATGCTCTCCATTGCAGCGTCGATCTTCTTGTGATAAGGCATTATCATATGGGCATCTTCGCTTATCAGTAGCCTTTCATCGTTGAACCGTCCCTTCTTTTTAAGGGCGTCTATCTCCTCTATCAAAACCTCCGGATCCACCACAACACCGTTTCCTATTATACACTTCTTATTAGGATGCAAGATCCCTGATGGTATTAAGTGGAGGACCGTCTTTTCCCCATCTACTACGATGGTATGTCCGGCGTTATTCCCGCCCTGAAAGCGGACAATAAGGTCGGCGTACTCGGTAAACATATCAACGATCTTTCCCTTACCCTCGTCGCCCCATTGTGCGCCTACAATTACAATATTGGACATTCAAAAACCCCTCTTTCAAACAGTTATGACGGGAACTCAAAGTTCTCGCTATGCTCCAAGCTACTAAAATCTGCCCCATTCCCTCGCTTCCCATTGCAATGCTTCGCGCAATGGAACCCCAGCCCATTCCCAGTGGGAAGAGGGAGATTTACATGGCAAAATCAAGACTGCCTTTCTATGGCTGACATAAGATTGTCTACATCAATAGCAAATCCTGTGGCAGGAGAAGGATAACCGAAACCTGCAAGGAGGTTATCATACCTGCCTCCGCCACATACAGCGCTTCCGAAGCCGCTGACGAACCCTTCAAATATTATCCCTGTGTGATAATCAAACCCTCTTATCTCCCCTAAGTCAAGGGTTATATAATCAGAATAATCCCCTTTTTTAAGGATACCGACCACCGACCTTATCCCTTTTAATGCTTCCATAGACCTTTCATTGGTGGCAAGGCCCTCAGCCTTCTCTAAGATATCTTCTCCACCAAACAAGTACGGAAGCGCAGTCAAGACGTCCTTATGCTCTCTGCCGATCCCGGTTGTCATCTCGCCGAGCCTTGATATGTCCTTCTTTGATATGGCGTCCAGCACTTCCCCTCTCTTAGAAGCGGGAAGACCGGCTTCATCCAGGGTTCCCCTGACAAAGTCAACCTGACCTATATCTACCTTAAACTCCTTAAGTCCGCAGGCCTTCAACGCCTCTATTGCTACAGATATTACCTCTGCGTCACCCTCAGGGGATGATTCACCGATAAATTCTATCCCAGCCTGGTAAAGCTCCTTATGTCCGCCACTGGCATCTTCCGTCTGACGGATCACGCTTCCGTGATACGATAACCTTACAGGTTTTTTCTTTTCCCTGTAGTGAGTTGCAACTATCCTTGCTATCTGTGGGGTAAAATCCGGGCGGAGCGAGAGGGACCTCCCGGTCGCCCTGTCTGTGAATTTTACAATCCTCTTTTTCAGATCCTTCCCGGCCCCCTGGGTTATTACATCAAGATATTCCAGAAAAGGGGTCGTGACTTCACTATACTCATAACTCTCAAATACGGAAAGAACCTTCCCTATTAGAGCATTTCTCCTGGCGGTCCTCTCAGGGAGGATATCCCTAACACCTCTGGGTAGTGATAAGTCAGTTGAAAATCCAGATATTGACAGCGTAGGCGATGGCGCTACAATATTCAAACTGCCTGTTGTATTTCTGTGAACCATGGGAACAGACTCTACCAAAAAACGGACTCAATGTCCATATAAAATAG
>Ga0209641_10005555_pt1 | contig 10314 bp, 10 predicted proteins | sample RifCSP16_1_FD_184022 | JGI IMG/M metagenome (GOLD analysis project Ga0209641, IMG submission 184022) | Soil microbial communities from Rifle, Colorado - Rifle CSP2_sed 16_1 (SPAdes) (version 2) | ecosystem: Environmental > Terrestrial > Deep subsurface > Rock core/Sediment | place: Rifle...
AAATCCTGGCCGAGCATGCCAGGCGCTGGCCACGGGCCAAAGAGGAGTTATTTGCCCTGAGTGAAAGCGAACGGTCGGATATCGCTGCAAGGCCCGGCGCAGCCGAAGGAGAATGAGCCGATGATCGAATTTATCGTATCTGTCGCATTGATATTGTTTCTGTTCGCGTTTTTTCTATGGCTCCTGCTAGAGCTATTTATCAGGTTCAACGAGCAACTGCCCCGGATGGGCGCAACGCTGATTGAATTATGGGCAGCCTTTCACGCGGCGCAGGCGACAATTATCGAGGCGCGTGAAAGGCGGTGGAGAGAATGAGGAGTTTGGGGACGCGCCAGGCGGGATCCGAGGACGATCCGCTCAGCCGTCCCCAAATCAAAATCACTTGGGGCTGCCCGGGCGCACGATCTCGCCGCCAGGCGGCCCCAAAGAAAGGAATGTTATGATCCACTACCAGATCACCGGCCAAAACCCGGTTGAAATGAACACCGCCGCCAAAATCCTGATTGAACACCTCCGCCTTGAAATTGATACTGACAGCGGCAATCGCAACGGGCGCAAAAATGGCTATATCCGCACCATTCACGCCCGGATCAAAAAACGCACCATAGGTCAGCCCAGGCCCAGGCCCGCCCGCCTCGACGGTGCGGACAGGCTGAGCCTGGCTAACCAATGCTGGCAGAATATTCTACACAAAACAAACACCGATGAAGACGCGGTGCAGGTGATTGTAAAATTAATTGAGCACGTGGAAAGGAAATACTTATGGCCACCGAAATCCCTGAAAGAATAAAGAACATGACCGAGGAAGAACTAAGAGATACATGGCGACAAATGGATGATGGTATGTGGGAATTTGAAAATGACCCTGACCGGGATCCCAACAGGAACACTGCCGATGAATATCTTTATGATGACTTGAGCCATGAAGCCTGGTTAATCAATGAAGAGCTGAAGCGCAGAGGACTTCAGCCGTGCGAACGCCCGGCAGGAAGAGGCGATGAGGAGGAGGAAGAGTCCAATGACGAATAAGATGCTTGACAGCAACTTCTGCGAATGCGGCGGCATATACCAGCACGTAGACCAACAGCAAGACGACGGCGGCGTGGTAGACCTCTATCAGTGCGACACGTGCAAAACGGGGTGCATCGTCGTTTGGGATCCCGAAACCGAACAGGAGCTAAAACGGGAATATAGCCGTGATGATGACGATGGGGATGACGAAGACAACGACCTGTTTTGGGGGCCGGACGGTCATCTTCATCAGCATTTCTATGATGACGATTTTGAGGATACTTGCGGCGCTCCTGATTGGGCTGATGACGTATACAGAGCAAACGAGGCCACCGACGACCCCGCCCTCGGCCCCTGCTGCGCCTGCGGCAAGAACGGCCCCACCGTCCGCAATATCTTCATGCTCCACCGCCTCTGCCCCACGCCGGGCCGCGGCTGGGGCTGCATCGCCTGCGGCCTGCCGGCGGACTATGCCAGCGCCGTGCTGTGCGACGCCTGCCTCGAAGGTCCTGATGGGACCGGCCCGGCCGAAATCGAATTCGTCTGCACCGGCTACCCGGCCGAAGATGGCCGTACTCCCATCGAGCAGGCCCCGGAGGTCAAAGTCAAACACAATCCGCTTTATCACCCCGAAATGCTGCAAGAAATGAAATTCTTCGACACCTCTCCTGATTATGGCCATCCTGAATGCCTCTGCTCTATCTGCGGTGATCCCATCCCCGATCCCAATGAGGAAGACGAAGATTATCAAGATCGCTTCATCCCTCTCCGGCTCTACCGCAAGCCAAGCATCAAACATCCCTACGGCCAGGAGGCCCGCTTTTGTATAGACTGCGGGCCGGCGGTGTTGAAGTTTACCCGCAGGGCTATCAGTTTGTGAAGCTGAAATAGATTCCCCCTTTACTGACCGCTCGCAAGAGCCAAAACCGGAAAGGAACAACCTTAAAATTGGGATGGAGATAACTAAGTCACCACAATCGCCTGGATCGTCAACAAACACTCCACCAGGCAGGTAATTTCCCCGCGCCCGCTCGCGCAGTAAAAGGTCACCGTATTGTCCTGACCCCGGTTCAGATAAGGAGTAATTTCCTTCTCAATATCCACCGCCCCGCCACCCACCGCCCATGTCCCGCCCAATGCGCTGGTACGATCTATCCCATTAATCAGTACCCAGATATTCTGCGGGTAAACCGAGTCCTCAAACAACCCATAACTCATAGGATGAGTGTGAGCGGGGATGCCGACCGTGTGAGTGTGAGCGGGGATACCGACTGTATGAGTATGAGCGGGGATGGTCACCGTGTGGCTGTGGCTGGGAATAGTCACACTATGGGAATGGCTGCCCGAACTGGATGAAGTGGGGATATAGGCATCATCCGACCCGCTCCCCACACTGGGGAGATGGAACCGGTTGGCGTTCGGGTCCCAGTACACATCATAGGATGTCCCCGCCGGGCCACCATAGACGGTGATCGTGACAATATGGCTGTGACTTCCTCCGCTGCTGCTAGACTGGGTGGATCCGCCCCCACTGCTGCTACTCTGGGTGGATCCGCCCCCGCTGCTGCTGGACTGCGTGGAGCCCCCCCCACTGCTGCTACTCTGGGTGGAGCCGCCCCCCGCCGCCACGCTCTGCACACTGCTGCGCAGCGGAGCCGTCTGAAACCGCAGCATCGCCCGGTTGATAGAAAGCACCTCATCCTTCAACCGCACATTAAACGTCGCCGGCCGGGTGCTGTCCATCCGTTTCAGATACGGCCCGGTCGGACTATGGGTCAAATTCGGCTGCACGTGGGTCTTGAACACCTTCACATCCCGCGTCAGCTTGGCCAGGGCATCGCCGTCGCTGGTCCGCCGGCTGCTGGTGGTGGCCACCTCCAGCTTGACGCCCTGCTTCCCATCGGCGCTGTAGCTCTCCTCGATGTCCAGCACCCACAAATCCGCATGCACATCCACCCATTTGTAGTTCCGGCCCTGTGACTTTGCGATCCCCCGAAAGATCAGCTCGACCTGATCTCCCGGCCTGAGTCGCCTCGGGTCCAGCTTCGTCACGCTCACCTGGTAGTAGGTGCGCGGCGCCAACCACTTCAGCAGCGCCGCCAGCGCCGCCCGGTAGAGCGCGCCCGCTGCATTCTGTAAATCCGGCGTGCTATTCGACAGGGGCCGGATATCGTTGCGTTCAAACGGCCGCTCGACCAGGCCGTAGTTTTCCTGGCTGGCCGTGTCCTCGATATAGTAAAACAGCGTGCCGTCGGCGTTGGTCCCACTTTTCACTGGGTAGCTCGGGTCCGCCGAGGTCACATATTGCAGGGTGAGTTGCGTCGTTCCTGCCCCCGCTCCCACGGGAATGAGCCGGTTGATAATCGCCTCGCTCTCCTCGACGATCGAGAGCTCGGTCACAAGGGCCACGTCGTCGTTGTGGGCCATCTCTCGCGGGATGCTCTCCGGCCGGATCAATCGCAGCCCGCTAGCATCGCCGAAAGCGCCAAAATCCAGCGTCCGCTCAATGGACCCCAGTCTAAAATGCCGGCCCCAGCGATCCCGCAGCACATCCAGCGCCTCAAACACGCTCTCGCCCTCATAGCTCACCGTCGTGTGGCCAATCCCGGTCTCCACACTGCCAACCGACCAACCACTGGCCACTGACAACAGACTACTGACCACACTCTCCACCGCCACAAAATTAAAATTCCGCCGGAAATAGCCGTTCTTATGCGCCAGCTCAATCAGCTGGTCATCGGCCTTCACCGCCAACATCGGCTTGTCACTGCCCGCTGCCAGGCTCTGGCTGGCGTGCCGGAACGTCCCTAACAGGCCATAATCCCGATGATAAACCCGGTACTTCCGCCCGGCCCCGATCGCCGAGGTCTTCGGGTCAATCGCCACCACCGGGAAATCCACCCCGCCGATCTTGTCCAGCGAACGGCGGATCGTCACCTGCTCCACGCTGGTGATCGGCCCCTCGCCTATTTTGTTATTGCCGGCATCGAGCACGTCAATGCGGATCATCGCCGGAGCGCCATCAAATCGCTTTGAAGCGCCGCGAGTGCCGCATCAGCTCCGGCCTGATCTGAGGCTGATTTAATCCCTTCCAGCGCCCGCCGCCGGGCCAGCATAATCCCCGCGTTCGCCGCGTTCATCTGCGCCCACATCGCCTCCCACAACCCCAGCATTTGCGCCAGGCTCAGCGCCGGGCTAAACCCCTGCCGTTCCGCCTCCGCCGTCGGATAATCAGCCGGGTCCGGCTCAGCCGGCCGGCCCCCGGTAATCCAGCGCTCCACATAAAACGCATTACTGGCATACTGCGCCACCATCCCCGGCAGCCCCACCGCAATCCCGGCCTGGATTTTAGCCTGCTCAATTTTCTGGTTCACCTCAGCCTCGCTCTTCGCCTTAGCCTCACTCAAACTCGGCCCATCCGCCGGCAAAGGCGTGTTGCCGTTCTCTCGCCAACCTAAATATTGCTGCCAATCACGGTTAAGGGGCTGTTCAGGAATAAGCGCGCCATCGCTCAGCCTGATAATTCCTGTCTTCGCTAATTGATAACTCATAGTTCTGCATCCACGTCAATATAATCATCACTGCTGTTGGGATTGGCCGCCATGTAGCCCCCCGCCGTAGAGATAACCTCCAGCGTGAATCCGGCTATACTGGCATAGACCGCCGTCGGCTGTGAACAGTTTGAAACCGCCCACGTGCCGTTTTTGGCCAGGGTGGGGGTCGTTCGCATCGGGATGGGATGTAACAGAGTTACATAATAATATTGACTGCCGCCGCCGGCGTAAGCCGTAATCACCGGCCACGTTTCCGTCCCCCCCGGCGGCGTCCGCCAAAAATATCGCTGGCAGGCTGCCAACTCCAGGGTGATCAAGCGGCCCACAAACGGCGTCGCGCTGCCGGGCACCAAATTCATTTCCGCCAGGCGCACGATATCGCCGGCGACCAGGCTGCCCGACGGGATTTGCAGCCGGAATTCCACCCCATAGCCAATATCAGGGTAGCTGGATATATCCGCCGTCCAGATCACCTGGGTCCATGCGCTGTCTGCACAGCTCTGCAGGTCCTCCCCGGACCCGCCCCCATTCCGCACGGTACTGCTGCTCCAGTTATCCGCCGCCGCAGGAGTGCTCACGAATAGTTTCGGCGTAAAAGCTGCCCCGGAGCCATTGTAAATATAGGCTGTAAAATAAACCTGCCGTTTATACCGCCCGGACATCGCCGCCTCGATGCGCTGATCAATGTCAACCGTCGTCACGCCGGCCGCCCCATCCAACTGCATCGAATATTTCGAGAGTGCCCCCGTCCGCAGCGTCGTACTCCGCTGCACATGCGCCAGCGTGCCCGCCCCGGTTTTTACCGCCCACCGGTCGACCCCATACTTGCGGGTGGTCGTCACCCCGGTATCATCGGCGCTGCGCTGCCACACATCAAACCCGCCGTTAAAAAAAATATTATCTTGCGGCAGATAGGACCACATCAACCCGGTCGCCTGGCCACTGTCGGCCACCAGTGCCTGGCCGTTGGCCCCCACCGCCAGCCGGCTGTAGGTTTCATCCGCCGTACCCACGATCAAATCACCCCTGGCATCAATCGTGCTGCCCGGAATACCCGACCCGCCGCTGACCTGGGGCACCCATTTCAACCCGGTTGGCTCCGCCGCATCCACTGCCAGTACCTGGCTGGCCGCCCCCGCCGCCAGGCGCTGCGGTCCGGACGCATCGCGCACAATGAGATCGCCCTTGGTGGCCAGCAGATTTTTCAAAATGTACTGCGTGTGCGGGTCCGCTGCAGCCAAATTGAGCAGTTGGTTGTGGTCAATCGTGCTCGGTGCAATCATCGAGGCCGCGATTTTTCCACTCGCATCCAGCACCATCGGCTTGCCGGCATCGCCCGCCCCGGCCGACGTGTTAATGAAAAGCGAGCGCAGGAAATAGGCTGCTGCTGCCGTCGCCGGCGTGATGGGCCGGGTTGTATCCGTCCCGGCCGCCGTCTCCGCACTGGTCGCCAGTTCCACCGCGCCCTGGGCGCTGTCCGTCGCTGCCGGCAGGTCCGCCGCCAAAATCGCCGCCACCGTCAACGCCGCCCCCAGGCTGGCCTGCTTCACATAGCCCGGCCCGGCCGCCGACAAATCCGCCCCGGATCCGCCCCTGGCCAGAGCCAGGAGACCGGAAATAATATCCGCGGCCGCGTGGGTGTGCGTGCCCGGCGCCGTTACTACAAACCCAAACAGCAGGCCCACGGCTGTAGTCCCGGCCCCGCCACTGGAGTTGGCCGTAAAAATGCCGAACACCCCCACATCCAGGGTAGAAACAGGTGTCACCCGTTTGGCTGTGGTAGAGGTTTTAAAATATTGGCCCCGCGTGGCCGCGCCATCTACGACCACGGCCACCTCGCCGATCAGGGAAACTGTTACCTGGCTATTTACCGCCCCACCCACCAGGATGATCCCCGGCCGCAGAATTGAGCCGGCGCTGGTGGTCGTGGTCACCGCCTCATTATTGGCCGTATCCACGATCACACAGTCATTGGTTGAAAGCGCCCCCCCGCTTTTATTGGCCAGCGTGATCCCGCCCAATCCTGCTGTGATCGCCGCATCCAATTGCTCGAATACGGTATTCCAGGTGGTCGCATTCGCCGCCGCCCCGGTCGCTATAGGCGTATGATGATTAGTGGTCATGCGCTTCTCCCCCACTCTCGTGGCTGTGCAGTCCGTGCACCTCTGCCAACGCGTGCTCTAAATTCGCCTGGATAATTCCGAGCAGCAGCCGCTGCGCCTCCACATGCGACATTTCCACCAGGTCGTAAGACGCTTTTCCGCTTTGCCGGTCCCAGGTAATGATCAATTGTGCCTGCTTTAGCCCATCCCCCATCTCCAATCTCCCATCTCCAATCTCTAATCTCAATCTCTAATACACCCTGGCCCAGTGAACGTCTAGCGTCCCGCCGCCGCTGAACATAATCAAGTTGCTGCCCACGTTAAGGCTAAACAGCCGGGTCTGCATGTCGCCGATGGCCACATCCGGCCACACGTTCAACCCGCTCAACATGGCTGTTTGCGTGCCAATATCAATCACCAACGTTTCCCCGCTGGAAAGTTCGCTGCCATACTGCACCCACTCGCCGGTAGTAACATTCTCAATGCGTGGCTGAGATGAGGCTCCCTGCATCACCAGCAGCCCGCGAGTAATCCGGTCGCCGCCTGTATTGTTGATGGTGAACGTCCCATCGCCGGCCTGGCTAGTGTAATGGGGGTCCAGGCTGACCCCATCATCCAGGTCCCACCCGGCATCCAGGTATAAAATATCGGCGGCCAGCTCGAACCATGGCCAGGCCACCTCAAAAGTAAGTTGCACCGGCAAATACATCAAATATTCCGGCTTGTAAGCTGCCTTCAGCGCCTTGAGTTTAGCCCACGTCCCTCGCTCCGAGCCATCCCGCATCTCGACGACCAGCCAGCGCTGGCCCAGATTCGCCCTCGCTCGCAGGCTGTCCAGCGTCGTATCCACCGCCGCGAAACTACTCTCCACAATCTCAAGTTTACGGCTTATAACCAGAGGCTGCCGGCGCTGCTCCGCCCCCTCCGCATCAAACGCCCCCGCAAGCTGAGGCAGCTGCACCAGGCCTGAGCCAAACTCCAGCGGAATATCGTCGTCAATCTCATACTGAGAAAGCGCCAGCCCATCAAACGATTTCAGCTTCATCGTTAAATCCCCACCGGCATCCCCTGCCGCCGCAGCTCCTCCACGAACCCGCGCCCGGCCGCCTGCCCTTCCTCATACGAACTCGCCTGGATCGTAATCGAACCAATCGTAATCCCGCCGGGAGACGGTGACCCTCCCGCCCCGGCCAGCGCCGCCCCGGAGCGGCCGGGCGCAGGACCGGTCACGCCCAACGACATCTCCGGCAGCGCCCGGACCGCACTGCCAATCCCCCGGATGGCCAGCTCAAACGGTGTCGGGCTGCCCGGAATAAGCCAGCCTGGCATATCCTGCGCCCGGTCAATCATGTCGCCAATTCTACCCGCCACATTTTGCAGCGGCGCGATCAATGTCTCCGCCCCGCGTTTCAGACTGGTCAACCCATCCACCATGCTTCGGGTCATTCCCAGGGAGAACTCAAGCGCGTCGCCGACCAAATGGATAACCGGCGTTAAACCTTCCACCCCCAAAACAACCCCGGCCAGGATAAGTTTGAGCGTCCCCATCGCCACCGACCAGATATCGGTGTCGCCCGTACCCAACCCCAATTCGGCAAACAACTCTTGCAGACTCGTCCACAGCTCACCCAGGGCCGGGCCTACTTCCGTCTGCCAGACCGTTACCAGCGATTGCCAGGCCAGTTGCAGGGGAGGCAGGATCTCCGCTATAAACGCAGCGAGAATCGTTTTCAAATCGTTAAACTTGGGCATCACAAAATCGGCAATCGCCTGCCCCCAGGTCTGCAAGGTGGGGATAGCCGTATCAGTAATCCAGGCCCACACCTCCTGAGCCTTCTGCCACAGGATAGGCAGCGTTTCGCTCACAAACCCCTCGACGGCCGTCCGGATCCCGCCCCAATCAGTCTCCCAGGCCGTGCGCACCAGGGCAATCGCCCCCACCAGCGCCGCTCCTACCAAAATCACCGGCGCCGCCGCCGCCACAATCCCAAGCAGCGCCGGCAGCACAATCGAGGCTGCCACCACGCCCAGAGCTATCAAAACATCCTGCCAGGACACAAATTGGGTCACCATATCAATGATAGGGGATACATTTTCCGTAAACCAGGCCGATAGAGAGGGCAAAATATCCCTGGTCAGCGACAGCAAAAACGTCCGCACCTCCGGCGGGGCCAGGCCCCAGATCGCATTAACAAAAGCGATCACCGGCGGCTGCCCCGCTTGCAGTTTATCCACAAACGTCCCGATGGCCGTCGCGGCCCCTTCAGCGAAGGACTTGACGCCCGCCATAAAATCCGCGATCCCGGACTGAACGGCGGGACTGGCCATAAACTCCTGCACCGATCCGATCACCTCCCGAAATATCGGCACAAACCCACTCGCCAGCGTCCCGGCCCAGCCCTGAAAGCCCAGTTTCAGCCCGGCGATCATATCGTTCAAACCGGCCAGCCCGGCCACCGCCTCCTCACTCATCACCGCTCCCAGGTCATGGGCCTGGCCACTCATCTCCGCTATACCATCTGAGCCAGCCTTAATGAGTGGGTTCAACTCCTGGGCACTCTTGCCGAAAATCGCCATAGCCAGGGCGTCCCGCTCGGTCTCATTTCCCACCCCGCCCAGGGCATCGAGGACCTCCCCAAATACATCCTGGCTGCTCCTGAGCTCGCCATCCACGCCCGCCACGCTCACCCCCAGGGCCGCAAACGCCTCCGCCGCCGGCCCCTTGCCGGTACGGGCCGCCGCATCCATACTGCGCACCACCTTCGCCAGGCTGCCCGTAACTGTCTCAAGCGATGTTCCGGTTTGCTCCCCGATATACTTAAACTCCTGCAATTGCGTGGTCGTCAGCCCGGTCTTATCGGCCAGTTCAGCCAGCTCATCGGCCGCCCCCGCCGTGCTCACCACCAGCGCCGTCACCCCGCCCACCAGCGCGCCCACGCCGGCTAATGCCGCCCCACCGGCCAGCGCGGCAATATTTTGCAGCCCGGAAAACCCTCGCCCGGCCGTATCGCCCAGCCCGCCCAGCGCATTTTGGAGCTGGCCAATCGGGCCAATTGCGCCAGAAGTCTTCGCTGCAATTTCAATGGCGATATTTAGATTTGCGACAATACACCTCCTGAGTGGAAGGGCGAAGGGAGACGAAGCGTCGTCATCCTTCGTCGCTCACTCTAGCCCCCGGGTGATGGCATCCCGCAGTTGCTCGATAGTTCTGCGCCCGCCCGACAGGGTCAGGACCTCCCGGATCGCCAGGTCAAACAGGCTGTACTCCAACCGGGCGGTATGCTGCGCCCAGGCGATATAGGTCAGATTAGATATACCCTCGATCTGCTGCGCAATCAACATGCTGTCAGCGGCGAACTCAGCCAGATCATCAGCCGATAATTTAGCCGCACTACTCTTCAATTTAAGCGAGTCAAATCGCCTGGTCAGGGCCAGTAATTTGTGGCTGCCGCTGCTCATGACCTGCGCCTGAATGAGAAGGATGTCCTTGATCTCTTCTTCGTGGCCGATATACTCGTTCGGATCAAGGGCGAGAATATCATCGGTCAGATGGTCAATCTGTTTCGCCAGGCGATTCGAGGCTTTGACCATCTGATCAGCGCGAGCAATGGTCTGATTAATCATAGGTTGGGTCATATGATTTAACT
>Ga0209641_10005556_pt1 | contig 10313 bp, 6 predicted proteins | sample RifCSP16_1_FD_184022 | JGI IMG/M metagenome (GOLD analysis project Ga0209641, IMG submission 184022) | Soil microbial communities from Rifle, Colorado - Rifle CSP2_sed 16_1 (SPAdes) (version 2) | ecosystem: Environmental > Terrestrial > Deep subsurface > Rock core/Sediment | place: Rifle...
AAGATAATCACCAGAAGGACTGTATGCCACTGCATTCACCAATTTCTGATTACAACATTTTTTTACATTTCCTGTTACAGCATCGTGCAAAAAAAATTTACGACCAATTGGTACTGAAGCAAAATACGATCCAAATGGATGCCATACAACACGACCAATAGATGTAGACTTTGTATCTATTTCTTTAACTTGTTTTGAAAAATTCCCTATCTGAACGCCTGTCTTGAGGTTCCACATAAAAAGATTATTTTTATCATCCCACAAATGCCCGGTAATAATTTTTTCATTATTTACTGCAAGAGCACAAATAGTATTATCGCCACATCCACAACGATATTCTTCATTCTGATCAATATCTGTTATTACAATGTCATTTCTATCGCTTGTTCTCCGAACTTCAACAAGAAATTTACCATCGGGACTGAATTCCATTTCAGTAATCTTTTTATCAGCATTAATACAATCGCCAAGCCTATGTTGTATTACCTTCTTTTGAAGAGATATTTGTTGTCTATCCATTCCCGATACAACACAAAAAAATAAAAATACCCCCGTAATAACTTCCATTTTTTTGTACATGTTAGCCATAAAAAATTCCCTATCTGTTTAAAACGATACTGGAATTCCAAAAACACTAATAAAACTCAACATTTATTCAAATATCTTTTATCCTTATACAAACTATATTTTGCACAATTATTAAGGCACCTTAAATATGTCGCAGCATTTCACGCATTTACATCTTCATACCGAATATTCACTGCTTGATGGCGCGATATCGCTTGATAAACTTGTAGCGTTTGGTAAAGAAAATAATTACAAAGCACTTGCTATAACGGATCATGGCAATATTTTTGGTGCTGTTAAATTTTTCCAAAAATGTAAAAAAGCGGGCATAAAACCAATTTTAGGTATGGAAGCATATTTTACTGAAGATGCCAAAGTAAAAAATGCTGAGAATAAGTATTATCATCTCATTATTCTTGTACAGAATGCAATCGGCTATAAAAACCTGTGCAAACTCATTTCGTATTCATACCAGGAAGGTTTCTATTTTAAACCGAGAATTGATTACAACATCCTTGAGAAACATTCCGAAGGTCTTATCGTAACAAGTGCGTGTCTTGGTGGCCATATTCCTAAATTATTGATGTCAAATAACCAAAAAGAACTTGCAGAACGCCTTGACTGGTTTTTACGCATATTTGGCAGAGATCGCTTTTTCCTCGAAGTACAACCAGAAGATCAAGAAGAACAAAAAATTTTGAACCAAAAACTGTTTGCACTCGCCACAGAAAAGAATATTAAACTCGTTGCTGCTGGTGATTGTCATTATGTCTCATCACATGACCATGAAGCACACGAAATTATGCTTTCGATCCAAACTCAGTCAAAAATGGATGATCCTAACCGTTTTACCTTTGGCGATTGCCGTGCATACATGCGCACTACTAATGAAATGCTTTCAGAATTTAAAGGCCATGAACAAGCGGTATGGAATGCTGGCATTATTGCCGATATGTGCAACTTTGATTTTGAGACCGATACATTGTTTTTCCCACAATTTGTCATTCCTGAACATTACACACAAGAATCATATTTTGCCCACATGTGCCGAATAGGACTACAACGATTAAAAGATGATGATCTTATTTCTGCCAATCAATGGCCAACATATGATGCACGATTAGAACTAGAAATTGATCTGATCACACGCATGGGTTTTGTTGGTTATTTTTTGGTTGTCAGTGATTTTATTCAATGGGCATATCGTCAAGCAATTCCCGTTGGACCTGGTCGTGGTTCTGCTGCAGGATCATTAGTTGCATGGGCACTACAAATAACAAACATTGATCCGCTTAAATATAATCTTCTTTTTGAACGTTTTTTAAATCCTGAACGTGTGAGCATGCCCGATATTGATATCGATTTTTGCATTGAAGGTCGTGACAAAGTGATTAATTACGTGCGCGATAAATATGGTCATGACAAAGTCTGTAACATCATAACATTTGGTACCATGATGGCCAAAGGTGTTATTAAAGATGTTGCACGTGTTCTTGGCTTTTCTTTTGAAGATTCTAATGCAATTACCAACCTTGTCCCCGAACAATTAAAAATAACGCTCACCGAAGCAATAGAACAAGAACCACGTTTGCAAGAATTGATTAATAATAATCCTCGTACAAAACATATTTTTGATATTGCCTTTAAACTCGAAGGACTCACGCGCCATGCATCAAAACATGCGGCCGGTATTGTAATTTCTCCAGATCCCATCGATGAAGTATTGCCTGTCTATGTGCCACCGAAAACTAATGAATTAGTTACACAATATGGTATGACAGAATTGGAAAGCATTGGCTTTCTAAAAATAGATTTTCTTGGTCTGAAAAACCTTACACTTATCGATCGTGTACTGAAACTCATCAAAGCTATTCATGGCGTATCACTTGATATGAACAAACTCCCACTTGATGATCCAAAAACATTCGAATTAATGTGCGAGGGTAAAACATCAGGTGTATTCCAGTTAGAATCCAGTGGATTAAAAGAAGTATTACGGAAGCTAAAACCAGAAAAATTTGAGGATATTATTGCAGTCAACGCGCTCTACCGTCCAGGACCTCTTGGATCTGGCATGGTGGATGATTTTATTGAGCGCAGACATGGCCGGCAACAAATTAAGTATCTTTTTCCTGAATTAGAACCAATTTTGGCAGAAACATTTGGTGTTATTGTGTATCAAGAACAGGTAATGAAAATTGCTTCTGCTATCGGCGGTTACTCACTCGGAGAAGCAGATATTTTACGCCGTGCAATGGGTAAGAAAAAAGCAGAAGTTATGGCTGAGCAAAGTGCCATATTCATTGAAAAAGCTACCGCAAAAAATTTTGATCCAAAAAAAGCACAAGAACTGTTTGATCTGCTCGCATACTTTGCAGGCTACGGTTTTAACAAGTCTCACTCTGCTGCATATGCACTTATTGCATATCAAACCGCATATCTTAAGGCAAACTATCTGCCCGAATTTTTGGCATGTCTTATTTCTCTTGAAGCAACGCACCCAGAAAAAATGGCCTTTTATTTGCAAGAAACAAAAGATCTTGGCATTACATTACTGCCACCTGATATCAACAGATCGAATGTCGATTTTTCTGTAGTAGACGGCACTATTTTATTTGGATTACAAGGCATAAAAAATGTTGGCCTTGCTGCACTCGAAAACATTATTGAAGAACGCACTAAAAAAGGTCCTTTTAAAGATTTACTCGATTTTTGTACACGTATAGACCTGCGCACCGCAAACAAGCGTGTCATTGAAAGTCTTATTTGTGCGGGCGCATTTGATTTGTTGCACGGAAACCGTGCACAGCAATTTCATGAAATTGAACATATCATTGATCTTGCAACAACACATAAAAAAAATGCTCTCACGGGACAAATGGATCTTTTTTCAATGAACAAACAAGAATCTAAAAACGATAACATCTATACATTTGAAATCCTTCCTGAATGGCCTGACAAAGAAAAGCTAGAAAAAGAACGTGATGTCATTGGTTTTTACATTAGCTCACATCCACTCGAAACATATAAAAAACAACTTGCATGGTTTAGCATTGAACAATTTGAAACGGCAGTTGAAAAGGCAAGAACTGTAAAAAGCGAATACACAACTATTTGCTGCGGTCTGCTTAAAACTCGCAAAGATATTGTGACAAAAAAAGGTGATCGTATGTCATTTTTGCAGATGGAAGATATGTCGGGAACTGCTGAAATTATTGCATTTCCTAAAACATTTGCCCGCGCTGAAAAATGGCTCGGTTCTCATAATGTTTTTATTGTTAAAGGAGTAGTTGATGTTGTTGAGGGTGCGCCCTGTAAAATAAAGGCCCAAGATATTGTTCCTGTAGAATTAGCCTTGAGCGAATGGCCACATATTGAACACATAACACTCACTCTGCCAGATAGCATGACCGAAGAAACTATTGTAAATATCAAAGAACGCTTGCCAAAAGGAACCGCTGCTTTTTCTCTTATTTTTCAGGAAAATCAAAAAAAATTGCGCTTAACGGTGAAAGAAAGGATTCTTCTTGATACCGAAAGCGCACAATTACTCGAACAACACAACATAAAAGTACAATGTTGTTTATAAAGTAATTACTTTTTTATATAGGCAACCGCAAAATCATATAATTCATCTGAGTACGCACGCAACACAGACAAAAATTCCTGCACACTATGTTCTTGTTTTGTTGCAAGAATGATATCAAGTGATTTTTGAATGTGTACATACATTTTTGGGGCATTGCCCAATATTTTATATAACTCTATTGCTTCACGCCGTAATGTTACATCATCGGAATGCATTGCCACAAGATGCTCGCATACCGCTACAGATTCAAGAAATCGTTCTGACTTTTGGTACAATTCCATCGCTTGTTTATACAAAGGAATTGCTAGCTCTTGTTCACCAAAAGAAAGATAAATGTCACCTTCAAGCTGTCGCGCTACTGCCATATCATTAAATGAATGAGAAAGAAGGCGATAAACGCCCAAGGCACGTTCCTTCTCTCCGCGAGACACACACTCAGCAATCTTAAACCATGCTATCGTGTGTTTATCGAATTGCGTCTGCTTCATACGCCCCTCTCAACATTCTCATCGAATGATTTTTACATATTTTTTACCACTCTAGTACAATTTATAGAAAAAAGAAAAACCTTAAAATACATAGCAGTAAACAACTCATTACTTACTTTATTTTTTATCTGGTACATTATTAATCCCTGCATCTGATGTCCTTCTTCCTGCAGTAAATTGCTTTTTGGTATTAAATTCTAGATTTTCATGTTTTAAAAAATCATGACTAGGAAATGTTGGACTATTACTCAGACGTTTAGCATGAGATGGCTTATTGGGATTGGTAGGTATTTTGAAAACTCCTCCTTCTGCACCTGTATCACCAAGATTCTTTCCTCTGGTAATTCCCACTGATGGTTTTTCAGCAGTATAAGAAAGAGAAATATTGCAAAGAATTAGCGCACAAAAGAATTTTTTCATCGTGTTTTCCCTTTTTTATTTAAAACACTTTTTATGACAAGAATAATGGTACAAAAAAACTTAGCAATAGGTGAAGTAATTTTGCAAGCAAATAGAAATTAATTTTGAAGGGTGTAAAGGAATACCCGACCGTAATGAATGTGAAGGTTGGGTTAAAAAACGACAATAGATTAATAGGTATTGGGAAAAATGACTTGCCCTACTTCGCATAAAGCTACGAAGGCATACTACTTAAGTCTTCTATGGCGTGCCATATGAAGCCTTGGCGTAGTATGGTGCCGGGGGTCGGAATTGAACCAACGACGCGAAGCTCTTCAGGCTTCCGCTCTACCACTGAGCTACCCCGGCGTAACAAAAACTGTCAATACATACTCTGTATGGTACCTGTTTGTATGTTTTTGTCAACAGAAAAGCGTATTTTATCGCTTACAGTAGAGAGGTTTTGCTTTTCCAGCCTTTATTGCTTTAGGGACTGGTATCAAATCACCAGTAATAACATCAAAAATAAGTCCATATATAGGAATATTTGATGGAATAAGTGGATGATTACGAATTTTCTTAACATCCTCAAGGACAGATTTGAACAAACCATGCTTAATCGTTAACCAATCAATACAATCATAATCAATACATGCTTCTTTGCCGCAGCATTTACTCGTATTTTTCCACTTACACTTATTATTATCTTGTACCGGTTCAAGGGTGACGTTACAATTTTTGACCAAAGTAGCTTTCACTGAGCTACCTTCTAACAAGTCTTTCATAACTTTGTCAGTGAATTTTTGCATTCCGCAGTCAGTATGCTGGATCAAAAATATTTCTTCTACCTCCAACAATTTATAAAGAATAACTAAGGACCTAATCCAATCCTCAGTTACCCGTCCACCAGCATTGCGAAGTATATACGTACCACTTGTTACAGAACTTAAAAAATCATTAAGACGATAATCCATACAGGTTACAATTGCCGCTTTTCGTGGCGCAAATAGATCTGGTTGAGGCACATAGGTAGTTTCGAATACGTCATCCGCTGCTATAATCGCAGCGTAAAGAGGACTATTATCAAGATTCAAAACTTCTTCATGTTTATTGCATGGAGCTAATGAACCTTTTGTTTCAATTTGGTCAGCGCCACATGGCGTTATCAGACAAAACGCAAGTAATATAAGTAACAATTTTTTCTTCATCTATACCCTCCCAATTAGATTATAAAAACGCTATCATCAGGATATGTTGTTTCTTTTTCAAAAATCAACGTGATGTTGCTCAAATTGCCAACCACGACATTCTTTGTTATCTTAAAATTACAATAAAAATAAATTCTCTACCCTAGCTTTTCCTAGCGCTCATTCTGAACTTGTTGAAGAATAAAGCGCTCTTATCCTTCAACAGGTTCAGGATGAGCGCAGGAAATATACATGGATCATTTATGAAAAATCTCTCACAAGAACTTGATATCATAAAAAATGAATTCGACGATGTTTTAAAAACAATCACCACCGAAACCTCTCTTGAATCAGTACGTGTTACATTTTTAGGTCGAAAAGGCAAAATTGCTGACCTTATGGAACAACTCAAAAATTTATCCGTTGAAGAGAAAAAAACAGTTGGACCATTGCTCAATCAATTCAAACTGCAAGCTCAAACACAACTTGATGAGCTTACACTGTCTCTCAAAAAAACAGATAGTGCTCAAAAAAACTTACTCGAAAAAAACTTTGATGTTTCCGCCTATAAATACAATGAACTTAAAGGAACATCTCATATTTATACCCAAATTATTGCTGATCTAGAAAATACTTTTATATCCATGGGATATACTATCGTTGATGGCCCTGAAGTGGAAAACGAATATTATAATTTTGAATCTCTCAATATTCCAGCCGATCACCCTGCCAGAGAAGCAGAAGATTCATTTTTTCTCCACCAAAAAGGAATATTGCTGCGTACGCAATGCTCAACCATGCAAGCACGCGCGATGGAAAATTCCCAACCACCTATAGCAGTATTTGCACCAGGACGTGTGTACCGCAAAGAAGCTACTGATCAAACACATGATTTTTTATTCACACAGGCAGAAATATTGTTGGTTGATAAAAATATATCGGTTAGTAACCTTCTTGCAACTGCGCACATATTTTTACGAAAAATATTTGAAAATGATACATTAGAAATTCGCGTACGTCCTGGTTTTTTCCCCTTTGTTGAACCGGGTCTTGAGATAGATGCATCATGCACGTTCTGTAAAACAGGTTGTTCTGTCTGCAAACATACGGGCTGGATAGAACTGCTCGGAACAGGAATGGTTCATCCTAATGTATTACGCGCAAGTGGAATTGACCCAACTGTTTATTCTGGATTTGCGTTTGGTATGGGTATTGAAAGAATTGCAATGATTAAGTATGGTATTTATGATATTCGCTTGTTTCACTCGAGTAAAATAAAATTTCTTGATCAATTTTAAAAATGTTTTTAACGTTCGTATTCTTCGACAAGCTCAGGACGAACGGAGGAGGCCATCAACTAAAAATTAACAAGACAGAATTAGAATTTATTCGCTCTCATTGTAAACACTATGATACGTATTTTAAAAATTATTCTAATCCCGTTCGTCCTGAGCCTGTCGAAGGATACGAACACATAAAAAGGGAATTCATGTCTAATAATTTATTTTTTATCTTCGCATTTGCACTATTAGCTGTTCAAACATCCAAAGGTGAGAGTTCAAACATGAAAATAATTAAAGCGGTTATTCCTGCTGCTGGCCTTGGAACACGATTTTTACCGTACACAAAAGCAGTGCCCAAAGAAATGTTACCAATACTAGAAAAACCTTCTATTCAATTAATTATTGAAGAAGGTCTTGCATCAAACATCACTGATTTTTATGTTATTGCCAACGATGATAAACCTGAATTACAACATCATTTTTCGCACAATGCAAAACTTGAATCAAAATTAGAAAAAACTGGCAAATCAAATCTACTCAATAGTATTAATATTATTATTGATACAGCACAGTTTACTTTTATTCCTCAACCAGAACCGCTTGGTCTTGGACATGCAGTGTTAATGGCAAAAGAAGCAATTGGTAATGAATATTTTGGTATTTTTTTACCTGATGAAATTATGATCGGTGAAATTCCTGCACTCACTCAACTTATTGCGGTGGCAAAAAAATATAATGCTTCTGTAATTGGAGTGTTAGAAGTACCCCAAGAAAAGGTTTCATCATATGGTATTATTTCAATTAAACAAGAATTAGAAGATGGTGTCTTTGAAGTTGAACACTTAATAGAAAAACCACCTGTTGATCAAGCTCCATCAAATTTTGCACTTGCTGGTCGCTATGTTCTTTCTCCACGCATTTTTGCTTCTCTAGAAAACACTGCACCTGGTGCAAATAATGAAATTCAATTGACCGATGGTATTGCGGATATGATGCGCAACGGTGAACGTGTTATTGCATATGTTATGAAAACTTCACGCTATGATGTTGGCAATCCTTTGGGATGGATACAAGCAAATATTGAAGTTGCACTGCGACATCCAACATTTGGACCAATTGTAAAAGAATATTGCGAAAAGTTGCTCTTCAAAAAACAGTAATCTCTAGGTTCTGTTGAGTTTTGATGCAAATACGTGCAGAGTTCCCCATTCCGTTCGCCCTGAGTGTTTTTGTCCTCAAAAATGTATCGAAGGGTATTATATTGGAGAAACCTTTAGGCGTTTTAAAGATTAATTACCTTAAAGAACTACCCTTCGATACATTTTACTCTGCCTACGGCTGCGTAAAACACTCAGGGCGAACGGGTTTTGAGAATTAAATTTTTAATTATTGGTATTTTTTCAAAAACTCAACAGAACCTAGTCTTATTTTTAACTCCTTGCAAAATATAACGCATTTCTTCCATCCTTATCGCATGCATCAGGATTGGCATTATGCTTCAACAACAAGTCTATCATCTGCCTCTTACGCTCTTGTGGATTTTTTTCGATACAAAATACATAGTGTAACGGTGTTCTTTTTTCATAATCAGTCGCGTCTACCAAAGCATCATGTTGCAACAAAAAATCCGCTACGGAAATTTTTCCTTTCTCAACAGCGATATGGAGCGGTGTTACACCACCAATAGTCTTGGCATTTACATCAGCACCTTTTTTAACCAATTCTCTTACAGATCTCAGACCGCCTCGTCGTGCTGCGTAATACAAAGGAGTTGCCCTTATAGCACATCGCACATCAACTATAACATCCTTATGCTCAAGTAACGTGCACAAAATAGCGTATCTACCCTTTTTAGCAGCATAATGCAAAGGTGTTTGCCCATGTTGATCAAAAACATTCACTCTAACATTTCTATCCAATAAATTCTGTACCATTTCAACAGTTCCATATAATACAACTTTATGAAGCACTGAAACTCTCTGCTCATTAGTATCATTTATTGCATAATTTGCACCAAGTAAAGCTTCCAAAAGTGAAACCTTTTTGAGCTGACATACTCTTTGGAGTAATGTACAGTTTTTTTTATATGGTAGAAATACATCAAATCGACTCCCTATCAATGTCAATAGCGTTTTTGCTTTGACATCACGCTTACTTAATGCATGTATCAAACGTTTTAAATTTATTTGATCTATCTCGCGTTGATGAACATAGCGTCCAGCATATACTTCCATAAAGTGTTCGACTTGAGCATAATAATTAATCTCAAAAACTTTGAAAATCACAGTTTTTCTGAATTCATGATCATGATGCCAAAAATGGCAAAACATCTCTTTATCTCCTATTTCTGCATAATGTTGCAGGATTTTAGTACATGCACCATAATTACCTACTATGGAACATGCAGGAGTGGGACATTTACATGCACACTCATAATCTGATGCATCTGGACATATATCTCCAACATTCCACCATTTATTACACATTTTACTGACTTGTTTCAATCGACCTATTGCCTGAAATCCTAACCATGCTTTAATCCCTTTTACTACTATTTCTTCTGGCATAGAAAACAGAACGTTATTGATAAGAGCAGATAGATACTGAGTATCACTATTTTTTATATCCATTGCAGTTGCAAAATGAGATATAATTACAATACTACATGTTATTGTTTTTTTATTCATGAGAAAAGTTCTAAAATGAAGTGCGACTCCAACCCATGTATAATAATGGGTACTAACAAACAGGAGTCGCCTCATGGAAGAAAAGTATACCCATTTTACAGGGAAAGATCGAG
>Ga0209641_10005558_pt1 | contig 10311 bp, 13 predicted proteins | sample RifCSP16_1_FD_184022 | JGI IMG/M metagenome (GOLD analysis project Ga0209641, IMG submission 184022) | Soil microbial communities from Rifle, Colorado - Rifle CSP2_sed 16_1 (SPAdes) (version 2) | ecosystem: Environmental > Terrestrial > Deep subsurface > Rock core/Sediment | place: Rifle...
TCGGCCCGGGACCTGTTCGTAGCCCGCGAGAGGCTTGCCGAACTTTTCGGTGCGAGGGACAGCTCCCGGTTCGTGTTCACGGGAAACGCCACCGAGGCGCTGAACCAGGCGATCAAGGGGATCCTGAGGCCGGGCGACCACGCCGTGACCACCTCGGTGGAGCACAACTCGGTGATGCGGCCGCTCCGGCGGATGGAAGAGGCGGGGGTCACCGTGACGGTGGTTCCCGCAGGCCCCGACGGGGCTGTGGACGCGGTCGTGGACGCGAAGGCGGTCGCGGCCGCCATCCGCAGGAGGACACGGCTGGTGGCCGTCGTCCACGCGTCGAACGTGACCGGCGCGATCCAGCCCGCGCGGCAGATCCTGCGCGCCGCCCGGAAAGCCGGCGCCTACCTGCTCCTGGACGCGGCGCAGACCGCAGGGTCGGTCCCTCTCTCGCTTTCCGATCTTCCCGTCGACCTGCTGGCGGCCCCCGGCCACAAGGGGCTCCTGGGGCCGCAGGGGACGGGATTCCTTTACGTCCGGGAAGGCGTGCCCGTAGTCCCGCTGATCGAGGGAGGGACCGGCAGTCGCTCGGAGTCGGATCGCCAGCCCGACTTTTTCCCCGACGCCCTCGAGTCCGGGACACCGAACAGCGTAGGGATCGCCGGCCTGGGGGTTTCTCTCGCCTGGTTGCTCCGCAAGGGGATCGGGGCGGTCCGCCGGAAGGAAAGGGAACTTCTGGAGGAGTTGGTGGAGGGGATGGGCCGGATCGGCAACGTGACGGTGTACGGTCCCCGGGACCCGTCCCGCCGGGCATCGGTCATATCGTTCCTCGTCGATGGGATGGATCCCGCGGAAGTGGGACGCCGGCTGGAAAAGGAGTTCGGAGTCCTGGTGCGGTCGGGCCTTCACTGCTCGCCCGACTCCCACCGGACGCTCGGCACGTTCCCGGAAGGGACGGTGCGCGTGAGCCCCGGGCCGTTCACCACGGGAAAGGAGATCGCCCGGTTGGCCGTTCACCACGGGAAAGGAGATCGCCCGGTTCCTCGCCGCCCTGCGGAAGATCGCCGCCTCCCGACGCTAAATCGGTGAGCAGGTGCGGAGTACGCATCCCGCTGGTTGAACCAGGCGCGCAAGCGCCGGGAACAGCGGGTGCAAGCGTTATCCCGTTGCCGTCCGCACTCCCCGGACGCGGCGGAGGATGGAGGAGGTGGATCTCCCGGGGAGGAGCCGGATCGTTCTCACGGAACCGCCCCGGGCGCGCACGAAATCGGAGCCGACGATCGTTTTTCCCTTCCAGTCGCCTCCCTTCACCAGGACGTGGGGAATGACCTCCTCGATGAGCGCGGACGGCGTGTCCTCGGAGAACACGGCAACGAACGAGACGCTCGACAGCGATGAGAGGAGGTAGGCGCGGTCGCGGGCCGCCTGGAGGGGCCTTCCTTCTCCCTTCAGGCGTCGCACGGACGCATCGCTGTTGAGCCCCACCACGAGAACATCCCCGAGCGCGGCGGCTTCCCGAAGATATCTTGCGTGGCCTGCGTGGAGGATGTCGAAACATCCGTTGGTGAATACGATCGTTTTTCCCTGGCGGCGCACGCGGGCGAGGGTGGTGCGGACTGCCCGCCGGGGAATTATCTTCTTGGCCGGGTCTTCCGGTACGAGCGTTCGTTCCGGTCCTGCGCGCACGGTATCCTCCTCCTTGCGTCTTCGACCCCTGCCGGGTCGATCGTTGCGATCACAATCCCTTCCTCTTCCCCTCCCCGGGCAAGCTGCTCTCCCCACGGGGAGAGGATGGCCGATCCCCCGGAATAGTGGAACTCGCCGGATCTCCCGACGGCGTTGGACGCCACCACGAAAAGCTGGTTCTCCACCGCGCGTGCGGCGATCAGCAGGTCCCAGTGGGCCTTCCGGACGGACGGCCATTGCGCGGACACGCAGAAGAGGGTCGCCCCCTCGAAATAGTATTTTCGGGACAGCTCGGGGAACCGGATGTCGTAGCAGATATGCGGCCCGATCGTCCCCACGGAGGTGTGGGCCACGGAGGCGGTCGTCCCCCTCCGGAAGTGGAGGTGTTCCCCCGAGGGGGAGAACAGGTGCGTTTTCCGGTATTCTCCCGCGACCGCCCCCGTGGTATCGACGACGTAAAGCGTGTTGTACACGGACCTCCCCGACCGCTCGGGAAGGGAGCCGGTGATCACGACCCGCCTGTCGGCCGCGAACCGGCAAAGATCGTTGAGAAGTCCCGGGGTCGTATCCGAAAGCGTCCGCAGGTCGTCGTAGAAGAAGCCCGTGCTCCACATCTCCGGAAGCACGCAGAGTGCGGCCCCGCCCTCCGCGGCCTCCCGGAGGAGCGCGAAGGCGCGGGCGGCGTTTCTTTCCACTGCTCCCATGTCCACGGGAAAAGGCGCGGGCGGCGTTGCTTTCCACTGCTCCCATGTCCACGGGAAACTGCAGGGCGGCTGCCCGGAACGGTGAAATCATGCCTTCTCCCCGGTGGTTGCCGGCGGCGGGGTGGGCGCGTTGGCGTTTCAGAAAACGGCGCGCGCCACCGTCAGGACCACTATATGTTCCGCACCGGCCATTTTCAAGGTACGGGAGCACGCCGCCGCGGTCGCCCCCGAGGTGTACACATCGTCCACGAGAAACACGTGGGCGGGCGCCCGCGCACCGCGCCGGGCGGCGAACGCCCCCCGGACGTTTCTCTCCCGGACGGAAATCGGCAATCCCGCCTGGGGCCGGCGTTCCCCCGTCCTTCGCAGCAGGAGCGGGTCGCAGGGCCATCCGGAGAGACGGCCGAGGGACAGGGCCATCAGGGCGGGCAGGTTGTACCCCCGGAAGAAATATTTGGATGCGCGGATCGGAACGGGGACGATCGTCGGACGGAAACCTTCCGGGATCCGGTCGGCCCACTCCCCCCGGAGCCCTTCCAGGAGCCGACGGGCGAACAGGTGCGCTGCGTCGCTCCTCCCCCCGTATTTCGCTGCCCGGATCCCCTCCCGGACGTCCCCCTCGTACAGGTAGAGGGAAAGGGCGAGATCGAACGGCCGGGGATCCGGACGGGACGGGACCGGGTCCGTGCCGGATGCGGAATCCGTTTCCTCCCGGAAGGCGGGCCAGGCCCCTGCCGCCGCGGGGGAAAGGTCGGGCGACGCGGCAGGAAGCAGCGAACGCAGGAGGGAGATCTCCCCGGAAATCCTCCGGCACCCGGCCTTCCGGAGATCGCGGAGGCGGCCGCCGATCCCTGGCGGATCAGCGGATCGTGGCGGGGACGGCGTGGACCCGGTCGCCGTGGGAGATGTCGTACCCGTTCCAGATTCCGCAGGAGGAGCACCGGGCAGTCCACTTGATGGTCGTCTGGCCGCATCCGGTGCACCGGAACGGGATGAGATACCGGCGCTTGTACCCGAAGGCGCGCTGGTAGTGCTGGCAGGCGGATTCATACCGGCCTCTCCGCCGGAGCGCCTCGGCGAGCAGGATGTTCACGGATCCGCACTCCGGGTCCAGGAGTTCCGCTTTCAACAACTGTTCCAGCGCCTCATCGTTCATCTCCAGCCGGAGGAAGAACTTCCCCTGGAAGAGATTGACATCGTAATCGGAGGGGAACTCCCGGAGAAGATCGAGGTACACCGCGATCATCGCCTCCGGCCTCTCCGTCTCCACTCCGAGGTCCTCGAGCTTGATCAGGAAGACGGCGTTGCGGGTCGCCCGGTATCCCGAGAGGAGAGTCTCCGTCGCCTCCTCCGGGGTTCCCCGCCCCCGCAGGTGCTGTGAGAGGGCGAGGTATGCCGCCGTGAAGGTCGGCGTATCCTTGATGAGCTCCCGAAGGCGCCTCTCCGCGTCATCGGTTTTTCCTTCCTCCATGCGCCGGACCGCCCTCTCGTACCGGAGGGCGTCGAAGAGGGCCTTGTCCCCCGCGGAGGCGGTCTTCCCCTTGAGCTTGACGATCCTCTTCTGCATCGCGTAGGCGGAATCCATCTCCTGGCGCCGGATGTGGATGTCCCGGATCTCTTCCCAGGCGCGCAGGTTCTCCCCGTCGGAATCCTCGATCCGGGAAAGAAGCGACAGCGCGTTCTCCAGGTCGTTCATCTCCCGGTAGAGCGTCGCGAGGCGGAAGTAGACGGTGATGTCCGAGGGGTCGATCTGCTTGGCCCGGGTCAGCGCCTTGACGGCTTCCAGGTGGTTCTTCCGCTCGGTCTCCACGTCGGCCAGGATCACGAGCGCCTCCCGGTCATCGGGGTTGACGGAGAGACTCCGTTGCAGTTCCGCGGCCGCGTCGTCGAGCAGACCCCGCTGGAACAGCCCCGACGCCTTGGCGACCCGGGCCCGGGCGGCCTCCCGGCGCTGCCGGTCGCCTCCTTCCAGTTTTTCGATGCCTGGGTCACATCCTTGACCATGGTGCCGAGAATGACCATGGCGGCCCCGAGGGAAAAGGCCAGGATGGCCAGTTCGCTGACCGTCACCTCCACCTGGCGGGTGGCCGAGTAGAAAAACTGGATATGCTGGCCGTTCAACAGGGAGATGTACGAGAACGCAACCAGGATGACCACGAACAGGAGGAAAAGCAGTCGGACCGCCATGAGAGGGATTCCTCCGGGTGTCTATCGATCCTCGGGGATGGGGATTTCCGGCGCGGATCCCCACAACCGGTCGAACTGGTAAAAATCCCGGACGCTGTCCAGGAAGACGTGCACCACGAAATCGTCGTAGTCGATCAGCACCCACCGCCCCTCGCGGATGCCCTCCACCCCCATCGGGCGAAGACCGTCCCTCTTGAGCGATTCCTCGATGTGGCTGGCGACGGCGGTGACCTGCCGGTCGGACGTTCCCGAGCAAAGGAGAAAGTAATCGGTGAAGGTGGCGTTTTCCCGGACGTCCAGCGCCCGGATGGCGGCGGCTTTTTTCTCCTGGGCAAGCCGCGCGCATTGGATCACCGCATTCCGTGTGGTTATTGCCGTCCTTCCTCCCCGGAGCCGAGGTACAGGCCGTGCTCGGCGATGTATTCCTCCACCTCCGACGGGACGAGACCCCGGATGCACTTCCTGCTCCGAACCTTCTCCCGAATGGAGCTCGAAGAGATATCCAGGGCCGGCAGGGCGGGGCAGTACAACCTTCGTCCTCCCGGGAGGCGGTAGCTTTCCCCTGTCCAACTATAGCAATGCGGTTCCTCTTTTTCAATATGCAACCTCGCGGGGGGCGCGGGCGACAAGGGCGTCCCGGTACGGGGGAGGAGAAGGAAGTCGCACGCAGCAAGGAGCTCTTCGTACCGGTGCCAGGTGGAAATCTCCCCGAAGGAGTCCGCCCCCATCACGAACACCCAGTCGACCCCGGGCTCCGCCCGGCGAAATTCCTGCACCGTGGTCAGCGAGTACGAGGGCCCCTCGCGGCGGATCTCCACGTCGGATACCTCGAATCCCGAAAACCCCGAAACAGCGGCGGACGCCATGGCAAACCGGTGTTGCGCTTCGGAGACCGGATGCCCCGGCTTGTGGGGCGGGTGGTGGGAGGGAAGGAGCACGATCCTCGGAAGACCGAGCGTCTCCCGTACTTCGATCGCCATGCGCAGGTGGCCGTTGTGGAACGGGTCGAACGTTCCGCCGAACAGGGCCGCCGATATCCGGATGGCGCCCAATTAGCTCCGGACCTGTCCGTCACCGAAGGCGATGAACTTCATCGTGGTGAGCTCGGCAAGCCCCATCGGGCCGAAGGCGTGGATCTTGGTGGTGCTGATCCCGATCTCGGCCCCGAGTCCCAGCTGGAACCCGTCGTTGAACCGTGTGGACGCGTTCACCAGGACGAGAGAGGAGTCCACGTCGCGGATAAACCGCATCGCCCGGGCGTGGTTCCTCGTGAGGATCGCCTCCGTGTGCAGCGACCCGTATCTGCGGATGTGCTCGATCGCTTCGTCCATCGAGGGGACCACCCGGACCGCGAGGATCAGGTCGAGGAACTCGGTTCCCCAGTCCTTCTCGGCAGCCGGGATCGCCCAGGGGACGAGGGAAAGGGTCTGCGGGCAGACGCGGAGCTCCACGCCGTGCTTCCGGAGTTCGGCCGAAACGGTGGGGAGGAATTCCGGGGCGACCTTCTCGTGCACCAGGAGCGTTTCCATCGCATTGCATACCCCCGGACGCTGCACCTTCGCGTTGATGCAGATGGGGACGGCCTGGCCGACGTCCGCTCCCTCGTCCACGTAGATGTGGCAGACCCCCTTGTAGTGCTTGATGACGGGGATGCGGGATTTCTCCGCGACGCTCCGGATCAGCCCTTCCCCGCCCCGGGGGATGATGAGGTCGATGTATTCCTCGGCCTGGAGCATCCAGTCGATCGCCTCCCGGTCCGTCCGTTCGATGACCGCCACGGCGTCCGCGGGGAGGCCCGCAAGGGTCATCGCCTCGCGGAGGATCCGCGCGATCGCGGTGTTGGAGAAAATGGCTTCGGACCCCCCCCGCAGGATGACGGCGTTCCCCGATTTGACGCAAAGGGCGGCCGCGTCGGCGGTGACGTTCGGGCGGGATTCATAGATGATCCCGATGACGCCGAGCGGGATGCGCATCCTCCCCACCCAGAGGCCGTTGGGGCGCCGCCACATCTTCTCGACCTCCCCCACGGGATCGGGAAGGGCGATCACCTCCTCGATCCCTGCGGCCATCTGCTCGATCCGTTCGTCGGAAAGGGTGAGCCTGTCGAGCATGGCGCCGGAGAGCCCCCGGGACGCCGCCGCCTCGAGGTCTTTCCGGTTCTGCTCCCGGAGCCATGGCGTTTTCCCGCGCAGTCCCCTGGCCATGGCGGCGAGGGCGGCGTTCTTCTCCGGCGCGGAGGCCCGTCCCATCCGCGCGGACGCCTCCCTGGCCGCGCGGCAGACTCCGACTACGATCTCCCGGGTCGTGGTGGTTCCGGTCGCCTCCATCTACGTTCCGACTCCTTTTCTCCCCCCGGGAGTTTCGCGAGGGGGGAGGATCATGAGGTTGTCCCGGTGCACCACCTCCGCGGGGGTCCCCTCGCCGAGGATGGCCCGGACCTCGGGGCTTTTCTTTCCCCTGCACCGCTCCACCTGCTTGCTCGTCCACGCCGAGATCCCCCGGGCGAATTCCTGTCCCCTCGGGTCGCTGATGGAGACGGCGTCCCCCCGGCGGAATTTCCCCTGCACGGACAAAATCCCCGCGGGCAGGAGGCTTTTCCCCTCTTCCCGCAGGACCCGGGCGGCCCCGTCATCCACGACGATGGTGCCTTGGGGGTGTCTCGCGTAGGCGATCCACATCTTCCGGCTGTTTCTTTTCCCCCGATCGACGGGGAGGACGAGCGTTCCCACCTCCTTGCCGGCCAGAATGTCGGTGATGGACCGGTGCGACAGCCCCGAGCCGATCACCACGGGCGTCCCCGATTCGCTGACGACCCGGGCCGACAGGAGTTTCGACCTCATCCCTCCCGTCCCCAGCGACTGGGTCCGCTGTCCAGATCGTGCCGATCAACGCGATCAGGCGGGCATCCTTGTCCCGGTGCGGATCCCGGGTGAATACCCCGTCGCTGTCGGTGAGCAGGATCAGCAGGTCCGCCCCGATCATCTGCGTCACGAGGGCGGCCAGGTGATCGTTGTCCCCCAGGCGGATCTCCTCGGTCGCCACCGTGTCGTTCTCGTTGATGATCGGCACGATCCCCCGGGCGAGGAGCGTCTCGATCGTGCTCCGGGCGTTGTTGTACCGCTCCCTGCTCTCGAAGTCCTCGTGGGTCAGAAGCAACTGCCCCACCTTCCGCCCCCGCCTCTCGAACGCGCGTTCGTAGGCGTACATCAGGCTCGTCTGCCCGACGGCGGCTGCCGCCTGCTTGAGCGCCACCGTCCTTGGCTTCTCCCCCATCCCCATTTTCTTCCGGCCCGCCGCGATCGCCCCCGAGGTGACGACCACGAACGCGATGCCCCGCTCCTCCCAGGCTTGGGCCACCTGGACCGCCAGGGCGCGGATGAACGGGACCCGCAGCCCCTCCTCGGCGTCGGCGAGCACCCCGCTGCCGATCTTGACGACGATCCGCCGGAACTTCCGGGAAAGGAGCAGCGATTCGCGGTGCGTCTGGGTTTCAGAGCTCATACGACGGGCGTCTCCGCAGCGCCACCAGGCCGGAAAGCAGCGCCGGAATTCCCTGCCCGGTGGCCGCGGAAATATAATAGGCATCCCGCTCAGGGAAATTCAACTCCGCGCGGGCGCGCTCCGCGGCCTCCCTCGCGCCCGGGAGGTCCATCTTGTTGAACGCCAGAAGCGTCGGGCGGGCCACGAGATCGGGGTGGAACGTTTCCATCTCCTGGCGAACGACCCGGTATGCCTCCGCGATCTCCTCCGCCGACCGGGCGGCGTCGAGGACGTGGACCAGCCCCTCGGTACGCTCCGCGTGTTTCAAAAACCGGAGCCCCAGGCCCGCCCCCCGGTGAGCGCCCTCGATGAGACCCGGGAGGTCGGCAACCACGATCTCCTCCCCGTTGTGGGAGACCGCTCCCAGGACGGGAGAAAGGGTTGTGAACGGGTAGTCGGCGATCTTGGTGAACGGGTAGTCGGCGATCTTGGGTTTCGCCCGGGAAATCCGGGAGAGGAGGGTGGACTTCCCCGCGTTGGGGAGCCCGACCAGGCCGATCTGGGCGATGAGCTTGAGGGTGAGACGGAGGCTTCTCTGCTCCCCCGGAATTCCCGGCTGCGCCGTGTCCGGGGCCCGGTTCGTCGACGTGGCGAAGGAGGCGTTCCCGCGCCCCCCGCGTCCTCCCTCCGCGACTCTCAGCATGTCGCCCTCTTTCGTCAGGTCGGCCAGCAGTTCCCCCGTTCCGTCGTCGACCACCATGGTCCCCGGCGGCACGGGGATCACGAGGTCGGGCGCGTTTTTCCCGTGCATGTTCTTCCCCATCCCGTGCTGTCCGCGCTTCGCCTTGAAGATTCTCCGGTACCGGAAGTCGAGCAGGGTGAACAGGTTCGGACTGACCTGGAGAATGACGCTGCCGCCGTTGCCGCCGTTACCGCCGTCCGGGCCGCCCCGGGGAACGTATTTTTCCCGCCGGAAGCTCGCGCATCCTCGCCCTCCGTCCCCCGAACGGACGGTGATGGTGGCCTCGTCGATGAATTGCATGGAGATGGGAAGCGTTACGAAACGGAGAGGACAGACACCTTCTTGCGGTCCTTCCCGAACCGCTCGAACTGGACCAGTCCGTCGACCAGGGCGAACAGGGTGTGGTCCCTCCCCACGCCGACGTTCCTTCCCGGGTGCACGGCGGTGCCCCGCTGGCGGAGGATAATCGATCCGGCGGTCACGATCTCTCCGCCGTACGCCTTGACGCCGAGCCGTTTGCTCTGGCTGTCCCGTCCGTTCCGGGAACTGCCGACTCCCTTTTTATGCGCCATTTCCTTTCCCTTCCCCCCGGGATTGTCAGCCCACCCGGATTTCCCGGATCGAAAGCCTCGTGAACTCCTGGCGGTGTCCCCGCTTCCTCGCGTATCCCTTCCGCCGCTTGTACTTGTAGACGACGATCTTCTTTCCCTTCCCGTCGCCGAGGGACATGCAGATGACCTTCGCGTTGGGTACCGTGGGGGTTCCCACCGTCGTTTCCTCGCCCGAGGAAACCAACAGCACGTCCGAAAGTTCCACGGTCTCCCCGGTCCCCTGAGGGAGTTTCTCCACCTTGACCACATCCCCGGGCGAAACGCGAAGCTGCTTCCCCCCCGTGCGCACAACGGCATACATCTGGTCTATCCTCCACCGGCAACGGTAATAAACCTTCACTATAGGGAAGTCCGATTACCCTGTCAACCCGGAAATCGCGGCATTTCCGGGAGTCTATGGTAGGATAATCCGGTGGGCGGGAAGGGGGACGCATGAGGGACGTGATCATCGCAGGGGGCGGGCCGGGAGGACTCCTCCTTGCGCATTTCCTCGGGGAGCACGGGATCGACTACCAGGTCCTCGAGCGGGGCAAGATCGCCCAGGCTTGGCGCATGATGCGGGAGGGGATGATCCTTCTGTCCCCCGCCGTCCCGGGAACCGACTGGACGTCGCTGACGCTCAAGCACCCCCTCTGGGCGCTTCCCGGCGTCCGGAAGCCGTTCCCCCGCCGGGAGGATTTCCTCTGCTACGTGGACGCCTTCGCCCGGGAGCATCATCTCCGGGTCCTCGAGAACACCGCCGTGACCCGCGCCGCCGTCATCCCGGGGGGATTCTCCGTCGAGACATCGGCCGGAAACAAGTCCTGCCGGTTTCTGGTCCTCGCGACGGGTTCCGCGTCCGAACCGGCGTACCCCGACATCCCGGGGATCGCCTCCAACCCGTTCGTCATCCACGCCTGCGACTACATCCATTGCA
>Ga0209641_10005564_pt1 | contig 10309 bp, 11 predicted proteins | sample RifCSP16_1_FD_184022 | JGI IMG/M metagenome (GOLD analysis project Ga0209641, IMG submission 184022) | Soil microbial communities from Rifle, Colorado - Rifle CSP2_sed 16_1 (SPAdes) (version 2) | ecosystem: Environmental > Terrestrial > Deep subsurface > Rock core/Sediment | place: Rifle...
TTGACGCCGTTCAGAAGTTACTTTCACCCTACGTCACCGCAGGTGAATCTGCAATTGGCGGCCAACAAGGTCTTCTCGGTTTGGCCGGACCTGCCGCTCAGCGCGAGGCTATTGCCGGCATCGAGTCGTCGCCTCAGTTCCAATCGATGATGCAACAAGGTGAGAATGCCATTCTGCAGAACGCTTCGGCAACAGGCGGGCTTCGCGGTGGTAACGTACAGGCAACCCTTGCGCAGTTCCGCCCGCAACTGCTGAGCCAGTTGATCGAATCCCAGTTCAGCAAACTTGGCACCATATCAGGCCTTGGCCAAGCTTCTGCCGCAGGCCAGGCCGCCGCTGCCCAACAGACTGGAGCCAACATTGGCAACGCTCTGACCCAGCAAGGCCAAGCAGCTGCCGGTGCAGCTCTGGCTCAGGGTCAGGCCCAAGCCCAGATGTGGGGTAACATCGGCGGAACCATCGGCAATGTCGCCACGCTCAAAGCTCTGAAGGTGTTCTAATATGGCACAACCATTCAACTACATGCTCAACGTCCCAGATCCGACCCAGTCGGTCATGGGCGGAGTTCAAAATGCTCTCAATATTTCCAACATGATGTCTCAACGCAACCTGGCAGAGCAAAAAGCACTTGACCTGCAAAAAGCTCGTGAAACACAGTTGCAGATGGAAGCCGACCTTGGCACGTTGTCAAAGAACCCGACTCCATCAGCTTTGGCCAGCATGATGGTCAAGTATCCTAGTCTGAGTGAGAACTTCAAACGCACCTACGACGTGCTCAGCACTGAACAAAAGGACTCGCGTCTGGGTCAGGCCACACAAGTCTACGCTGCGCTCCAATCTGGCAAGCCAGAGATTGCCCAGCAGTTGCTGACTGAACAGGCCACAGCCTATCGCAACTCAGGTCAAGAGCGCGAAGCCAAGACCCTTGAGGACCTTGGTGTCCTGATCAAGACAAGTCCTGAGACGGCAAAGACCTCCACCGGTCTCTTTCTGGCTTCGGCTATGGGACCTGACAAGTTCACTGAGACGTTCACGAAGCTCCAAGGCGAGCAACGTGAAGCTGAGTTGCAGCCGTCGAAGTTGACCGAGTCTCAGGCCAAAGCTCAAAAGGCCGCAGTTGAAGCCAAGTTTGCCGAGTCTGGTGCCGTGCTCGACCTGCAGAAGAAAGGCTGGGACATCACTAAGATCCAAGAGGACATCAAGATCGCCAAGCAGAATGCTTCGATCGCCGCTCTCAATGCTCAGATTGCGCGTGAGGGCAATCAGATCAAGCGCGAAGAGAACCAACTCAAGCTGCAAGACATGGTCCAGAAGCGCGACGAGGCTGTGCGCGCCAAAGCAGCTGACCTTGAGTCGGCCCGCACAAACATGGATAACATGCTCAACACGGCTGACCGCATCATGAAGACACCAATCGGTGTGATTGGTTCGGCCGCCGGCCCGGTGTCGTCACGCATGCCCACTCTCAGCCAAGATACGGCCGACTTCGAGGCTCTGGTCGAAACACTTGGTTCACAGTCATTCATGGCCCAAATCCCCAACATCAAGGGCATGGGCGCACTGTCTAATGCCGAAGGCGAAAAGCTCCAAGCGGCTCTGCAGAACTTCAGTTTGAAGCAGTCACCTGAGCGTCTGCTTGAGAACGTGCGTGAAGCCCAACGTTTGGTCATGAAAGCCCGCAAGAATGTGACCGCACGCGCTGGCCTGCCTGAAACTATCCCTGACACGCCTGCTGTGAGCACATCTGGTAGCGACATCGATGCGCTTGTGAAGAAGTACACTCAAGGAGCCCGCTAATGGCAACACTCCAAGAACTTGAGCAGGCCTTGGTCAACGCCGACAAAGCGGGTGACCTTGATGCTGCTCGGCGCTTGGCTGCCGTACTTGCCAAGGCCCGCCAAGATACCACAAATCAGATCCCAGATACGATTGTGCCTGGAACGACACCTGAGTATGTCGAACCGTCGCTTGGCGAGAAGATTGTTGGCACAGGTGAGGCGGCTTTGACGATTGGCACCGGCGCAATTGGTGGCACGGCCGGTCTGATTGGTGGCACACTGAAAGGTTTGGCTGAACAGATCCTGTCAGGCCAGTTTGGTAGTCAGCAAGCTGCTGACCTGGTCCAGAAGTCAGCCATGCAAGGAGCCCAAGCGCTGACCTACGTGCCTCGCACGCAGTCGGGCCAGGAGCAAGTACAGGCCGTCGGCGAAATGCTCCAGAACGTCCCTCCTGTCATCCCAGTCGTTGGCCCGGTAGGCGCTGTAGCTGCCAGCACCAAGATGGCAGCCCCGGTTGTTGCCGCAACTGCCGGTCGTGTAGCAGCACCTGTTGTAGCTGCTACCAAACGGGCTGGTCAGGCTGTTGCCAAGGTCGCTGAGCCAATTCGTGAGATGATGCCTGGCGCCGCCAAAAAACCTACGCCAGGCACCCCTGGCTCTGGTGGCGCAGCGGGCGTTGATTTGGCCACTCTGCGACAAGCCAAGGCTGAGGAACTGCCTGTGCCTATCAAGTTGACCGAGGGCCAGAAAACTCGCCAGTTTGAGCAACAGCGGTTTGAGCGCGAGACGGCTAAGCTGCCTGAAGTAGGTGCGCCCATCCGTGAGCGCTTTGCCACGCAGAACAAGCAGCTCCAGCAGAACTTGGAGAGCTTCATCGACATGACAGGTGCTGAGGCACCAGACCTGCGCTCCATTGGTCTGACCGTGGACAAAGCACTTCGTGACCGTGCCGCGCGTGACAAAACTCGCATCCGTACCTTGTACAAGGAAGCTGAGAAAGCCGGTGAAATGGAAGCACCGGTCAAACTTGACACTGTGGTACAACACTTGGTTGACAATGCCCCTGAAGCTGAGGTGGCCAACGTGCTTAAAGCAACACGTGCCAAAGCCTTGCAACTTGGCGTGGCCACCGAGGCGCCTGACGGCACATTGATCGCTCAACCTGTTACGCTCAAGACGGCAGAACTGTTCCGTCGGTCAATCGGTGGAGCCACCAACGCCGAACCGACCAACATCATGCAAGCGTCTCAGATGCGTAGCCTTATCGACGCCTCCACTGAAGGTCTAGGCGGCAACATGTACAAGCAGGCGCGCGCTGCTCGTGCTCGGTTTGGCAGCGACTATGAGAACATCGGTCTGGTAAAGAACCTGCTTGGTCAGAAGCGTGGTTCAAATGACCGCGCCATCGCCATGGAAGACGTGTTGCGCCGCTCTGTCATCGACCCATCGACCTCGCTTGACACCGTGCGCCAAGTCCGCCGTTTATTGCAGACTGAAGGTCCCAATGGCCAACAGGCTTGGATGGAACTTCAAGGCGGCACACTCAAGTTCTTGCGTGACGAGGCCACCAAGGGTGTTGGTCGAGATGAACTTGGTAATCCAATTTTGTCGCCTGGTCAACTTGACCGCGTTGTTGGCCAACTTGACAAGTCTGGAAAACTTGATTTTGTGTTTGGCAAGAAAGGAGCTGAGCAACTGCGTATCATCAACGACGTGGCCAAGGACGTGCTTGTAGCGCCGCCTGGCAGCGTCAACACGAGCAACACGGCAAGCGTTCTTGCCGGCATGATGGACATCGCCATCAGCGGCACAGCTGGAGTGCCGGCACCAGTAATGACAAGTTTTAGATTGTTGACCAAAGGCATCAAAGATGCAAAAACCCGTGCCAAAGTGCGTCAAGCACTAGGCGAGTAATTTTTAGGAGATTCTAAATGACCGCGCTTTCTATTCAACCAACGTATCCAATTTTTACAGACATTGATGGGCAACCTCTTGAAAGTGGGTTTGTCTGGATTGGCCAAGCCAATCTTGACCCGCAGGTGAACCCAATAAATGTTTACTGGGATCCTACTTTGACTTCACCGGCCGCACAACCTATCCGCACACTCGGTGGTTACCCATCCAATAACGGCACACCTGCACGTCTTTACGTCAACAGTGACTACAGCATTCGTGTGATGGACAGGAACGCTAGTGTTGTCTACAGTGCTCCCAATGCCACGGAGCGATACAGCGGCATTGTGATTGGCGGCATCAACGCAGAAAATGTGGTCTACGATCCTCCGTTCTCTGGAGCGTCACAAACTGATGTTGAAGAAGCTCTCTCAAGAATTGTAAGCGTGAAAGATTTTGGCGCAGTCGGTGATGGTATTACTGACGATACCGAAGCCATTCAGGCTGCACTTGATGCAAGCAAAACCGTTTACTTTCCTGCTGGCACATACATTGTCAGCAACACGGTGTTGAAAGACGTCCCTCGTCCAACACTTAACAGAATCTACGGCGCGGGCAAATACATCACGACCATTAAGGCGAGTGCCTCAATGCTCAATAAACCACTTTTGCACTTTGGAGATACATCAGGTCATGGAGCACCCCAAGTTGAACTTGTCGACATCGGGTTTGATGGGCACAACGTTACCAATGGGAATTCAGGGGTATTCCTCCAAGAAGGCGGTATCTGCCACCTTGCAAATATTAAGGCGACCAATTGTGCTGTCGGTATTGATGGCACAGGGGCTACAGATACTCTAATTGATGGTGATAATTTTGTCAGCGCGTGCGGAATAGGAGTGCGCATGTTATGGGCCGCCGGCATTGGTCCATCAAACGAAGTACGTATTCGCAATGTTTGGTTTACAAACTGCAACCAAGCTGTGTATGCTGAGGGTGACTTTATTGAAATATCAGGTTGCACAGCCCAATCTGTTGGGTTGGATGGCACAAAGCATGTTTTTGAGGTCAACAACTCAGCGCATGTTGGCTTTACATTTTTTGGCGCAAATATCTTCAACAACTGGGTTGAGGGCGGCTTTAATAAATACTGTGTGGCTGTATTTGGGTCTGGTTCTCCAATTGTCTACAACAACATTTTGATCGGGCAAGGCAATGTACCACAAGCTGACAGGGAGGGCGGTATCCTAATTGATGGTTGCACGAATGCTGACATCAACCACAACAGTATTTTCCAATTTTTTACACGAACCCCTCAAGACGGCCGTTTGGAAAACGCCGGCCTTTATGTGCGCAATAGCACACCGACAAATGGCGGCGCGTTTAGAACTTATCACAATACGTTATACCGTTCACAAGATGGAAACCAGTATTATTTTGAGGGACTTCCATCTCCAACGATGTCGAAAGATGCCTACCAAAATAGTTGGGCCTTTGTCTCAATTGCAGCTGGTGTGGCCACAGTTGAAAATGGTAAAAATATTGGCACGGTTGTTCGATACGCTGGCGCCGGTTATTGGCAGGTCAACTTGCCCTACAACCGAGAATCAGTGAACACAATGGTGTTTGTTCAGCCGTACCACTCCACGGCCTTGTTTAGTTCCGTCAGTAACAATGGCGTGGCATCTGTCAGGTTGCGGTTTTTTGACGCCGCAGGTGTTGCAACAGACCCAGACGGCGGATTTGCGATTATGTTCATGACCGAAAATTTAGTCAACTAAGGAGAAGGCCATGGCAACTTATTACTGGGTTGGAGGAAGCGGTTCTTGGGATAATTCAAGTACCGCCCACTGGTCAGCCACCTCTGGAGGCGCCGGAGGAAGTGGTCCTCCTACCGGCGCCGACAGTGTGGTATTTGACGCAAATTCTGGTTCAGGAACTGTTGTGACTGTAGCGTCAACTGCTGCTGCCGGCCCAGTCACCATCAACAAGTCGGACATCACACTGTCGCTTAGTGGTAACGTCTCAGTTACGCCGGTGAACATCTTCACCTTAACGTCTGGGTCTATTGCCCTTAACGGATTTTCACTGACTGTTGGTTACTTTTCATCAAGTAACTCAAATCCAAGGTCTATTGCGTTTGGTGGTGGTAGTTTGAACATCAGTGGTAGCGGCACGAATGTGTTTAATACGTCTACCGCAACAAACTTCACTTACACTGGTACGTCATCGGTCAATTTTACATATTCAGGCTCTAGTGGAGTGCGTACAGTATCCACCGGCGGAACTGAGTTGAATGTCCTTAATGTAAATATTGTGGCTGGGTCTGATGGATTTTCATTTGCAAACGGGTCATCGGTCAAGGGAGTAAACTTCTCTGGGTATTCTGGGACATCACTTTTTGGTAATGGCACGTTCAATGTGTACGGTGACCTGATTCTTTCTCCAACGATGGTTGTAGGTGGTGGGAACACATCATTTAGAGCGACCTCAGGTGTGCAAAAGGTTTCAACGGCTGGTAGGTTGGTTGACGTACCTCTAACATTCAATGGTGTTGGCGGCACAGTTGAATTTCAAGATGCATTGATACAAGGAGCGTCGAGAGCTTTTTCAATAGCCAATGGCACTGTAAAACTCAAGGCTGGAACATCTAACATTGTTGGAGTATTTTCAACATCTGGTACAGCCCAGAAGTTTTTGCAGTCTACCTTGGACGGATCTCAGTCTACACTTTCACAAACTGCAGGAGTAGTATCAACATCATTTTTAACGATCAAAGACATCAATGCCACAGGTGGTGCCACTTGGAATTCGTTTACTACAAACGGCAACGTAGATGGTGGCAATAATCTAGGTTGGGATTTTTCAACACAATTTGGCAAGTATATCTACACCCGGCGCAAAAACAAGCGCCTTCTTCCATAAGGAGTCATCATGTCATCTTCGCAAATTTCATTCAACCCCCGCGGCAACACAGTTGTTGTTGCGGCAGCGGCCACAGCTCCGCTTGGTGTCCAAGTTCCTAGCAGCAGTTATGGTCAGTCAGGTCAATACAGAGTTGTCAATACTGGCACCAACACAGTTTTCCTTGGCGTCGGTTCAACGTCCTTGGCGGCGCAGGCTAACGCTGTGGCCCCAATTGCTGGTAGCCCATCACCAGCCATAGCTCTTCTACCAGGAGCTGTTGAAATATTGAGTTTTGGCGACCAGGCGTATTTCAGCGGACTGGCGGCCGCGGCTACGACGCTCTATATTACGCCGGGGCAGGGGTTATAAATGGACCAGACAATCATCAATTGGTTGCTTGGAGGTTTTGGAGCCCTGATTGGCTTCTTGCTCAACGCCGTCTGGCAGGCCGTCAAGGATCTTCAGACTGCTGACAAGGAACTGGCAGCCAAGGTCTCTGAAATCGAGGTTTTGGTAGCTGGTGCCTACGTCAAAAAGGATGAGTTCACCAGCTCGGTCAACGCCCTCTTTGCCAAGTTGGACAGGATCGAAGACAAGATCGACAAGAAGGCTGACAAACCATGACCTACAACCTCAGCAAGAAGTCGCGAGACCGCCTTGCTGGGGTCCACCCGGACCTCGTCAAAGTTGTTGAGCGCGCCATTGAAATCACGGAGATTGACTTTGCTGTGCTTGAAGGAGTTCGCTCCAAGACTCGGCAAGAACAACTTGTAAAAGCGGGTGCCAGTCAGACCGTGAGGTCACGCCACCTGACTGGCCACGCTGTCGATCTTGGTGCCTATGTGGCTGGCTCAGTGCGCTGGGATTGGCCTCTCTACCACAAGCTTGCTGTTGCCGTCAAGCAAGCTGCCGCCGAGTTGCAGGTCCCCATTGAGTGGGGTGGTGACTGGACGACGTTCAAAGATGGCCCACACTGGCAATTGCCTTGGAAGGAGTACCCATGAAAGCCTGGTATCTATCGAAAACACTTTGGGTGAATGCAATTATTGCAGCCTTGGTTGCGCTTGAGGCGGGAACTGGCCTATTACAGCCTTTTCTACCTCCAAATTTTTACGCGATTATTGCAGTTGGATTGCCTATTGTCAACGCCGTATTACGGATTGTGACAACACAAGGCTTGTCGCTCGGGAGGTCTAATGTTTGACATGAAAACTATAATCATCGCCATCGTTATCGGTTTTCTCTTTGGCACACTTGGGTCCTGGTACCTGACGGCTAAGTACAAGGACGCCACGTGGACGGCTTCCATTGACGAGCAGAAATCCGAGGCGGCAAAACAATTGCAAGAAGCGACTGACAAAGCCATTTCGGCTGAGCGACGCCAGAACGAACTGGCAACACAACTGGAGGTCAAACATGTTGAAGCAACACAGAAGCTGGACGCCACTTTGGCTGATAACCGCCGCCTTGCTCGTGAACTTGGCGGGTTGCGCGACCCAGGACGTAGGCCGAGTTGTGGTGTCACCGTGCCCACCGACTCCACAACCGCCGGCCAGTCTGAAGGTGGCACCACCGGAACCGAACTTTCAGCTGAGGCTTCGGAGTTTCTTCTTGAGTTTGCCCGCGACGCCGACAGAGCAGCTCAATACTCCGCAACCTGCAGATTCTGGATCAACCAGATAGGTGGGAAATGACAGGAACCATGCAGGATTGAACAGAAAGGCCTAGTCTAGTACTTACTACTAGACTAGGCCTTAGTTGTTTGCCTCGGGTCATCCCTGAGGCTCAAGTTGGATCAAAGTTCCACAAGAAGTTGCTCCCAGGCCCTCCCGGCGCCAGTCCACAAGTCTTTGGCCGCCGAGTGAGGATACTCCTCCACATAGACGATCCGTTGGCAGCTTGTGTTCAGCAGCAACTTGCAGCAAGTCATGCACGGACTGGCCGTCACGTAGGCTGTGTGGATGGCGTACATGTCGCGGCATTGGAGCAAAGCATTCTGCTCCGCGTGAATCGCCTGACAACCATCGAGGTTCGTGCCGCTTGGCGCCTTGGCTCCTGAGCAAGCGTGAGGGAAGACCTCAACCACGTAGGTGTTGTGCCCATCGCCATCAGTGACAACCTCCATGTGATTGCAGTGAGGAAGCCCAGCCGCGACGCCGTTGTACCCGGTTGAGAGCACATGGCCACGGGCGTTCAGCAAGACGCAACCCACGGCACGTCGGCAGCAGGTCGTTCTTTGGGCAGTGAGCAGGGCCAGCTTGAGGGCCCATTCGTCGCGGCTGAGTCTCATCTTAGTTCTCCCACCAGCGAAGGTCGTCACCAGCCTTGGTCTCACGCAAGGCGGCCAAGGTCTTCATCAAGTGCTGAGCATCGTTCCAAAGCAGGATGTCTGTCTCAGGTTGCTCAAGAACCTCACTGGCCAAGCACAACTTGGCGTCTGCCCAGTTGGTCTCGTACAGGTGGCTTGAGGCTGCCGTCAAGAAGAGGCGGCCAGGCTTCACGGCGTCGGCGTCGGCGTCGGCAGTCGGGCGGTGTTCATTCAGCAGACCACAGACCAAATGGGACAACATGCTGAAGTTGAAGACATCGTACGGCACGCCCAGCCAAACATCGCTCGACCGCATGAACACATGGGCATTGAGTTTGCCACTGCGGATGCTGAAGAAGATGGCCACGGTGCAAGGCACATCCTTGGTGTTCGGTGGGCACTCACGCCAGATGGTCAGGCCAGCTTGACGGCTGTCCTCATCGGCCAGCAACTTGTCGATGATGTAAGGCAGTTGCGCCTTAATCTTGGGGCCGTAGGCACCAAAGAAGCGTTCACCATCGTCGCTGAAGTCCTTGATGCGACTGTTGTATGGGGCAATCGTCTCCACGCGGTCGTCGCCAGAGAGGATCCAATACGCCTCAGCGGCCATAAACTTGTAGCTCAGGCTGCGGTCAGGCACGCGAAGCACTGGGCGGCGCATGTCAACCACCATGGTGCGTTGGGGAATCTCACGGGTCATCTTGCCGCGCGGCGCCACTGGGTCGCCGTTGGTCAGAATATCATTGAGGGCATCGAGCCAAGTTCTTGAAAAGTCCATGATGTTTCCTTAGATGAGGTCCAGCAGAGGATACCGCTGGCCGTGTTTGAATCGCTTCCAGCTCTGCGGGTGCTGGACAGTTGCCGCCTTGATCTTCAGCCGGTACAGTTGCTGATAGGCTTCGGTGCCAAGCGTGATGACCCGCTCAGGAGTCAGGTCACACAGCACCGACAGATCTTGGTCAGAGTTGAGCCAGAGAATCTCGTCCTCGCCAACTTCGGCCAGGTCCAACTTCTCAGCCAGCCACTGACTGCAGCCCTCGCCGCTGAATGAAGCAAAGGGCCACTGGTAGAATGCGTCGCAGTCCTTGCGCTCGGCAAAGGCTTCACCGATCAGCACGACTCGGCCATTCCAGTTACCAGCCGACGCCATGTCCAGTGGGTGGCGCGTGAACCGCATCGGCTCAAGGTCCAAGACCATCTTGTCGATTTGGAACAGATCACCCTTGGTGTAGTCATGAAAGAATACCGGCAGGTCTGTACCTTGCTCAGCGTAAAGGTCGTAGACCGTCTTCAGCTGATGCTCATTGTCCAGCATCTCCATGTGCTTGCGGCTGAGGTAGTTGGCTTTGACCGTCTCCCAAGCCGGCTGGCACTTGACCACCACGGCGCCGCAGCGCATGGCCAGACGCTCAAGCATCCGACA
>Ga0209641_10005567_pt1 | contig 10303 bp, 9 predicted proteins | sample RifCSP16_1_FD_184022 | JGI IMG/M metagenome (GOLD analysis project Ga0209641, IMG submission 184022) | Soil microbial communities from Rifle, Colorado - Rifle CSP2_sed 16_1 (SPAdes) (version 2) | ecosystem: Environmental > Terrestrial > Deep subsurface > Rock core/Sediment | place: Rifle...
TCTAACATGGGGGCTCAGAACAGAGGCAGCCCGAGGTCGTCGTGGTCCGCGCCGGCGCCCTCCACCGTCAGCGCCCCCTCCCCACCATTGGAGGCCTGCAACTGCACCCGCCCGAGGATTTCGAAGTCACCTACCAGTTCCTTTGGACGACCGGTGACCAGACGCTGGCCAGCCTGCAGCCGCTGCACGAGCCGTTGCCGGTCGAAGAGTTCCAGATCCCCCCAGACGGCCCCCCGCCGTGAGTGACCGCGGGCCAGATTGAGTCGCCGGCCGTCTGGCCCGTAGCGCGCCGCCACCAAGACGACGTCGATCTTCTTCCCGGCAATAGAGCTGCGCTGCCCCCGCATCGGAACTCCTGCAGTCCGCTGTGGTCTGTCGGGGTGGGCGGACTTGAACCGCCGACCTCCGCGTCCCAAACGCGGCGCGCTACCGACTGCGCCACACCCCGAACGAACAGTCGCAGTATACTTCAGTCCCGGTCGCCCGTTTCCTCCCCTGGTGTACAATCGGACGACCTCCCCGATGTTCACGCGCCGGAATCGCTCCTCCCTTCGACAGGCCCTCGAATACGCCGGTGACAGCGAGATCCGTTCGCTGCGCTCAGAATTGGCCCAGCTCCAGGAGGGCATTGCCCAGGTCGAATTGGAATTGTTCGACGCCCGCTCCAAGCTGGCGTTGTTCGAACGCGAGCTGGAGGCCCGAACCCGACCGCTGGAGAGAAGGCTGCAGGCCCTGCAGTCCGACTTGAGTCAGGCCAGGCATCGGGCCGAGCGCCGCGCACAATGGGGGGCACGCCTGGAGGCGGAGGAGCTCCCGGACGTGGTGGAGCAGTTCCACAGGGCCTGGACCCCGAGCGACACACCGCCGACCCCCAAAGCCTCCACAGCGCAGCCGCCAGCCGACCAGGAGCAGCTCAAGCGCCAGTTCCGCGAGCTGGCCAAACGGTTCCATCCGGATCTTTCTCCGGACCCCGGGCAGAAGCGCTGGCGCCAGGAGATGATGGGCAAGGTCAACGCGGCCTACTCCGCCGGCGACCTGGAGGAATTGCGGCGGTTGGCGCAGCAGCCGGACCAGCCCCCGCCAGAACAGCCCCAGAGCCGCGAACGGATCCTGGTGGAACTCAGCGGAGAAATCCGCCGGCTGAGCGCCCTGCAAACCGGCCTGAAGAACGAACTGGACCGCCTGCTCCGATCACAGACGGTCCAGCTTCAGTTGGAGGTGAGTATGGCCCGGCTGGATGGCCGCGACATGCTGGGTGAGATCGCCTCCGATCTGCAGCTGCAGATCGCCCAGGTGGAGGCCGAGCTGGCCAGCCTGCGCTAGTTCAGGCGAGTTGGCGAACGACCAGCATCACTTTCCCCTGCACTTCCAGCACTCCCGGATCTTCCACCCAGATGGGAGCCATGAGCGGATTGGCCGGTTGCAGGCGTACCCGGCTGCCCTCCCGATAGATGTGCTTGAGGGTGGTCTCCTCCCGGTCCTTGAGCCAGACCGCCACCATGTCGCCGTTGCGCCATTCCGGCGCTCGCTGCATCACCACGATGTCGCCGTCGCTGACCATTGCGTCGATCATCGAGTCTCCCTTCACCTGCAGGGCAAAGAGCTCCTCCGTGGAGCTCAGCAGGTCGCGGGTGATCTCGATAGCCTCGTCCGCCCCAAACAGCGGGGAATCCGTCCCGGGGAGGGGAACCGGCTCGCTGGCGAAGATGCGCCCCACCAGGGGCACGCGGATGGTGTCGCTTAAACGGGCGGCGACTTCGGAGAGCCTGTCGGTGAGCCGGATTCCACGCGAGACATTTTGGTCTCGATCCAGGAATCCCTCATCCACCAGGCGATTCAGGTTGTAGTTCACCACCGAGGTGGAGGAGATCCCCACGGCCTTCCCGATCTCCCGGATCGAAGGGGGATAGCCGCTTTCCGCGCTGAACTCCTGAATGAATTCCAGCATCCTGTTTTGGCGCTCCGACAGCTTGCCCTTGGCCATTCCGGCCTCCTCGCCTGGGTGTAAAGCGGCCCGCGGCACCCGGTAGCCAGGGCGCACGCTTGTTCGTATTGTAGCGGAACATCCGTTCTATGTCAAGCCCCGAACCTGCCCACCGTCCGGACGGTTGGGCAAGTTCGCCCAGTCGCAATTGGCCCCAGCCGGCCGGGGATGTACAATGATCGCTCCGAAGTGGCGACCGCGATGGAAGCGCTCAGGCAACGCATCCTGGCCGAGGGCAGCAACCTGGGGGGCGGCATCCTCAAGGTCGACGGTTTCATCAATCATCAGGTGGACCCGGGTCTCATGCAGGCCTGCGGGGAGCAGCTCGCCAGGTACTTCGCCGGGGTTGGGGCCACCCGGGTCCTGACCGCCGAGATCTCCGGTATCGCACCCGCCCTCACTACCGCCGCAACCTTGAAGCTGCCAGTGGTTTATGCCCGCAAGAGCAAGCCGATCACCATGCCCGATCAGATCTTCCTCACCCTGGCCCCCTCCCACACCAAAGGGCGCACGGTGGAGTTGATCGTGTCGCCGGAATACCTGGGGCCGGGAGAGCGGGTGCTGATCATCGACGACTTCCTGGCCTCCGGCCAGACCATCATGGGCCTGGTGCGCCTGGCGCAGGCCGCCGGTGCCGCCATCGTGGGAATTGGCGCCCTGATCGAGAAGCGCTTCGAGGGCGGCCGCGAGCTGCTCTCCATGCTGGACGTCCCCATTCACGCACTGGCGGTGATCACCGACATGAGCGAGGGCCGGATCGTCTTCGAAAACACCTGAACACCCCACGGAACTCACCCCACCCCCACCGCATGGACTCCATCGCCGTTCTGGATTTCGGATCGCAATACTCCCAGCTCATCGTCCGCCGGGTGCGCGAGCTGCGGGTCTACTGCGAGCTCTTCCCCTTCGATGCCCCGGCTAAACAGCTGCGCGCCTTCCAGCCCAAAGGATTCATCCTCTCCGGCGGACCGGCCTCGGTCTACCAGGCCGGCGCACCCCAGCTGCCGTTGCACGTGCTTGAATCCGGCCTTCCCGTCCTGGGGATCTGCTACGGAATGCAGGCCCTCACTCACGCTCTCGGAGGCCGGGTGGCGGCCTCCCAGGCACGCGAATACGGGCCCAGCCAGATAGAAGTCATCGGGGAAAGCAGGCTGCTGCCGGAGGGCAGCCATTCGGTGTGGATGTCACACGGCGATCGCATTGAGGCCCCGCCGGCCGGGTTCATGCCGATAGCGCATTCGGAGAACTCTCCGGTGGCCGCTATCCAGGATGAAGCCCAGCGGCGCTTTGGACTGCAGTTCCACCCCGAAGTGCGCCACACGCCCGCAGGATCGGAGATCCTGCGCCGCTTCGTAGTCGAGATCTGCGGAGCCCGGCCGGAGTGGGAGCCCGCGCGCATCGTCGATTCCGCCGTCGCAGCCGTACGGGCCCAGGTGGGGGAAGGGAGCGCCCTGGCGGCGGTGAGTGGAGGGGTGGATTCGGCGGTGGCGGCGGCCCTGGCCCACCGGGCCTTGGGCGCCCGCCTGATCGCCCTTTTCGTGGACACCGGACTGCTGCGGCTGGGCGAGCGCGAGAGCGTCGATGCCGCCATGCGGGCCCAGCTCAGTGGACAGTGGAGGCTGGTAGACGCCAGCCGGGAATTCCTATCCGGTTTGGCCGGGGTGACGGACCCGGAGCACAAGCGGCGAATCGTCGGGGAGCAGTTCATCCGCGCCTTCGAGGCGCAGGCCAGGGAGGTCGGCTCTCCGGAATTCCTGGTCCAAGGGACCATCTATCCGGATGTGGTGGAGTCGCGCGGCCCCGAACGCCAGCAGGCGGCCCGCATCAAGACCCACCACAACGTGGGAGGCCTGCCGGCCGATCTGCGTTTCAAGCTGGTGGAGCCCCTGCGATACCTCTTCAAGGACGAAGTGCGTCAGGTCGGGTTAGCTCTGGGGTTGCCGGAGGCGCTGCTGTGGAGGCAGCCGTTTCCCGGTCCGGGCCTGGCGGTGCGCTGCCTGGGGGAAGTCACCCCGGATCGGCTGAACCGGCTGAGGCGGGCCGACCGGGTCGTGACTGAGGAACTGGAATCCGCCGGTTTGTTGCGCAGCGAGACGGCCCAGGCCTTCGCGGCCCTGCTGCCGATTCGATCGGTGGGTGTGATGGGGGATGAACGGACCTACGCGGAGACGGTGGCGGTTCGGGCGGTCACGACCGAGGATTTCATGACCGCCGACTGGGCGCGCCTACCCACCGAAGTGTTGGCGCGCATCAGCAACCGAATTGTGAACGAAGTGCCCGGCGTCAACCGGGTCGTCTACGACATCACCAGCAAACCGCCGGCGACCATCGAATGGGAGTAAGCGGTCAGGCCAGAATGCTCCACATGTGAACCAGCAGCCAGGCCTCGACCGCCAGCACCAGAAGAAAACCGCCGAGCACGATCCCGCGGATCAGGCGATCGGCGGGGGTGTACGGCGCGTCGGGCGGCTCCACCGGGACAAACGGGTCTGAGAGGGTGCTAGGGATGTTCATTGCGGGTTCTGCCTGGTGATTCAGCGATCCCCCGGGAGGGGAACCTGACTCCGCTCTGATGGTACAACCGACATCCTTGGCCGCGGACGATTTGTAATGCAAATGCAAGCCAGGCCTCGCCCGGGCGGCGCATGCTACAATCTGCCCATGTCCAGGCGAGCGCAGTCATGGCTGGCCGGCGCGGCCCTGACCCTCCTGGCCGCTTGGATCTCCCCTCCCCCGGCCGGCGCACAAGTTCGCGCGGCGGTAGCAATCTCACAGCCGGATACCCAGGATTTTCCCTCCGTTCGGGTCTTGGTGAGCGTAAAGGACAACACCGGCCGCAGGGTTGCCGGGCTGCCCTCCGGCAGCTTCAGCGCGATCGAAGATGACTTCCTGCTCAGCCAGGTGCAGGTCGCGGAGGTCCTGGTCGGAACCCGGCAGGTTTTCGTGATCAATACCGGCGCCGGCCTGCGAGTGCGGGATTCGCATGGCCGCACCCGCTTCGACTTCGTGCGCAGTGCCCTGATCGACTTGTGGCGGCTGCCCCAGGCCAGCCTGGTGGGCGTGGACGATCTGAGCCTGCTTACCGCGGACGGGTTGCTCGTTCAGCACAGCCAGGCAGCTGCCACACTGGCCTCGGCGCTCGGATATGCCGAGCCTAGTTTCGAGGAAACCGAGGTCGGCCTCGACCTCCTGCTGCAAGGGTTGGATCTTTCCGCCGACCCCGGCCAGGGGCCGCCGAAGCCAGGCAACCTGGTCTTCGTAACGCCATTGATCCTGCCCTCTGGCGAGCTTTCCCTGGCCAACGCCATCGCCCGTGCCCGAGAAGGCGGAACCAGCGTGTATCCGGTGCTGTTGGCCGCTCCGGAGTCGCTGGAGGATCCGGCGGTGGAGAGCCTGCGGCAGCTGGCCGAGGCTACCGGGGGAGAGTTCGTGTTCTTCAACCCGGAGGCTGGACTGGCCTTCCTGGCCGATCGGGTTCTGGAATCACGGGTGCAGTACTTGTTGACCTACCAGTCCCGGGCCAGCCAGTCCGGTACCCATGCGGTCCAGGTGCGGGTGACCGGCCAGGGTCTGGAGGCCATCTCGGAACAGCGCGCGTTTGAAGTGCAGGTCCAACCACCGGAGGTGGCCTTCATCCAGCCTCCGCTGGAGATCCTGCGACAGGCAGAAGACCCCTCGGTCGAACCGCGGTCCCTGCCACCCACCTCCCAGTCGCTCAGCCTGTTGATCACCTTCCCGGACCGGCATCCGCGGGACATCCTGAGCGCTTCGCTGTGGGTGGATGGCGAGGTGGCCGAGGTGAACGACGAGCCGCCCTTCGAGCAGTTCGAGTGGGATCTGCGCAGCTACGTCACCGACCAGAACCATGTTCTGCGCGCGGTGGTCCTGGACTCGCTCGGGTTGGAAGCCACCACCGTCGACATCCCGGTGGAAGTGAGGGTGGTCAGCGGGACCCGCGGGCTGGCCGCCCTGCGGCCGGCAGTGGGGCCGCTGGCCGCGGTGGCCGCGGTGCTGGTAGCCGGTTCAGTGCTGACGATCGGCCTGGTGGCACTCGGCCGGCGAGCCCGGGCCGATCGGGCCGACCTGGCGCCCAAGCCGCGGCTCAACCCGCTCAAGCGCACCCGCATGCAGAAACAACCGGTCGGCAAGGCCGAAGCCCACCTGGTGCCGGTGGTCCCGAAAGGGCCGGCCGTGCCGCTGGTCGGGCTGGACATCGTGCTGGGAAGGGATCCATCCCTGGCGGCCGTCGTGCTCGACGACGCCTCGGTGGACGGAATGCACGCCCGTCTGATCCGCCAGGCCGGCGGCAACTACCTGCTGCGCGACCAGGGCAGCATCGCCGGAACCTGGGTAAACTATCACCTGGTTCCGGAGGCGGGCACAATCCTGGAGCATGGCGATCTTCTGCAGTTGGGCCGGGTCGAGTTCCGCTTCGAATTGGCCGGGGAGATCCCCCAGCGGGAGCTGCGGATCTATCCGGCCAGTGACCCGCTGCGCCCTTCCGGCCTGAGCGATCAAGGACAGGCATGATACCCACCGACCGCCCCCACCTGACCTTTGCCGCCGCCAGCCACCCAGGCGAGGCTCGCCAGAACAACGAGGACCGCTACCGGGTGTCCAGCTACCTCACCGAGCGAGGCAAACAGCCGGTGTTGTTGGCGCTGGTGGCCGATGGGATCGGCGGGCATCAGGCGGGCGAGGTGGCCTCCCAGATTGCGGTGGACGAGACCTTCCGCATCCTGGAAGGCGCCGATGCTTCCAGTCCCCGCGCCCAGCTGCAAGACGCCATCGTGATCGCCGGCCGGGCTATCAGCCAGGCGGCCGGCAGGGAGACCGACCTGCACGGCATGGGATCGACGATCGCGGTGGCCTGGGTCATCGACCACCAGCTCTTCACCACCCATGTCGGGGACAGTCGCATTTACCTGCTGCGCGAGGGCGCGCTACAGCAGATCTCGGTGGATCACACCTGGGTGCAGGAGGCCGTGGCGCACGGCATCCTCACTCCGGAAGAGGCCATCGATCACCCCAATGCCCATGTGCTGCACCGGCACCTGGGCGGTGACCGGGACCCGGAGCCCGATTTCCGGCTGCGGCTGACTTCCCAAGAGCCCGATGAGCGCTCGGAGGCCAATCAAGGGCTGCGCATGCACAACGGCGACCAGGTCCTGTTGTGCAGCGACGGGCTGACCGACATGGTCAGCGACACCGAAATCCAGGGGGCGCTGACCAACAACCCTCCGGCCGAGGCGGTCGAGCAGTTGATTGCCCTGGCCCGGGCGCGCGGGGGCTTCGACAACATCACCATCGTGGCGATCGCAGTGCCCGACAAGAGCGTGCGCGCCCGGGGCTGCCTGGGGACGACCGTGCGGCTCTCCACCTCGATCCTGCTGCTGCTGGGGCTGATCGCCGCCGGGCTGGGAGTGGCCTACTGGCTGGGCTTCTGGCCCTGGGCGCGCCAGCCGGAGGGAGCCGGCAGCAGCCCCGGCCCCAACACCACCCCGGCCGCATTGGCCCCGGCGGGCCCCGCCCCGGGGGTCGGGTCGGGAGGGCTCCCGGCCCTGCCCAGCGCGACCCCCACCCCGGCCCCCTCACCCAGCGGCCCGACACCCACTCCGGTAGGGTAAGGCCGCGGCCGCGGGGACCGCATCTTGCACCTTGATTGCTGCTCACCGTACAGATCAGTACAATACGCGCCGTGTCTCTCGAATTTGAAGCGGATGTACTGCAGATTCACGTCGCCGGAGGCGAGGGCCGGGTCTCGCCTGCGCCGGGTGTGCTCGCCCAGGGAGCGCCCCGCCGAGCTGCCCGCGGCCGCTCCGATGACCTGCTCTTCCTCTCCCTGAACCTGGAGCCGGCTCGGGCGATCGGGCCGGCCAGGCTGGACCAGATCGCCAAGCTGGCGGTCCAGGCCTACTTCGGCACGGCCGGATCGGTGACCGCGGCTCTGCGCGCAGCGTCCACCGCGGCCAACGACCACCTGCTGGACAGCGCCAGGCAGGAAGCCGGGCAGGGCCCGCTGCGGGGCTCCATGGTGGCCGCGGCTCTGCGCGGCAAGGACCTCTTCGTCAGCCAATGCGGCACTGGACAGGTGATCCTGGTGAGGCCGGGCACGGTGGCCCGGCTGGCCTCCCAGGAGGCGGCGGCCCGGCCGCTGGGCGGCTCGCACAGCCCCCACGTGCAGTTCCGGCACTTAGAGCTTAGCCTGGGCGATCTGCTGGTCCTGACGACCGCCGCTCCGCCGATTTGGTCCGACCCATCGCTCTCATCGCTGTACGGCCTCACCCTGCCCCAGGCGCTCGACCGCCTGGCGGCCTCCAGCCCGCACGACCTGACTGGGCTGCTGGTGCGCATCCCTCGCACAGGCGAGGTGCGTCCCAGTGCCCCGCTGCGACCCGCCGGCGGGCCGGCCGCCAGGGCCACCGCGCCTCGGCCGGGCCGCCGGCTGTCGGCACCTGCCATGCCCACCGGGTCCCGCCGGCCACAATCCGGGGAGCCCCCTGCCTCGCGGCGTCGGACCGCTCGCATGATCCGCATCCGCCAGCGGCTGCAAGAGTGGAGCGGGCCGCTGCGGCGGGCACTCGATCCGGCCTTCACGGCCATCTGGAGGCTGCTGACCCGGATGGCCCCTGGCCTGGCCGAGGCCGAACGCCCGGGGGGATACTCGCCGGCGGTCCTGATCGGCACCGCGGTGGCCATCCCCCTGGTCGTGGTGGCGGCCGCCAGCCTGGTGTACTTTCGCCAGGGCCGTGCTCAGCAGTTCGATCAGTACCTGGTACAGGCCCAGGCGGCGGTGGTTGCCGCGCAGCTCAAGCCCAGCTCGGCCGAGGCCCGCCCGGACTGGGAATTGGCCCGCAGCTGGCTGGATCTGGCCGAGACCTATCGCATCACCGAGGCCTCCGGCGCCTTGCGACAGCAGGTGCAGGCCGCCCTGGATTCCCTGGAACTGGTGGTGCGGCTGGATCTGGTCCCGACGGTCAGCGGCGGTTTCGGCGGAAAGGCGGCCATCACCGGCTTGGCTGCGACGGCCAGCGATCTGTACGCCCTCGATACCGGCAACGGGCTGATCTGGCACGCCTGGGCGACCGGCCGCGGCTACGAAATCGACCCGGAGTTCGATTGCCCGCTGGCTGCCGAACGCGGTCAAACCGCAGCCGCGCCGGTGGGCATCGTGATCCAACCCGAGCCGGGTGCGCTCGGTATCGAGGGCGTCGTGGCGGTGGATCGCAATGGTGGACTGCTGTATTGCGCTCCAGGCCGCTCACCACTGCGCGGTCAGCTCAGTGCTCCAGATATCGGCTGGGGCCGATTGCAGGCCTTCGACGTGTTCGAGGGCAACCTGTACGTGCTGGACCCGGTGACCAACGCGGTCTGGATCTATGACGCCACGGATGGGCTCTTCAGCGGCACGCCGGCCCTGTTTTTCGCCGAAGCGGTGCCGGAGCTGGCGACCGCCATCGACCTGGCCCTGGCACAGGACGAATTGATCATTCTGCACTCCCAGGGGGACATCGACCGCTGCGCGCGAGTGGTGGAGAACGCGCCGGACGGCTCGCTGCGCATCCGGGTGGAGTGCGACGAGCAGCCGCAGTTCCTGGATGAGCGCCCCGGAATGGCGGCCCGAAGCACGATCCCCGGGGCCAACCCGTTACAAATGGTCTATTCACCGCCCCCCGAGCCTTCGCTATTCTTCCTCGACGCAAATACCGGCAGCATCTTTCAGTACAGTATGCGCCTGGTGTACCAGGGGCAGTATCGCCCCACAGAACCGCTACAGGATCTGGTTGCAGCCATCACCGAAGCTCCCCCCAGCGATCTGCTGCTGGCAGCTGGGGGTCAGGTCTACTATGCCCAACTCCGCCGCTAAGGTCCTCTTTGACATCGTTTCCTGCCCCAGCTACAATCAGGCCCCGCTGAGTGATGCATGAGCCGCTGGCCGGGTAAGTACGTCATCGGATTGACCGGCAATATCGCCACCGGCAAGAGCGTGGTCCGCAAGATGCTGGAGCACCTGGGGGCGTATGGCATCGACGCCGACGCGCTAGCCCACCGCGCCATGGCCAAGGGCGCACCGGGCTTCCCACTGGTGATCAAGACCTTCGGCGAGTGGATCGTGGATGCCGAAGGACAGATCGACCGCGGCCGGCTCTCCAAGGTCGTGTTCTCCGATCCGGGGGCATTGGAGAAGCTGGAGGCCATCATTCACCCGCTGGTGACCCACGCCATCGACCTGCTGGTGCGCCGGGCCAAGCACAGCGTCGTGGTGATCGAGGCCATCAAGCTGCTGGAGACCGATCTGGTCGCCGGCTGCGACGTGGT
>Ga0209641_10005571_pt1 | contig 10297 bp, 9 predicted proteins | sample RifCSP16_1_FD_184022 | JGI IMG/M metagenome (GOLD analysis project Ga0209641, IMG submission 184022) | Soil microbial communities from Rifle, Colorado - Rifle CSP2_sed 16_1 (SPAdes) (version 2) | ecosystem: Environmental > Terrestrial > Deep subsurface > Rock core/Sediment | place: Rifle...
GATTGAGGACTTCTGCGGGAACTTCGATTTCAGCGACGCTAACGTGCGGAACCTTAGACCCACGGACCTGACGGTCACATTTGGCTACCAGCAGATCGGTGGGGACGCGGGCAAGATGTTTCGTATTGCAGACATCGCGATCCCGCTCTTGGTTAATGACGTGGCGGTGTTCGGATAGGAGACGATTATGGCGAAGGCTAGCGGGCTCGGCGACAATCTGTATGTAGGCGGCTCAGACCTGTCCGGCGATGTGGGGGCGGTGCAGACTATCCGCTCCTCGGTCAATCCGCTGGACGTGACGGGGCTCGACAAGAGCGCCCACGAGCGCATCTTTGGCCAATACGACGGCGAGATTTCGTTCAACAGCTTCTTCAACGACGCCGCCCTCGCCGAACACGCCGAGTTGAAGCTCCTGCCGCGCACGGACACGCTCGTCTCCTACTTCCGGGGGACGACGCTGGGCGGCGAGTCTGCCTGCCTCACGGGGAAGCAGATCAACTATGACCCTACCCGCTCAGCGGACGGCGGGCTGATATTCAGCGTGCAGGCGCTATCGAACGCCTACGGCCTGGAGTGGGGGAAGATGCTGACAGCGGGCAAGCGGACGGATACGGTGGCGACGGCACCGGCCACGGGCGTTAACTTCACCGACGCATCAACCGCGTTCGGGATGGCGGCGTACCTGCACATTTTCTCGTTCACTGGAACCTCCGTGACCATGCGGATTCAGGATTCAGCGGACAACTCATCGTTCGCCAACATCACGGGGCTGGGTGCGTTCACGACGGCCTCCGCGTCAACCTTTGAGCGGCAGGAGACAGACCTCTTGACGCGCACCATCCGGCAGTATCTCAAGGTGAACACGACGGGCACATTCAGCGAATGCACGTTCGCGGTAGTGGCAGTCCGCTACTACGCGGCGGATAGGGCTTTGTAAACGGGTTAGTAAAGGAGGATTAGCAATTGGCTAAGGAGAGCGGACTTGGGATGACCACCACTGTCGATGACAGTGGTGGCACAGGCAGGGACATCTCGAACGATGTTACGTCCATCACAATCAACACGTCGTCCGGCGTGCAGGACGTGACGGGGCTAGACAAGAGCGCGATGGAGCGGCTGCTGTTGCTGGGCGACGGCTCAGGCACCATCAACGGCGTGTTCAACGACGCCGCCACCACGGGCTCGCACACCGTCCTCAAGAACTACCGGACGATTCTGGCCGGCCAGGTGGGGCGGACGCTGGCGATAGCGATCAGCGGGCAGACGCTATCGATGGAGGTCATCTTCACGAGCTACGATCTGAACCGGGCGGCGGACGGCTCGCTGACGTTCTCAGCGCCGTACCAGCTCAGCAATGGGACAACGCCGGCCTGGAGTTAGCGGTCATCGTAATACGGAGAAAAAGGCGGTGAATCACCTAGATAACCTGCCTCGGCGCAGGCATCGCCCATCGCAAACTGCATCAGCACCTTGTCGCCGTCTGTGGCGTTGGGCACCAGTTCTGATACCACTAGCCAGTAGTCCGGCTCGCACAGCAAATCAGGATCGCCACCCGTCAGGCTTGAGCGCGCCTGATTCAAGAAGGCTTCATAGAGCTGCTGGCGCACATCTGGTGCCAGGGAGGCTGGCTGCGTGACCTCATTGCTGGAACTCAGGAGGCCGATGGCGACGACTGCGGCGACGAGTAAGCCGACGCCCACTAAGACGGCGATGCGCCAATCGGTAAGCATTTTTCCCCTCCTTTCAGGGCCACCAGTATAACACCGGAGGCAATATGGCGACGAAAGCGAAGCCCCGCACGGCGGACAACGGCCACTTGCCGGGCCTCAAGATGCCGGTCAAGGTCATGCGTCTCCGCTTTGACGAGGACGGCTATCCGGGCTTCGAGTGCGACCGACGCATCAACCTGCCCATCGGCACGAACCGGCAGCTTGCCGACGCTGCCGATGGCAGCGAAGAGGCTACCTATCGGGGCTTGCTCTTGCAGGTCTTCCCTTGGTGGAACTTCGCCGACACGGAGGGTGAGCCTATACCGCGCACGATTGAGGGTTTCGATCTCATCCCTGACGATCTGCTGGTCGCTATGTTCCGCCGTGGGGCCGAGGCTCTGCGAGAGGCGGTGATGCCCGGCCCTTTAGGAACCGGATCATCGGACGCGCGCAGCGAGAGCGAGCTGGTGTCCTGACCGATGAGGATCAGGATGTTTTCGCCTGCTATCCAGAATGGGCGCTCCGTAAGGTGGCCGCGCACTACAACCGTCCTTGGTGGGAGCTGTTAGACGTGAGAGAGGACTGGATGGCGCAGGAGGCGGAACTGCTAGACGTTCACCAAGAGATAGCGGCGATGGAGCAGGATAAGTGGCGAACGTAGTCCAGATACTTGTTCAGGGCCAAGACCAGTTTTCGGGGACGGCCCAGAAAGTCCGCACGGAGGCACGGGGCCTGGGCGGTGCAATGGGTGGCCTGAAGACAACCATGATCGGCGTCGCCGGCGGCTTCATAGCGGCCCAGGCCAGCATGGCGGGCGTCTCGAATCTTATGTCTAAGACCGTCGGCGCGGCGATGGCTTACGAGCATCAACTCGCCGTGATCCGCGCCTTGACCGGGGCGACTAAAGCTGACACCACCCTGCTTGATAAGAGCATCAAGGACTTGACCAAGACGCTGCCCAAGAGCCCCGCCGAACTGGGCGCTGGAGCTTACTTCATCCTGTCCTCCGGTATCAAGGACGTGAACACGGCCACGAAGGTTCTTGCACTGTCCGCGAAGGCGTCCGTGATTGGCCTTGGCGAAACGAAGACCGTCGCCAGCGTCCTTACATCCGTGATGAACGCCTACCAACTGAAGGCGACGGACGCGGCCAAGGCGACGGATACACTAGTCAACATCGTCAAGTTGGGCAAGGGCGAGCCGGAGGAGTTCGCGCAGGCGCTCGGATTTGTCATCCCTATCGCTGCCCAGATGGGCGTGGAGTTTGAGCAGGTGGGAGCCGTGTTGGCTACGATGACAAATACCGGCTTGGGGGCCGCTGAGGCCGTAACCGCACTACGGGGGGTGCTGTCGCAGATTCTTAGTCCGTCAGATGAGGCTCGGAAGACGTTCGCCGCCCTCGGTTTTGACGTTGAGGCGTTTCGTAAGGAGGTAGACACTAACTTCGTCGGCGCAATGGCGCGGCTTTCGGCTTCTGTGGGTAGCAATGAAGAGGCGTGGGCGGGTCTCTTTCCCGAAGTGCGCGGGATGATCGGTGCGATGTCCGCTTTCGGTAATCAGCTCCCCCAGACGGAGCAGAACCTCGCGGACATCACGGCCGGGGCGGGGGCGCTGGACAAGGGATTCAAGGAGGTCGCCGACACGACCCAGTTCAGGACCCAAAAGGCGACGAATGACTTTAACGTCGCTCTAATGCAACTTGGAGGGGCGGGGCTTCCAATCGTGACTGTAGGCTTGAAGGGCCTGACATTGGGGGCTCGTGGGCTGGCTGAAGGCGTCACGGCGACATCTGCGGGCGTGCGCTTCTTGTCTGTTGTCATGCGCGATAACCGGGTCATAGCGTTGGCAGCCACGGGAGCGATTGCTCTTATGCTAGGGCCGCTCAATCTCGTCGCAGCAACCGCGTCCTGGGCGGGGGTAAACTTCAAGACTCTGTCGTCCATCTTCAACAGAGTAGTGAAGCCGGCATTTTGGGGTGTCGCCAACAGTGTGCTCGCTGTTGTTCACGCAGTGGAACGTCTCATCAATGCCCTGAGCCGGATCAAGTTTCCGAAGATACCCGATCTCACCCCTAGTTGGCTCCCAGGCTTCCAGCACGGCGGCATCGTCCGCTCGCCCCTTCAACTCGTCGGTGAGCGCGGCCCTGAACTCGCCGCCCTGCCGATGGGCAGCCGCGTCTTCTCCAACGCTGAGAGCCGTCAGATGCTCGCAAGCGCGGCTCCTGGCGGCGGCGGGCAATCACTTGTGCTGAATTTCACCTTTACCGGCCCAGTCCTCGGCGACCAGCATCAGGCCAACGAGCTGGTGCAGTGGCTTCTCCCCGCGCTCAGGGGGGCGCTCCGGTGAGCCTGGGGGCGCTCCGGTGAGCCTGACTACAACAGTACGTTTCGACGCGGCCAACGACGGCACCTATGAGATCGACGCCACGAGCAAGGTCATCTCCGGCCCCACAGTCGCGCTAGGGCCGGGCCAGGGGACGTGTAGCCTGGTGTTGAACAACAGCGCCGGGACGTACTCCCCTCGCGGCGCCGGGACGCCTATACGCCCGCTCATGGGCGTACAGGTCATCTCTGAGTCGCAGAACATCTATCACGGCTTCGTGCGACGCGTGTTCCAAGACCCGCGTATGCCCGGCACGCTGACCGTGGAATGCAACGACTGGATGTGGGTTCTTTCCCGTATTGATGTGAGCCTGCCGATGATGCGCAACGTCCGCTCGGACATCCTGGCGCACCGGATCGCGGACCTGGCCGAGATCGGGGAACTGGTGGGCGAGCCTAGATTCCTTGAGGCGCTGGTCAACTGGACAGCCACGACGAACGCTACAGTGACGCGAGTCACGACCGACCCCATCCTGGAGGGGCTGAATGCGCTCAAGGTAGCGGTGACGGCGACGGCGGCAGACCGGGGCGCGAACTACGATTACCCGACGTTGGCCTCAGTCCAGGGTAAGACTGTCATCGCCTCCGTCTATATCCGATCGGAGAGTAGCGCCGGAGTGGGCGCTCCGATGGAGGTCAAGCTGGTAGAGGCGGGTGCGGGCTCAGGCACAACAACCCAGACGGCAACGCTTTCCGAGGACTGGGAGCGGGTTCAAGTGTCGCGGGCTATCAACGCCGCCGCGACCGATCTTGACCTTCAGGTAGTCGTCGACAGCGCCAACAGTTCCGCCTTTGACTTCCACGTTGGGGCGGCGCACACCGTCACTAGCCTGAACGACATCCCGCGTTCCTTCGCTGTCGCGGGCAGTTCGCGCTTCGAGTACGTCGCGCCGCGAAGGGTAATGGCCGGCGACGCCCTCAGGGAAGTGGCCGCCAGCGAGCTTGGCGGGCTGATGTACGTGGACGAAGGCGGCAACCTAACGTTCGAGACCCACACCCATCGCTGGGGCCAGTCGGCTAGCATCACGTCGCAGACGACGATAGACGAAACGATGGTGAACCTGCCGCTGGAGGAGGACGCGGAGGACTTGGTGGGGGAGGTGGAGATCGGCTACTCCAAGTGGGAGATCGGAACGGCGAGCTCCGTCGTCTTCGGGCTATTCCCTGTCCCACGTGCCATTGCGCCCAGTGGGTCGATAACCTTCGACATCGATTACGGGGCCTTGGTGCGCGACCATATCACGCCTGTGGCGAACACCGACTACTTCATCCGCTCCTCCCCAGACGGTGATACCGCCGGGGCCGACGAGTCGGGCAACGTAACGCTGGCCTTCCAGGACTTCGGCGAAGGGGCACGGGTGACGCTCACTAACACGGTGGCCAGGGCGGTGCACCTGACTAACTTTCAGGTGCGGGGGACGCCGGTGCGAATCTCCAGCGACACGGCACAAGAGACGTACACGCCTTCGGGCGCTCCGGCAGCGGCCTCGAAGCTGTCTTACCGTTACGATCTTCTGAGTTCGGGCGCGGCGGCGGAGACTTGGGCGCAGTACCTGGGTGACAGATACGTTACCCAGCGGGAGCGGATACCCGTTGCACTGGTTAACCGCACAGCGGCGCTTCTGACGCAGCAGACGACGCGGAAGATTTCGGACCTCGTGACCATCACAAATGACAACTCAGACCGTTCCACGAAGCTGAACGGGGACTACTACATCGACTCCATCAGGCAGGAGTTCGCGTTTGGGGCGATGAGCCTGCGAACCATCTGGGAGTGTACGCCTGCGGACCTTAAGTTCTGGATACTCGGGACGGGCGAGTTGGATGACGCGCAAACCTTAGCGACAACAACGGCGCTGGCCCCATAGGAGAGAGTTATGCCTAGCGATACCTGGACAGCCCCCGCCGACTGGACAACAAACGAGGTTGTCACCGCCGCCAAGCTGAACCAGCAGCTTCGGGATAATATCTATGCTCTCTGGCTGGCGATCACTACGGGCAGCGCCGCTATCACGGAAACGTTCAGCTCCGGCACCTACACGCCGACGCTGACCAACGGGGGCAATGTCGCCGCGTCTACCGCTTATCAATGCCAGTGGATGCGTATAGGGGATACGGTCACCGTGAGTGGCAAGTTTGATGTTGACCCCACGACAGCCTCGGTAGCAACCGGGCTGGGCATTTCGCTCCCTGTCGCCAGCAACTTCGGGGCGGCAGAGGATTGCGCTGGGGTAGGTTCAGGCGGTGTCTCTAGCAATAACGTGGCTGGCGGCATATCTGGAGATGTCGCAAGCGACCGCGCAGGCATCTCCTTCACCCCTCCTTCCGCCGCCAATCAAGGATGGTTTTTTACCTTCACGTATCAGGTGATCTAGTTGGCTCTGCCCAAACCCGACCCACTCAAGCCTCAACCTGGACGCCGGGAGCCTGGAGCCCGTAGTGTTCGTGGCCCCAAGCTGGCTGAGGACCTGACCGTCACCCCGGCGGCGCACACGCTGGACGGACACACGGGTTCGCTCACCAAATCGCGGCTGAACAGCACCACGCTCGTTGAGGAAGGGAACGGCGTTCCGACCCACACGGCGGAGCGCAGCACCCAGTATCAAGACCTGGATACGAACAAGGTCTATATCAACGCCGACGGCGCTACAACGTGGGTGGAGATCGGGACCGGGGCCGGTTCGGGCTACTCCACGATTCAGGACGAAGGCTCCGCGCTCACGCAGCGCACCACGGTTGATTTCGTGGGCGCGGGCGTCACCGCCACGGACACAGGAGCGAAGACAGAGGTCAATATTCCGGGCGGCGGCGTCACCGACCACGGGGCGCTGACCGGGCTGGGCGACCCTGACCACTCGGCATACCTCCCTCTTGCCGGTGGCACGATGTCCGGCGACCTCGACATGGACACCAACGACATCATCAACGCCCGCACGGTAGAGATAAAGGACACCGACGGCACCCCAGTTAACGACGTGCTCCTGCGGGTCATCAACGAGGTTTTGGAGATACGGAACACCGCAGACAGTGCGTTCAGGAATCTCAGCGTTGATGACTTCATCGTCGGTGGCGAAGTCATCCGAATAAAGGCGTCGGGAGGGACGCTTTCCCTCAGGAACTATGCCGACACAGCCTACGGAGGTCTGATTGCCCTGCTGGTGCAGACTGACACTCTTGTCGAAAGGACCGCTGCCGCTGGGGTGACGATTGACGGGGTACTGCTCAAGGATAACCTCATCGCGGCCAGCGCAGTTCCCGCGGCCAACATCGATGCCAATGACGAGATTGTGCTGCCTACGGCGGCTTGGGTCTACATTACCTGCTCTGCGGCGTCTGATAGCCTCGCGGGCATTGGCGCGGGCGCTGAGGGCCAGCTTCTGTTCCTCACCCCGGCTGCCGGGAAGGACATTACGCTCGTCCACAACGGCACCGTCGTGGCGGGCAAGAAGCTGATGTTGAACGGCGAGGCCAACTACGTCATGGATCAGGATCATGACTTCGTAATCGCTATCTATGACGCTACCGCAACGGTATGGAATGTCTTGGTACCTGGTAGCGCCGGCGGCTCCGCCCTCACCGTCCAGGAAGAGGACGGCACCCCCATCGATACCGCCGTCACCATCATTCGCGTCCCGAACGGCGGGCTGACCGACAATGGCACGGGTGACGTGAGCCTGGGGTATGAGCTTGCTGGCGCTGTCACCACCCACGCGGGGGCTGCTGACCCGCACACGGGCTATCGCTTGGAGTCTGCGAACCATAGCCACATCTCTACTGGCCTACAGGCGGGACAACTCACCGTCGCTGCGCTATCAGACGCTCCGGCGGGCGAACTCGGTGGGACGTGGGCTAGCCCCACGGTGGATGCCAACCACGCGGCCGGCGTCTATCACGAGTTCGACGAGATTGCGGCTCCGGGGACGCCTGCTGCTGCCAAGGTGCGGGTCTATGCCAAGGCTGACGGCAAGATGTACCGCAAGGACGACGCGGGAACGGAGGCGGAACTCGGCGGCGGAGGTGGCGCCACTTCTGCGACCTACACCCTCCCCGCCAGATCGGGGATGCCGACACTTACGAACGGCTGTAACGACGCCGTGCAGATAGAGATGACGAACCAGGACACCAACGTTATCGTCGCGGACTTCGAGGACGCAGTAGACCGCTCGATGTCGTTCGAGGTGATCATGCCCGACAACTGGAACCTGGGCACGGTCAGGATTCAGGTAGCCTGGATATGTGCCAACGCCACGGCCAATAACTGTCTGTGGCGGGCAAGAGCGGGCTCGTACGCCGATAGCCGTGCGCTCGATACCGCGCTCGGTGCTTATGTTGCCCTGACCGACGCGGCTCTTAGCCCAGCGCTTGATGTGATGGTGAGCCCCGAAGGGACGATGACGTTCGCCAACGCGGCAGTCGGCCCGGCCATCATCGAGATTAACCGTAACGGCTCTGCTGCTGGAGACACGCTGGGCACCACAGCGAGACTGTGGCAGGTGAAGCTGGAGTTTGACATCTCATGAGGATAGTTCTTGAGGGTACGCCCACAACGCCACGACGGCTGCGGGCCAGGGACTTGCCAGCGGACAGAGACCTCTCGCGTTCGTTCTGGCGGTACGTGAACGCTTCCGGGTTCAATCTCTCAACGTACAACATGACCGACATCGACATCTTTGACTCGAACTGCGCCAACGTTGTCCTGCCTGCATCGATCGACTGGATGCAGTCCCGGCGCAATGTCTGGACAGGCGCGACCATCCCCTCTTCTCTCTCGTCCTACATTCAGGACTTGATTCGGGAGGTGATGGTTCAGGCCCTCCCCCGGCTGTCGGGTGTCCCTTTACAGGTCGCTCAGATAGGCATCGCCATGATAACGGCGTCCTACGCCAACTCCTGGACGAACATCCTCTGGACGGTGAGAGACCAGCTAGGTCTCTCGGATGCTGATCTGTTCACCCACACCGCTGACGTGATGGCGGGCTATCCAAGACTCCTGGCAAGACTACGCTATCACGTATCGTCCGGCCATCTGAGCCCCGACCCAGTACGACCTCCAGACCTGTCGCAGATGGTTGTGCGCCTCACGGGCGCGGTTTCCGCTAGAGAAGATTTGCGTTCCTTCTCTTTCACCAGACAAGACCGATTCCAACTGGAGCAGTCGTTGGTGAATCTCGTCTTCCAGCGCCGAGGGGTACAGGTAGACGTGCGCGTAGGGCAGGTTGACCCGTTCCCTGTTGTGTTCATGCGCGAAGACCCGAAGGGGGACTGGCGCGAGAGGGCGTGGCCCGCATGACTGTACTGGGGGCCTGCGGGACAATCGAGAGCATCTACGTCGCCGGGGGGAAGACGGGGACGGGCTCCTCTGCTGACGATGACCTCCTGATGACGAGTGGGACTAACTCTCCCGTCGCCATCACCACAAATCCATACGACAAAGGCGGATGGTCGTTCGTTACGCTGGACGGTGGGGGAATGTCTACTAATCCCTGGACGGCGTTCACAGCGGGGCAGACACTCTGGCACTACGGGTCGTTCAAGGTGACCGATTTCGCCGCGACCGTGAACGACCCGTTTGCGTTTATCTATCCGTCCAGTTCACCCACTAACGCAACGGGACGGATGAGGATGAGTTTCGTCTACTCCACGGCGGGAACCCCCGACAAGTTCATGGTGAGAGTGGAGATTTACACCGCCGGGGCGTGGTCAATTGTCGGCACCTCCACGGAGGAGTTCGACGAAGATGTGCTCTACACCTATCGCTGGGCCATCAAGGACTCTGTTCCCAGAACGACGACGGTAATCATCAGCACCTCGACGTTCGGCTCCGCCCTCACGAACCTGAACGGGGCGTCGCTGGGCACGGCCCCACTGCTCACGGCTGAACCCTGTTTCGTCAACTCAAGCACGTCTAAAAATGTCGCAGCGTCCATCGACCTGTACGAATACTGGTCGCAGGACTCGTCAGGCTCGGACACCGCGATTGAGTACACCACGGCCACCACCTCTTACCACGTCGTTCACCATATGCCGGTACGCGATATACGGGGGCAGGGCAGATGGGGTGGCCGGAGGAACGGCACAACGGCAACCGAGGGGGTTCGCGCCGGTGAGTGCTGGCGTCATATAGACGACGGCTACGACAACGACACCAAGACCAAAGAGTATCTGTATTCGACTGACGTAGCCTCTGCTGTGGATGATGCTCTATTC
>Ga0209641_10005577_pt1 | contig 10293 bp, 10 predicted proteins | sample RifCSP16_1_FD_184022 | JGI IMG/M metagenome (GOLD analysis project Ga0209641, IMG submission 184022) | Soil microbial communities from Rifle, Colorado - Rifle CSP2_sed 16_1 (SPAdes) (version 2) | ecosystem: Environmental > Terrestrial > Deep subsurface > Rock core/Sediment | place: Rifle...
TTCCCCTCTTGCGATTGCTGCGGGATCGCTTGAGGCCTTCATTTCTGTCACGGGTCTTTCGTAAACCCGTTTCCAGGAAGAATTTACATAGACAACGACGCCGATGACAATGAGGATGAGAGCGGCGACCAATCCTCCTCCGATGCGCAATGTCCATTGAATCCAGGGTTTCATCAAACCTCCCACTTTGTTTTGAAGTGCCAAAATTACAGAATCAACGAGTTCGAATCAAGAAGGAATCCATAGGGCCGGGGGGCCATATCGTCGAAAATTAGCGATGCTTGATCACTGTGAATTGTCGGAATGGGTGCCGGTTTGAGCCCTAAGAAAGTACTTGATAGTCAATTTCCGAAATTCTATCTTGCTCATAGTATGGTCAAGCGAATTGCCTCCATTCTCGTCACTCTTCTGACCGTTGTCCCGCTTTTTTCCGAGGCAGGTGTGTTCAAACCTGGTTCCCCGTCGAGAGTCGCAAGTTCGGGCATCACTATCCGTTGGGAAACTTCAGACGAATCGTCAACGCTCAGGTTTGAAGTCTATAGACGGGAATATCGGTCCGGGGGAATGGGTCCGGCGGAGAAGATTGCCGACGTCTCGGCAAAAGGTGTGAGCAGTTCGGTGTACCAAATCGAAGATGCCGGAATCTTCAAGACTGCCGATCGAGTACTGGAGTACGAGATTCGGGCTGTTGACGGACAAGGGATGGTTCTTGAAACCGCGAAAATGACCACGGTGTTTTCTACCGGGTTGACCTCCGCTGCAAAAAGGACATGGGGCAGTATCAAAGCAATGTTTCGTTGATCCATCGTCGGTGACCGCGTAATTCCCAAGCGATATGAACAATGTCGCTTTTTTTGTGTACTCCCGAATGTAATGAAAACAAAGTCAAGACAACCGTCTCTGATTCTGGCTTCACGATCGCCTCGAAGGCAGTTGCTGTTGAAACAAATCGGCTTTAGATTCGTTGTGCGACCGAGTTCCGTGGTTGAACGCTTTTTTCCCCATGAATCACCCGCGCACAATGTTCGTCGCCTTGCTCTCGAAAAAGCGCGTGACGTGGCCGGGCGAACGAAGCAGGGGATCGTGGTCGGCGCGGACACGATTGTCGTGCTGGGCAAACGTGTTCTCGGAAAGCCGAAAAGCAAGCAGGAAGCAAGGAAGATGCTGGCCTCCTTGAGCAGGAAGTGGCATTCGGTGTTCACGGGTCTTGCGCTTGTCGATGCAGCATCAGGTCGTTCCATGTCGGATGTGGTGCATACGAAGGTCCGGTTCAGGGAAATTACCAAAGACGAAGTGGCGGCGTATGTTGCATCGGGGTCGCCGCTGGACAAGGCAGGGGCATACGGGATTCAGGACGATTATGGTGCGGTATTCGTGGAAGAAGTGCGCGGGTGTTTCTACAATGTCGTAGGTTTTCCGCTTAGCCGTTTTCTGGTCAGTTTTTCGGCCTTCGCGGGAGAACCCATCGATCAATTGGTCGATCACTGAAAAAGAAGCGGGTACTGCAATCTCAAAGGAGTTGCCATGGCATCAACGATACGAGTACTTGTTGCGAAGGCCGGGCTTGATGGACATGACCGGGGCGCAAAGGTTGTTGCAGCAGCCTTGCGGGATGCCGGGATGGAGGTCATTTACACCGGGCTGCGGAAAACACCGGAGATGATCGTTGAAGCTGCGCTGCAGGAAGATGTCGATGTTATTGGCATCAGCCTCCTGAGCGGTGCGCATATGACGATTTTTCCGAAGATCCTGAAACTGATGAAAGAAAAGGGGCTGGAGGATGTGCTGTTATTCGGCGGCGGGATCATTCCGGAAAAAGACATCGAAGAACTGAAAAGAACGGGAGTTGGAGAGATTTTTACGCCTGGCGCGTCGACGATCGATATTGTCAAGTACGTCCGATCATGGTCGGAACGTCAGACTGCATAGCAAACCCGGCTGGTGAGTTCAAAAAGAATCCCGCTCGAAAGGCACGAGCGGGATTCTCTTTTCTTGAGAGCCAAGAACTTAGACTTTTGAGACCTTCACGGCCTGCAAGCCCTTGGGACCTTGTTCAACTTCGAATTGCACATTGTCGCCTTCGTTCAGGGTCTTGTACCCATCGCCGGCAATCGACTTATAGTGCACGAATACGTCTTCACCGGTACTGCGCTTGATGAAGCCGTAACCCTTGGCGTTGTTGAACCATTTTACGGTACCCTGTTCCATAAGGATACTTCCCTTATTTGTTGAACATGTACACCGGTTCTTTTGTCTCTCAAAGAAAGGTGCCGCCTTCGACACCTCATTGTTCAGCTTGGTACTCGGCCCTTGGGCAAACCTCACAGACCTTTCGTCCACACACCCTGAGGTTGGTACTGCCAAAACAACTTCTTGATGAAACAAAAACGGTGCGGTGAATTGCACCGGAAGTATACAACTCGCCCCAGAAAAAAGCAAGGGGGTGTTTTCTCAGCTTTCGTCAAGCCAGATTCTGAATTCACCCCGGTTTTCTTCGGGGGGAGGTGCCTGTTCCAATGCTGGAGGGACCCTTGCCGAGATAATCGTAATTCCTTTTGAATCGAATCCGAACAGATCGTCGCTTGAAAAGACAGCCCGGAAATGCTCGGGAGTAAAGAAGGTCTCGAACTTAAGAGCCGCTTCCTCCAGCCTGCCCAAATAATATGCCGTGTTTTCGTCGGGAAAGTTCGGGTCCCATTCTTCGACCAGCTTGCAGTGCTCTGACACCTTCACGCTGCCAGTTGTCCCGGTTACGTAATACGAGATGCGATCACCCGGCTTCGGATGGAGGCCGGCAAGTCGCGCCACTTCGTAAACCGCCGCGGGATTTCTCTTTCCTTCTCCAATTTCCCGGTCGTAGACCGAAAACGGATCATGGATGATTTCCGTTCTGCCGAAGCTTGAAACATCCCAACGGTGATGAAGAATGTCGGTACGGAGAGTACCGTACAGTGTGTGAAGGGCATCGATCTTCTCTTCAAGGAGGCTTCCGATTGCCAGCCGGAGAAAACGGCGAAGGAAAGGTTCCATGCTCCGAGAGGTAAGGGAGCTTCCTTTGATGATCAGACCTTCCTTCTCGTCAAGAATGGCGTAATTCTTCTTCTTGTAACTCATCATCTTCTTGAATCGTCCCGCCGTCACCAGGTTGATTCCTTCCGGCAGCGTTTGGGAGATTCTTGCGACAAGGCCATCTTCCTGGTCTTTTCCGACAACGTTGTCCGGCGGCAGGAAATAGACACCATCAGTGTCGACTTCCACCACCTGGCCGTTATAGAGCTCGATATGATGTACAATTTCGCGAAGAAGTTCCTGACCCGACTTCGTTACTTCGTCTGCCTTCCGATAGTCATTGAAAAGTCCGCGGGCATATCCCAGATAACCATAAAAAGAATTGATGAGGATCTTAAAGGATACTTGAAGGGCATCGAGTCGCGCTCGTTCCGTCCGATCGGTGCATTTCTTCATTCGATGCTTGGCGTCAAGACGCATGCGAACGAGCTCTCGTAACAGCCGGCCGAACACTCCAAGTTCATCGGATTTCGGCTGTATGGACCTGCTGAGCATGATCGAGGGATACAGTGATTCCACGTCCGCATGGACCACGTCGTGAAAGACTCCGGTCATGAAGATATCGGCGTATCCGCCGGTCGTCTGTACTCCTTCTTCCGGACGTGGAACAGAGTGCTTCAAGCGAACATATTCACGGAGCAAGAGAGACTCAATTTTTACGGCCGAACCGGTCCTTGCAATGGTTCCGTAGGAAAGAGGGACCATTTGGGCGAGGTGAAAACTGCTGGGTGACAGATGATCGCTCACAGCTCTGATTGTGGCCGCATTCATTGCGAGCCCCTCGAGAACCACGCGTGGCTTCTCGCTCCAGAGCGCGGTCGTTTCCCGGGCTCTCAGGAAGGAAGCCTTCTCCGTGGGGAGCCCGAAATGGAGGGAGAGCGATGCCAGATCGAACGATTCGAGAGACCTTTTGGAGAAATCGTAGTATTCGGCCTGGAGGAGGGTGTCGACGAGGTGTCGTCCCGCGAGCTCATAGAGAGTGGCATCCCGTTCGAATTCGGGAGTGGCGGAACGGCTTGTGAGGAGTCTTGGTTCGCTTTCGTCTCTTCCAATCGAGCACTCAAGCTGATTCAGTTCGCAGCGTTGCAGCAAATAGGGGAGATCATGGGCAAAGAGATTGTGCCCTTCGAGGATATCGGGGTCGCGTTCACGGATCAAATCGATGAACCGGCTCAGAATCTCCTTCTCTCCCAGTTTCCTTCCATCGAGTACCTCTTCCCAGCCGGTGTTGTCGGTGAATGCAATGGCAAGGATCCTATCCTCGGTCTTTCTCGCGTCGCTGACTGATCCCTTCGAGGCGAATGCTGCAAAACTGAATTGCAGGCGGCGGATGTGTTCGAACTCCATTCCTTTGAACAATGTCGCTCCCGATTGCATCAGGTATTGATTGAGAGGGTCGGGTCGCAGGAGAAGGAAGTCTCCGTCAGTATAGTTTGAAAATGGGATTGGCGTTGTCTTGTTGAATCGTTCCAGGGATACACGGACGGCCTCCCAGAGATCGTTCCATCGTGAGAACACAGCAAGAAACCGGTAGTGGTTTGTTCCGGCGAGTTCCTTTAACCAGTACTTGCGATCAAAGCCGTCGAGAAGCTTGCCGTGCGAAAGAAAGAAGAAAGGGAAGAAGTCGACGTCGCGGGTTTGGACTGACGATTCGGAACGGGTGTACACGCGGATTTGCTGATCATTCAGCAGATGACATGCAACGATCCCGGTGGAGGAATCATGTCCGGTAAGGAGGGGATCCATGCGGGCAGAATCAAGGTCCCGGGGAAACGGACTTCCGAGCATAACGCCAGGGCGTGGTGAGGAGAATTGTCATTTCCTCTTCTTGGCGCGCTTTACGACCTCCATGAACGGTCGAAGGAGGTCGATGGGAACGGGGAAGATCGTCGTGGAATTGTTTTCGGTCGCTATCTCGGCCAGTGTTTGCAGATAACGCAGCGTGAGGGCGCTGGGTTGTTCGCTGAGTATTCCAGCCGCGTCCGAAAGGCGTTGAGAGGCTTGGAATTCACCCTCGGCCGCGATGATCTTGGATCGGCGTTCTCGTTCCGCCTCTGCTTGTTTTGCCATCGCCCGCTGCATTTCCTGAGGAAGATCGATATGCTTCACTTCGACGTTTGAAATCTTGATACCCCAGGGTTCGGTCTGGTGATCGATGATCTTTGCGAGCTGGAGATTGATTTTCTCCCTCTCCGCGAGCAAATCATCCAGCTCCGATTGCCCCAGAACGCTTCTCAGGGTTGTTTGTGAGAGCTGTGAGGTCGCAAAAAGGAAGTTCTCGACCTCGACGATCGCCTTCTCAGGATGGACAACTCTGAAATAGACGACTGCGTTGACCTTGAGGGAAACGTTGTCTTTGGTGATGATATCCTGCGGAGGAACGTCCATGACCACGGTCCGAAGGCTGACCTTCACCATCTTATCGATCAAAGGGATAAGAAGAATCAAACCCGGTCCCTTCACACCGATCAACCGGCCCAGCCGGAACACCACACCGCGCTCGTATTCGCGGAGAATGCGTATGGCGTTCGCCAGAATGATAAGACCGAAAACAATGAGAATGACCAGAAGTGTAGGAAATGCTGGTGACATAGTAGTTACCTCATGATGAAAGTCGTTCGACGCGTAGTGTGAGATTGTAAACCGACATAACCCGTATTTTTGCTCCTCGTTCAATGAGTCCTGAGGTGCTTTCGGCAGTCCAGATTTCTCCATGGACCCGCACTGATCCGCTCGGATTCAAATCTGTCAGGACTTCCCCTGTTTCTCCGACAATCCCTTCACTCCCTGTCGTCGGCCTGAGCCGTTGGGCTTTCAGGCCGAACCCGAGAACAAACAGGAAAAAGAGGACTGTCACCACGGCAACGCCGACGATTGCAGACCAGGAGATTTCGATGAATTCAAGGGAAGAATCGGATCGGATCAGCATGATCGACCCAAGTAACAGGGAAATAACCCCGCTGACAGTGAGCAACCCGTAACTTGTGACCTTGATTTCGGCAATAAACAAAATAATGGCAAAAATGATGAGCGCGAGCCCTGCATAGTTGATGGGAAGCGTATGAAGGCTGTAGAACGCAAGAATGAGACTTATGACACCGACGACACCGGGCAGGATGGATCCGGGATTGTAGAGCTCAAACAGCAGTCCGTAGACTCCCAGCATGAAAAGGATATAGGCAATGTTTGGATCGCTCAGGATGTCCAGGATTTTCTCGGACCATCCCATTTCAATTCTTTCGACTTCAGCCCCCCGCGTGTGGAGAACAACCGGTCCCGTGGTGAGTTCGACAGTCTTGCCATCGATGGCATCGAGAAGCTCGGTCAGGTTTTTTGCCACGAGATCTATAACGTTTTTCTGGAGGGCTTCGGTTTCGGTGATCGATAGGCTCTTGCGCACGGCTTCTTCTGCCCACGCAAGGTTTCTGTGCCTTTTTTCCGCAATGGTCCGTATGAACGCGGCAGCGTCATTCGTTGCTTTCTCACTCATGATCGAATCCTGCTGACCTTCAAGCGATACGGGGTGGGCGGCACCGATGTTGGTGGCAGGAGCCATGGCGGCTACGTGGGCGGCCATCGCAATGAAGACACCTGCCGAGGCTGCCTGCGATCCCCCGGGAGACACGTACACTATCACGGGAACATTCGATTCGAGGAAGTCGCTGACGATCACCCTTGTTGATTTCAGAAGGCCCCCTGGAGTGTTGAGGGTGATAACGATGCATTCAGCCCCATCCTCGCGAGCCTTCGCAATGCTCCTACGGAGAAAGTCTGCCGCAGCCGGATTGATGGTTCCGTCCAGTTGTGCCACCAGGACCTTTTGAGCGAAGAGAGCCGATGGGAAGAGCAAAAGGGTGATGAGCGCTATTCGGATGGATTGAACCGTCATGTGGGTAGAAGCGTATTGATGAGGCTTGGCGACGAGAATTGGAAAACAGGCTTCGTCGATTGGCCTGCAAGACGAAGCCCCCTGTTTGTCCGGGGGCGCAGTCTCGCGGAGAGGGTGGGATTCGAACCCACGGTACCCTTTCGGGCACACACGCTCTCCAGGCGTGCCAGATCAGCCACTCCTGCACCTCTCCGGGGAGCATTTTCGTCGTCAACATAGCGAAAGAACGGAGCAAAAGCAATGAGCTGTTTGCATTTACAGGAAGTTTTCGCATCTTGGACAATTCGGAGGCTGCGAAGCAGATGAATGAATTGATTCTTGTCGCTGAAGACCAGCCGCATATTCGCGCGTTGATTGAGTTCAAGCTGAAAAACAACGGATATCGTGTCGTCGCGGTCGAAGACGGAGAAGCGGCGCTTCAAAAATCCAAAGAATTGATTCCGGATATGATTCTCCTCGATGTGATGATGCCCCTGATGACCGGCTTCGAAGTTCTCGCGGCCTTGAAGGGCATTCCTGACACCAAGGGAATTCCTGTTCTCCTCGTTACGGCTCAAAGCAGCGAAAGCGAAGTACTGAAAGGATTGGAGATGGGAGCGGAAGACTATATCACAAAGCCGTTCAGTCCAAATGAGCTTGCCGCAAGGATAAAATCAGTTCTTATGCGTTACAAGAAGAAATGACTGTGTCCAGGACTACCTTCCTTCTTTTTACAGGTCTCTTTTTTACAATTGTCGTAGTTGCCCAACCAAAGGCCGGGTCTCAGGATCCGGATTCTCTTTTTTTCCATTCGGTGCGGCTGCAGCGAACCGGCCACCATGAAGACGCCCGGATAATCCTCAGGGGACTTCTTGACCGCTTTCCGCTTTACCATGATGCCAGGTTACTGTATGGCAGACTGCTTGCCTGGGATTCGCAGTACAGCTCTGCAATGGTTCAGATCGACTCGGTTCTTTTTTTTCAACCGACGAATGTTGAGGCGCGGCTGACAAAAGCTCAGATTCTCGGCTGGAGCAAACGATATCGGCAAGCTGCCGATATTCTGCTCGCCCTTTCCGAGGAGAATCCGACATCCGGCCTTTATAAGGCCGAACTCGCCAAGGTGTATCTCTGGGGTGGAAGTCCGCGAAGAGCTCTGGAGCAATATGAACAGGCGTATCTGAGAAATCCGGAATCATCCGATGTTTTGCGGGGCTTGGCGCGGACTCATCGTCAGCTTCGTTCCTTCGAACTGAGCCGATACTGGTATGAAAAGCTCCTTGAGCGCGTTCCGGGTGACGCGGAGGCTCAGGCGGAGATTGTCAGACTGACCTATCGGTCCAACGTCGAGGTCCAGATTCAGGGAAGCTATGAGGGCTTTTCCTCTTCAGGGGTCAAAGCGCACTCTCTGGGTCAGGTCGAAGTATATGCATCTCCTCAGGAGGATTGGAAACCGTTTCTTCATTTCAGCCGGGTGTCAAAATTTTCGGAGAATGATATCCGCTATGGGTTGGGATCATATGTGACTCTCAATTATTCCCTCATGGCGCTGGCGCAGGGTATTGTTTCACCGAATGCACGGATTGCTCCCGATATGGATCTGCTGGTCGAGTTGAATTGGGGAGTGGCGGATGGTTTCGAATTGATCGGAGGCTATCGGTATGTGAAATTCGATTCAGCACATGCCCATATTCTTCAACCTGGAGCAACGTGGTACATGACGGGTGATGCCTGGTTGACAGTGAAGGTGTATGTCGGCCTGACTTCTTCAGGCGCCACCACGAATTCCACGACCGCTGCTGTGTACTATTCGCTGGATCGCTTGACAGTGTTGCGCGTTGGTGCCTTCACGGGTACTGAAGCATTTCGGGCGACAACGTTCAATGAACTCTCTGCTCTGAAGACAAGCGGTGGTTTCGCGGCATTGAAATCACGGGTGAGCAAGCCATTCGCAATCGAAGTCCTGTATCAATACACGGCAAGGAACTCGCCGTCTGACTCCCATCTCGCCCTTGTGACACTTTCCTTTTTGTTCTGAGAACAATGCTTTCGATCGAATTCCTTATTGTCATTGCACTTGCCGTGGGGGCGACATTCTTTGTTATCGTGGTGAGTGTTGGCCTGATTATCAACAAGTGGATCGAACTCCGTCAGTCACGCAGCACGGAACGGCTGTACCGGTACTATTCGGGATTGCTTGCCGACCTACTTTTGCAGCCGTTGCCCGAGCTTTCCGGATCCCGAAAAAGCGCCGTCTTCGATCAGTACGAGAGTCTTCTCGCTCCCGTGAAAAGCGGGCTCTCGTGGTCGTCCAGGGCCAGAAAGGGCTTGCATCGCACTGCAATTCGGAACGTGCTCATTGATTTTGCCAGGGACCTGTCGGGAGAATCTCTGGACCGGCTGCAATATTTTTTCTATTCGTTTGGCTTCGTCGATGAAGAAATCGCTCTTTTGGGAAGCAGGCATTGGTGGGTGCGTGCGCACGCGGCGCGGAACCTTGGTTTGCTGCGGGCACGGAGAGGAACTCCCGCCTTGACCGCTGCATTGACCGACGATCACGATGACGTTCGCAATCAGGCGATGCAATCTCTCGTGGCTCTGGTGGGAGTTGAAGCGCTGAGGACCATTTTCCAAATGGTAAAGGGCCTGTCGAGATGGACAACACTCGAACTGTCGATCATCGTGAGACAGTTCGAAGAAAAATCCATTCCCTACCTGATTGAGGCTTTGCAGTACAAGGATCAATCGGTCATCCTTTTCTCGATTGAGATGCTCGCGGAAATCGGTTTCGTGTCGGCGGTGGAACCTCTTGTCGCGATGGCGCAAGACTATCCCAATGTGATCGTACGCTCCAAGGCGATAGAAGCCCTTGGCCGGCTCAGTGACGAACGGTCGGAGCCGCTTCTTCGCGATCTCCTCTCCAATCCCTACCCGCTCATCAGGTCAAGCGCCGTCAAGGCACTCGAGCGCGTCGGTTCGCCGGGATCCATTCCTCGACTGAAAGAACGCATCACGTCGGGGGATATTCAGGAACGTATTTCTGCGGCCCGTGCTCTCGCGAAATCGGGGAACGCCGGGCTCGAAGAGCTTCGCCTGTTTACCGACCACAGTGAGAGCCTTGTCAAGGCAATCGCCCTCCATGTTCTTGAGGAGGTTGAGGGGCTCCAGCCACAATCATGATCGGCATCCTTGAAATAGCGGCTGAATACTACATGTATTTTGTGACGGGGTTCTTTATCGTCGTCAATGTGACGTATACTGTCCTCCTCATTCTCTCGTTCCGGGAAATCATGCGATACATGCGCCATAATGCCTTCAGCAACTACCGGGTGATGGTTCAGTCGGAGCTTACGCCG
>Ga0209641_10005578_pt1 | contig 10292 bp, 8 predicted proteins | sample RifCSP16_1_FD_184022 | JGI IMG/M metagenome (GOLD analysis project Ga0209641, IMG submission 184022) | Soil microbial communities from Rifle, Colorado - Rifle CSP2_sed 16_1 (SPAdes) (version 2) | ecosystem: Environmental > Terrestrial > Deep subsurface > Rock core/Sediment | place: Rifle...
GCGCGCGACCTCCTTGATCAGCGAGGAGGACAGGAACGACCACTGCGGGCTAGTGGTCATGAACAACGTCTCGACCCCGGCCAGCCGATGGTTCATCTGCGCCATCTGGATCTCGAACTCGAAGTCCGTCACCGCCCGCAGGCCCTTCACGACCACCCCGATCCCCCTGCGCGTTGCGTATTCCACGAGCAATCCCGAGAAGGCCTCGACCTCGACGTTGGCCAGGTCGTGCGTGGCCTCCTTCAGGAGGCCCACCCGCTCCTCGGCGCTGAACAGCGGCTGCTTGGCCGGGTTGTCGAGCACGCCGACGACCAGCGCGTCTAGGCGCTGAGCAGCACGTTCGATGACGTCCAGGTGACCATTGGTGACGGGGTCGAAGGTCCCCGGACACAGGGCGGTCAGGCCCATCTACGCCTCCCGGATGATCAGGACGAGGGTATCGCCGTAGGTAAGGCGCCTCGCGACGGAAAAGTGTACCGGAATGACAAGCGTGGAACTCCTGCTCGGACGGGTCAGGACGACCCGGGAGCCCTCGCCGGAAAGCCATCCGGCGGAGAGTGCCTCGAGCACGCCTTCTACCTCGTCCAGGGGCGCCTCGTAAGGTGGATCGGCCAGGACCAGCTCGAAGGGGCCCTGGCTCTTGTCATCTCTCGTGACGAACCGGGTCACGTCGCCGGCCACGATCTCGGCCTGCTCGGCCAGGCGGGTGCGGCCGAGGTTGTCGCGGATCGCCCGGACGGCGGCCCGGTCGCGTTCCACCAGGACGGCGTGCTCGGCGCCCCGCGAGAGCGCCTCCATGCCCATCGCGCCGGTCCCCGCGTAGAGGTCCAGGACTCGGGCCTCGGGCACTATCGCCCCGAGGCTCGAGAACACGCCCTCGCGTGCCATGTCCGAGACGGGACGGACGCCTTCGGGGACCGGCGCCAGCCGGATCCCCTTGGCCGAGCCGCCGATGATCCTCACCCGGGCACTGTAGAACGGGCGGGGCCATCACCCGGGCCGGATGACGATGCGGTACTCGATGTCACCCAAGCCGGTCCGTGTGCGCGTTCGACGCGCGACCCGATGTCGCGTCGCGTGCGGTGCCGGCCGTAGATCCGACGACCTGAGTCCACAGCGAGGGCGCCGATCCTCCCCGCGAGGTCGCAGAGCGCGCCGATCTCATGCGCACGGCGATGAACACGTCATCGGGACCACATGGTCGACCAGCCGGAAGGCTCGCTAGCCATCCTCCGGCCTCGCCGATCACCTCGAACCCCGACTCCCGATGCACTGGACATGAGGCGCCTCAACGCGAGGGCGACTAGCGCCGGTTCGGTCAGGTCACGCCCGACTCGTTGGCCATGCGGACCAGGTCTGCTCGTGAGTGCAAGCCCATCTTGCGCATGATGTTCGCGCGGTGGTTCTCGACCGTCCGGACGGACAGGTGTAGGGTCTCGGCCGCCGCCACGTTCGTGTAGCCGAGCGCGATCAGTCGCAGGACATCCACTTCTCGGTCGGTAAGCCTCTGCCTGCCGCCACCGCCCCCGGTCTCCTTAGAGGTCTGCCACCTGACGAGCGCAAGGCCGAGCGAGGGCTGCAAGTAGTCCCCTCCCGCGGCGACGCTTCGGACCGCCGCCACGAGCTCGGTCGAGGCCGCTTCTTTCAGCAGGTACCCGTTCGCGCCAGCGGCCAAGGATAGCTGTACGTCCGTCGGGCTATCGAGCATGGTAAGAACCAGGATCGCGGCGTCAGGGTGGGCTTGATGGAGGCGGCGCACCACCTCAGGCCCTCGACCGTCGGGAAGGACGAGGTCCGCGACGATCACGCTCGAGCCGACATCGAGCGCCTCCGCCTCGGAAACGCTGCTCGCCTCGCTGATGATCTCGATGTCGCTCTGTTGTTCGAGGAGCGCCCGCAGACCCTCGCGCACGATGGCGTGATCGTCCATCAGGACAACGCCGATCCGATCGTCGCTCATCGCTCCAGCCTACGCCTCCCTCGCTGGAGTTCCGACCAGCCTGCTGTCGGCGAGCCGCAATCGGACGATCGTCCCTCCCTCGGGCCGGGAGACGATCTCCAGCGTCCCGCCGAGCACATCCGCTCGCTCACGCATGCTGATGAGGCCGATGCCCCAATTCACCCCGGTCGCATCGAACCCGGCACCGTCGTCGGCTACCGTCGCCACGAACGCGTTCCCCTCCGATCCGATGTCTATACAGATGGATCTGGCGCCGGCGTGCTTGATCGCGTTGTTGAGGGCCTCCTGCAGGATCAGGAGGACCATCGGCTCCTCCTCCGAGGCCAGGAAGACCCCCTCCGGGCCGACCCGGACATCGACCTCTACCCCCCGGGCGGATCCGAGGTCGACCGCGCCCCTCCGAAGGACCTCGACGAAGCCAAGCTCTTCGAGTTCGGGCGGACGCAGCCCCCACACGATCCGGCGGCTCTCGGCTACTGCCGCGCTCGCGAGCTCCCGAAGCTTGATCAGGTCGGTCTTCATCTCCGACGTTGCCCCCAACTCCATCGCGCCCGTCCGAAGTGAGATCGCCGTCAGGGTCTGACCAAGGCCATCGTGCAGCTCGTTGGCGACCCGCCGACGCTCCTGCTCCTGGGCGGCCACGATCTGCCCGAGCAAGGCTTGCCGCTGGTCGGCGAGCCCTTGCAGTTCCTCGGCGCGGACGCTGAGCGCTTCGCGGAGCGATGCCTGGCGGAGCCCGATCGCCAGCTCGGCCGCGAGCTCGCGGACGATCTCGCCGTGGCCCTCGTCGAACCCGCTTGGGGTCCGAGACATCACGATCAGGTAACCGAAGGACCTACCCTCGGCGACGAGCGTCGCGCCGATGCCCGAACGGAAACCGGCCTGCGCGAGTGGTTGGAGCAAGGAGGGGATCTCGGAGAAGTCCTCCATGTCCTGCAGGACGAAGAGCTCCCGCTGCAGAAGCGCCATGCTCTGCGTGTCGAGGACCGCGAGCTGGTCCGCGATCTGGAGGTCGACCCCGTCCCGCTGCCACGCCAGGGCGACCCGGACCGCGCCTTCGTCCTCGTCGAGGAGCCGGACCGCGACCCGGTCGCAGGGGACCAGCCGTCGGAGTCGGTCCAGCGCCACCCCGAGGAGGTCGTCGGTGGAGGCCGCGTTCAGCATGGCCCGGTCGAGGTCGTGCACCGCCTCCAGCCGCTCGGCGAACCGACGGATCTCGGCGTCGGCCTGCTTGCGCTCTGTGATGTCGTACAAGATGCCCCACAGGAGAGGGCCGTCGGGGTTGCGTCGAACGACCTCGGCCTCGTCCCGTACCCACAACATGCGACCGTCGGCCGCGATCATCCTGTACTCGTCGACGAATCGTTCGCCGATCTCGCCGCTGCGCTCTTCGGCCGCGATCACGCGGGCGCGGTCCTCCTCGTGGACGTGGTGGAACCAGAGATGGGAATCGGCGACCCAGTGGCTGGACGGATAGCCGAGCAACGCCTCGACCTGAGGGCTCACGTAGTACCAGGCGCCCGTCTCGCCGGGCTCCGCGATGTACTCAACACCCGGTGTCCGCTCGACCAAGGTCCGATACCGCGCCTCGGTCTCGCGGAGTGCGCTCTCGGCTTGGACACGTTGGATCGCGCTCGCGAGGATGTTCGCGACCCCGGTCAGGAAGGCGACGTCGTCCTCAGAGAAGTGCCGGCGCTCGGCCGAGTGCGCCCCGAGCACCCCCCAAGGATCCTCATGATCGCCGATCGGTGCGCTCATGCCAGCCACGATCTTGTGGTCGACCAGGAGCGCAGGACCCGAGAATCTGGTTTCGGACGCTAGGTCTTCGACGACCACTGGGCTCCGCGATGCCAGGGTGTACCCCGCCTGGGAGTTGACCTCGGCCGGGACGATCGCCGTCCCCACGACCCCCGGGGCCCATCCCACGCCTGCGACGAGCCGGAAGCCGCTGCCGTCGGGAGACAGCTGGAGCACCTTGCTGAAACCCACGCCGAGCGTTCGCGCGACAGCACGGACACTCGCCTCGAAGAGCGTGTCGAGATCCTCGCCGACCCCGAGGGCAAGTTCACCCAGTTCGGCGACCGCCGTTTGCTGCCGCGCGCGCACCCACGTCTCGTGCTCGGCCAGGACCGCACGGGCGCGGTCACGTCCTGATGACCGGACGGTTAGGAAGATGAACAGGCTCGATCCGAGGATGAAGACGGTGCCCTTCAGGGACTGCGCCAGCTGCTGCCACTGATCGGGCACGACGATCTCGACCGCGCGGTCCGAGAACAAGACCCAGGCCGTGCCGAGCAGCGCGAAGGTGAGTGCGGAGCGTACGGCGAACCCCGGGGCAGAGCGGGCTCGCCCCAACGCGCCTCGCCCGGGCGCGTCTAGGCGGTCCGCGAACGTGCTCGACCCGAATCTTCGACGATCCAAGGCACTCCCCCGATGTCCTAGCTCCTCCGGATTATCAGCCCGAAAGCCTTCGAGAAGAACCAGCGGACCGCGGTCTCCACCTCCCTACGAGTGGAAGAGCCAGTCGATCGACCGCTCGAACCGCGACCGCAGCTCCTGGAGCAGCTTGGGCTGCCGCGCGAGCTCGGGGTCCTCTTCGATCAGGGCGAACGCGCGGACGCGAGCCCGCTTCACGAGCTCGACGTCCTCGGCCAGACGAGCCAGGCGAAGGTCGGGCAGCCCCGACTGCCTCACGTCGAACAGGGTGCCCTCGCCTCGGAGGCGGAGGTCCTCGTCCGCGAGCTCGAACCCGTCGGTGGTCCGGACCATCGCGTCCAGACGCGCGCGGGCCTCCTCGTTGGCCTCCTCGGACTCGTCGAACAGTACGCAGGTAGACGGCTGCTCGCCGCGGCCGATGCGGCCTCGGAGCTGGTGGAGCTGCGCCAGCCCGAACCGCTCGGCGTTCTCGACCAGCATCACGGTGGCGTTCGGAACGTCGACGCCGACCTCGATCACCGTCGTCGAGATCAGCAGATGGTGCCTGCCGGAGCGGAAGCCCTCCATCACGGCCTCCTTCTGCGCCGAGCGCATCCGGCCGTGCAGCACCTCGACCGACAGGTCGGGGAACACGTGGGTCGCCAGGCGCTCTGCCTCGGCCTCGGCGGCCTTGACCTGCGTGCGGTTGCCCTCGTCGATCGCCGCACACACCACGAACGCCTGCCGACCAGCCTCGACCTCGCCGCGCACCAGGCGGTAGGCGGCCTCCCGCTGCTCGGCGGTCCGCGCGATGCGAGTCGCGATCGGCTGGCGCCCCTTGGGCATCTCGTCCAGGACCACGACGTCCAGGTCACCGTAGTACGTGAGCGCCAGCGTCCGCGGGATGGGCGTCGCGGTCATGATCAGCACGTCCGGCGAGCCTCCCTTTCCCTTCAGCGCCATCCGCTGGTGGACGCCGAACCGATGCTGCTCGTCGATCACCGCCATCGACAGGTCGGCGAAGCTCACGCCCTCCTGCACCAGCGCGTGGGTTCCGACGACCAGGTCCACGTCTCCCGAGGCGATCGCCTCGAGGCTCCGCGCGCGGTCCTTGCCTGTCACTGCGGCCGTGAGCAACGCGTACGTCACGCCCGCCTCGGCTTCACCGCGGGGCTCCGGATCCAGGAGCGAGGGCTGCGCCTCGCCCGGCGCCGCCGCGAGCTCCAGGTACGGCAACGCACCGAAGGGACCGAGCAGCTCGGCGATCGAGCGGTAGTGCTGGCTCGCGAGCACCTCGGTCGGCGCCATGATCGCGGCCTGGTGCCCGCTCTGGATGGCCACGAGAGCCGCGTGGAGAGCGACGAGAGTCTTGCCCGAGCCCACGTCTCCTTGCAGCAGCACGTTCATCGGCCTCGGGCGCGCCATCGCCTCTCCTACCTCGGCCGTCGCGCGGCGCTGCGCCGCCGTCGGCTCGAACGGCAGCGTCGCGATGAGCCGCTCCACGAGCGGACCCTCCGGCGTGTGGCTCACGCCCTTCTCGGCCGCCTCAACCCGGTGCTTGCGGAAGGCCACGCCGAGCTCGAGCGTGAACAGCTCATCGAACTTCAGCCGCTCGACCGCCGCGCCTAGCTCGCCCTGATCCTGCGGGAAGTGGATCGCCCTGACGGCCGCGTCGTACCCGCTGAGCGATTCGGAGATGACGATCTCGGGCGGCAGCGGGTCGGGGATGGCGCGGAGCTGCTCGAGGGCGCGCCAGACGAGCTCGCGGATCGTGCGCGTCGTGATGCCCTCGGCCGCACGGTGGACCGGCGTGATGCGGCCCATGTGCACGAGGTCCGCCTCGTCGCCCTTCAGCAGCTCGACCTCCTGCTTGGCGAGCTGCAGGCGGCCGCGGTAAAGCTGCGCGATGCCCGAGACGGCGAGCTCGTGGCCCTCCTTGTACATCGAGGCGACCCACGGCTGGTTGAAGAACGTGAGGTCCAGGTAGCCCGAGCCGTCGTACAGCGTGATCGTCACCATCGAGCGGCGGTTGCGCGTCAGGCGCTTCTGCACCTTCTTCACCCGGGCGATAACGGTGGCGTAGGCCCCGATCTTCAGGCCGCCGATCCGCGCTACCTGCGACCGGTCGATGTAGCGCCGGGGGTAGTGGTGGAGGAGCTCGCGCACGCGTTCGATACCGATGCCCGACAGGACCTCGGCGGCGGGTGGGCCCTTGGAGCGGAGGCCGACCCGGCGAGCGGCCAGGCGCGCGTCGATCGCGGAGACGGGTGAATCGAGGGAGAGCGCCACGCCGCGAACCTACCCGAGGTTCCCGACGTATCCCAAGCGATGGCTACCATGAACCCCGTGGCCCTCCGGCGGATCTCACCCCTGATCCTGGTGCTCGCGCTCGTCGCGGGCGCCTGCTCGGACGGCGAGGCGCCCGACGCAGCCACGGGTTCGCTGCTGCCCGCCGACCCATACGAGCTGCCCAAGTTCGACCCCGCCTCCTTCGACACGCTCCTCTCAGAGCTAGAGGGCACACCAGTGCTGGTGAACGTCTGGGCCTCGTGGTGCGGGCCCTGCGAGCAGGAGGCTCCCCACCTGGCCGCCGCCCACGCGGAGTACGGAGACCGCGTTCAGTTCCTCGGTGTGGACATCTTGGACGAGCGCGAGTCGGCCCGGCGGTTCATGCACGAGTACGGCTGGACCTACCCCAGCGTGTACGACCTGCCCGGCGCGATCCGCGACGATCTGGGCCTGCTCGGCCAGCCGGTCACCCTGTTCTACGACGCCTCGGGCGGACTGGTCACGACCTGGACCGGCGTGCTGAACGAGGACGTCCTCCGAGAGAACCTAGAGATGATCAGCTCCTGAGGGGCGGAACCGGTCACTCAAGGGCCTTTGGTACCCTTTCCCGGCCATGGCAGCCGTCTGCGACATCTGCGGGAAGAAGCCATTCTTCGGCATGCAGGTCTCCCACTCGCACCGACGCTCCCCCAAGCGGTGGAACCCGAACATCCAGCGTGTCCACGCGGTGGTGAACGGCTCGCCCAAGCGCGTGAACGCCTGCACCAGCTGCATCAAGGCCGGCAAGGTCAAGCGCGCCGTCTAGGCGCGGTTCAGCGCAGGGCCTCCTCGATCTGCTCCAGGACCTCGTCCGTCAGCTCGAGCTCCGCCGCGGCGACGTTCTCCTCCAGCTGCTCTGTCCGCGTGGCGCCGACGATGGCGCTCGTGACCTCCGGATGCCGGAGCGTCCAGGCGATCGCGACGCGAGCGAGCGGGACGGCCAGGTCCTCGGCGACCCTCAGCAGCCGCTCGACGCGCGCGAAGTGCTCGGGCGTGAAGAAGCGCTCTCGGAGCAGGCGCCCCTGCTCGCCCGAGGCTCGCGATCCTGCAGGCGATCCGTCGGGACTCCGGTACTTGCCGGTCAGCATCCCCTGGGCGAGCGGCGAGAACGCCAGCACGCCGAGCCCGAGCCGCCCGCATGCCGGCAGCACCTCCTCCTCAGGCTCGCGTTGGAGCATCGAGTAGCGGGACTGATCCGACACCGGCGGGGTCAGTCCCTCGCGCTCGCACAGCTCGAGGGACTCCTGTATCTGCGCCGCCGTCCACTCGGAAACCCCCCAGTGTCGGATCTGCCCGGCCCTGACGAGCCCGTCCATGGCGCCGCAGGTCTCTTCGAGGGGAACCTCCGGGTCGTAGCGGTGGCACTGGTAAAGGTCGATCGTCACGACGCCGAGGCGCCGAAGGCTCTGCTCGCACTGGTAGACGATCGCGGCGGCCGACAGCCCCCGGTCCAGCGGTCCCTGCCCCATCTCGCCGAACACCTTCGTCGCGACCACGATGTCGTCTCGGGGCAGGTCCGCGATCGCCCGGCCGAGGACCTCCTCGGCGCCGCCCCGCGCGTACACGTTCGCGGTGTCGAACAGGTTCACGCCCAGCTCGAACGCATGCCGAACCACCGCGGTCGTCGCGTCCTGGTCAACCGCCTCGCCGAAGGTCAGCCACGACCCCAGCGACACGACAGAGACCTCCGGGCCGGACGATCCGAGCGGGCGGAACCTCAAGGCGGCGGGATCGACCAGAGCTGGTCGACGGGTCCGATCCCGCCCCCGATCGCGAGGGAGTTACGGATCGCCTCGGTGACGAAGGCCTTCCCGAGACGGACCGCCTCGATGAGGTCCGCGCCGCGAGCTAGGTGCGCCGCGATCGCCGCCGACAGAGTGCAGCCGGTCCCGTGCGTATTCGGGGTGTCGATGCGCTCGGCGCCGATCCACTCCATCACGTCGCCGTCGAAGAACAGGTCCTCGGCACGGCCGGTGCCCTCGAGGTGCCCGCCCTTCACCAACACCGCGCGCGGACCCATCGCCTGGATCGTCTCGGCCGCGTCCTCCATCAGGTCGCGCGAGTCGACCTCGAAACCAGCGAGTCCGGCAGCCTCGGGCAGGTTCGGCGTGACGAAGGTGGCGAGCGGCAGGATCCGTTCGCGCAGCGCGCCGACCGCATCCTCGTCTAGGAGGGCGTACCCGTGCTTGGACATGAACACAGGGTCGACGACCAGGTTCGGCACGTGGGTCTCGGCGACAGCGTCGGCTACGGCCTCGACGATCGCGGCCGAGGCGAGCATCCCGGTCTTCGCCGCGTCGACCCCGATGTCGGTGACTACCGCCCGGATCTGGTCGGCCACGGTCGCCGGCGAGAGCGCCTCGTAGCCGCTCACGCCCTGCGTGTTCTGCACCGTGACCGCCGTGACAGCGGTCATCCCGTAGACGCCGAGCGCACTGAACGTCTTGAGGTCGGCCTGGATCCCGGCGCCACCGCCCGAGTCCGAGCCGGCGATCGTGAGCGCTCGGGGCCGTGGGGGGTTCACGCCGTCCAGGCTACCCAGCCGCGAAGTGATCCCACCCGGCCGGCGCGAGCGGCCGCTCGGCGCCGTCGACGTCCACCGCCACCAGGCCTTCCCCCGCTACGATCTCGCCGACCTCGGTAATCGCGACGCCGAAGGTCTCGCGGAGCTCCTCGCGCGCGCTCGCCACCGCATCGGAAGGCATGGTGGCGAGGAGCTCGTAGTCCTCGCCGCCCGAGAGTGCGAGCTCGAGCGCGTCGACGTCCAGCGTTTCGGCACCCTCGAGAAGCGCGGACGCCACGGGGACGTCGCCCGTCCGCACGCGGGCGCCCACGCCGCTGGCCAGGCAGAGACGCGAGAGGTCCTTCGCGAACCCGTCGGACAGGTCCATCATCGCCGTCGCTCCCGCGGTGGCCAACACGTGCGCCTCACCTACACGGGCCACGGGCCGGGCGAGCGCCTCGGAAAGCGTGCGTCCCCAGGACGTCGACAGGATCGAGATCGCGTCCGAGGGTTCTGCGCGGGTCACGGCGAGCCCCCCCGCCGCCGCTCCGAGCGCCCCCGTCACCACGATCGCGTCGCCGGCTCGGGCGCCCGAGCGCCTCAGCGCCTTCCCCGGCGCGACCTCACCGACCACCGCGACCGAGATCACGACCGCCTCGGCCCGGTTCGTGTCCCCGCCCACCAGTGCCAGCGCATGCTCGGCACAGATCTCCCGCATCCCGCCGTAGAGCTCGACCACCCACGCCGCGTTCACATCGGCCGGGATCGCGAGCGAGACCAGCGCGTACCGGGGACTCGCGGCCATCGCCGCGATGTCCGAGATGTTCACCGTGATCGCCTTCGCGCCCAGGTCCCTAGCTGAGATCGCCCCGCGCTCGAAGTGCACACCCTCCACGAGGAGGTCGGTCGTAAGGACCGCCTGACCGCGCCCGGGCTGCACGACGGCCGCGTCGTCGCCGATGCCCACGACCACGCCCGGCTCCTCGCCCGAGAGCACGCGGGCGATGGCCTCGATCAGCTGGTCCTCGGAGAGCTCCATGCGCACCTGTGGGGGTCTATCGACCCGCTCCGTCCGGTCCGTCGGAC